>Ga0193716_1001060_pt1 | contig 16327 bp, 12 predicted proteins | sample U2c1metaG_FD_145901 | JGI IMG/M metagenome (GOLD analysis project Ga0193716, IMG submission 145901) | Soil microbial communities from a riparian zone of the East river system, Colorado, United States - U2c1 | ecosystem: Environmental > Terrestrial > Soil > Riparian zone | place: USA: East River...
ACGCGAGCGTGCGCTACTACCTTGACACGTACGGGATCGCGCCGGAGCCGGACTCCCTCGCGCACATCGCCGCCCACGAGTACGTCCCCGTACAGCCGGACGAAACCACCGTGCGCGCGGCGCTCGCGGCGCTCCGCAAGGGCTAGTGTCCTGAGTCGAGGATTCGGCGCACTTCTCGACGGCCCCGACTCAGGACACTAGGGCCTCGGCGGCAACAGCGTCCGCACGTTCAGTGCCGCGCGCAGCCGCGCCGGCAACGGCGCGCGCGCCAACCCTCGGCGTACCGCGCGCACGGCCGACCACGCCTCGTCCGCGGTCGATGCCGCGGGAGCCGCTCCCGACCACAGCGCCACGTCGACCGAGCGGGCCAGGTCGTGCAGGCCCGTCACCACCGCGGCGTCCGTCGAACCGGCCGCGACCCCGGCCAGGTCCCGCACGGTCATGCCCGCGGTGAACGGGATCCCGTGTGCCCGCAGGCGATCCCGTGCCTCCGCCCACGCGCCGACCACCGCGCCGGCGCCGGGGCGTCTGCGCCGCCGCCAGCCGCGGACCGTCCGCACCAGCGGCACGCCAACCAGCCACACCACCAGAAGCACCGCGACACCGACCACGATCGGCGCCACCGGCACCGTGAAACCGTTGCCACCGCCCGATTCGTCGGCCATGTCGTCATCCTTCTTCAGCGCCGGGTCCTCGATGTCCGCCGGCGGCGGCAACTGGTCGCTCGCCTCCGCGGCCACCTCGGCGAGGCTCTTCGCGGCGCCGCCCGACCCGCTCGCCGCGCCACCCGGGTCCAGCGGCACCCAGCCGACACCCTCGACCGCGACCTCCGGCCACGCCAGCGCGTCGCTGTTGTGCACGACGACGTCCTCGCCGGCGCCGCCGCCCGGCGCGCGGTAGCCGACCGCGATCCGCGCCGGCAGGCCGATGATCCGCGCCAGCACCACGTACGCGGCCGCGAACTGTTCTGTCGTGCCACGCTTGTCCTCGAGCAGGAACCTCGAGAGCTGCGGCCAACCGCTGCCGCTCGGCAGGTCGGCGTCGGTCGCGAGCGTGTAGTTATCCCGAAGGAAACGCTGCAGCACCAACGCGGTCTGGAACGCGGGGCGGGTGTTCCGCACCGCCTCGCCGGCCAGTTCGATGATGCCGTCCGGCACCTCGCCGAGGCTGCCGATGCGCACGGTCGGGTCGATGGCCGCGCGACCGAGGTCGGCGGCGGCGATCTGCGGGTCCCACCAGCTCAGGTCGTAGTCGACGGCACCGGTGCGGCCGGGCGCGAGGAGCGTGCCGGACGCCTCGTCGACCAGCAGCGCGGGGCCCGTCACCGACGCGGGCAGCGCCTGGCTCGGCAGCCACGGGCCGGCGGTGTCGGGAAAGCTGACCCGCGCGCTGTGCACGGTCTTCGACACGGTCACCGACGCGTCGGGCGTCAGCATCGTGCCGAGCCGGCGCGGCTGGGCGCTCGGCGTCCAGTTGACGCCGTTGAAGCTGTCCAGCACGACCAGGCGCCAGCGGTCCACCGGACCGTTCGTCGAGTAGGTGAACACCGGCTCGTCCGGGTCCTGCATGCGGTCGGCCAGCTCGTCGAGCGGGCTCGCCACCCGCTCGGGTGGCAGCGGCGCGAACTGCTTGTCCCGCAACGAGTACGCGGGCCGGTCGGTCGGGTGGACCGAGGTGGCGAGCACGGCGCCCGCGACGCTCAGGACCAGCGTCGGCACGACCAGCACCAGCACGACCACCGACCGGCGGGTCGGGCGGTCGGCGGGGGTCGGCACGGCGTCGGTGTGGTCGGTCGCCGCGAGCAGGATCGCCGCGAGGACGGCGAAGCAGAACGCGGCGAGCATCGCGGTCAGCCCGGTCAGCGCGACGTAGGCCTGGCTGAGGCCGACGACCGCGAGGCCCGGCACGAGCGCGACCAGCGGCCAGCGCAGCCGGACCAGCAGCTCGGTGCCGAGCACCGCGGCGGCCAGCGTCGCGAGCGGGACGAACAGCAGCAGCTCCGGGTCGGGGCGCGCCGGCCAGGTGGACTGCAGCGTGAGCTGCCAGGAGTCGGTGAGGCCGGCGGCCAGCGCGCGGACGGTGTCGCCGGTGGGCAGCCCGGCCACGGTCGTCGGGAGCAGGAGCAGCTCGACGAGGCCGAGCAGCCCGACCACCAGCGCGAGCACCGGGCGCCACGGCACGAGCGCGGGCCACCGCTCGCACGCCGCGACGACGGCGAACCCCGTCACCACGACCACGAGTAGCGGCAACACGAGCGCGGCGACGCCGAACACGGGTGCGAACAGGAGGCCCGGCCCCGCCGCGGCGAGCAGCACGGCGAGGACAGCGGCGCGGAAGCTCACTCAGCCACCCCCAACCGACAACTCGCGGGTCCTGAAACGACGACTCGCGGGTCGTGAGCGTTGAACTCGCGGGTCGTGAGCGTTGAACTCGCGGGTTGTGGGCGTTGGACTCGCGGGGTCATGTGGTTGCCACGTTCCAGCGGCGGGTGGCGCCTTTTGCGTTTGGTGCCTTGATGACTCTTGCGCCTGGGACTCGGACTTCCACTCCGTTCTGTGTGCCGCCGGCCAGTGTGATCACCACGGTCGACGTGTAGTGCGGGCGCAGCGCCGCGATCGCCGCCAGGTCCGCCTGCCACGCGCTCGCCAGCACGACCACCAGCGAGCCGCCCCGGTCGCCGGTTCTGGTCAGCCCCGTCGGCACGAGCGGGCCGCCGTGCGTCGGCGCCAGTTCGCACAGCTCGTCCAGCACCTGACGCACCGCCTGCTGCCCGCCGCGCAGCTTGAGGTCCACCTCGCCAGAGGTCACCAGGCGACACCAGTAGCCGGCGCCCGCGGCCGCCGTCACCAGCGACGCGGTCAGGTCCACCGCCTCCTCGAGCACCGACGCCGGCAGCAGGTCGGTGCGGGTGTCGAGCAGCGCGGTGAACCGGGGCTGGTTCGGGTCGACGTAGTCCCGGACCATGAGCCGGCCGGCGCGCGCGGTCGCCTTCCAGTGCAGGTGCCGGACCTCGTCCCCCATCACGTACTCACGCACGTCCCGCAGGTCGAGCGACCCGTGCAGCGAGTTGTCACTGGTGCGGCCCTCGTGGTGGTGGCGCGGATGCCCGGCGACCAGCGCACGCACGGGGTAGACCCGGGGGTGCACCCACAAAGTCGTCGTGTCGCCGGTGGACAGGCGGCTGCGGCCGAGCCCCAGCGGGTCGATCCGCTCCAGCGTCAGCGGGCCGACCTGGAACCGGCCGCGCCGGGTCGTTGGCAGCTCGTAGTGGTAGACCGCGTCCGCGCCGGGCGCGAGCGGGCGCACGGCGACCGCGTGGAAGCCACGGGTGTCGTCGTCGATCCGGTCGCCCGCGGTGAACCCGCCCTGCCGGCGGGTGCCCGCGTTGCGGACCCGCAGCCGCGCGAACGCGGGCCGGCCGCGCTGCACCCGATCCGGGTAGACCTCCCTGGTCACGGCCACCCTCGGCCGCCGCGCGGTGATCACCAGCGCGGCCACGACCGCGCCCAACGCGGCGCCCGCGAGCGCCCGCAGCATGGGAAAGCCGACCCACTCACCGACCGCGTACACGAGCACCGCGCCGACCAGGACGGCCCAGCCCCGCCGAGTGAGCCGAGGCACCTACGCGACCGAGCTGCTGACGGCGGGCGCGGGGATCGCGGCGAGCACCTCGTCGACGATGTCGCTCGTGCTCCGCTGGTTCAGTTCGGCCTCGGAGGTGAGGATCAGCCGGTGCTCGAGCACGGGCTTCGCCACCTCCTTGATGTCGTCCGGGGTGACGTACCCGCGGCCGTGCGTCGCGGCCACCGCCTGCGCGGCCCGCACCAGCGCGATGCTGCCGCGCGGGCTCGCGCCGTAGCGCAGCGCGACGTGCGTACGGGTGGCGCCGGCGAGCCGGGCCGCGTACTCGCAGATCACCGGGTCGATGTGGGCGGACCGCACCTCGGCGACCGCACGCCGCAACGTCGTGATGTCGACGACCGGCGACAGCTCGTCCGGGCCGACGCCCGCGCAGTCGCTCATGATCACCAGCACCTCGGCCTCGAGGTTCGGGTAGCCGACCGACAGTCGCATCAGGAACCGGTCGAGCTGGGCCTCGGGCAGCCGGTAGGTGCCCTCCATCTCGATCGGGTTCTGGGTCGCGACCACGAGGAACGGGCGCGGCACCTCGTGCTGGACCGAGTCGACGGTGACCGTGCGCTCGGACATCACCTCGAGCAGCGCGGACTGTGTCTTCGGAGTGCCGCGGTTGATCTCGTCGGCCAGCACCACGTTCGCGAAGATGCCGCCCGGCCGGAACTCGAACGTCTCCGCGCCCTGCCGGTACACCTGCACGCCGGTGACGTCGCCGGGCAGCAGGTCGGGCGTGAACTGGATGCGGCTGTAGCGGCCGCCGATGCTGCGCGCGAGACAGCGGGCCAGCGTGGTCTTGCCGAGCCCCGGCACGTCCTCGATGAGGAGATGGCCCTCGGCGAGCAGACCGGCGACGGCGAGCCGCACGAGCTGCGGCTTCCCCCGGATGACCCCCTGGACGTTCGCCGCGATCAGCTCGTAGACGTGACCGGCGGTGGGTGGACTCACCCCGCCTCCCAAAGGACGTCGTTCGACCGTTCCTGCTGGCCGTTGAAGTCGGCGTTCACGTGCACAGTCTGTCCGACGTCGTGGTACGCGAACTGGTCGGTGCTCGCGTAGCCGTTGTCGTCGGTCGTGACCGTGTAGCCCGGGTTGTTGTACGTCGTGTCCGTCGAGTACGGCATCAGGAAGACGTCGGTGTTCGGCGGGAAGCCGGTCAGCTCGACGTGCATCCACGCGCACGAGGGACTCGGTCCGCACCACTGGCTGGTGGCCGGCCCACGGGACAGCGCGACGTTCGCGGGTGTCGACGGCTGGCCGGTGGTGACCGTCGCCGTCGCACCGTTCACCTGCTGCCCGTCCGGCGCGGCGGTGACCGGCGTGATGACGATGGTGAGCTCCTGGTCGATCTGGATGTCGTTGTACGAGAACGACTGGTCGGCGTTGGTCGTCTGCCGGACACCGACGATGTTCACCAGGTAGTGCACCAACGTGCCGGTGCCCATGTCCGCCGGCGCGTCCCAGTTCGCCGACACGGTGCTGTTGCCGGTGTCGTTGTCTGCGGCCAGGTTGAGCGGCGCCGAGGCGGCGCGGAACGGCGCCACCGGGATCACCGGGTTCGACGACACGGTCGGCCCCGCGCCGACCCCGTTGACGGCCGTCACCGTGAACACGTAGCTCGTGCCGTTGGCCAGCCCCGGGATCGTCGCGGCCGTGGCCGCCGGACCGACGGTCGTCGAGCCGCCCACCCAGGCCACCGTGTACCCCGTGATCGGCGACCGGTTGTCCGGCGCGGGACCCCAGGTGACGGTCGCCGTCGCGTCGCCGGCCGTCGCGGCGACCGCGGTCGGCGCGCCCGGCGCGGACGCCGGCACCTCGGGCGGCGGCTTCTGCGGCGGCGGCTTCGGCTTCTCCTGCTGAACCGGCGGCTCCGGCTTGTTCGTCTCCGGCCGGTTGGTCTCCGGCTTGTTGTTCTCGGGCTTGTCGGTGTCCGGTTTGTTGGTGTCCGGCTTCTCCGACGGCGGCGGCGCGGGCGGCTGCTGCGCGTCCGGGTCCTGACCGCCCTGCGGCTTCGCGCCCTTGTCCTGCTCGCCGGGCTCGTCCTTGATCGGGACGTCGGTCAGCCCGCCGTCCTTGTCGACGACCACGACGTGCCCGCCGTCCGGGCTGTCGACGTAGATCCGGTTGTCCTCGCCACGGGAGATGCGCGGGTCGCCCTCCTGCGCCGGCAGCTCCTTCGACTCCTTGCGCTTGCCGTCGCTGCCGTACGTGGACAGCGTGTGGGTGGTCCGGTCCACCACCGCCACGACCGAACCGGTCGACACGGGGCCGTCGAAGTCGCCGTCGCCGAGGTCGACGGTCACCGGCGCCACGGTCTTACGGGTCCCGTCGAGACCGGTGTCGACCAGGTGCATGGCGTTGCCGTCGAGGATCGCGACCCGGCCGGCCACGTCCGTCGTCGCGAGGCGCGCGTCGTCCCGCACGTCGACGCCGAGGTCGCGGCCGGTGCCGAGCCCGTCCTTCTCGACCGTCTGCAGGGTGTCCGCCGTGGTGTCCACGAAGATCAGCCGGTCGTCGACCACCGACAGCGCGCCGGCGTGGCCCTTCGGCAGCAGCACCGGGCACGAGACGGTCTTCGCGCCGGCCGGTAGCTGGCACAGCAGACCGGCGCTGGTGCGCGGCAGCCACAGCGTGCCGTCGCGGGTCGCGACCGGGTTGCCGACCGGCCCGCCGAGCGACAGCACCGCCGACGGGTGACCGAGCCGCACGACCTTGCCGTCCTCGCGGTACACCAGGTACGGGCCGCCCGCGGTCTCCACGCCGACCGGCGGCTTCCGCGACGGCGGGGTCGTCGACTCCCCGACCGCGAGGCTCGACTTGCCGAACTCGGTGATCCGCGAGCTGCCGACCACGTACCCGCTGGTGTCGCCCTCGATGATCTGGTCGCTCTCGCTGCCGGGCACCTTCGCCTGCGCGTTCACGCTGCCCGTCGAGCCGTCCACATGGAACGCCGACTGCAGCGACGCGTTGTAGATCCAGTGGCCGGGCAGCAGGAACTGCACCGCGGAGACCGGGTTCGCGGCGCCCGTCACCGCGGACACCACACCGGCCACGCAGGCCACCACCACCGCCACCACGGGCAGCCGCGTACGCCAGGTAGCGAGCCGTGCTGCCTTCGAGGTCATGGGCACACCGTAAAAGTAATCGGTTGCCCGCGTCCAACCAGCGTCGATGTCAGCAACAGGACAGTGACATTGACTCGCTCCGCTCGTGCAATCGCGGCCTGGACCCGGCGGCCGCTCACTCAAGCCCTCACTCATGGCACGACCGGTAGGGCCAGCTCGAAGATGGCGCCCGCGTCCTCCGCGTTGTACACGCTGAGCGTGCCACCGTGGGCCGTCGCCACCCAGCGCACGATCGACAGGCCGAGGCCGGACGAGCCGCTGCCCGTGCGGAACCGGTCGAACGCCTCCTCCGCCATGGCGCCGTCGACACCGGGGCCGTGGTCGGCGACCGTGATGCGCCCGCCAGCCACCGAGATGTGCACGATGGCCGGCTGGTTGGGCTGGCGGCCGTACCGCATTGCGTTGTCCAGCAGGTTCCCGATCGCGCGCTGGAGCAGCGTCGGGTCGGCCATGACCTTGCACGGCGCCGCCGTCAGGGTGACGCTCGCGCCGTCGGTCGGGGTCTCCTCGACCACGCCGGCCACGAGCTGGTCGAGCCACACCGGCTGCGCGGCAAGGCGCTCGACACCCGCGGCGAGGCGCGCCCGGACCAGGAGGCCGTCGATGATGCTGCCCATCCTGGCCGCGAGCCGGACCGTGCGCGGCAGCAGCTCGGCACGCTGCGTCGGGTTGCGCAGTGCCGTCTCGGCGAGCGCGCGCAGCGCGGCCACCGGGGTTCTCAGATCGTGGGCGGTCTCGGCGAGCAGCACCTCCTGCTGCTCCAGCGCCGCGACCGCGGGCCGGATCGCCCGGCCGGACAACAGGTGCCCGGCGAGGCCCAGGCTGCCGATCAGCACGGTCGCGCCGACCACCACCCACAACACCAGCCGGTCGTGCTCGCCGAGCATCGGCTCCGCGTCGCTGACCGCCACGACCGCGCCGAGGTAGCCGGACCCACCGCGGAACGGCTGCGCGCGCACCCGCACCATCTCGTCGTCGAGGCTGCGCTTGTAGCCGTACAGCTCGCGGCCGGCCCGCGCCGCGTCCTCGGCGAGCCCGCCCATGACCGCGGGGTCCATCCGCACGCACTCGTTCGCGCTGAAGTGGCCGGTGAACTCACCGGACCCGCCGGGCAGCACGGCGAACTGCGGGCACTGCTGGTCGATCTCGTCCGCACCGACGAGCGCGGTGACGATCGCGTCCGCGTCCTGGCCGATGAGCCGCGCGACGGTCGAGGTGACCGCGCTCAGCTTCAGGTCCATCTGCTTCTCGCCGTTGTCCTTGTCCGCCTGGATGACGAGCCAGGCGAACACGATCAGACCCACGGCGTTCATGACCGTGAACATGATGGTGAGCACCCAGCGCAGGCGTCGAAGGCGGTCGGCGGACGATCGGTTCACGAGCTGTTCACGATCGATGACCGTAGGCCCCGAGCCGGTAACCGCGGCCCCGGATGGTGTGGATCAGCTCCGGCTGGCCGAGCTTGCGGCGCAGCCGCTTCACGACCACGTCGACCACGTTGGACATCGGGTCGGCGGTCGCGTCCCAGCAGTGCTCGATGAGGTCGGTCCTCGACACGACCTGGTCGGGACGGATGGCGAGGTACTCGAGGAGCGCGAACTCCTTGTCCGACAACGTCAGCAGCACCCCGGCGCGGCGGACCGCGCGGCGCGCGCAGTCGATCTCCAGGTCGGCGTGGCGCAGCACGGAGGGCCGCCCGTCGACGCGTCGGCACAGCGCGTGCACCCGCGCGGCCATCTCGGCCACGGAGAACGGCTTCACCAGATAGTCGTCGCCGCCCGCGGCGAACCCGGCCACCCGGTCGGCGACCGTGTCGCGCGCGGTGAGAAAGAGGACGGGCACGCCCCAGCCGTCCTGGCGGCGGCGGTGCACGTACTCGATCGCGTCGCCGTCGGGGAGCATCCGGTCGAACACGACGCAGTCGAACCGGTCCGCCCGCAGGGCGGCGTCCGCGGTGGCGAGATCGGCCGCCGCGGCGACCGCGATGCCGGTCGCGCCGAGCTCCGCGGACACGGCTATCCGCAGGTCCTCGTCGTCCTCGACCACCATCACCCGTACCGAGCGCCTCATGTCATCGAAACCTAATGTGCCCTGGCCGATCGTGGTCCACGACGGAACCGTAACCGCCCGCAGGGTGCGCCGCGCCGAGCTGGCCGGAACAGGACGCAGGAGAAACTCCGCGTCACCCCGCGTGTGGGACCGGTCCCGGGCAGTCATCCATAACGTCTCGCGCCAGGAGGTGACCGGTGGACGCTCAAGGTGGGAACCAGGGCGCGGCGGCAGCCGCACCAGCCGGCCAACGGGCCGACGGCCGGCCGGCAGTAGACACCGCGGCGAGGCCGAACCCCGCTCGCACGGCGGCGCCGGCTCCGCTGCGGGTCGCGGCGGCGGGGCGGGTGGCCACCTCGGCCGCCCGGCCGATGCCACAGCTACTGCCCGACGTCGACCTGCGCACCCGGCCGCTGCTGCTCGCGCCGCCGATGCGGCCGCCTCAGCCCGCGCCGGTCGCGCAGCCGACCGTGCCGGCCAAACGCACGTTCTCGCGGCAGGTCCGCGAGTACGTCGAGCAGCTCAGCCCGTTGCAGGTGATCTGTTGGCAGGTGGCCGCGATCGCCGTGCTGCTGACCGTGCGCCAGCCGTGGCCGGTGCTGGTCGGCGCGTCGGTCGGCGCGGCAATGCTGCTCGCGCTGACCACGGTGCGGATCGGCGGCCGCTGGCTCTACGAGCTGGTCGTGCTCGCCGGCAGCTATCTGTCCCGCACCCGTCGCCGCGACCTGCCGGAGACCGGCAGCGCCGCGGGCAAGACACTGACGCTGCTCGCGATGCTCCTGCCCGGCGCCGGCATCCGGACGCTGGAGACCAGCCAGGGGCCGGCCATGGCGATCAGCCACGAGGGCGGGCTGACCGCCATGCTGAAGCCGAGCGCGCTCACGCCGGAGCTGCTGAACACGCTGCCCATGCCCGCCGCGCTGCTGCCCGCGCCCGACGGCCAGCAGCACACGTTCGGCGTGCAGGAGGTGTTCCACATCGGGGTGCGGCCGGACAAGCCGCGCAGGCTGTGGGTCGCCGTGCACGCCGCCCGCACCGTCGACAGCCCCGCCGACGTCGAGCTGACACTCGCGCTGCGCAACGCCATGCGCCGGGTGCGCCGCGCGCTTGGTCGCGCCGGGTCGCCCGCCGAGCCGCTGGCCGAGGAGCAGGCGCTCGCCGCGCTCGCCGGCCTCGCGCACATCACCGGCGGCCGCAACGAGGTCCGCGAGGACTGGCGGTTCTGGCGTACCGGCTCGGTCAACCAGGCCGCGTTCACGCTCACCGGCTGGGACAAGCTCGCCGACACGCAGGCCCGCGGGCTCGTCGGCGTCGTGCTCGCCGGCATCCCGGGCGTCGCCGCGACCGTGGCGCTCTGGGCCCGCTCCGAACGTGGCGGCCGCGACCCGCGGGCCGGCGCCACCCTCCGACTCGCCGCAACGACAGAGGCCGCCATCGCGGCGGCCGCCGACGCCATGACCGACCGACTCGCCCCCTCCGGGGTCCGCCTCGCTCGGCTCGACGGCACCCACCTCTCCGGTGTTGCCGCATCGCTTCCGATCGGAGTGTTTCTGCCATGACCGTGCTCGCTGAGAACCCGGTGACCGTGCTGCACCCGGCCGGCCACGCCGCCCGCTGCCCCTCCAGTGCCGGTGTCGAGGCGCTGCTCGCGTCCGCGCACCGGGAGGTGCTCGTGATGAGCACGCTGTCGGTCGCGGCCCGCGACCCGATCGGCGGGGTCCGCCGCATCGACCACGAGAACCTGCGCCGCGGCGTGCGCTACCGGATCGTGGTGCCCGACACCGCGCGGACCGCGCCGGTGCTCGCCACCCGACTCGGCACGCTCGCGCTGGCCGGCGCGGACACCAGGACGGTGCCCGAGGTGCCGACCGACGCGCTCGTGATCGACGGTTCGATCGTGGTGCTGCCGGTCGACCGGACCGCCGCGGGCCGCTCGCTCGGCACCGCCGTGTTCCGGCTGTCGAGCGTGGTCACCACGACGCTGGAGCTGTTCGAGCGGGTGTGGCTGTCCGCGGTGCCGATGAGCCCGTCGGACCTGCCGGACGCCGCGGAGCTCAACGTGCGGGAGAAGGAGTTGCTGACTCTGCTTTCCTCCGGCAGCACCGACGAGTCCGCCGCCGCCCGGCTCGGCGTGTCCGTGCGGACCGTGCGGCGCATGGTCGCCGACATCATGAACCGGCTCGGCGCGCGCAGCCGCTTCCAGGCCGGCGTCAAGGCGGCCGACCGCGGCTGGCTGATGGAGCGGGCGGGCTGATGACCCTCATGGCGAGCAGGACACTGCTGGTGGCGCCCGGCCGGCACGGCGCGTACGCGACGATCGGCGATGCGCTCGGCGCCGCACCGGACGGCGGTGTCATCTCGATCGCCGACGGCACCTACGCGGAGACGTTCGAGCTGGTCGACCGGCAGCTCACCCTGCGCGCCCACGAGGGCGGCGCGGTGGTGCTCGACGGCACCGGCGGCGACTGGCCGGTCCTCGCGGTGCGGGGCGGCGCGCTGACGCTCGTCGGCATCGAGCTGAAGGCCGGCGCGGCCGCCGTGCGGGCCGACGAGGTGGAGCTGACGGTCGAGCGGTGCACGCTGTCCGCCGCGGTCGGGCCCGCGATCAGCGTGCGCGGCTGCCGGCGGTTCGCGGTCAACCGGTGCACGATCAACGGTGCGGAACAGGGCATCGTCGTGGAGAGCTCGTCCGGCCGGATCGACGACACCACCATCGAGAACGTCGCGGGCGACGGCATCGTGATCGGCCTCGGCGCCGACCCGGAGCTGCGCAACTGCACGGTGTCGAACTGCGGGCAGCGCGGTGTGTACGTCTATCAGTACGCACGGCCGGTCATCGAGGCGTGCGAGGTGTCGCGGACCGCCAACGACGGCATCGCGGTCGCGCAGCAGAGCAGGCCCGAGCTCCGCCGCTGCCACGTGCACGACGTCGGCGGCGTCGGCATCTCGTTCGCGGCGGGCTGCGCGGGCGCCATCGACGCCTGTCACGTGGACAACTCCGCCGACCCGGGCATCCTGCTCGCCGACGGCGCCACGCCGACCGTGGTCGAGCCGGCGTCGCGGGCCGCGCCCGGCGGCGACAACGGCCTCGACAACCTGCTGTCCGACCTGGACGACATGGTCGGGCTGCCCGGCGTCAAGGCCGAGGTGCACGCGGTCGTCGACGAGATCCAGGTCAACGACTGGCGGCGCAAGGCCGGCCTCTCGGTCGGCACGGTCAGCCACCACCTCATCTTCGCCGGCGCGCCGGGCACCGGTAAGACGACCGTCGCGCGCACCTACGGCAAGCTGCTGAAGTCGCTCGGCGTGCTGTCCAAGGGGCAGTTCCGGGAGGTGTCCCGGCGCGACCTCGTCGGCCAGTACATCGGGCACACGGCGGAGAAGACGTCCGTGGTGTTCGAGGAGTCGCTCGGCGGGGTGCTGTTCATCGACGAGGCATACACACTGTCGCGCTCGGCGGGATCCGGCGGCGACTTCGGCCAGGAGGCCATCGACACGCTGGTGAAGCTGATGGAGGACCACCGGGACGAGGTCGCGGTGATCGTCGCCGGCTACACCAAGGAGATGATCGACTTCCTCGACGCCAACCCCGGTCTCGCGTCCCGGTTCTCGAAGACCATCGAGTTCGAGAACTACTCGGCGGCGGACCTGGTCCAGATCACCGGCCGGATGGTCGGCGGCGGCGACTACCGCATCGACCAGGAGGCCGAGCCGTTGCTGCTGTCCTACTTCGACCGCATCTCCCACGACTCGAACTTCGGCAACGCGCGAGACGCGCGGCGACTGTTCGAGAGCGTGCGGAAGGTGCAGTCGCAGCGGCTGCGCCTGCTCGGTCGGATGCCGGACCTCGCGGAGCTGCGGACATTGACCGCACAAGACGTGGCCACGATCACCGAGGCGACCGGCCCAGGCTGAACCGTGGATCTTGTGCGAAGGTCCGTACCGACGAACAGTCACCTCAGGGGAACGTGACGGCACCCAGCCACCAACCACCCGGGTAACCCGCACCTCCGCCGGAACGTGACCCGCACTTAGAGTTCCGGGGAGGCGGTTACTGTCTGCTTCGTGCGGGTGTTGGTGGTCGAGGATGACGAGAACTTGCGGGTCGCGATCACCGGTGCCCTGCGTGCGGCGGGGTTCGCCGTCGACGCCGTCGGCGACCTGCCCGCCGCGGACGAGGCGCTCGTCGTGAACTCCTACGACTGCGCGGTGTTCGACCGGATGCTGCCGGCCGGTGACTCGCTCTCCTACGTGCGGGCGCGGCGGCCGTCGGTGCCGGTGCTGTTCCTCACCGCGCGGGACGCCGTCGCCGACCGGATCGCCGGCCTCCAGTTCGGCGACGACTACCTCGTGAAGCCGTTCGCCGTCGCGGAGCTGGCGGCGCGGGTGCGCAGTCTGTGCCGGCGGGTGCCGGCCGGGCGGGCGCCGGTGCTGCGCTGCGGCGACCTCGAGGTGGACGGCGCCCGGCACGAGGTGCGCAGGGCCGGGGTGCTGCTGACGCTGACCACCAAGGAGTTCGCCGTGCTCGAGTACCTGGTCGCCAAGCAGGGCGCGCCGGCGGGGCGGGCCGAGCTGATCGAGCAGTGCTGGGACCAGATGGCCGACCCGGCGTCCAACGTGCTGGACGTGGTGATCACGCAGCTCCGCCGCAAGCTGCGGCACCCGCCGATGATCCACACCGTGCGAGGCGTCGGTTATCGCATCGAACGAGCGTGAGCACGGCTAACCTTGACAACACACCGACTGCGCGGGGGATGACATGCGACGTGCACTCGCTGCGCTCGGTCTCGCGGGCATGCTGCTCGTGGCCGGCTGCAGCTCGACCGTGCCGGGCCGCCCGACGGCCGCGGCGTCGCCAGAGGACGACCGTCAGCTCGTCAAGGGCTACTTCGAGGAGCTCAACGCCGCCGCGGCGGAGGGACCGGCCACGCAGCGCGACTTCCTGCGCCGCAGCCAGCACCCCGACTTCACGAACGACCTGTGCGATCTCGGCGACCTGACGCTCAACGTCGACCCCGCCATGTCCACGCTGCGGGTCGACCCCGACTGGGTGCCGCCGGACGACCGGAAGGCGACACACCCGCGTGGCCTCGTCTACGTGCTCGGCGTGTCGGTGAGCATCCGGCAGGACGGGGCGTTGCTCGGCGAGCAGATCGGCTCGCAGCGCGTCGTGGTCCTCGACGGGAAGGCCTACGGCTTCGCGCCGTGTCCCACGGGTTAGTGACCGGACACCGCTGAGCATGGTCATCTGTGCGCTCTGCCAACCGCATGGCGTAGCCGTCACCGAGTTGGAGCAGTCCGGGCTACACCAGTAGGGGGAAATCCGAACACGCTGCCCTCAACATCTCAAGGCCGCCTTCGCCTCGGACGAAACAGTCCTAAGTAGGGAGGTGAGCGCGATGGCCGTACTCGACCAAGGCGTTACCCAGAATCACAGTGTTACTCAGCAAAACAGCGGGACCGCACGGCGGGACCGCCACGTCAACGAGCCGACCGTACCGATTCAGCACCCGGCTCGGCGAGTCGGCGCGACGGGCGCAGAGGACCCGACGAGCCTGGTCGAGCTGCATCAGTCCATCGCGTCCCTGCTGGCCTCCCGCGGTGAGTGGCGCCAGGCCTACGAGCACCTCCGGCACGCGCTCGACCTCGCGACCGAGGAGAGGCCGCCCGCGCCCCAGGTGCCGGAGCAGTTCCGCCAGGAGGTCGCGCGGCTGCGCAGGGAGCACGCGGAGGCCCGCGAGCAGAGCATCCGCGACGCGCTGACCGCCAGCTACAACCGGCGCTACCTCGACCAGCGGCTCCTGGAGGTGGTCGAGCAGCAGGGCAGCGGCGACTTCGCCGTGGCGCTCGTCGACCTCGACTTGTTCAAGCGCGTCAACGACACCTTCGGCCACCAGGTCGGTGACCGGGTGCTGCAGCAGGTCACCGACCTGGTGCAGGTCGGGCTGCCCGACGGCGCGTTCTGCGCCCGCTACGGCGGCGAGGAGTTCGTACTGATACTGCCCGGCCTCGAAGGCGCCGCCGCGTGGGCGGTCGCCGAGGCGGCACGCGCCCGCGTCGAGCAGTACCCGTGGTCCACGATCGTGCGCGGTCTGCGCGTGACGGTCAGCATCGGTGTCGCGCACGAGTCCGCGACCAGCGGGATCGCCAACCCCGAGGAGCAGTTGCGGCACGCGGACGGGCTGTTGTACACGGCCAAGCAGTCGGGCCGGAACAGCGTCGCCTACCGTGTCGGGAGTCAGGTCCGTCTGTCGGGGGCGGCCGGGCAGCGGCGCCCGCGTGTCTAGTTCCGGTCACGCTTGACTGCTACTGTGCGACGGTTCGATAACGTTTAGGTCAGTGGTCGCGATAGCCCAATCGGGCTAGAGGTCCAGACCACTTGCGCACTGATAGTGAGCAAAATCGGGTTGGCAGTCGTCATGGGGGCCATCCATACGTACTATCTGGCGCGGTAGACGCAGCAGATCGGCAACCAAGTTGCGGTCTACAACGTCTTGATTAAGAAAGCGCCACGACATTGGTCGCCGCGCGAGCTGAGAGGAGACCGGGTGCCCGACGATGAACGCCTCGGCGGCACCCGTGATCCGCAGGAACCCGGCAGACGGCACCGGCGCGCGGCAGAGGAGCCGGACGAGCAGCCACGTCGGCGCAGACGGTCGATGGAAGGCAGCGGCGGTCTGAGCGTCGCCGACCTCGTACAGCGACATTCCGGCTCCCGGACGAACCTCACCCCGGTGGACCCGCAGCAGCCGCTGCGGCAGAACTCGTTGATGAACGGCACGCAGCCCTCGGGGCGGCGCAGCCTTCCGGACCCGCCGCCCGCGGCCCGCCCGACGGAGAGCCAGCGCCCGGCCAGACCGGGTGAGGCCGCCGGCCGCTATCCCGGCTCGCCGATGGAGACGTCCGGCCCCCGCCGTGCCGGCGAGACCTCGGCCCCGCGCCCCGGCGCCCCCCGTTTCCCGGAAGACCCCGCGGCCGCGCAGGGCGGTCCCGCCCCACGGCGCGGTGACTCCCGCAGGGCGGCGGAGGGCCGCTATCCCGGTGAGGCCCCCTACCCGGGCGAAGGCCCGGCGAACGGCGCCCGCGGCATCAGCGAGGCACTCGCCGGTGACACCACCGGCCGCGGCGGCGCCCGCCGGGCCGGCGCAGCCTCCGCACCTCACGCCATCCCAGAAGCACCGGGGCACAACGGCTTCCCCGGCCCGGACCGCAACGGCGTCCACCGCCCCGGCGAAGCCCCCGGCCGCAACGGCAGCCGCCACGTCGGCGAAGCCTCCGCGCACCACGCCATCCCTGAGGCCCCCGGCCGCAACGGCGCCCGGCACGTCAACGGCGCACCGGACGCGCCCGGCCGCCGTCGCCCGACCGAGGGCTCGGACGGCTTCCCAGGACAAGAGGGTCGAGGCGCCCGTCGTCCCGGGGAGAACTCCGGCCGCCAGGCGCTCCCCGAGAACCAGCACGGCGCGCGCGGTATCGGCGAGGCGCTCGCCGGCCCGCCCCCGCGGCGCGTCGGCGAGAAT
>Ga0193716_1001061_pt1 | contig 16321 bp, 17 predicted proteins | sample U2c1metaG_FD_145901 | JGI IMG/M metagenome (GOLD analysis project Ga0193716, IMG submission 145901) | Soil microbial communities from a riparian zone of the East river system, Colorado, United States - U2c1 | ecosystem: Environmental > Terrestrial > Soil > Riparian zone | place: USA: East River...
CGGTGGCGGTTACCTGCCGTTCTACGCGGCACGCACCGATCACGCGTGGCGGGTGCGACCCGAGCTGCGCCACCACCTGGACGTACCGCCCTCGGAGGTGATGCGCTCGATCTTCGTCGACACCAATGTGTTCGACCCGCGGATGGTCGAGCAGGTGGTGGGCGATCTCGGCGCCGATCACGTACTGATGGGGACCGACTATCCGTTCGACATGGGCACGGTCGACCCGGTCGGCTTCCTCGCCGGGGCAAGGCTCTCCGACGCCGACCGCGATCTGGTGTTGGGCGGCAACGCGGTCCGACTGTTCGGCATCGACACGGCGAGAACATGATCCGGCACGGCGCCGCAACTCTGACCCAGTTCGCCACCGCCATCCTGCGAGCCGTCGACGTGTTGCCCGAACATGCGGCCATCACCGCGTCCCGGTTGGTGGAAGCCGACGTCCGAGGCCGCACCGGACACGGCCTGATTCGCCTGTCGTCCTATGTCAGCCGCATTCGCGCCGGCGGCATCAACGTGCGGCCCGCCGTTGGCGTACGTCATGAGACGCCGGTCTCGGCCTTGGTCGACGGCGACAACGCACTCGGGCAGGTGGTGATGACCAGGGCCACCCAGTTGGCCATCGCCAAGGCCGGTGAGTCTGGTCTGGCCTGGGTCGGCACCGTTGGGTCCAACCACGCGGGAGCGGCGGGCTTGTACGCGCAGATGGCCGCCGATGCCGGGTTCGTCGGGATGTACCTCGCGGTGGCCAACGCCAACGGGATGCCACCGTGGGGTGGAACCAATCCGCTGCTGGGGACCAATCCGCTGGCGATCGCGGTGCCCACCGCGGGGACACCGTTCGTCCTCGACATCGCCACCACAACGGCCTCGCACGGAACCATCAAGGTCGCGGCACGCGAGGGCAGACCCATGCCGGAGGGCTGGGTCGTCGACCGGGCGGGCAGGACCATCACCGATGCCGCTCGCGCCCACGAGGGGTTCCTCGTCCCGATGGGCGGGTACAAGGGATCCGGGCTGACGGTCGCGATCGGCCTGCTCGCCGGGGTGCTCAACGGGGCGGCGTTCGGTGCCGAAGTCGTCGACCACCGTCGCGACGAAACGACCCAGACGAACACCGGCCAGGCCATCCTCGTCCTGCGTCCCGACTTGTTCCGGCCCAGGGAGCAGGTGCTCGCCGACCTCACTGCGCACCTCGACGATCTGCGGGACTCGGGCAGCATCGACGGCGGGCGGGTGCGCCTCCCCGGTGACGAAGCGGCGCGCACGCAGGCCGAGAACATGAAGTGTGGTGTCCCGGTACCGAATACGCTCGCCCGCGAACTCGATCGGTTGGCCTTCGCTCTCAACGTCGATTCGCCATTCGCCGAGAAGGAGATCCGTTGAAGCTCATCACGTTCCGCCGCCACGAGGACCACAGCGAATCCGAGATCGGGATTCTCGACGACGACGAGGTCGTCGGGCTGGCGGCCGACGCCGGCCTCCCGACCCGGATGGTCGAGTTCGTCGAGCTCGGCGCCGAGGGTCTGGAACGGGCGCGTGCTCTGCTTTCCACCGCGCCACGGATCGCCGCGAACACGGTCCGACTGCTCGCGCCGATTCGGCCGCGCAACAACGTGATGTGCGTCGGGAAGAACTACCTCGAACACGCCCACGAGTTCGCCGGCAGCGGCTACGACGCATCTCAGAAGCAGGCGATCCCCGACGATCCGGTGATCTTCACCAAGGCGTTGTCGTCACTTGTCGGCCCAGGGGACGCGGTGCGGGTCAGCGACGACCCGACTGCCACCAGCGACTACGAGGGCGAGTTGGGCGTCGTGATCGGGCCGGGTGGGCATCAGGTGACCGAAGCCGATGCCTTCGCGCACGTCTACGGGTACACGCTCGTCAACGACGTGACCATCCGGGATCTGCAGAAGCGGCACGTGCAGTTCTTCATCGGCAAGAGTGCCGCCACCTACTGCCCGATGGGCCCCGTTCTCGTCACCGCCGACGAGATCCCGGACGTCACGGCGTTGCGGCTTCAGACGCGTATCAACGGCGAGTTGCGTCAGGACGCACCGATCACCGATCTCATCTTCGACATCCCACGACTCGTCGCGACCATCGCCCTCGCGGTGCGCCTGGAGCCCGGCGACGTCATCGCCACCGGGACCCCGGCCGGTGTGGGCCTGGGTTTCACCCCGCCCCGATTCCTGGCACCCGGCGATCTCATGGAGGTGTCGATCGAGGGCATCGGGACGTTGGTCAACCCGGTCAGCTGATCGCCAGCGCGCCGATGTCCTCGAAGGTCTTGAAGACCTCGGCCTTGGTCACGGCGACTTCGGTGTCCGAGACATCGCGCGGGAAGGGCAGGGTGACGTCGATGTCGTCGGCTAGGCGCCCGCCCTTGGCGAAGACGAGGATCCGGTTGGAGAGCTCGACGGCTTCGCCCACGTCGTGCGTGACGAACACGACCGTCGTACCGGTCTCGGCCCAGATGGTGTTCAGCTCCTTGCGAAGTGTGCGCGCCGTGATCGCGTCGAGGTGACTGAACGGCTCGTCCATGAACAGCACGTCGGGCTCCGTGGAGAAGGCCCTGGCGATGCCGACCCGCTGTTGCATGCCGCCGGAGAGCTGACCGGGAAACTTGTCGCCCCGGTCGCCGAGTTGCACCATCTCCAAGTAGTGCTGGCACCGGTCGCGCGTCTCCTTCGAACGGTCCTGCTGGACGAAGAGCATGTTGTCCATGACCGTGCGCCACGGCAGGAGGCGCGCGGCCTGGAACACGTAGCCGGCGCGGGCGGGTCTGCCGTTCTGGGTGATCCGCACGGTCCCGCTCGTCGGGCTGTCGATGCCGCTGAGAATGTTGAGCAACGTCGACTTGCCGCAGCCCGAGGCACCGACCACCGACACGAAGGCGTGGCCGCTGATGCTCAGGCTCACGTTCTCCAGCGCGATCACTTTGTCGGCGCCAAGGCCGAACTCCTTGTGCAGCTCGGAGACGGTGATGTCAGCCATGGTCGTTGCTCCTCGGGTGCTTGGGCGCGTCCTGCGCCGGTGGTGGTGGGGACGGGTCGTCGACGGGTTGATGGGGCGGTCCTGACGTCGCCAGGGTGATGCTCCCCATTGCCGCGCTGGTCGCGGTCGCTCCGGCTTCGGCGGCGGCGACGGAAGCCGGAAGCGGCGCGGCGGCGTCGAACCGCGCCTCGACCACGTCCGCGGCGTCGATGGACGGCCGCCACTTGAACAGGCGCTTGGAGAGCTGGTCGAACATCAACTTCTCGAAGATCAGCGCGAAGATCACGAACAGCAGTGCATAGCCCACGACGCCGTACGCACGATGCGCGTCATACCAGAACTTGATCGTCCACCCGGCACCGTCCTGACCGCCGAACACCTCCGCGACGACGAGACCCTTCCAACCAAGGGCGAAGGCGTACCGGGCCGCGGCGAACAGGAAGGGCAGCAGCGACGGGATCAGGACGTGCCAGATGACCCGCTCGCGGGGGACATCGAAGGAACGCGCCATGTCGAACAGGTCGCTCGGCGTGTTCCGCACGCCCTCGCGGACGTTGATGATGACGAACGGGACGCCGGTCAACACCACGACGATGGTCGGTCCGATGTCACCGAACCCGAAGGCCAGGCTGCAGAAGAGCGCCCAGGCAAGGTTCGGCATGGCGAGGATCGCGACCACCCAGTCGTTGAAGAAGGCGTTCACGGCTTTGGACAGCCCCATCGCGACGCCGATGATCGTGCCGATGACCAAGGCGATGATCATCCCGATACCCAGGCGCTGCAACGAGATCGCGAACGTCTCGTACATGTTGTGCGGAGCGACGGTGTCGCCCTTGATCTCGTCGAACATGAACCCGAACACCTGCCCTGGTGTCGGCAGCACGTCGACCGCGAACGGCCAGATGGTGGTGACCACCTTGATCGCCAGGAGCCACACGATCAGGCACACCACCGGGAAGGTCAGCCTGCCCGTCAGCGAGCTACGCGTGATCCAGCGCCAGATCCGCCTCACCACGGATACGGGTTGCGGTGTGTCCGCGGTCCGTTCGGCGACGCGCAGGTCGGCGCTCATGACTTGAGCTCCCCGCGCCAGGCGAAGAACCGACGTTCCAGCGTCTCGAGCACGACCTTGTCGAGGAAGAGCGCCAGGACGTAGAACGCCAGGATCCAGGTCAGGAACTCGTCGAGCCGGAAGAGCTGGGTGGCCGTGCGCATCTCGAATCCGATTCCCTTCGACGAGGAGAACACCTCGGTCAGCACCGTCACCTTCCAGGCGATCGAGAAGCCGAACCGCACGCCGGTGAAGATGAACGGTGCGAGGTGCGGAAGCACGATCTCGCGATTGCGCCGCACCACCCCGACGTCGAACGACTTGGCCATGTCGATGAGGTCCTTCGGCAGCGACTTGATGCCTTCGGACACGTTGACGGTGATGATCGCGAAGGTCGTCAGCACGATCGCGATGATCGGGCCGGCCGGCCGGTTGCCGAAGATGATCGCCGTCAGCAGCGCCCAGATCAGGCCGGGCGTCGTCACGCCGATGGTCACCGCGTCGCGGAAGAACCCGTTGAGGAAGCGATTCTGCATCAGGATGCCGACGCCGACGCCCACGATGAACGCGATGGAGAACCCGATTGCGATGCGGCCGAGCGTCGTGGCGAAGGCTCCCGGTACCTCACCGGTCGCCCACAGCTCTCCGAAGGTTCTGAAGACGGTCGACGGGCCGGGCAGCAGCTTCTCGTCCATGAGACGTCCGGAGGCGAGCTCCCAGATGCCCAGGAAGAAGGCGTATCCGGCGAGTCGCCATCCCCAGGTGGTGATGCGGTCCTTGCGCTTGGCGGCGCGGACCACGTCCTCCTCACTGGCACGTTTGGGTACCTGCGGGGGTGTGCTCAAGGTCGTCGCCACGATCGCCTCTCGTCCGGTGGTCAGTGACCGGGGCCGCCAAGGCCGGCCCTGGCGCGAGGTCACTGGGGTGTGATGGCCTCGAAGCGCGGGGTCGGCGCGTCCGCCGCGAGGTAATTCGGGTTATCGGGGTGCAGTTTCTTCATCAGCGTCCAGAGCTCGGTCTCGGGGCCGATCCATGCCTCGTCGAGGGCGACCTTGTCGACGAACCAGTCGTTGTCGCCAGACATGTACTTGATCAAGTAGTCGATGTCCTCCTGGGACTCGACGGAGAAGTGCTGCGGATACTTCTGGATGATGTCGGCTTTCTGAGCCGTCCACATGTCGACGCCCTGCTGCCACAGGTCGAGGAACTTCGCGGCGAGATCCGGGTGGGCGTCGTACCACTCCTCGGTGGCGACGAAATTGTTGCCACTGACGTGGTTCAGGCCGTCGTTGTTGGGTGCGAACTCCTGATAGAGCTGGAACGGTGACTTGCCGCCGTACATGATCTCCAGCTCGCCCTTGCGCAGCTGCGGCACGGCCGCCTCGGGGATGATCGCCGCTGCCTCGCAGTCACCCCTGAGCAGGTTCGTCGGGTTCACGAAGTGGTCGTTGACGACGAGCTGGAAGTCGCCACCCCCGACGCGGTAGTCCAGGCCGTGCATCTCGTTGGCAAGCACACCCCAGAACGCGGCGTTCGACGTCGGGCCCGAGACGCAGATCTTCGAACCCTTCGGGATGTCCGCGAGCGTCTCGTACGGGTCGCCGGCCCGTCGAATGAGTGGCACCCGCTGGTAGTTGTACTTGCCGAAGGTCACCGTCTTGATGCCGGTCTCGGCCTCGAGTACAGGCGTCTCCTGGGTGGACATCGACACGATGTCCCCGTGGCCACCCGCAAAGTAGGTGAACTCGTCCCACGTCGTGGAGGTCTCGATGCGGACGTTGTTCTCCTTCTCCCAGTTGGCCAACGTGCCCGAGTCGGTCAGCATGTCCCACACCGCCTCTGGCGCGAAGGCGAAGCGGATGACCTGCGCGTCGTCGCCGCCTTCGCCGGGCGATCCTCCTGAACAACCGGCGACAACCGTGAGCGCGACGGCCGCGGCGGCGAATCGAATTGTCTTCGTGACCTTCACGATGGTCCTCCTCAGTTCACGTCGAACCTGGATTTATCATGCCTGTGACGTGTATCACCAAGTACAGCCCCCTTCGCCGGGAGCGGACTATGTCGTGCCCCGTGAATTTCGTTTCCAACCGCTGTCGCGGGCTGTGACGCCGGCCGACGTCGCTCGGGGTCGCCTGGCGACGTGGTGACGAATGGCGTGATCGAGGGGTGCCCGATTTCGTGGCACACGCCACTGCTCCCGGCGCTCCTCAAGCCTTCACTAGAGAGGCACGTTCCGTCGCGAACCGGAGGAAAGACCATGAGACCGCGAACCGGAGGGAAGCCATGAGACTCGGTTACTTCTCAATGCCCCTGCATCCCGCAGGCCGCCATTGGTCGGAGACGCTGCGCGAGGACCGCGAGGCGGTGATCCTCGCCGATCGTCTGGGGTTCCACGACGCGTTCATCGGCGAACACCTCACCGACCGCCACGAGAACATCACCAACAGCCTGGTGTTCCTGGCGACGCTGATCCACGCGACCGAGCAGATCCGCCTTGGCACCGGCACGACGAACCTCTCCCAGCAGCACCCCGTGCTGGTGGCGGCCAACTCCGCGATGTTCGACCACCTCGCCGACGGCCGCTTCATCCTGGGAATCAGTCCTGGCGCGTTGCCCTCGGATGCCGAGGCGCTCGGGATCCTGGATCAGGACCGCAACGAGATGTTCGCCGAGGCGATCGACGTCATCACCGCCGTCTGGGAGACCGAGCCGCCGTACTCGCTGGTTCGCGAGGGGGGTCGCTACTCGGTGACCACCGAGCGCACCCTGGACCTCGAGCTCGGCGTCGGGATCCTGCCGAAGCCGTTGCAGCAGCCGCGTCCGGAGATCGTCGGCACCGTCGTTGCGCCGTTCTCCAAGGGTGTGATCGCCATGGGCGCGCGCAACTTTCACCCGCTGTCGGCGAATTTCCTTCTGCCCCAATGGGTCGCGACGCACTGGCCCAACTACGTGCAGGGCAAGGAGTCGGTCGGTGAACGCGCGACGACCGACGACTGGCGGGTGGCCCGCACGATCTTCGTCGCCGACGATGCGACGGTGGCGGAAGAGTACGGCCGCAGCGATGCCCACAGTCCGTACCGGTTCTACTACGAGAAGATGCTGACCAAGATGCGCAAGATCGGACGGCTCGAGCTGTTCAAGACGGACCGCGAGCAACCCGACGACGAGGTCACGCTGGAGAGCGTCCTCGACCAGTTGGTCATCACCGGCACGCCGGAGTCCGTCGCCGATCAGCTGCTCGAATTCCGCGAGCAGACCGGCGACTTCGGCGAGCTCGTCTACGCGGGGCTGGACTGGGTCGACCCCACGCTGGCCCAGCGGTCGATGGAGCTGATGGCCGAGCAGGTCATGCCGCGCGTCAATGCCTGAGGGGCCGGACCGGCTGCCGTTGCCTTCGGCGCTGACGCCGTCCCAACAGTTCGCCGTGGAGATGATCGAGACGGGGCCGCGCGGCGCGCTCATCGGCCCTTTCGTCCCCCTGCTGCGCAGCCCCGAGCTGATGACGCGGCTGCAGCTGGTCGGCGAGTACCTCCGGTTCAACTCCGGGCTCGGGGCTCATCTGACCGAGTTGGTCGTCCTGCTGGTCGCACGACGCTGGGACCAGGACTTCGAATGGGGACACCACGTGCCGCTGGCCCGTGCCGCCGGGTTGAGCGAGCAGACCATCGACGCAGTGCGCGACCGCGCCGACGTGATCACGTCTGGTCCGGCGGACGTGAGCGCTGTGTGGCGGCTGGTCGGCGAGCTGTGTGAAAGCCACGCGGTCACCGACGCGACATACGAAGCCGCCGTCGAGGCCGTCGGCGACGTTGGAGTTGTCGAAGTCGTTGCCACGGCGGGCTATTACACGACCCTGGCAATGACGATGAACGTCGCCAGGACGCCGGCACCCGACGGCTACGAATGCCTGCCGTGAGCGCGCCGCTGGTGTTTCTGCACCCGCTGGGCGCTGACGGCCGCTTCTGGGATCTGGTCCGCGCCGAACTGGGCTCGCGGACGAGTGTCGCGCCGGACCTGCCCGGCCACGGCTCGGCCCCACCGCCGCCGCTGGGCGCGGGGATCGACTTCTACGCCGCGGCGGTCGCGGAGCAGATCTCGACCATGGGCATGGCGGCACATGTCGTCGGCATGTCACTCGGCGGACTGGTAGCCCAGGAACTCGCGGTGGCCAGGCCCGAACTGGTCGCCTCCGCAGTGCTGGTGGACACCGTGCCGGTGTATCCCGATTCCCTGCAGCAGATTTGGCGCGAGCGGGCCGACACAGCGCGGCGCAGTGGGCTGTCCTCGCTCGTCGATCCGATGGTCGCCATGTGGTTCTCGGCGGACCTGGCAGCGAGGGCGGATCCACGGGTCGAGCAGGCTCGAAACACTTTCGCTGCAACGGATCCCGAGGGATACGCGCGTTCGTGCGAGGTGCTGGCCGACGTGGACCTGCGCGAACGTCTGGCCTCGTTGACCAGGCCCACGACGGTCGTCTGCGGACACGACGACGCCCCGGCGTTCCGGGAGGGAGCGTCATGGCTGGCGGGAGAGACCGGCGACGGGACCGTGCACTGGCTGCCGGGCCGTCATGCCTGCGCCGTAGAGTTCCCGACCGAGTTTGCCGGCCTCCTGGTTACCGCGATACCGGCCTGACTCGACCGATACGCCTTATTCGGAACCGGGCCGCAGCCGCATCAGGCGCGCAGCGACTTGCAGCTCGGTCCGCCGTTCGCCAATCGGGTGGCCGAGCAACTCCTCGGCCTTGTGCAGGCGATTGCGGACGGTGTGTTCGTGCAGCTGCAGGTGCTCGGCCGCGGCGACGTGGGAACCGAAGCGAAAAGAAGCCTCCATCGTGTCGCGCAACCGCGATGCCTCGAGGGTGTCCAGCGCGAGCGGCCCCAGCTCGCGCTGCACGAACTCGCGGGCCGTCTCCGGGTCCCGCATGAGCAGAATCTCCAAGCCGACATCGTGGTGATGCACAAGCGACGGCGCCCCCAACTCGCCCCAGGCGACCCGGATGCGTTCCGCGTCCATCGCTTCCCCAAGCGTGGTACGGAATCCGTCGATGCCTGCGTGCGGCTCGCCGAGGGTTGCTGCGACACCGGCTTCGCTCAGCACGCCGTCGAGTGCGTCGAGCACGGTGCGTTTCCACTCTCCAATTCGGCCGAGCCACACGACGGTCGAGCTCAAGGTCAGCGGGTAGACAAGCGAGTGTTGGCAGCTGACCGCGGCGCGCAGGCCGACGGCCAACTGCGTGGCAGCACCTTCGGCAACGGTCGGCAGCAAGACCGCGATGTGCCGGCTACCCAGCTCGTAGGACAGGATCGCCGTGTCCGAACCGGACAGCACCCCACCCTCACCACGCAGGATGTCCTTCACCAGGCTGCGACGCATGTGCCCTCGGGACCGATTGAGCGCCTCGTAATCTCGGGTGTAGGTCTCGGCGACCTGGGAGGCGACGAAGTCCTGGTACCCCAGAATCGTCTGGGTCAGTAGCTGCTGAGCCAGCGCGGCCTCATCGCGGTCGACGTCATCGGCCTTGATCACCTCGCGCAGGTGGGCGCTCCACGCCTCCCACATCGTGAAGAAGCTGATGCGGTACGAGCGCTGCATGGATTTTTGCGGAATGCGCAATTGGGCCTGGACCCGGGCAAAGGACAGCACCTGTTCGAGGTAGACGTCTTCGAGGGCGATCTCGCCGGCGATCACCGAGCGCAGACAGTGGGCGTTCGCGCGTGTGCTCGCCGTGAGGTGTGCGCGGAACTCGTCGTCGTGGGACTGGTTCGGAAATGCGATCGCCACGCAACGGCCGATGATGACGTCGACCAGTTTGTCGACGTCGAAGTCCTTGGCGACGGCCTGCACCCAAGCAGGTGGCGGTCGGTCGTCCCGCCACAGGTTCAGCGGCGCCGGCATCGGTACCTCGTCGGTGGAGGTTGCCGGACTTCGATCCACGGTCATGGACATCGGGCCCCACCTCGGTCGGGTCGTACTGAGTGCGGGCTATGACGTGGGCCACACACCGTCAGGATCCTAGTCGGATGTGCAGGTCTCGTGGTGCCGTGTCATCGGACAACCTCGACCACCCCACTGAGCGCCGATCGGGTAATCGCTTCGAACGTCCGCGCGTTGGCAACCATCTCCTCCAGCGGTACCGGGTACACCGACTGCCCGGCCACCGCCATGGCGAATGACTCGATGTTCTCGCGAACCGACGCGTGTGGAGGGAAAAAGGTTGAGCTGGCCGGCTCGCCGCGAACCTGCCGGGTGACATCCCACCCCTCGGACTGCTCGGGGTGGTTTCGATCCCGGATCTCGACCCACCCGTCGGACCCGAGCACAGTCACCCTGCCGACGAATGGTGTTGCCAAGATTGCCGTGATCAGAGCGGTCTGCCCCTTCTCGAACGCTACCGTGACCGTGAGCGTGTCGCCGTTCGCGAAATTGGTTGCCTGCGTGGACAACCGGGCCCAGACTTCCGTGGGTCGCCCGAAAATGCTGATGGCCAGGTCCACCAAATGAATGCCGGTCGCCGACAACGGACCGACCGGCGCCTCTACGGCCGACAACCGCCAGTTGTCGGGCGGCAGGTCCAGAAACTTGTCCTGGCTGAAGTTGCCCTCGAACACCATCGGGGTGCCCAACTCCCCGTCGGAGATCGCGCGCCGCAGAGCCACGACCGCGGGCTCGAACCGGCGCTCGTGGCCGATGCCGAGCTGCAGGCCGGCTGCCACGATGGCCTCGACGGCGCGCTGTGCATCCGCACCCGAGGTACTCAGCGGCTTCTCACAGAAGACGTGTTTGCCGCTTGCCGCGGCGGCGATGATCTGGTCGGTGTGAAACTTGTGCGGCGTGCACAGGATCACGGCGTCGATGGAGTCGTCGTCGAGCACCGTGTCGAGATCGGGGTACACGTCGTCCACCGCCGGCCGAACCGCGTCACGGGAGGCGGCATCGATGTCGACGCCGGCAGCGACCCGCACGTATTGACTTCCGTCGAGGTCGCGAACGACTTTGCGTCCCCACCATCCCAGTCCCACCACGGCTGCATTGATCACGCCACCAGTCAAGGGCCGCAGTCGCGCCGGTGCAGTGTCCGCCGACGTGAAGTTCGAGTGTGCTGGTGCCGCAATCCGTCAGTGTCTGCCCGCGTCGCCGTGTCCGCCAACGCCACTGGTTCGCGGGCAGATTCACGAAGTCCGTGAGTGATTGTCCGAGCAGGACGGCGTTCAATTGGGTTCGCGCACGACAGGAGAACCCATATGACGCAGGAGTACGCGACCAACGACGTGGCGGTCGACTCCGGCCTGTTCCGTCACGTCGTCGGGCACCTCGCCAGCGGTGTCACCATCGTGACGACCAGGGTCGATGGTCATGATCACGGCATGACCGCAAGTTCGGTGACATCGCTGTCGATGGAGCCGCCGATGATGCTCGCCTGCATCAACAACGCTGTGCCCACCGCGTCGGCGATCGAACGCAGTGGGCGGTTCACGATCAACGTCCTCGGCCGGTCGCACGGCGACCTTGCCTACCAGTTCGCCTCGCCGCGGCCTGACAAGTTCGCCGGCGTACCGATCGACCGTGGCTCGGGCGGCGTCCCTGTACTGGCTGACGCGATCGCATCACTCGAATGTGAAGTCACCGAACAGGTTATCGGCGGTAGTCATTCCGTCTTCCTGGGCCACGTGATCTCGGCGACCGCACGAGATGGAGACCCACTCACCTACTTCCGTGGCGGCTTCGGGCGCTTCGAGTTCGAACGCAACGACCGAGCCTACGAACAGGCCAGGGACATGGTGCTCAGCCGGGTGTTCGCCGCGGGCCAGGTGATCAGCGTCGATGAACTCGCAGACAACCTTGGTGGCGATCGCGCCCGGTCGTTCTACTCGCTTACCAGGCTCGCCGCGGACGGCCTGGTGCAGCGGGACCCACAGCGCGGGTACATCATCGCTCCATTCGACGTGCGCACCTCCGACGAAGCATTCGAAGCCCGACTCGCGATCGAGCTCGGTGTCATCGATCAGGTTGCGGGCCACCTGGATTCGCATCAGCTCACCGCTGCGCGCGCACACCTGGAGACCATGTCGCATCATCTGGTCGGCGACCGTTTCCGGGACTTCCAGGCCTACCTCGACGCCAACTACGCCTTCCACGAAGCGATCGTGGCACTGTCGGACAACGCCCTTCTTGTCGCGGCATTCGAATCGCTGAGCATCAAGAACGTGATGATGCGCAGCTTCGGTACCACGGCGACGTCGTCTGCCGCGTTTCTGGAGGTTCAGCGCGATCTGCTGGCTGCGCTCGAAAACGGCGATGCCACCGCGGCCAGGTCGGCGGCCAGAGCCTACTGCGATCTGGCAAAGGCGCGGGCTCGCCAGCTGTTGGCGCTCACCGGCGGACAGGTCTGAGCTCAGGCGGACGGCGAAACTTGAGTGGTTCTACTCAAGCCGATCGTGCCTACCCGCACCTAGATTCGAGCCATGCCACTTGCCTTCCCCAGTGCTGCCGACATAGAGGCGTCCACACCGGCCGACCGTGATCGGGCCATCGACGTCATCCGGATCGTGTCGCTGGTCGGTGTGGTCACCGGCCATGCGGTGATGGCGACGAGCATCATCGCCAACGGTGTGTTCATGTGGGGCAACCTGCTCACGATGTCGGTGGTGTTCCAGGCGCTGACCTGGGTCTTCCAGATCATGCCGCTGTTCTTCTTCGCGGGCGTCGCGGCGTCGGTCGGCTCGTACCAGCCAGATGCCAGCTGGGGTGGTTGGCTGCTGAAGCGATGCACCCGGCTGTATCGGCCGGTGTTCTACTACCTGGCGTTCTGGGCCGTGACGCTCGTCGTGCTGCATGACGTGCTGCCCGTGCACGTCTACGAGCCGATCGCCGGGATCAGCATCCAGTTGCTCTGGTTTCTCGGCGCCTACGTCATGGTGTTGGCGGCGATGCCTCTGCTGGCCCGCATCACGACTGGGGCGCAGCTGCTCGGAGGGGTCGTCGTGGTGTACGCCGTGGTCGCGGTGGTCGACGCGGTCCGGGTCACCGACCCCGCCTGGTCGGCGGTCGGCTACGTGAACATGCTCGCCTGGCTGATCCCCGGCATGTTCGGGGTGGCCTACCGGCGCCGGCTGTTGACGACGCGGACGGCGCTGAGCGTCGGCATCGCGATGCTGGCGGTCAATCTGGGCCTGTTGTGGTTGGGACCGTACGAGTTGAGCCTCGTCGGCATCGAGTCCCAGCATCTCAAGAACATGACACCACCGTCACTACTGCTCGCCGGGCACGCAATCATGCTGTGCGCGTTCGCGATTGCCGCGGCACCCGGAATCGGCCGGTGGGCAAGGCGGCCCAAGGTGTGGCGGCTCGCGGTGATCGGCAATACCGGTGCGATGACGCTGTACCTGTGGCACATGCCTGCCCTGCTCGGTGTGCACCTGGCGTTCGACTACCTGGGCCTGCCGCGCTACCCCGGCCAGCCGCACTTCGTGTTGCTCAGCATCGCCCAGTTGGTTCTAGTGGCCCTTCTGGTGGCCGCGATGTTCGTCGTCCTGCGGCCGTTGGAGAACAATCCGCTGCCGCTGTGGGACGGGGGCTACGTCGCGGTACCAGGAGCCCGAAGCGCGGCCGTCGGCACGTTGCTCTCCATCGCCGGTGCGGCGACCCTGGCGTCGGTCGGCTGGGGCCTGAAAGAGCAAGGGCTGTTCTGCGTTTCGGTGATGCTCGTCGCGCTGATCGGCGCGCGAGGGCTGGCCAACGAAGGTGTCACAGCCGCGGCACCCGTCGCAGCGAAGGTGGGCTAGCCGCTCTTGCGCCGGAACTCGCGGCGGGCCGACTCGGGGCCGTGCGCCTTCGGTTGCTTGTTGCCTGCGTCCTTGTGAGGGGAGCCACCGCCCGCGCTGGCCTTCTTGCGTTCCAGCGCTTCGCGGAACTTGCGCTTGTTGTCGTCTTCGGGTTCCTCGGCCATGCGGCAAGACTAACCCGCAACCGGCACAACGTCCGACGGGTTTACCCAAGCGGGGCTCAGCGGATGCCGGGCGGCAGCCCGTAAAGATGCGAAATCGGCAGCGTGAGCACGACCCGACGGTCCGCCACCATCGCGTTGCGGTACTCGTCCCAGTCGGGATGCTCACCGGCGATGTTGCGGTACAAGGCAATCAACGCCTCGACGGTGTCGTCATCGGGTGCGGCCGCGGGCGGGGTCAGGGTCGCATCGCCCTCGACCACCGCGTACGCCCACCCGTCGTCGGCAGGCACGTGAATCGAGGCCCGCGGGTCACGGCGCAGGTTGCGCGTCTTGGCGCGCGGCTCGGTGACTGACACCTGGACGGCGACGTTGCGCGGATCGAAGTAATACGTGACGTTCGACAACTGCGGTCGACCGTCACGCTTGATGGTGGCCAGCACCCCAAGTGAGTTGCCGCTGATCACGGCCAACAACTTCTCGTCGAACACATGCCGCGTCATGGGAGCCAGCCTACGGCGGCGCCAAGGGGAAGCGACCGAATTCGGCCACCGCATCCCTAACATGGGGCCATGACCGTGATCGACGGCAATACCCTGGAAGGTGTTTCGGCGACCACGCTGTGGACGCTGCACAACCGCGGCACGGAGGCCAAGCGCTCCGACGGCGTCATCCGTGACCCGTGGGCGGTGACACTGCTCGACGCGATCGACTACGACTACCTCAAGTTCGGCAAGGCCAACCAGTCGCACGGACTGCGCGCCGTCGCCTTCGACGGCGTCATGCGCCACTACCTCGGCGCGCACCCGGGAGCCTCGGTGGTGGCCCTGGCCGAGGGCCTACAGAGCAGCTTCTGGCGACTCGATCGGGAAGGGGTGCTCGACGGCTCGACCTGGTACTCGATCGACCTGCCACCCGTCATGGAGCTGCGGAGGGAGTTGCTGCCCAGCGACGACCGGATCGTCGCACTCGCACAGTCCGCACTCGACCTCAGCTGGATGGACCAGGTCGACTCCTCGCGCGGCGTCTTCATCACCGCCGAAGGCCTGCTGATGTACCTCGAACCCGACGACGCACTTGGCCTGATCCGTGACTGCGCAGCGCGCTTCCCCGGCGGCCGGATGATGTTCGACTCGATCCCCCGCTGGTTCAGCAAGCGCACACTGACGGGCCTGAAGCTCTCGGACCGCTACATCGCCCCGCCGATGCCGTTCGGCCAGACCGTCGACGAGGCGCTGGCCCTCGCAGGCACGATTCCTGGCGTCAAGGCCGCACGCGACGTCCCATGGCCGCCCGGTCGCGGGTGGTTCAAGGTGGCTGCCTGGCCGCCGTTGGAACGTATCGGACCGCTGCGCCGCATCCGGCCGAGCAACACGGTGCTGGAGTTCGCTTGACCCGCTACGCCGCGTTCCTGCGCGGCGTCAACGTCGGCGGGGTCAATCTCAAGATGGCCGCGGTCGCCGACTCGCTCACCGCGGCCGGCTTCACCGCCGTCAAGACCGTTCTGGCCAGTGGCAACGTGCTGTTGGACAGCAAGGCGTCGGTGACGACGGTGCGCACGAAAGCCGAAGCGGCACTGCGCGAGACGTTCGGCTACGACGCCTGGGTGCTGGCCTACGATCTCGAGACCGTCGCGGCGATCTCGAAGGCCTACCCGTTCGAGCGGGAAGTCGAGGACCACCACTCGTACGTCACGTTCGTCACCGATCCGGCGGTGCTCGACGAGCTGGCCGAGCTCGGCGCAGGGCCCGACGAGTTGGTCGAGCGCGGCGACGGCGTCATCTACTGGCAGGTCTCCAGGTCGAGCACGCTGGAGAGCACGATCGGCAAGACGATGGGCAAGAAGCGGTACAAGTCGTCGACCACCACCCGCAACCTGCGGACGATCGACAAGGTGCTCAAGGCCTGAGCGTGTCGTAGATTCGCGTCGGTGAGTTCCGAACCGAAGATCGACGGCGCCACGCTGACCGGCGTCTCGGAGACCGCGCTTCTGACGTTGAAGATGCGGGCGTCGGAGGCCCGCAGGCCCGACGCCATCATCGACGATCCGATGGCCATCGAACTGGTCGATGCCATCGACTTCGACTTCGCAAAGTTCGGCTACTCCCGCCGCCAGGACATGGCACTGCGGGCACTGGCCTTCGACGACGCGACCCTGACCTACCTCGTCGATCACCCGGCGGCCACCGTCGTCGCAGTCGCCGAGGGACTGCAGACCAGCTTCTACCGCATTGAGACAGCCGAGGTCAGCGACCGATTCCGGTGGCTGACGGTCGACCTGCCACCCATCGTGGAGTTGCGGACCAAGCTGCTGCCGGCATCGG
>Ga0193716_1001063_pt1 | contig 16299 bp, 15 predicted proteins | sample U2c1metaG_FD_145901 | JGI IMG/M metagenome (GOLD analysis project Ga0193716, IMG submission 145901) | Soil microbial communities from a riparian zone of the East river system, Colorado, United States - U2c1 | ecosystem: Environmental > Terrestrial > Soil > Riparian zone | place: USA: East River...
CATGACACGTCCTTTTTGCTGGTCAATGTATCGCCTTCCCATTGGGCCACGCTGGCCGCCGCGATCGCCGTTGCGACCGTGTTGGTGCAGGTGCGGCCCATGTCGAGGAAATGGTCCACCCCGAGAATGAGCAGGGCGCCCGCCTCGGGAAGGTGAAAATAGGGCATCAGCGAAACCACCACCACCAGGGAGGCGCGCGGCACATTGGCAATGCCCTTGCTGGCCACGAAGATCAGGAACAGCAGTTGCGCGATCTGGCCCGGCGACAGGGGCACGTCAAAGGCCTGGGCCACGAACATCACCGCGAAGGTGCAATAGCACATCGAGCCGATCAGGTTGAAGGAATAGCCCAGCGGCAGCACGAAGCTGGCGATGCGGTTGGAAACGCCGATCTGCTCCAGCTTGTAGAGCAGCACCGGATAGGCCGATTCCGAACTGGTGGTGGCCAGCGCGATCAACGCGGGCTCGCGGATCGCCTTCATCAGCACTTTCTGGCGCGCCACGCCCAGCACGGCCACACCCGCCGCCATCAGCCCCAGCCAAAGCAGCGCCAGCGCCACATAGAAGCCTCCGACATAGGCCGCATATTTTCCCACGATTTCGATGCCGCCCTCGGCCAGGGTGGCGGCGACCGCGGCAAAGACCGCGATGGGGGCGAGGTTCATCACGAACATCGCCATTTTCAGCACCAGGTTGGCGAGCTGTTCGGTGAGTGCCAGCAATTGCTTGCCCTTCTCGCCAAGCTGGGTCAACGCGATGCCGGCGATCAGGGAGAAAATGACGATTTGCAGAACCTCGTTGCGCGCCATGGCGTCGATGATCGAGGTCGGCACCAAATTGGTGATGAACCCTGTCACCGTCATGGGCGCGGCTTTCAGCACAGTGCTCGCGTCGCTCGCGCCGGCTTGCAGGTGCAGGCCGACTCCCGGGCCGATCACCTCGACCATGACCAGCCCGATCGCCAGCGAGACCAGCGAGGCGGCGATGAACCAGCTCATCGCCTTGAGCGCGACCCGGCCGATATCGCCGGCATGCCCCATCCGGCCCACACCGCTGATCAGGGTCGCCAGTACCAGCGGCGCGATCAGCATTTTGACGGCGCGCAGGAAGATGGTGGTGACCAGGCCCAGACCTTGCGAAATCGTGGCGGCGGTCGCGGCGTCATGGACCAGGGAATGGCAAGCCAGGCCGAAGCCGGCGCCCAACAAGGTCGCCAGGAAAACCAGAAATGTCAGGCCTTTGCGCATCCCATCCCCATGCCGCGTTCTTTGGTGCGCGGGCTTTTTCTCAACTGTAGCGGCGCGCGGCGGCCCGCGCCATGCGCCGTTTATTTGGCGATTGCGATCTTCAGGCTGCCGACGCCGGCGATCTCCGCCTGCAGGACATCGCCGGGCGACACCGGGCCCACGCCGGCCGGCGTTCCGGTGTAGATCAGGTCGCCTGTCGCCAGGGTCATGGACTGCGAAATAAAGGCGATCACGTCGGCAACCGGCCAGATCATCTGGCCGAGGTCGCCATCCTGGCGCGTCTCGCCGTTCACCGTCAGATGAATGCGTCCCGACGCGGGGTGCGCACCGGCCTTGTGCAGGGCGCTGCAGGGCGCGGAATTGTCGAAGCCTTTGCCCCAGTCCCAGGGGCGCTTCTTGTCCTTGGCTTCCTGCTGCAGGTCGCGCCGGGTAAAATCGATGCCCACCCCATAGCCGAAAACGTGGGCGAGGGCAGACTCGCGCGCGATGTTGGCGCCGCCCTGGGCAATGGCCACCACCAGCTCGACCTCATGTTGCAGATCCTTGGTCTGGGGCGGGTAGGGGATGGTGCTGCCGTCCGCCACCAGCGCATCAGCGGGCTTGCAAAAGAAGAAAGGCAGCTCGCGATCCGGATCGTGGCCCATCTCGCGGGCGTGATCGGCATAGTTGCGCCCGACGCAGAAAATCCGGCGCACCGCGAACAGGCGCGCATCGCCTTCGACCTTTACCGAAGGCTGCCGCGGCGGCTGCAGGATGTAGACATCATTCGCAAGCATGGCTTCTCCTTCGTTGTTGCGCCGCAACATGGCATACGGTCCATAAACTACACAAAACTTGCCGTTTGCGCGCCGTCAACCTAGGTTCGCGCCAACCAAAAACCCTAGGGGAGTTACCATGCGTAGACGTGAATTGTTCGGTGCGGCGATGACCAGCGCTGCCGTTGCGGCGATGCTGTCGCAAAAAGAAGCCCAGGCCCAGGACGCCTCGGCCCGCGCCGCCCGCGGCATGCCGATGCCCAAGATCCGGGACATCAAGGTCATCGAATGCGCCCCCAAGGGCTCGCGGCTGGACGTGGTCAAGATCATCACCGACCAGGACGGCCTCTATGGCTATGGCTGCGCCACCTTCACCCAGCGCGCCGACCTGATTAAGCCGGCGGTTGAGCTGTACCTCAAGCCGCTGCTGGTCGGCCGTACCGTCGACCGCATCGAAGACATCTGGCAGATGGCCTACAATTCTTCCTATTGGCGCAACGGCCCGGTGGAAAACAACGCCATCAGCGGCGTCGACCAGGCGCTGTGGGACATCAAGGGCCGCATGGCCGGCATGCCGGTGTACCAGCTGCTGGGCGGCAAGGCCCGCGACGGCGTGGACCTGTACGGCCATGCCGACGGCGCCGAGATCCAGGAAGTCGTGGATAATGCCAAAAAGTATATCGACCAGGGTTTCCGCCACGTCCGCATGCAGGTCGGCGTGCCGGGTATGTCCGGTTATGGCGCCCGCCAGGCCGGCAAGCGCTTCCCGGCCATCCATGACGAGCCGGTGTTCGAGCGCGAAGCGGCGCGTCGGCGCGCGCTGAACCTGTTCGAGGCGGCGCGCAAGCAGTTGGGCGGCGAAGTCGAACTGCTGCACGACGCCCATGAGCGCTACACGCCGACCCAGGCGATCCAGTTCGCCAAGGACCTGGAACAGTATCGCATGTTCTTCCTGGAAGACGTGCTGTCGCCCGAAGACATCATCTGGTTCAAGAACATCCGCGAGGCGTCTTCCACGCCGCTGGCGATGGGCGAACTGTTCAACTCGCCGCATGAATGGACGCCGCTGATCAAGGACCGGCTGATCGACTACATGCGCATGCACATCTCGCAGATGGGCGGTCTCACCCCGGCGCGCAAGGTCGCGGCGATGGGCGAAATCATGAATGTGCGTACTGCCTGGCACGGCCCGGGCGACGTGTCGCCGATCGGCCATGTGGCGATGATCCACCTGGATCTCAACATCACCAACTTCGGCATCCAGGAATACACGCCCTTCAACGAGGCCGAGCACGCCATCTTCAAGGGCCTGCCGGAAATGCGCGGTGGCTATTATTTCGCCACCGACAAGCCGGGCTGGGGCGTGGAGATCGACGAAGCGGAAGCCGCCAAGCATCCGTTCCGCCGCACCGATCCCTTGAATGGCGGCTGGGGCGTGATCCGTCTTCCCGACGGTCAGGTCATCAAGCAGTAAGTAGCAAAGCTGCAAAGAATAAGGCCCCGCATCGTGAGATGCGGGGCCTTTTCTTTTGCGCTGATGGCGCGGCCTACATGCCGCGCAACTGGCGCAGCGCGATCTGCAGCATCGCCCGGCAATGGCCGACATCATAGGCCCAGCCGGAGTTGGTGGTCTGGGCTTCCTTGGGAAGCAGCTTGTCAGTGTCGAGGCTGCGGGGATGCTCGGGGAAGATGGTGTGTTTGTATTTGTTGCGCACCAAAAGCTTCATCACCTCGAACATGTCGTTGTCGCCGTCGTCCGGGAAGACTTCGGTATAATCTTCACGGGGCTTGCGCATCACGACATTGCGGAAGTGCACCTGACCGATGCGGTTGCGGCTGGCCAGCCAGTTACCCACCACGATGGGATCTTCGCCCAACTCGCGGGTGACGCCGCAGTCCCAGGTCATGCAGTTGGACGGCGAGTTCACCGTCTCCACCAGGCGCTTCCAGTCCGAGAAGCTGTTCAGCACCTGGGCCGAGCCGCGGCTCATCGGCGCCGGCGGATCGTTGGGATGCACGGACATGATGACGTTGTTCTTTTCCGCCACCGGAATCACTTCCTTGAGGAAGTAGGTCATGTTCTTCCAGGTATCTTCGTAATTTTGGACCGCGCCGTCTGCCGGCAGCGGCGGCAGGTCCTTCATCCGGTCATAGCGGAATTCGGAATAACCGGCGCCGCCGCGACCGGGCACCTGTTTATATCCGTCCGTGGCGCGATGGTTGTAGAAATTCCATTCCAGCACGGGAATGCCCAGCTTGCCCATATTGACGATGGTCTGCTTGATCTTGGCGATCTCCTCGTCCTTGCCCGGCAGGCCGCGCACGATCTTGTTCATCTCGGGGTCCATGCCGCCCTTGTAGGACCAGCGGATCATCATGATGCCGATATGCATGTCGAGCTTCTTGAGCGCGTCTACCCGCGGCTGCAGGTAATCCATGCCCCAGGGCTGTTCCGGCACCGCCTGGGCGTCGATCCAGTTGATGCCCAGCTGCTTGATGCGCTTCGCCTCCGCTTCGCTCAGCATGTCGTCCATATAGATGGTGAGCTTGGGCGTATCGGGGCCTTCCTGCGGCTGGCCGATGCGCTTGTTTGGCGTGGGGTTATAAGGCGCGTCCGGTCCCTGTGCCGCCAAGGCGGGCGCAGCGGTCGCCGCCGCCGCGGCGGCGCCGGCCAGGAACGATCTCCGGATCATGCCATGGCGCGAAAGATGTTTGTTGTCTGTCATTCTATTCCCCTGTGCTTCAATGGCGTTTCTCGCGCCTGATTGTTGTCGGATGAAAGTATCAATTTGCGCGGTGACAGCAAGTCACCCAACTTCCCCGGTTACCAGGGAATTTCCCGCGCATACTTGTGGATGACGTCGCCGAACACCGGCAGGCCCTTGTCATGGGCGGCTTTGGAGCGCGCGGCGAGGGTGAAAGCCAGCAAGGTGTCGCCTTCCTCGGAATATCCCACCGTCTTCCAGTTTCCGCTGGTTCCGGTTGCAGGTGCGAAGGTGTAGATGGTGAAAGGCGTGCCGTCCTTGTCAAACAGGTCTGCCTGCTTTTGATCCGTGCCGCCGGAATTGGCAGCCCGGTCGGCGTCGATCAGTTGCGACAGGCTGCTGGTATTGCGCGGAACGCCGCGCGCCTCGATCTTCATTTCGGCGGTGGCCGTGTCCACCCCATCAGGGATGATGACATTGGCAGCCAGTTTCATGCTGGCCTCCTGATCCTGGTGCCAGTCAGTGATGGTCTCCAGCTTGGGCCAGGATTTCGTCCCGTCGGGGGTGGCAAATTGCAGCATCTCGGCGCGGGCGGACGAAAGCCCGGCCAGCACGGCCAGGCAGGCTCCCATCAGCAGGCGGCTATAAAAAGAAGGCGGGCTTTGCATTTTTGCAGGTCCCCTTACCGGCCGGTTGTCGCGCCGGCTTTCCCAGGGCCCAGTTTCATCCACCCCGGCTGGTTGGGCAAGCCATCTTGCGGTTGCGAAATCGCGGGACATGGCGCCCGCCCGGCCTTTGGGCCAACATGGCGCCGTAATCTGGGGGCCGAAACCATGAACCGTCTTGTTCCGTTGTCCTTGGCATTGGTGTTGGCCTGTCCGGCGGCAGCTTTGGCCGCCAGCGATTTTTCCGGGAGCTGGGAAGTCGCCGTCCGCGAGTTCGGGATGAAGAACTATTACCTGCCGGTAACCGATGGCCGGCTGGTGCTGGACAAGCAGGGCGAGGGCTATGCCGCGCATCTGGGCAAGCTGCGTTTTGCCGGCGACGTGCAAAAGGACGGGCTGCATCTGAACTGCCAGGACGGCGGCAAGTCGTGCGGCAGCCTGGTGCTGCACCTGTCGGGCGCACAGTTGACCGGCGAGGGCAGCCTGCTGGCCAGCCCGAACATGATCCCGGTCACCGTGTCGGGTAGGCGGCCCGCTGCGCGGCCCGCCAATGCCACCGTGCATATCTACGATCCCAAGTCGTTCCAGAATTTCTACACGCCCTTCCTGCAGCCGGTGCTGCGCATCGCTCCGGGCGACAGCGTCAAGACACGCACCCTCGACAGCCGCGGCCAGGATTTCGACAACAAGCCCCGGGCGCCGCGCGGCAATCCGGTGACCGGGCCCTTCTATGTCGAAGGCGCGATGCCGGGCGACACCTTGGTGGTGCATCTGGACAAGGTGCGCACCAATCGGGACACCGCCTATCAGACCAATCTGGTGGCCTCCACGGCGCTGGAGACGGGCTATCTGCGCGAGCTGGCCAAAATAGATCCCGGCTTTACCACTTGGAAGATCGACGCAGCGGCGGGTGTCGCCACCATCATGGATCCGAGCAACAAGCTCGGCGCCTGGTCGGTCAAGCTGTCGTCCATGCTGGGATGCGTGGGCGTGGCGCCGCCGCGCGATGAAGTGCTGGGCAGCGGACATCTGGGACCCTTTGGCGGCAACATGGATTCTCCCAGGGTCGCCGAAGGCGCGACGCTTTATATCCCGGTGTTCCAGCCCGGCGCGCTGCTGTTCGTGGGTGATGGCCATGCCCAGCAGGGCGATGGCGAGCTTCCGGGCCAGGGGCTGGAGACCTCGCTGGATGTGCAATTCACCGTGGACGTGATCCATGGCAATGCGCTGGCGGCAACCCGGCTGGAGAATGCGGACGCCATGATGATCATGGGCACCGGCGTCACCCTGGATGCGGCGATGAAAAACGCCACCACTGAGATGAGCCGCTGGCTGGCCTCGGCCCATCAGTTGACGCCGCAGGACATCGCCGCGGTGCTGGGCACCGCCATGCAGTATGAAATCGCCGAAGTGGTGGATTCCGAATATGACGTGGTCGCCAGGGTGAACAAATCTGCGCTGGCCCAGATCCGCAAGTAGCGGCTAACGCGACAGGCCCTTGTAGACGAACTTCTGAAAGCGGCCGCCGCCGTCGCCGATATAAAGATTGCCCTTCGCATCGCTGGCGATGACATGGATGTTGGCGAACTGGCCGGGATAAGGCCCGGCATGGCCGAACTCCGCGCCGGGAATTTCCGCCAGGGTCCGGCGGTCGAGGATGCGGACCCGCTCGTTATGGCCGTCGGCGACATAGAGGAATTTCTGGTCCTTGTCGCCCGACAGCGCCACGCCGAAGGCGGTGCCGTAATCGGTCTGCGGCGTGCTGCGCGCGACAAAGCCTTCCTTGACGAACTTGCCGTCCAGGGTGAAGGCCTGCACCCGGTTGCTGTTGCGCTCGGCGACATAGACGGTGCCGTCGTTTGAGATCGTCATGCCGTGCAGCAGGTTGAACTGCTGTGGCGGCGGATCGTAGGTGCGCGTGCGCGGCGCGCTGTCGTCGGGCTTGTTGCCATAGGCGCCCCACATCCGTTTGAACTTGCCGGTATCGGCATCGGCGACATAGACGCGCCGGTTGGCATAGCCGTCCGAGACGAACAGCTCATTGGTTTTCGGCCAATAGACCGGCTGCGACGGGTGGCCGAGATTTTCCGTATCCAGGCTGCCTTTGCTTTTCCCCGAACGGCCGATCTGCAGCAGGAATTTTCCGTGGTTGGTGAACTTCAGGCATTGGTCATCATCCTTGCCGGTCTTGGCGTCATGGCCATTGCCGCAGACCCAGACATTGTCGTGGGAATCGACGGCGATGCCGTGTTCCTGGATTGGCCAGTCGAATTTGGCGCGTTCAGCCTCGCTCATGGCGAATGCCCCGCCCCAGCCTTGGAGGAAACGGCCATCGGGGCTGAGTTCCACCACCGACGGCGCCGGGACGCCGTTCACCGGGTCGGGCGGGTTGTTCAGGGTCTCCTTGACGGTGCCGGGACGCGAATAGACCCACACATTGCCGTGGCTATCGACGGTGACGCCGCCGCTGGGACCGAAAATGTAGCCGTTGGGCAATTCCCTGGGCCAGTTCGGATCGGCCTGGAAGACCGGGTGGCCGGGCGCGGCCGGAGGCTGCGCCATGCCCGTCCCGCAGAGCGCGGTGAGCCCCGCGACCATTGCCGCCGTGCGCAAATAGGCTGTTGAAGGTCGCGCCATATCACCCCGGCTGCTTGTCCCGCGGTTGAAAATGCGGCCCGGTCGCAGCCTGAGTCAATCCTGCGCCTGTCGTCCTGCGATGCGCGGAAACAGCGGCAACGCCGCCGCGAGGATGGTCGGAAAAGTGTATAAAACAGAACAGTGCCCGAAAGTGCCCGGTTTTAGGATGGGGACCAATGTCCGATCGCGAGGGAGCGCAATGGGTCCGCGAACGACAGCAAACAGGAACCGCCAGATCTACACCGCATTCGAAGCGGGGCGGACCGTCGAAGAACTGAGCGAAGATTATGGCCTCACCGGGCTGCGCGTCCGCGCCGTTCTGCTCGATGAAGGCCATCGGCGAACCGTCAGCCCCGAACCTTTCTACTGCGAAATCCGGACCGGCAGGATCTGCGAAGGTTAGGAGCCGGAAACTTCCCCCAGCGGGGACTAACATATGTTAGTGTAACCCATACTGGGTTTGGCATCGGCGCAGCGGCTGGCTGCTCGATGCGATTTGCCAGACCGCGCCGCGATCAGGATGTTTTGCTTGGCAAAAAAAACTACACCACTCGATTCCGGGGCGATTCTTGCCAAGCCTGGCAAGGGGCGGAGCACCGTCAAATACCGCAAGAACGAGGTCGTGTTCGCACAGGGCGATGCTGCCGATGCGGTGTTCTATGTCCAGAAAGGCAAGTTGAAGGTCTCGGTGGTTTCGGACCGCGGCAAGGAGGCGGTCGCGGCGATGCTCGGACCCGATGAGTTTTTTGGTGAAGCCAGCATCGCCGGCCAGGAAGTGCGTCTGGCCACCGTGTCTGCCATGGCGGAGTCCTCGGTTGTCCGAATCGAGAAGGACACGATGAACCGGCTGCTGCGTGAACAGCCGGCCTTCGCCCAGATGTTCACGACCCATATCCTGCAGCGAACGATGCGGGTCGAGGCCGACCTGATCGATCAGCTGTTCAATTCGAGTGAAAAGCGGCTGGCCCGGTTGCTGCTGCTGCTGGCCAATTATGGCAACGAAGGCAAGCTGGAGCCGATTCTGGCCAAGATCAGCCAGGAAACGCTGGCAGAGATGATCGGGACCACCCGCTCCCGGGTCAGCTTTTTCATGAATAAGTTTCGCAAAATGGGCTTCATCACCTACAACGGTCACATTGAGGTTCACAAATCCCTGTTGAACCTGGTCCTTCATGACCATCCGCAGATAAAGATTCCGTTGCAGCCATGAACATCCAGCCGATAGGCAAACCCGAGCGCGTCGTATTCGACGGTACGGGCGAGTTCCTCAAGACCGTGCGCGCGCGCGTCGATATTGCGCTGGCGGGTCGTGTGCCTGGGGCCGATCCGCGGCTGCAGCGCAAAGCGGCGCTTGTCGCAGTCTGGTTCCTGGCCTCCTTCATCCTGTTTCTCAGCGCCAAATCCCTGTGGCTGCAACTGCTCTGCTGCTTCTCCTACGGATTGGCGGCCAGTGCTGTCGGCTTCAACATCTTTCACGACGCCAATCACGGGGCGATGTCGTCGAACCGCCGCATCAACACCATCGTCGCCGTGCTGGCCTCCAGCGTGTTGGGCGCCAGCCGCTATTTCTGGAACTTCAAGCACAATGTCCTGCACCACCGTCTCACCAACATTCACACCTGGGATGACGATCTGGAGACGCGCGGGTTCCTCAGGCTGACATTCGAGCAGAACTGGAAGCCGCGCTATCACGGCCAGCATCTGTTCGTCGTCTTCCTTTATGCCGTCAATGCGATCGAACTGGTGTTCGTCAAGGACTGGGTCCAGTATTTCACCCTGCGCATCAATGAGCATCAGCGCATCCCGCCGATGTCGGCCGCCGAAAAGGTGGAGTTCTGGCTTGGCAAGGCCTTCTATCTTGCCTTCTTCGTCGCGTTGCCCTTCGCGCTGTTGCCGGCGTCGCACGTGATCGCCGGGCTTCTGGTCTATGAGATCACTCTTGGCCTTGCGCTGGCGCTGGTGTTCAGCATGGCGCACCAGGTGGAGAGCGTGGAATTTCCTTCGCCCCAGGGCTCGCCCCCCACCATCGATGAGGAATGGGGCGCCCACCAGATGCGCACGACCGCCAACTTCGCCACCCGCAACCGCGGATGGAACTGGTACACCGGCGGCTTGAACCACCAGATCGAGCACCATCTTTTTCCGGGCATGAGCCACACCCATTATGCCGCCATCGGGCGCGTGGTCCGCAGCACGGCGGATGAGTTCGGGCTGCCGTACAATCATTTTGGAACCTACCGGGCGGCATTGCACAGCCACTATCGCCTGCTGCGCAGGCTGGGTGCCCGGCCGTCGCGCGAGGCGAACATCGCTGTTGTCTGAAGGCGCCCTGCCGCCAAGGCGTCTGTTATTTGACGGGCTCCACCTTGTAGGCGTGAAGATTGTCATCGGTGCGCAGGTTGTAGGTGCTGAAGGCGCCCGGCGTCACCGTCACAAGATACTCGGACGGTGATTTCGTCCAGGACACCGCGCCGCCTTCCACATCCGTCTGACGCCATTGCTGGCCATTTTCCAGCGTGACGACGAAGGCGCCATTCTTTTCATAGCGATAGGACGCCATCCGGGACGAGGCGACAGCCGGCGCAGTGCCCAGCAACGTATCGAGAAAGCCGGGCTTCTTGCGCGGTACAGGTGCGGGCGTGGAACGCACCGCAGGCGCGGGCATCGAACGCGCCACAGGCGCTGTGAGGCCGGGCTGGAAGGGCGGCACCAGGCGCTGCTGGAATTCCGGCGCCGGCGGCAGGCCGAGCTGGGCGCGCATCGGCTGGTCGGCGCCATACAGGCATTCCAGCCAGGTCCGGTCGTCACGTATGACGCTGCAGCGCTGTATCCCCGACAGAACGTCGCTGCGCGTATCGGCTTTTGCCGGCGCGGCCGCGGCAATTCCGGCGCAAAGCAAGACCAGACCGGATTTTCGGATTTTCATGTTCCCGTCCCCCTCATGGGCCCGATCAGGGCCGCAGCCCGAAAGCATAGACATGCGCGTCGTGCGAAACCAGAAACACCTTGCCCAGCGCAACGGCCGGCTGGCTGAAATGCACCCAGTTGGGCAGCTGCTTGCCGCTGGAATAGAGTTCCTTGCCGGTGGCTGCGTCCAGCGCAACCAGCACCATTGGCGCAACGGGGGTGGAGCGGAATTTGGCAAGGCCGACCGGGGTTTCGCCCTGTTCCCCCGGCTTGACCTGTCCATGCCCCTCCGGATTGAGGTAATGCTGCAGCAGTTGCTCGCCGGTCTGCACCGCATAGACCACGCCACCCGCGACCGCGACATTGTCGGGCACCGCCAGGTCGCGCGATATCCATTGCGGCTCCAGCGACACGGCGCGGTCCTTTTCGACCACCTTCAGCGCCATGATACTGCCGTGCGGTGCGGCGCCATGGCTTTTGGGAAAACTCACGTCCTTGGCCGGCGGGCCCCACATGGGCACATAGAGCCAGCGCGCGCCATCGGCGTCCTGCATGGTTGAAATCTCGCCCCACACGCCGTGGCCGTAATATTTTTCCTCCTCATTGCCCAGGCGCGGCGAGGTATAGAGCGGCTTGGCGTGATCGGAGAAGGCGCCGCCGCCCAGGTTCTTGGCATCCAGCACATAGACCACGCCCTCCTTGGACGAGGTCGCCAGCAAGGTGCGCGCGCCGAAGGGGAAAATCATCGGCCCGCCAGAGCCCAGGTCGAGATCCTTTTCGTTGAGATTTTTCCACGTCGGCGGGGTGAAGGAATCGGCAATGCCGTAAGCCTTGGGCTGCACCGCCAGCACCGCATTGCCGAAAATGCCGCCCGCCGCATCGCGGCTGCCGTCTGCGGTCTGCACATAGACGCCTTGTGGTCCGGCCACTGGGCCGCCGCGTCCCCACGGGCCGGCCGGCCGGCCCCGGCCGGTGAGAAAGCGCGACAGCCGCGGATGGGCCGGATCGCTGACATCCATTGCCGATACCGAGCCGGGCTCGATCGGCTCGGCCGCATCGCCGCCGCAACCGCGTCCCTCCGCCGTATAAACGACGCCCTGAATCAGGTTGAGACTCCAGTTGCGGCTGTAGGGCGCCACGAAGGCTGTCGGCGCCAGGCGTTCCTCGCCGGCGGCCAGGCTGAGGCCGCGCAATTTTCCGTCGCTGGTGGTGAAATAAATAATACCGGCGGGTTTGTCGATCACAGGCGTCGCCTGTTCGGTATTGGCGCAATTGGTGCTGGCGGGCCGCATCGGCTTGCCGGCATTCGGAAAAGCCTTCTGCCAGACGATCTTGCCGCTATCGGCGTCGATGGCGAAAAGCGTGTCGTCGATGCCGATGGTGAACAGCAGGTTCTTCTCGCCCTGCGCGGTTTCGATGCCTGCTGCTGCCAGCGGCGCGGTCAGGGTTGAAAGCGCCGTATCTTGCGGCGGGGTCCCGAGCTGCGTGTTCCACAGCAGTTTCAGGCGGCCGACGTTTTTCGCGGATAGCGTCGTCTCTGCTGTGTTCCAGCCGCTGCGTTGTTGATCGTAGCCGAAGGTCAGCCATTCGCTGACCTGCGCCTGGCCCGCGGCTGGCATCAGCAGCGCCAGCGCCCACAACATCGTTTTTTTCGACATGACCGACTCCATCAAGGTGCTGCGGCGGGACCGCAATGAGATCAGTACCGCGCGGCGGTCAGCCCGCCGGCCGCCCAGTGCGGCGCGCTTTGTGCGGCGATGACATAGTCCAGGAAAGCCTGGGCCTCGGCCGGGTTGGGTGCCTTGTCCAGCGCCGCCACGGAAATATCGACAAAGGCGCCCAGCTCTTCCGGCAACGCACCCACCAGTTCGATCTCCTTGTGCGGCAGGATTTCGCTTTCAAACTGCAATGCGCTGTCGGCTTCGCCGTTCATCAGGCCCGATGCGCCGTTACCTTTGCTGCTGATTACACCGTGAACGCCGGCAAAGTCGGGGCGCTTGAGCAGCCGGTCGATCATGATCGCACCCAGGCTGCCGCGCGCCGGATCGGGATTGGAATAGACCACGCCCTTGTACGCCTTGAGGGCGGCGATCAGTTTTGCGGTCGTCGAGATATCGGGATGTGCGGCGCCAGCGAGCACGGCCAGGCCGATATTGACCCGCCCCACCGCCTTGGCGGGCTTGATGGCGCCGGCCTTGGCGAATTCGCCGATCAGCGCGGGCGTGGCGAAGACGATGTCCGTCGGCTTTGCCACGGCGTCTTGTGGAATCTTCAGCAGCTCCAGTGAGCGGACGACAACCTGGATGCCGGTCTTCTGCGTGAAGCCGTCGGCGATGGTTTTCAGCCCGGCATTGGCGACCACGGGCGGGGCCAGGACCTGGATTTCCGCCGCCATGGCTGTTCCGGCCACAAGCGACAGCAAAATTCCCAGCAAGGCGGTGCGTATCATCTCTCTATTCCTTGGCGAGGGTCCCCGTTCGACTATAGGCTTACTCATCGGGTGGTGGGGAGCAAGGCCATGAAAAAGCATTTGAGCCGGCGCGGCGCCATGGCGGGCGGGCTGTGCCTTACCGCCCGCGCTGCCTTCGCCGCCGACAAGCCGGTGACGGCGACCCCGCCCAGCGTGGTGACCATGCCGCCGCGGCAATGGGGGCCGGGTGCGCCGCCCGATGTTTTCCCCGATCCCGACGTCCTGGCGGTGGACGAGGCTTTCAATCGCCTGATCGTGCGCTACTCGCCGATCAAGCGGCTGGGCACCGGCTATCTGTGGGCCGAGGGTCCGGCCTGGTCGGGGGAGGGACTCTATCTTCTGTTCAGCGACGTGCAGGGTGATACCCAGTATCGTTATATCTGGCAGACGGATGCCGTCATTCCCTTCCGCAAGCCGTCGTTCAACAGCAACGGCAACTGTTTTGATTTCCAGGGCCGCCAGCTGTCCTGCCAGCATTATTTCCGCCGCGTGGTGCGCTGGGAGCTGGACGGCTCCATGACGGTGATCGCCGACAAATATGACGGCAAATCGCTGAACGCCCCCAACGATATTGCGGCCCATCCCGACGGCAGCATCTGGTTCACCGATCCCGGGGCCGGCGCGGGCCTCAGCGAAGGTCATCCCGATGTGGCGGGCGGACCGCAGAACCCGAACGGGCTTTATGATCCCAGGCTGGGCGATTCCGGCGCCGGCATCGGCACGGCAGTACGGCGCGAGTTGCCCACCAATACCTATCGCTGGGACCCCAGCGGCCGGCTCGATATCGCCGTGCCGGCCGACACCATTCGCGGGCCCAACGGCATCTGCTTCTCGCCCGACTATAAGCGGGTCTACATCATCAGCGGCGGAATCCATGTCGGCGACGTGGATGGCGGCAAGGTCACGGGCACGCGCAATTTCACCGATTGCATGGTGGACGGGATCTATTGCCATCCCGACGGCATGCGGGTGGACCGGGCGGGCAACGTCTGGGCCAGTTCGAACACGGTGCTGGGCTATTCCGGCGTGACGGTGTGGAATCCGGACGGCAAGCTCCTGGGTCGCATCCGCCTGCCGGAAGGCTGCGCCAATGTATGTTTTGGCGGGCCAAAGCGCGATCACCTGTTCATGACCGCCTCGCAGTCGCTCTACGTGCTTAAGGTCAATATCCAGGGCGCCGCGCCCGGATGAATCAACAATTGGGGAGAAAGCCGATGACGATACCCGAACAGGATTCTATCCTGTCGCGCCGCCTGGCGATGACGCAGATCGCCGCCGGCGCGGCTGGCCGCAACACCTGCCGCTGCGCAAGCGGCGCATGAAACCACGGCGCCCGATTTCGTCCGGCTGATGAGCCAGCTTTCCAACTGGAACCGCTGGGGCGCGGACGACCAGATGGGCGCGGTCAATCTCATCACCCCGGCAAAGCGCAAACAGGCGCTTCAGCTGGTCCGGGAAGGCGCCTCCTTTTCAATGGCGCGCAACGCAGAAACGAAAGAGGCGGTGGACAATCCGGCGCCGATCGTGCGCAAGACCACGCGGGTGGGACGCGGCCAACAGCCCGGTTCCGGCGGCATCGGCGGCACCAGCGATACCTTCTTCATTTCCTATCACGGCTATGTCCATACCCATATGGATACGCTGTGCCACTTTCTCTACGACGGAAAAATGTACAACGGCTATTCCCAGGACGAAGTAACCGAGGAGGGCGCGGGCAAGAACAGCATCATCAATTTCAAGAACGGCATCATCACCCGCGGCGTGCTGATGGACATGGCGCGCTACAAGGGCGTGGATTATCTCGAGCCCGGCACGCCGATCTATCCCGAAGACCTGGAAGGCTGGGAGAAGAAAGCCGGCGTCAAGGTGCGCGCCGGCGATGTGATGATCGTGCGCACCGGCCGCTGGGCGCGGCGCGATGCCAAAGGGCCATGGTCGATCCAGCAGGTGGGGCTGGCCGGGCTTCACATGAGCTGCGCCAAGTGGCTGCACGCCCGCGACGTGGCCATCCTGGGCGGTGACGGCGCGCAAGACGTGTTGCCGTCCGGCGTTGAGGGCATTTCCCAGCCGATCCATGCGCTGTGCATCGTGGGCATGGGCATGCCCATCTTCGACAATTGCGATCTGGAGCTGGTGGGACGCGAGTGCGAAAAGCGCGGGCGCTGGGAATTCCTGGTCACCGCCTCGCCGGCCGCCGTACCGGGCGGGACGGGATCGGTGCTGAACCCCATCGCGACATTCTAGGGATCGTTGCCATGGCTCCCCGGATATGTCTGAATAGAAATTAACTCGGGGGCGGGTGTCTGAAGAATCTGTAGCGGCAAAATCCTCCTCCCCATTTTGCGTTTTGCTTTCGGTGTTGCGCGCAACTTCGTGGAGTGACTCATGGCAAATCTGACTCGCCGGACTTCGGTTATAATGATGGGAGTAACATCGGCCCTGGCGGCGCTGGCCAAACTGCCGGCCCAGGCGCTGACCAGCCTCACCACCCGTCCCCGCCGCCCGGTGACCGACGCCGACAAGGGCCATGCCTTGACCCTGACCGCCTCGAACAAGACCGTTGTCGGCTATAGCGATCAGATCACGGTACGCCCGGGCGAGAAGATCACCTTTCACGTCAGCACCTATGCGCCGGGCGACTATCGCGCCTCGCTGGTGCGAGTGATCAACGGCGATACCTTGTCGGGCGTGGGCCGCTTCCGGGTGGATGCGGTGCCGGCCGACTTCGCGCGCAGCTATCCGGGCGGCGAACAGAAGACCTGGCCCGGCTCCTATGTGACGTTCGACAAGACCGCGTCCGCAGTCGCGAACAGCCGGCAGGATTTCTCGGTGGTGGCGCTGATCAAGCCGACCATGCCGGGCAAGGGCGTGCAATTCGTCGCCTCGCAATGGGACCAGACCCAGAAGACCGGT
>Ga0193716_1001064_pt1 | contig 16288 bp, 15 predicted proteins | sample U2c1metaG_FD_145901 | JGI IMG/M metagenome (GOLD analysis project Ga0193716, IMG submission 145901) | Soil microbial communities from a riparian zone of the East river system, Colorado, United States - U2c1 | ecosystem: Environmental > Terrestrial > Soil > Riparian zone | place: USA: East River...
GACGCGCTTCCCCTTCGTCTTCGCGGTCGCGCCCGATTCGCGTTTCCAGACGATGGAGGCTTTCCTCGACGAGGTGCGCCGCCATCCGGACAAGCTCACCTACGGCACCTCGGGCGTGGGCTCGACATTGCACATGGCGATGGAGCTGCTGCTGTCGCAGACCGGGCTCAAGATGACGCACGTGCCTTACAAGGGCGGCCTCAGCGCGCCCTACAACGACCTCATCGGCGGCCGTCTCGACCTGCAGATCTCCACATTCTCGAATGCGCAGCCCTTGATGCGCAGCGGCCGTCTCCGGGTGCTGGCCGTCACGTCGAAGGAGCGGCACGCGGGATTTCCCGATGTGCCGTCGCTCGCGGATAAAATATCACCGGGCTACGACGTCGTGTCGTGGCTGGGCTTCACCGCACCGGCCGGCCTGCCGCCGGCCGTGATGACGCGTCTGCACGAGGCGATCGTGCAGACGATGGCGCGGCCGGAAGTACGCGATAAGCTCCAGGAACTGGGCAACGACACGCGGGTCACCACGCCGGCCGAGTTCCGCGCCCGCGTCGGGGCCGACCTGGCGCGCTGGCGGCCGCTCGCTCGCGTCGTGCAGCAGGGTTAGAGGGTGTTTCCGTCACGTGGACTCACGGCATTGGCCCACTTTTCGTCTCTGGTGGACCGCGCGGCTCCAGCCGCGCTCATGAGCGGGCCTGGAGGCCCGCGGTCCGGAAGAGCGAACGCGACCACAGCTCAACGAAACGTGCTCTAGAGGCGATCGATCGTGAAGATTCAGCGGAAGGTGAGGGCGTAATGGGCAAGTACGGTGTGGGACAGCCGGTCCTGAGGTTCGAAGATCCGCGTCTACTGCGTGGGCAGGGCCGGTTCATCAGCGACACCAACCTGCCGGGGCAGGCCTACGCCGTGTTTCTCCGCTCGCCGCACGCGCATGCCAACATCCGCTCGATCGATGCCACGGTAGCGCGCCAGGCGCCGGGCGTGGTCGCGGTCTATACCGGCGCCGACTATGCCGCCGACGGTCTCGGCATGCCCAAGGCCAACATGCCGCGCAAGCGACCCGACGGTAAGCCGATGTTCGCCCCACAACGCCCGGCGCTGGTCGTCGATCGTGTGCGCTATGTCGGCGATCCGGTGGCGATGGTGATCGCCGAGACGCTCGAACAGGCCAAGGACGCGGCCGAGCTGGTCGAAGTCGACTACGAACCGCTCAAATCCGTGACCACGACGGAAGACACAGTGAAGCCCGGCGCCGCTGCGGTATGGGACGAGTGTCCCGACAACATCTCCAACTTCATCGAGCGCGGCAACAAGGCCGCGACCGATGCGGCCTTTGCCGGGGCGGCGCGTGTGGTCAAGCGGCGTTACGTCATCACTCGTGTGCATGCGCAATACATGGAACCGCGCGGCACCTTGGGGGTCTACGACCCGGGCGAGGATCGCCTCACGCTCTATGCCGACGTGCAATATCCCCACCGCGTGCGCAACATGCTGGCGCAGAACGTCTTCAAGGTGCCCGAGAGCAAGATGCGCGTGATCTCGGGCGATGTCGGCGGCGGCTTCGGCACCAAGGGCTGGCAGTACGTCGAGCATCGCCTGACCCTGTGGGCGGCGCGCAAGCTGTTGCGGCCGGTCAAATGGACCTGCGAGCGCAGCGAAGCGGTTATGGCCGACGAGCACGGCCGCGATAATATCGGCGAGGTCGAACTCGCGCTCGATAAGGACAACAGGTTCCTGGCGCTGCGCCTCAACATGATCGCCAATATCGGCGCCTATGTCGGCTCAGACCGCAACCTGCTCTCGCCCTTCGGCATGATCGGCACGGTGCTCGGCGTCTATCTGATCCCCAAGGCCTACATCAATGTCCTGGGTGTGCTGTCCAACACCAATCCCACGGCGCCCTATCGCGGGGCGGGGCGGCCGGAGGCGATCTACCTGATCGAGCGGCTGGTCGACGACGCGGCGCGCGAACTCGGCGTCGACCGCATCGAACTGCGGCGCAAGAACATGCTGCCCGAATCGATGCTGCCCTATCAAAGCCCGGTCGGGCCCTATTACGATTGCGGCGAGTTCGAGAAGAATCTCGACCTGGCGCTGAAGCTCGCCGACATGGACGGTTATGCCGCCCGGCAGGCGGAGTCGGTGAGGAAGGGCCGTCTGCGCGGCCTCGGCATCGTCAACGCCATCGAGCAGGCGGCCGGCACGGCGCAGCCGGAATACGCCGAGGTCCGCTTCAATCCCAGCGGCACCGCGGCCCTGCTGATGGGCACCAAGGCCCAGGGCCAGGGCCACGAGACCATGTACAAGCAGATCCTGAACGAGCGGCTGGGCATCGATCCGGGCGACGTGCAGTTCATCGACGGCGACACCGATCGCGTGGCCTTCGGCATGGGCACCAACGGCTCGCGCTCGGCGGTGCTGGGCGGCTCGGCGCTCTACATGGCGGCCGGCAAGGTGATCGAGAAGGGCCGCCTGCTCGCCGGGCATTTGATGGAAGCGGGCGAGCAGGACATCGAATTCGCCGACGGCACCTACAAGGTGGCCGGCACCGACAAGTCGGTGTCGCTGAAGCAGGTGGCGATGGCGGCGTTCAATCCGACCAAATGGCCGAAGAAGGGCTTCGAGGGCGGGCTTTACGAGAACGCCACTTTCCTGGGCGAGAAGGATACCTATCCCAACGGCTGCCATATCTGCGAGGTCGAGGTCGATCCCGATACCGGCCATGTCCAAGTCGAACGCTACGCCGTGGTCGACGATGTCGGCACGGTGATCAATCCGATCGGGCTCAAGGGCCAGATCCACGGCGGCGTGGCCCAGGGCCTCGGCCAGATACTGTCCGAGCAGGTGGTATGGGATCGCGAGAGCGGCCAGCTGCTCACCGCGAGCTTCCTCGACTACGCCATGCCACGCGCCGAGATGATGCCGAACGTCGAAGTGAAGAGTAATCCCGTGCCGACCAAGTACAATCCGCTGGGTGCCAAGGGCGCGGGCGAGGCGGGCACGGTGGGCGCCATGCCGGTGGTCATGAACGCCATCATGGACGCGCTGGCGCCGCTCGGCGTCAGCGACGTGCTGATGCCGGCGACCGCGGAGAATGTCTGGCGCGCCATACAGCAGGCAAAACCGGGGAGGTAGCCATGGGCAAGATCGCCGGCGCTGCGGGGGTTCGCGCGAGTGTGCATTCATGATGGGGCGCATTCGGCCATCGGAATACGAAAACGCGGCCGGCACCGGCAACGTCCATGTCTGGTTCGATCTTCACTAGGGGGAAAAGTAGATGAGTGTTCTCGAGGGGCCGCGGAAGGAAATCCGCCACGTCATGAAGGACGGCAGCGCCTATTGGGTGGAGTTCAAGGACGGCAAGATCGTTTTCGCCGACGGCCGCACCGCCGAGGAGAAGGACGTCGTCCATCTGCCGCCATGCACGCCGAGCAAGATCCTGTGCGTGCATGTGAACTACATCTCGCGCTACTATGAGTTCCGCAACACGCGCGTGCCGCCCGAGACGCCGACCTATTTCCAGAAGCCGCTGACGGCGCTCAATGCCCATCACGGCGAGCTGATCCGGCCGGCCGGTTACAAATACGTGAACTACGAAGGCGAGATGGCCGTCGTGTTCGGCAAGGTCACCAAGAACGTCACGCGCGAGGAGGCCTGGGACTGCATCGCGGGCTTCGCGCCGGCCAACGATTTCGGCTGCCACGATTTTCGCGCCACCGATGCGGGCTCGATGCTGCGCGTGAAGGGTATGGACGGTTTCTGTCCGATCGGCCCCGGCCTGGTGTCCGGCGTCGATGTGCGCAAATCCACCCTGCGCAGCTACAAGAACGGCAAGATGGTGCAGGAGGGCGCCGTCAGCGAGATGATCTTCGGCGTCGATTACCTGATCGCCGACCTCGCGCGCCACATCACCTTCCTGCCGGGCGATATCCTGCTCACCGGCACGCCGGCCAACTCGCGTCCGCTCGCGGTCGGCGACACGATCGATGTCGAGGTGACGGGCGTCGGGCGGCTGTCGAACAAGGTCGTCGAGGCGCCGGCACCGCGCGCCACGGTCGGCTTCCCGCCCAGCCCCGACAGCGACGGCGTGCGCACGGTGGCGCTCGGCAACGAGGAGCGCCTGCCGGATCAGTTCAAGAAGAAGTGAGCGTCATGCTCAAGGTTTCCTCCCCCGCAGGGGGAGGTGGCCCGCAGGTCCGGAGGGGGACTCGGCCTCTCAACACGAACATCGCCACTGTGATGAACACCGAGTCCCCTTCCGCCCTTCGGGCACCTCCCCCTGCGGGGGAGGGAATGGAGAAGGGGCTCTCAAGGACTCGCATGCCCCAGAAACCGCTCCGGCGGACGGTCGCCCCATTGCGACTGGAAGCCTTCCTCGGCGCTGAGCAGGTTGCCGCCATTGGCCGCGTTCAGGCGGTCGGTGTCGGCCCAGCGCTCATGCACGCGGCCCCACGGGTCGGACCAGTAATCGTAGACCTGGCTGCCGAGCAGGTGGCGACCGATGCCCCACATATGCTCGTACTTGCCGAGGCTCTTGATGTATTGGTGGTCCTGGAAGATGGCGTCGATATCGTGCGCCTCGTAGGAGACGTGGTTCAGTCCGGTCTTCTCGTTGTGCACGGCGAAGAAGACATGATGGTCGACATAATCCTTGCCGCGGTCGATCCGGTTGAACGAGCCGATGATGTTTTCCTTCTCGCCGGCATAGACGTCGTCGGAGCGGATGAAGCCCAGCGTTTCGCGGTACCACGCCACGGTCTCCTTGACCTTGGGCGTCGCCAGCACGCCATGGCCGATGCGCTGGATCGCCGTCGGCGACTTGGAAAGCCGCATCAGCCGGCCGGCGCGGCGCTGCGGCTCGCTGCCGGAATTGAGAAAATCTCGCTCGGTCTTGATCGGGTCCAGCCGCGCCATGCCGGCCACCACCTCGATTTGGTAGCCGTTGGGCTCGGTAAGCCGCACCCTCTTGCCGCCACCCGGCTCGTCGATCGTCTCGATGCCCGAGGCGCCCGGCAACTTGGCGAGGCGCTTCAGGTCATCCTCGTCGGCCACGTGGTAGGCGAAGCCAATGAACTTGGTGCCGCCCTTGACGGCGACGTGCAGGTGATGCGGCGAGCTGGTGCCACGCATGTAAAGTGCATCGGGTGTGCGATCGGCACGGATCAGGCCGAAATGGGTGAGGAATTCCTCCATTTCGTCGAGGTCCGGCGCTTCCATGCGCGGATAGGCGAAGTCTGCGACCTTGATGACGGCCATTCTTTCCTCCCAAACTCTTGCCCGACGCTAGCGCTCCACTCAACGGTTGAAAAGGAGAGAAACGATGTCCAAGCCACCGGCCGTAACCGCGCGGGAGCATGTCAGATCGTTCGCACCGAAGTTGATCGATCTCACCGAGAAGGTCGTGTATGGCGACGTCTGGGAGCGCCCGGGCCTCAGCAAGCGCGACCGCAGCCTGATCACCTGCGCCGCCCTGGTCGCCATGAACCGCACCGAACAGCTGCGCGGCCATGTCGCCCGCGCGATCGACAACGGCGTGACGCAGGCCGAGCTCGTTGAGCTGATCACGCATCTTGCGTTCTATTCAGGATGGCCCACCGCCATGTCGGCGGCGAACGTTGCCAAGGACGTACTTGAAAAGGGAGAGAAGAAGTGAAGATTTGCTATTTCAACGATTATCGACTGGGCGTCATCAAGGGCGACACCGTCGTCGACGTCACCGACGCGGTGAAGGACATCCCGCATCTCGACTCGCGTGACCTGATCATCGGCCTGATTGCGCAGTGGGATAAATACAAGGCCAAGGTCGAGAAGGCCGCTGCCGACGGCAAAGGCGTGCCGCTCAAGGACGTGCGGCTGCGCCCGCCTGTCCCGAAGCCCGGCAACATCGTCTGCATGGCCGTCAACTACATGGAAGATGGCACCCTGCCGGAGAAGCCCGCGATCAACGCCTTCCACAAGGCCGCGACCGCGGTGATCGGTGACGGCGACACCATGGTGCTGCCCGATGCGCCGGCTTCGATCTTCGAGGGTGAGGCCGAGATGGCGCTGGTCATCGGCAAGCGCGCGACCCGCGTCTCCCAGGCCGACGCGATGAAGCACATCTTCGGCTACACCTGCTTCATCGACGGCTCGGCGCGCGGCCTGCCGCCCCCGGGCAACGTCTTCTTCCAGATGAAGTCGCGCGACACCTTCGCGCCGATCGGCCCCTGCATCGTTACCGCCGATGAGATCGCCGATCCGCAGAACCTCGCCATCACGCTGACCAACAACGGCCAGGTGATGCAGAAGTTCAACACCTCCGACATGGCGCACCAGATCCCGCGCTGCATCGAATGGGTGAGCTCGATCCACACGCTGGAGCCCGGCGACATCCTCGCCACCGGCACCAATCACCGCGGGCTGAATTCCTTCATGGACGGCGACAAGATCGAGCTCACGGTCGAGAAGATCGGCACGCTGAAGTTCAGCGTGAAGGACGAGCTCAAGCGCACCTGGGCGCGCACGACGCGGCTCCAGCACAAGGAGAAGGGCGCCGAGGGCGCTCATACCCCGCAGCTCACGGGCAAGTACGCCAAGAAGTAGGGGCACTCATGTTGACTCTCCCCCGCCGCGCGCCGCGCAAGGCGCCCGGACGGGGGAGGGGACGTGAATTTTTCTCCTCCCCCGCCAGGGGCACTCCAGCCCGGTTCCGTTAAATAAACAGAAAAATAACGGGCTTGGCGGCTTGAGCGCCTGATTCGCCACGAAATCCAAATCCGAAAGCGGAAAGAAACGGTGCACCGGGCTGGAGGGCGCAATTGGGCGGAAGCGATCATGCGCCCAGCATAAACCCGGAAGGCCCGTATCGACGATTCTGGTCCTTGCTCGACTATGCCCGTGCGTCGAGCCTGTCCTGGATCTTCTGCATCCACGCCGCACGCGGCATGAAGTTCGGCCGTGTTCTGCAGAAGGCCTCGGTCTTGGCCAGGATCTCGTCGTTCGGCAGGTCGAGGTCGAGCGGGCCGCCGCAGGGCTGCGGCGTGTAGAAGGGCGAGTCGACATAGAGCTCGACCGGGTTGCCTTCGGGATCCTTGAAGTAGAGCGCCCAGGCATTGCCGTGGTCGGTGACGCGGTGCTCGGTGATGCCCTCGGCGATCAGCGACTTGCGGTAGGCCTTGAGCGTGTCGAGCGAATCGAGGCGATAGGAGATCTGGTTCACTGGATTGTAGGCCATGTCGCCCGGACGGCCGTCGAACAGCACGAACTGGTGATGGCATTCCGGGTTCTGCGTCATGAAGACGATGCGCGCACCCGAGCTGCCGGTGCCGGTGTCGCTGATCACGAAGCCCATGACGCGGGTATAGAAGTCGACCATGCGGTCGAGGTTGGTGGTGTGCACGCCGAAATGCGTGAGCTGGGCGCTGAGCGCGGTTGCCATGGTCGCATCCTCCGTTTCGTTGCTGCTTACTCTAACACGTTCGACGCGATAAGAAGGCAAAGCAGCGTCCGCGGTGCTACACTCGACGGACGCAGGGGAGACGCCATTGGCTGCCTATGACGTGATCGTTGCCGGCGCTGGGCCGGTCGGGCTGACCTTGACCATCGATCTTGGCCGGCGTGGCGTGCGCTGCCTGCTCATCGAGCGCAGCCCGACCACCTTGCCCTATCCGAAGATGGATCGCTCGAACGCGCGCAGCATGGAGTTCTATCGCCGGATCGGCATCGCAGATCGAGTGCGGGCGCTGGGCTATCCAGCGGACAACCCGATGGACGTGTTCCTCACCACCCGGCTCAGCGATCCGCCGATCGCGGTGCTGAAATACCCCTCGGTGGCGGAGCGCCGCCAGCAGATCGCCGCGAGCCCGAACGGCGCCTTCCTGCTCGAGCCCTATCAACTGGTGTCGCAGAACAAGCTGGAGCCGCTCCTGAAGGAGGTGGCCGAGGCGACGCCCAACGTCACCGTGCGCTACGGCTGTGGGCTGGAGGACTTCGCCCAGGACGACGAGGGCGTGACGGTCGCAGCCCGCACCGCATCCGGCGCGCACGAGGAGTTGCGCGCAAGCTATCTCGTGGGCAGCGACGGCGGCGCCAGCACGGTGCGCAAGAAGGCCGGCATCAGGCTGGAAGGACAGGGTCGCATTCGCGCGTTGGTGCAGGTAATCTTCCACTCCGACGAGCTCTACGGAAAGATCGTCACTGGCCGGGGACGGCACTACAATTTCGTCGACGCCAACGGCTCGTCCCTGATCGCACAGGGCTGCCGCACCGAATTCACCCTGCACACCACGCTGCCGGCCGACACCGATTTCCGGCCGGTGATCCAGGACCTGATCGGCTTTCCCTGCGCCTTCGAAATCACGCATGTGGTGCCCTGGCATCACAACCTGCTGCTGGCCGAGCGCTATCGCGACCGCCGCGTCTTCCTGGCCGGTGACGCGGTGCACCTGGTGATCCCGAGCGGCGGGCTCGGCATGAACACCGGCGTCGGCGATGCCTTCGATCTGGCGTGGAAGCTGGCCGGCACGATCCATGGCTGGGGCGGGCCGGGCCTGCTCGACGGCTACGAGCGCGAGCGCCGCCCGATCGGACGGCGCAATGTCGACGCCGCCGGCTGGGCAGCCGCCGGCGTGCCGATCTGGCGCGCCCTGGTAACGCCTGACGCCTATGACGACACGCAGGCGGGCGCAGAGGTGCGCGCTCGGTTGGCGGCGGCCTTCGACGTCGAGCACCGGCGCATGCACGGCATGGTGGGCGTCGAGGCCGGCTATTCCTACGCCGGCTCGCCGCTGATCGCGGGCGAGCCGGGCGACACGGCCGAGTGGGAGACCAGCCGTTACGAGCCCAAGGCGCTGCCCGGCGCGCGCATCCCGCATGCCTGGCTGGACGACGGTCAGGCGCTGCAGGACATCCTGGGCGACGACTACACGCTGCTCGACCTTCGAGGCGATGCCGACACCTCAGCGCTCGAGGCGGCGTTCGGCAACCTCGGCGCGCCGCTGCGGGTCATTCGCCGCGACGAGAAGCGGGTGCACGCCGTCTACGGCGCCAGCGTCTTTCTGCTGCGGCCGGACCTGCACATCGTCTGGCGCGGCGACGCGCCGCCGCCGGACGCGGCGGCACTGGCGGCACTCGCCACCGGCTGGATTGGCGACAAAAAATGGATGAATCGCGGCGACGATCGAACGCGCGAGGCAAGTGTGGCCTGACACGATCGACAGGGGAGGCGACGATGGGGCGGAAGACGACGGGGCGCACGACGATGGCGCTGGCGATCGGCCTCCTGCTCGCGGTCGGCGCCGCCGCCGCGGCGGACAAGAATTATGGACCTGGGGTCAGCGACAGCGAGATCAAACTCGGCCAAAGCATCCCCTACAGCGGGCCTGCCTCGGCGTTCAGCGTGGTCGGCCGGGTGCAGGTCGCCTATTTCAAGATGCTGAACGCCAAAGGCGGCATCAACGGACGCAAGATCGAGCTGATCTCGCTCGACAACGGATTCTCACCGCCCAAGGCGTTGGAGGCGAGCCGCAGGCTCGTGGAGGAGGTGGGCGTGCTGGCCGAAGCCGGTACGCTGGGCACGCCGACCAACCTCGCAAGCCAGAAGTACCTCAACGGCAAGCGCGTGCCGCAGCTCTATGTCTCCGCCGGCGCCACCCGGTTCAACGACCCCAAGAACTTCCCCTGGACGGTGCCGTGGTACACCCGCTTCGAGATGGAGTCGCGAATCTACGCCAAGTACATCCTGCAGACCAAACCCGCCGCCAGGATCGCCGTGCTCTACCAGAACGACGAGTTCGGCAGGGACTACCTCACGGCGCTGAAGAAGCGCCTGGGCGACAGGGCTGCAAGCATGATCGTCGCCGAAGCGAGCTACGAGCTCTCCGATCCGCAGATCGATTCGCAGATGATCGCGCTCAAGGCCTCGGGCGCCGACACCCTGCTGGCCTTCGTCACGCCGAAATTCTCCGCTATGGCGATTCGCAAGGCCTTCGAGCTCGACTGGCGGCCGCTGCACTTCGTCGGCCAGCCGGGCAGCGCCATCGAAAGCGTGATCCGACCGGCCGGCGTCGAGAAAGCGGTCGGGCTGATCACCGCGCAGCTGCTCAAGGATCCCGGCGATCCCGCGTTCGCCAACGATGCGGAAGTCGTCGAGTACAATCAGTTCATGGCAACCTGGGCGGCAGGCGACAACGCCAAGGACACCGGCGCCATCTCCGGCTACGTGACGGCCCAGGGCATCGAGCTCGTGCTGCGCCGCTGCGGCGAGGAGTTGACGCGCGACAACGTGCTGAAACAGGCCACCTCTCTCCACGGCGTGCGGTTGAAGATGCTGCTGCCGGGTATGACGCTCAGCAATTCGCCGGATGACTACATCGCGTTCCGCCAGTACCAGCTGGCGCGGTTCGACGGTCAGGGCTGGGTGCTGATGGGCGAACTGATCACGGCGGACTGAGAGGCGATTAAGAACGCGCCCGGCGCGAAAAAGGCGCCGCGGTTACCCGCGGCGCCCTCGTCAAAAAGCCTTCACTTCACTATCTGTTCGCGACGCTTAGTGCGTCAAGGCCGGCTGCTCGCCGCCGTTCACGACGGGGATCGCACGCGCCTTCTTCTCTTCCGGCACTTCGCGCTGCAGCTCGATCGTCAGCAGGCCGTTGGTGAGCTTGGCGCCCACGACCTTCACATGATCGGCGAGCTGGAAGCGACGGTCGAAGTTGCGGCCGGCGATGCCGCGATACAGATACTGCTTCTTCTCTTCCTCGCCGTTCGCAGCCGCCTGGCCGGTGACCTGGAGCTCGTTCTCCTTCTGGGTCACGTTGAGCTCGGCTTCGGAGAAGCCGGCAACCGCCATCACGATCCGGTAGGCGTTCTCGCCTGCCTTCTCGATGTTGTAGGGCGGGTAGCCGTTGGCGCTGGAGGCCTGGCTGGAGACCGCGTCGAGCAGGTTGAACACCCGGTCGAAACCGACGGTCGCACGATGGAAGGGAGAGTAGTCGAAATTGGTACGCATGATTCATCCTCCGTTGAGCGATGGTGGGTTGGCCCCCCTCGCGGGCGGGCCGGTTGACGATGCCGCCGCCCCGGGATGGGCGCTGGCGACAGGGAGGATTTAGGAAGCGCCCGCGGGGGTTCAAGGGGGAGGATTTTCTGTCTTCGTCGATAGATTTGGCTAATTATTACAGTGACTAAAAGTAGTTGGAGTATATTTAGCATTTGGTAGATGATGATTTTGGTCAAATACGCATATTAAAGTGTAAATAATATGAACTTCCAGAATGACGTTGGTTCGACTGCTGCCAAGCGGTGGCAGGCGTTCCGGGCGCTCCATCCCGAAGCGTCGCTGTGGGCGCTCGCCGTGAGCCAGGCCGCCGCGATGTTCGGCTTCAACGTCTTCCTCCGGTTTCTCGTCCTATGAAGCACTTGCCCCTGTTCTTCGATCTGCGCGGCCGCCGTGTCGTGGTGGTCGGAGAGGGCGGCATGGCCGATCGTCGCGCGGCGCTTGCGGCCTCGGCCGGCGCTCTAGTTTCGCGTGAAACGTACGCGCCCTTCACCTTCGATGGTGCGACTGCAGCCTTCGTCGCCACCGGCGATGCCGACAGCGATGCGGCAGCCGCGGGTGCCGCGCGTGCCGCGGGCGTGCCGGTCAATGTCGCCGACCGTCCCGCGCTGTGCGACTTCATCATGCCGGCCATCGTCGAGCGCGACGACGTCGTCGTTGCCGTCTCGACCGGAGGCACGTCGCCCACGCTGGCCCAGGCCGTGCGGGCGCGCATCGAGGCCGCGCTGCCCGAGCGCCTCGGCGCGCTGGCGTGTCTTGCATCGGAGTTCCGCGCTCAGGTCCGGGCCCTCATCGTCGATCCCGCGCAGCGTCGCGCCTTCTGGCGCGGTCTGACATCGGGGCCCGCCGCCGCCCTCGCGCTGGCAGGTGACACGCAAGGTGCCCGCCGCGCGGCGCTGCGCCAGTTGAACGACGCCCGCAACGTGCAGCACACGCCGCGCCTGGGCATTGCCCACATTGTCGGCGCCGGCCCCGGCGATCCGGAGCTGCTCACGCTGCGCGCCGCGCGGCTGCTGCAGGAGGCCGACGTCATCCTGCACGACGATCTCGTGCCGCCGGCCATCCTTGCCCGCGCGCGGCGCGACGCCGAGCTGGTCTCGGTCGGCAAGCGCAAGGGCCGCCATAGCTGGCGGCAGGAGGAGATCGATGCCGAGCTGGTGCGGCGTGTGCGTGCCGGCCAGACGGTGGTGCGGCTGAAGGCGGGCGACCCGTTCGTGTTCGGCCGCGGCGGCGAGGAAGTCGACGCCCTTCGCGCGGCCGGTCTGCTGGTAAGCGTCGTGCCCGGCATCACCGCGGCCATCGGCTGTGCCGCGTCGGTCGGCATTCCGCTGACCCACCGCAAGCTTGCGTCCGCGGTGACTTTCGTTTCCGGCCATACCGCCAAAGATGCGCCCGGCGCGGCGTGGGCCGCCCTCGCGGCGCAGGGCCATACGCTGGCGATCTACATGGGCGCTTCGGAAGCGGCTTCCGTGCGCGACCGCCTGCTGGCGGCCGGCACGGCACCTGATACGCCCGTCGCCCTTATCGAGAACGGCACCCGCCCGGACGAGCGGGTCACGAAGGGCCGCCTCGCCGATCTTGCCCGCCTGGCAGCGGGTCATGTCGCCCGCAGCGATGCCGGTCCCAGCCTCATCATCGTCGGCGCCGTCGCCGCTCTTGGCGTCCACGCCGATCAACCTTTGTTAGCCGAGGCAATCTGATGGCCAAGAATCTCTCCGGCGACCTGCAGATCGCCAGCGCCAACCGTCTGTCCGACGGGGTGGTGGTCTTCCTTGACGATGCCGGCTGGTGGACGACGCGCCTCGCGCGCGCGGCGCTGGCCCGCGACAAGCGGGCGGCGGAGATCCTGCTGCAGCGTGCCCAAAGCGAGTCCTCCAGTGTGGTCGAGCCCTATCTCGTGGCGGTGAGCGAGGCCGAGGACGGTACGCTCGAGCCGCTCTCCCTGCGCGAAAAGATCCGCGCCAGCGGCCTTACCTTCGATGCCATTGCAGCCGATGCGGTGCGTTATGCCTGATACCCATTTCTATCGTTACGACGATTATGACCGCACGCTCGTCTCCGAGCGCGTCGATCAGTTCCGCGACCAGGTGCGCCGCCGCCTCTCGGGCGAGCTGACCGAAGACCAGTTCAAGCCGCTGCGGCTGCACAACGGTCTCTATCTTCAGCTCCATGCCTATATGCTGCGCATCGCCATCCCGTATGGCACGCTGAGTTCACGTCAGTTGCGCCAGCTCGCCGATATCGGTCGTCGCTTCGACCGCGGTTACGGCCATTTCACCACGCGCCAGAACCTGCAGTTCAACTGGATCAAGCTCGAGGACGCGCCCGACGCGCTGGCGGCGCTGGCCGAAGTCGACATGCACGCCATCCAGACCAGCGGCAACTGCATCCGCAACGTCACCGCCGATCACTTCGCCGGCGCGGCCGTCGACGAGATCGAGGATCCGCGCGTGTGGGCCGAGATCATCCGCCAGTGGTCGACCTTGCATCCGGAATTCACCTTCCTGCCGCGCAAGTTCAAAATCGCGGTCACTGGCTCGCCCAACGACCGCGCCGCCGTGCGCGTGCACGATATCGGCCTCAGGCTATGGCGCAACGAGGCGGGCGAGGTGGGCTTCGAGGTAATCGTCGGCGGCGGTCTCGGCCGCACGCCTTTCATCGGCAAGACGCTGCGCGAATTCCTGCCCAAGGACGAGTTGCTGGCCTATCTCGAGGCGACCCTGCGCGTCTACAATCGCTACGGCCGGCGCGACAACATCTACAAGGCGCGTATCAAGATCCTGGTGCACGAGGTCGGCGCCGAGAAGATCCGCGAGGAGGTCGAGGCCGAGTTCGCCGAGCTGCGCGACGGTGTGCTCAGGCTGCCCGCTGAGACGATCGACGCCATCGCCCGCCAGTTCGCCCGGCCAGATCTGCCGGCGAGGCCGGCGACATCGGGCACGGTCGAGCGGTTGCGGCTGGAAGACCGCAACTTCGCCTTGTGGCTGAAGTCGAACGTCGCGCCGCACTGGAACCGCGACTATGCCATCGTCACTGCTTCGCTGAAGCCGGCCGGCGCGCCGCCGGGCGATGCAAGCTCCGTGCAGATGGAAGGTCTCGCCGACATCGCCGAGACCTACAGCCAGGCCGAATTGCGGGTCAGCCACGAGCAGAATGTCGTGCTGCCCCATGTCGCGATCGAGGATCTGCCGGCAGTCTATGCCGCCCTCGGCCGCCTGGGCTTTGCCGAGGCCAATGTCGGCAAGATTACCGACATCATCGCCTGCCCGGGCCTCGATTACTGCGCGCTCGCCAATGCACGCTCGATCCCGGTGGCCCAGCGCCTGTCCAACCATTTCGCCGACCTCGCGCGCCAGCACGATATCGGCGACCTCAAGATCAAGATCTCGGGCTGCATCAACGCCTGCGGTCATCACCATGTCGGCCATATCGGCATCCTTGGCGTCGACAAGAACGGCGTCGAACTCTACCAGATCTCGCTCGGCGGCGACGTCGATTTCGGCAACACCAGCTTAGGGACGATCATCGGCCCGGCGGTGACCGCCGACCGTGTCGTCGAATCGGTCGATGCGCTGGTCGCCACCTATCTCGGCGCGCGCCAGGACGGCGAGCGCTTCGCCGACACCTATCGCCGGGTCGGCATCGCCCCCTTCAAGGAACGTATGTATGCCGCTGTTTAGGGAAGACGGAATGGTTGCCGACGCGTGGCTGCGGCTGGCCGACGACGCGGCGGTGCCGGTCGATGGGCTGGCGCTGGTGAGCTTCGCCCGCTGGCGCGCGGCACGGCCGGCCCTGCTGGCGCGGCGCGGCGCGGTCGGCGTGGCCCTCGCCAACACCGACGAGGTCGAGGAGCTGGCGCCGGATGTCGGCCGGCTCGACCTGATCGCGCTGCATTTTCCCAAATACACTGACGGCCGCGCCTATAGCCAGGCCCGCCTGCTGCGTGGCCGCTACGGCTACCAGGGCGAGCTGCGTGCCACGGGCAATGTGCTGCGCGACCAGCTGCCCTTCATGCTGCGTTGCGGCTTCGACTCCTTCGAGAGCGATCAACAAGGCTTTGGTGAAGCGCTCGCCCATGCCCGCACGCTGTACAGCGTGGTCTACCAACCTGCCGAAGACGGCCGCACGCCGATCTCGATGCTGCGCCGGCAGGGACGGAGCCTCCTCACATCGTCGTGAGCGAGGCCACGGACCTCGCCGAGAGATCGCATAGGGCGCGCTAGCACCGGCCACACAGACGTCTTGTCGTTGCGTTATAGAGCGAGCGATCTAGAATGCTCGCCTATGAGAGGCGGCAACATGTTCCCATGCCGGTCTGATCCAGATTTGCTCGTCCACCCGTCCCCGCGCCACGAAATCGTGCCGACCTCAAGTAACAAAACCGGCATCGCGAGCGTAGAAGGGGTTGGGGCGTGAATAGTCAGGCGCGCGAAGAGGAGTGGGCGATATGGCTGCGTGCCGCGATTTTGGGCGATGTCGTTGCTTACCGCCGCTTCCTGGAAAGTGTAACGCCGCCTCTGCGCGCGATGGCCCGTCGTCGCTGCGAGCGCTACGGCGCCCTGACAAACGACGTGGAAGATATCGTCCAGGAGGTACTTCTTGCGATTCATCTGAAACGCGGCACATGGGACCAATCGCGCCCGATCGGACCGTGGATTTCGACCATCGTTCGGAACAAGCTTGTCGATACCCTGCGTCGGCGAGGCCGACACATCAGCGTGCCGATCGAGGACATCATCGATACCTTCGATGTGGAAGATCAGAGAGACAAAGAGGAAAGGCTGGATGTCGAGCGCATGCTGGGCCAGCTTAAAGAGCATCAGCGCGATATTGTCCGCTCAATATCGGTCGAGGGGACGACGGTGCGCGAAACGGCAAATCGTCTTCACATGAGCGAGGGGGCCGTTCGCGTGGCATTGCATCGCGCGTTGAAGGCTCTCGCTGTCCGGTACCGGAGTGATTTTACGTGAACACGGACGATTTCATCAGCGCATTGACACAGGATTCGAAGGTGCGGTGGCCGTTCGGGCGCACGCTCGCGGTCGCAACAGCCAGCGGTGTCGCGATAGCGGGCATCGCGTTCTTTCTCAGCATTGGTTTTCGGCCCGACATCGCGCAGGCCCTCGATACAGGGCGCTTCCTGTTGAAATTCCTCGTCACGCTGACGCTTGCCACCATGGCGACGGGACTTATTTCGCGCATCGCGCGTCCTGGCGTTCCGGCAGGTCGATGGAGCCGGTCCTTGCTGGCGGCGCC
>Ga0193716_1001066_pt1 | contig 16276 bp, 13 predicted proteins | sample U2c1metaG_FD_145901 | JGI IMG/M metagenome (GOLD analysis project Ga0193716, IMG submission 145901) | Soil microbial communities from a riparian zone of the East river system, Colorado, United States - U2c1 | ecosystem: Environmental > Terrestrial > Soil > Riparian zone | place: USA: East River...
TTGCCCTCCGCGTAAAGGCTGCCGAGCTGGAAGCATTTACCGTAGAGCCTTATATGAAAGACGGATGGCAACGATTTGGAAAATTCTTTCTTGACAACTTCATCGGCACGACGGACAATGCCTCTTCATGCAGTATAAAAAACCGCAATGTGCTGCGCTTCCATTTTTATAAAAAAAGCAACCGCATGTCCGTCACTGCCACCGACCCCCTCATCATCGAGAACAAAGCCCTTGGATATGACCTGGAATACCGGCTGGAAAGATTCGTCGTAGACTACAGTTCCAATATAGTTTCTTATTACGGTTATCCTCTTTTCAAGGAAATGACAGCGGACTTCAGCTCCACACAGGAAAAGTGGGAACAGCGTCGCCGGCTGGCCTATATGGGGTCCCTCATGCATTTCATGCGTACATTGTATAAGAACCAGCTGCAGGCGGAAGGATTCATCGTCGAGCATGAGATAAATGTGCCGAATGTGGAAAAACAACGGGTGAAAGCCATTTATCATCCCAACATCACAAAGACCGACAGCATACCGATCGATACCCTGCACCATTATTGGGAAGTGCTGAGACAGCCGGACTTTTTTACCCCCAAAGTCCGCAGCTATGATGGCCTGCTGACTATTCACCCGGATCAGACAAGGACTTTGTATTTTACCGGCGACTGTACCGTAATATATGGGAATGGACACTTAGGGATTGCCTATAAGGAATCGGAGCTGAGATTGATGGAACCGGTGTCGATAGAGATCGGGGAGAACGGAAGCTATTACCCTTCCCAGGTGATCCTCACTTTAGGCAACTGGAGTAAGACCGAGACCATCGCCAACCTACTACCACGGGATTATGAAATGTATGGTCCGACGTCACATTAACCACCCATTGCTCTCCAGCCAATTTCTCATCCGGTCGGCCCACTGATCCTTTGTTGTTGGATTATGCAGCCCAAACCCATGCCCGCCTTTGGGATAAACATGCAGTTCTGACGGCACCTTATTGTGTAATAGCGACTCGTAAAAATGTATGCTATTGGCCACCTGCACCGTCTTGTCGTCCTCTGCATGTACGATAAATGTCGGCGGGGTCTGCGCCGTCACCTGCAGCTCGTTGGAATATTCATGTATGAGGGACGCGCGAGTCTTAGGATTCGTCCCGATCAGGGCATTGCGTGAACCTGCGTGGCCGGTGCTGTCGGAAAAGCTTATCACCGGGTAGAGAAGGACCATAAAATCAGGGCGTAAAGAAATATTGTCTTTATTGTCGATAGCAGCTTTCGCGAAATGTGTTCCGGCGGTAGACGCCAGGTGCCCGCCCGCCGAAAAACCCATGATCCCCACCTGCCCTGGCTTTACGGCCCATTCGGCTGCCCGCTGACGTACCAACTGGATAGCCCGCTGCGCATCCTGCAAAGGCCCGATCGTCTTGTCGATCATGGTCTCGTCGCTCGGCAGGCGATACTTTAATACAAAAGCAGCTATCCCCATTTCATTCAGCAGCCGGGCCAGTTCCATGCCTTCATGCGCCATAGCCAGGTGCGTATACCCGCCGCCGGGGCAAACGACTACAGCGGTTCCGTTGCCTTTTCCCTGTGGCGGCAGAAAGATCTTGAGGGTAGGGCGGCTCACCTTGCTAAGCGTATAATAACCGGGGCGTGACCCGGAATCTACCTTTTCCTGATTTGGGGCAGGTTTGGTATTAGGGATGGGATCATTGCCGTATAAAGGCAATTCCTGTTGCGCTGCTGCCATAAGAAGGGGGAATAGAGAGAGAATGAAAAGAGATATTTTTCTCATATGTGTAACGTGTGCCTAAATATAACAAAAAAACGCAGCCGGCTCAAAGTGAATCGGCTGCGCTTTTGTTTTCGGGCAAAATTATCTATACAACCAGCATCGCATCTCCATAGCTGAAGAAACGGTATTTGTCCTTGATCGCTTTTTTATAGGCTTCCATAGCCAGATCATAACCTGCAAAAGCACATACCATGATCAGCAGGCTTGTCTTTGGCAGATGGAAATTTGTTACCAGCGCATCCGCAATGTTAAACTGGTAGGGCGGATGGATAAAGGTATTGGTCCAGCCCTCAGAAGGCTTTAACAACTTCTCTGCGGTAAAGGAAGACTCGAGCGCGCGCATCGTTGTCGTACCGATAGAGCAGATACGGTGATTGCCAACCCTTGCCTTGTTGACGATCTTGCAGGCATCTTCTTCAATGCGGTAATACTCGGCGTCCATCTTGTGCTTGCTGAGATCTTCAACTTCGATCGGGCGGAAAGTACCCAGGCCCGTGTGCAGCGTGATCTCGGAAAAACGAATGCCTTTTATCTCGAGCCGTTTGATCAGTTCCTTGCTAAAGTGCAGACCTGCCGTCGGAGCGGCTACAGCGCCTTCATGTTTGGCGTATACGGTCTGGTAACGTTCCTTATCCTCCTCATCCGGCTTGCGTTTGATGTATTTGGGCAGGGGAGTTTCACCCAACACTTCCAGTACCTGGCGGAACTCGTCGTCGCTGCCATCCCACAGGAAACGGATAGTCCGTCCCCGGCTGGTGGTATTGTCGATCACTTCTGCTACCAGCTCGTCATTATCGCCGAAATACAGTTTATTCCCGACCCGGATCTTTCTGGCCGGATCAACGATCACATCCCACAAACGATTGGGCTTGTTCAGCTCACGGAGCAGAAATACTTCTATTTTTGCTCCCGTCTTCTCTTTACGGCCATACATGCGGGCGGGAAATACTTTGGTATTGTTGACGACAAAAACGTCTTTGTCATCGAAGTAGTCGAGAATATCCCGGAAATGTTTGTTTTCGATCACGCCGGTCTTACGATGCACTACCATCATTCGGCTGTCTTCTCGTTTTTTCGCAGGGTGCTGGGCAATAAGGTTTAGAGGTAGGTCAAACTTGAACTGTGAAAGCTTCATGTGCTATTAATTGTTTTAAGGTTTTCGCCGGGGGGCATTCACCCAAACCGACGACTAAACGCACATGATACCAGCTGAGGTGGTAGTAGATTTATCGGAAGGTTTCCGGTACAAAACAGGTCTTACGGCACCCGATTTGATATCATGTTACGGCATGATTGAACTGGACATAGTCCAGCAATTTATTTCAAGCGGGCAAAGGTACAAATAAATAAAAAAATTATAAAATATAATTTTTTTCCTGAATTGACGTCTTTTACTCAACTTCATATCAATGAAATCTACCCGGCTTCTGGTTATCCTATTTCTCCTTTTTCTGGCCTCGTCCCTGACAGCCCAACGAAAAACTGAAAAAAAATATCCGGCCTTGTTATGGGAGATTACGGGCAATGGCCTCCAAAAACCTTCCTATCTCTTTGGGACCATGCACGTCAGCAGCAAGCTTGTTTTCCACCTCAGTGACTCCTTTTACCTGGGCATCAGGAATGCCGACGTCGTAGCTCTTGAGCTTGACCCACAGCTCTGGCAGGATCAGATGTTCCGGTTTGAGAACCTTCAGTCCAACCTCCGTTTCTTCACGCAGGGCGCGCCGAGCGACTTTATCAATGAAAAATCTTTCCAGCTCGACAAATATGATGACCGGCTAAAATCCGCTCTCAGCAATGAACCCACCGTCATCAACGGCCTGCTTTATCGCACCTACCGTACGCGTGCCGACTTTGAAGAGGACACCTATCTCGACCTCTATATCTACCAAACAGGGAAAAAACTTGGCAAGCAGGCTACCGGCGTCGAGAACTTCTTTCAGACAGAACGCCTCATTATGGAAGCTGCCCAGGACATGTTGAAAGACAAAAAGAAAAAGGCGCCCGACACGGATGGGGAATCTTCCTACGATCTCGAACGCAAGACGCAGGAAGCCTATCGTAAAGGTGACCTTGACCTCCTCGACTCCCTTGAGAAGCTGATGGAACCCTCCGAAGCTTACATGGAGAAATTCCTCTATCGCCGCAACGAGATCCAGGCTGCGTCCATCGACAGCATTGTAAAAAAACATTCTTTGTTCGTAGGGGTAGGGGCTGCCCACCTTCCGGGGAAAAGAGGGGTGATAGAGCTTCTCCGGAGAAAAGGCTACACCCTCCGACCTGTTATCATGCCTGACCGCGATGCCCTTCGCCGTGACGACATCGATAAGATCAAAGTGCCCGTTAGTTTCTCAAGTTTTACCTCTGCGGATGGAGACTTCTCGGTTCAACTGCCCGGCAAGCTCTATCGACGGTCGGACAATCGTTCGGACGAATCCTGGCAATACGCCGACATGAGCAATGGCGCCTACTATATGATCGGCCGGGTAAAGACCCACAGCAGCTTCCTGGGTCAGAAAGACGAAGTGATCCTGAAAAAAGTAGACAGCCTCCTCTATGAAAATATCCCCGGAAAAATACTGAAGAAAACGGCCATTACCCGCAGCGGTTATAAAGGTTTTGACATTACAGGACGTACCCGTCGTGGTGACATCCAGCGTTATAATATCCTGGTCACCCCCTATGAAGTATGGGTGTTTAAGATCAGCGGCACCAACGGTTATGTCGACGGGCCTGAAGCGGACCAGTTCTTCAATTCCATTCATCTGCGGAATAATGCTCCTGCGGGCTGGACGGGTTTTACTCCCGTGCAGGGAGGCTTTCATAGCATCTGGCCCCGTACCCCTGCGCAAAATAAAAATACATCCAGTGCCGATGGCATCACCCGCTGGGAATACGAAGCCACCGATTCCGCTACCGGCGACGCCTTCCTGCTCTGGAAAAAGACGGTTCAGAACTATCGCTTTCTCGAAGAGGACACCGCCGACCTCGCCCTGATGGAAGAAAGTTTTAGGCTTTCGGACTGGATCGAAAAACCCCTGAGCCGTCATAGCGGCAGTTCCAACGGATATCCCAGCCTCGATGTCGTTTACCAGGCAAAAGACGGATCTTATATAAGGGCAAAATTCATTCTTAAAGGGGCCGACTACTATCTGCTGGCAGCGCATACCCGCACCAAAGACAAAGCCTTCCCGGCCTTTTTTGATTCTTTTGGTTTTGTGCGATACAATTACCCTTCTTTTATCAACTATGTCGATACTTTTGTCAGGATCAGCGTTACCACCCCAATCGTCCCGGATGTCGACGCTGGAATGCGAGGTATCATCGAACGTGCTTCCAGCGAGGAATTCCTGAATTCCATTCCAGATTATGACAGCTACTGGCCTCGCCCGAAAACAGCCCTTTTCCAAGATGACTCTACCGGTGAAGCAGTTTTTGTCTCAACAGAGTCTTTTCCCAAATACTATTATCCAAAGGACAGCGTCTCTTTCTGGCTGGAAGAGACCAGCGAAAAACGACTGCGCCGTGACCTTATAATCACGGCTAAGCAACCCATCTACTCTAACGACAGTCTCCTGGCTTCTGCCGGTGATGCGTCCATTTCCAATACGCCGGCCTATCGCCCGGCCAGGTGGCTGGCCGGTTACAACTACGTCCTCTCTGACACCAATACCCTCCGCCATATCCGAATGAGCGTTTTTCTCAAGGATAATGTCTTGTTCCGTATTGTATCCCTGGGCGACTCCCTGGCACCTGGCAGTGACTTTATCAATCGATTTTATTCTACATTTCGTCCTGTCACCCATGTCTCGGGCTCCTCTGTATTTTCATCCAAGCTGGATTTATTTTTTCATGACTTTTACAGCAAGGACTCCCTGGTCGCAAAACGTGCCAAATCCGCTATCCCTAACATCTATTTCGGCCCGGCCGGTCTCACCGCCCTGCTGACGGCTATCAATACCCTGCCCTATAACGGGAAGGACTATTTCGAAACGAAAACGAAGTTTATCAACGAGCTTGGGTATATCAATGACTCCGCTGCCATCCAACCCGTCGTGGCGGGACTTAAAAATATTTATGAAAAGGTGGGGGACACCAGCACCTTCCAGAACGCCATTCTTAAAGCGCTGGCCCATCATAAGACCACTGAGGCATATGCTCTTTTCAAAAAGTTGATGATCCAGGATCCGCCGGTCTTCGACAACAGTTCGGACTATAATTATTTGTTCCAGGACCTGGGCGATTCCCTTGCCCTTGCCCGAACCCTCTTTCCCGATCTTCTACAGCTGGCTACCGTGGACGACTACAAGTCAAATATCCAATCCCTGCTCGCCAACCTTGTCGACAGTGGTTATCTCCATGCGTCAGATTATGAGTCTTATTTTAGCCAGGTCTACTTCGACGCAAAGATCCAGTGGAAAAAACAGGAAGGGAAAGATGAGAAAAGATTACAGAAGAAAGATGACGACAAGGACGATGACGCTGTAGACGGGGACAGCGATGATAGTGGCGCGAATGGGCTGGACGACTATGCTGTCCTGCTGGAGCCTTTCTATGATAAGAACGCTACCATCCCCCATTTTTTCGACCGGCTTCTGCGCAGCAAGGACCCCGGCTTGCGTCTCAATACTGCTGTTCTTTTGATACGTCACGACCGGCCGGTAGCAGACTCTATTATTCAGGGACTGGCTGCCAGTGACGCCTTCCGCAGCCGGCTGCGGAAGGCGTCACTGGGCATTCATAAGGAAAACCGTTTTCCAAAGGCGGGTAAAACCCAGGAAGCTATCGCCCGCAGCATGCTGGTCGCCAGCCACGGCGGCAGTGACTTCGCCGATATTCAGTTTGTCGACAAAAAGCCATCCCAGTTTAAAGAAAACAAGGGATTAGTATATTACTTCAAATACAAGATCAATAAGGATGACGAGTGGCAAATGGGCCTCAGCGCCTTTCAGCCTCTCAATCACAAGGATGTCAGCACGGACCCTGCATTTATAGCCCTGACCGGCAAACGGCTCCGTTCCGATAGCCCTGCCTCTGAACAGTTCGACCAGCAATGGAAACGTTTCCTGTTCTCCCGTCGCCGCAGCGCCGCCAACTTCTTTATGGACAGTGATTTTTATGGAGGACGCGGGGATGAAGATTAGAGTCCTTGAGGTATCGCCGCGATCAATCTTTTTGTATAGGGACTCGCCGGACGGGTATAAACCTCTTCTGTTGCCCCGACCTCTTCGATCCTCCCCTTATTCATCACCATGATCCTGTCGCTGATATATCTTATCACGGCCAGATCATGCGAAATAAATACAACCGTAAACCCAAACTCATTTTTCAGGTCATTGAGGAGATTCAACACCTGTGCCTGGACGCTGACATCCAGCGCTGACACCGACTCGTCACAAACGATAAATGAAGGTCGCAGCGCCAGTGCCCTGGCAATCACGATCCGCTGTCTCTGCCCCCCCGAAAATTCATGCGGATACCTGTCGAAATGTTCTGCCTTTAAGCTCACCTTCTCCAGTAAGCCGATCACCTGCTCCCGTCGTTGTTTTTCCGTTGCCGCCTTGCCATGCACTTTTATGGTTTCGGCGATCGCCGCCCCAATCGTCATCCGCGGATTCAGCGATGAATAGGGGTCCTGAAAGATCAGCTGTATATGTGGTCTTAGACTTTTCAATTCATTCGCATTCAGCGTCGCCAGATCGCTTCCCCCGAATAGGATGCGCCCGCCTGTCGGCTCGGTCAGGCGCAACAGTGCCCTTCCCAGTGTCGTCTTGCCACAGCCCGACTCACCCACTAACCCCAATGTCTCACCTTCATAAACGTCAAAGCTCACCTCATCCACAGCCTTCGTATATTCCAGCACTTTCCCCAGAAAGGTCTTGCGTTTGGGGTACCATACTTTTAAGTTTTCCACCTGCACCAGCACCTTGCGATCCGGCGCCGGTGCCGCTGTCTCCGCATCTACGGAAACCACTGCCTCACCCGCTACGGCAGCGGGCGTCGTCCCCTCGATAAAATCACTCACCATCGGCAACCTTTCCCCTTTTTTATGCAAGGCCGGCCTGCAAGCCAGCAAACCCTTTGTATATGGATGTTGCGGCCGGCGGAACAAATCTTCCACCGTCCCCTCCTCTACGACCTTCCCCCGGTACAACACCAATGCCCGGTCCGCAATCTCCGCCACGACCCCCAGATCATGCGTAATAAAGATGACTCCCATATCTTCCGTCTGCTGCAAATGTCTTATCAGCTGCAGGATGGTATGCTGTACCGTCACATCCAATGCCGTCGTCGGCTCATCGCAGATCAGCAGGGAAGGCCGGCTGCTCATCGCCATGGCGATCATCACCCGCTGCTTCTGACCGCCGCTGAGCTGGTGCGGCCACCGCGAAAAAATGGCTTCAGGGTCAGGCAGCTGTACCTTCCCGAACAAGGCCAGGGCCTCCCGCCGGGCTTCGTCAGCGGAAATCTTCCGGTGTGCACGAATAGCCTCCGCCACCTGATTCCCGCAGGTAAATACCGGATTTAAAGAAGTCATCGGCTCCTGGAAGATCATAGCGATCTCCGCCCCGCGAATGGCCTGAAGCTGCTGCGGCGTTTGCCGCAAAAGATCGATCGTTTGATCGTTCCTGCCCGTAAAAAGGATCTCACCGGAAAGATACCGGGTCGGCGGCTGAGGCAGCAGCTGCAGGACCGACAGGGATGTAATGGACTTTCCGGAGCCCGACTCGCCTACCAGCGCGACGATCTCCCCCCTTCGAACTTCGAGATCGACATGCTCAACACCTGGCGAGATGCCCGTCCCTGTTTGAAAGCCAATGCTCAGATCGCGGATAGATAATAATGGGATCAAAATCTTAAATGCCTTACAGTGAGGCCGCCGTTGATGAGTTGTTTTAAACTATCAATACCTATCCTGATATGGTTTTCGACATAATCAGTCGTTACTTTGAGATCGCTTTCCGCAGTTTTTACTCCTTCTGGGACCATCGGCGAATCGCTTACCAGTAATAGCGCGCCCGTAGGGATCTTATTGTAAAATCCGACCGAGAAAATAGTAGCTGTTTCCATATCGATGGCATAAGCCCTTATCTTTTGCAGATATTCTTTAAAGACCTCGTCGTGCTCCCATACCCGCCGGTTGGTAGTGTAAACCGTCCCTGTCCAATAGTCAACTCCGTAATCCCGGATCGTCGTGGATATCGCCTTTTGAAGGGCAAAGGCTGGCAAGGCCGGTACTTCCGGCGGGAAATAGTCGTTGGACGTTCCTTCTCCCCGGATAGCCGCGATCGGCAGGATCAAGTCGCCGAGCTTATTACGTTTCTTCAGACCGCCGCATTTTCCAAGGAAAAGCACTGCCTTCGGATTTATCGCCGTCAGCAGGTCCATAACGGTAGCCGCGCCCGGACTGCCCATGCCGAAATTTATGATCGTGATGTCTCCGGAAGTAGCACATTGCATCGCCTTGTGCTCGCCGATCACTTCCACATTATGCCATTCGGCAAACAAATGGACATAATTATAAAAGTTGGTCAGGAGGATATACTTGCCGAAATTCTCCAGGTTTTCCCCGGTATACCGCGGGAGCCAATTGCTTACTATTTCTTCTTTACTCTTCATAATTGCAACGTAAATTTAGCAAATAGTTTTCGCTAATGATCAAAATCTACTATCCGGCATACCCCTTTAAGATCAGAGAACCCGAACGAAAAAAAGAAGAGATCTGGGACGAACTTCGCAAACAATGGGTCCGACTCACCCCTGAAGAGTGGGTCCGTCAGAATTTTATCCAATATCTCCTGCAGGTAAAGAATTACCCTGCCTCCTATATGGCTGTCGAACGCCGAATGAAACTGGGCGAGCTCAACAAACGCTTCGACCTCCTCATCTTTGACAAAGCTGCCCAGCCCTGGATGCTCGTTGAGTGCAAGGCCATGAGCGAACGGCTTGATAGCCGTGTACTCTGGCAGGTTTTACGCTATAATATGGCGATCCCGGTCAAATACATCGTCATTACCAACGGGGAAGAATGCCATGCCTTTATCAAAGGCGAAAAAGACTTTGAAGACCTCATCGCCCTTCCGGGCTACGACGAGTGAGGTCTGTCCGGCTTCAGCACCCCTGTATACATCTTTGTATCATATCTCACCCTTACCTTCCCATTCACAGCATAGTTTCTAAACAATTTCTCCAAAGCCCTGATCATCGCATCAAACCTTTCGCCATCCTTCGGGATATATGAAGAAGACAACAATCTTCCCTTTAATCCATCAAGATCAAAATCCTGCCCATTCTCAAACTGCTGCAGCACGAAATTCGCCGGATGGAAAAACGCCCCGATCTGCTTGTCAGTGATATTCTTATGATTGATCGTCCTGTAGTCGCCAGCATACTGCAGGATCAGCTCTTCATACTCCTTTTCGAATGGCATTTCCATCAACCGTTGGTTCCAGATCAGCGCTACAATTGCTCCCGGCCGGCTTATACGCGCCATCTCCTTCCGCGTCCGAACCGGGTCGAACCAGTGAAATGCCTGTCCCGCAACGATCAGGTCGAAAGACCCGGCAGCCAGTCCTGTTGCCTCAGCTGTTCCGTTCACAGATACGAAATTCGGATAATGGGATAACAGCTCTTCCGCCTTCGCCCGCATTTCCTCATTGGGCTCCACTGCATGAACCCGGCAGCCTGCACGCAGGAACAGCTTTGTCGAAATACCCGTACCCGATCCTATATCGGCCACTACCCAGTCCGGGCCGACGTGTAATGCAGAAAGAATGGCCTCAGGATAATCCGGTCTGTATCTGACATAGTCTGCAACTCTATCACTAAATCGTTTCGTGCTATCCATTCTCTAAATTAAATAAAAAAGGCAGGCTGACTGATTAAAAGTCGAGCCTGCCTTTTCAGCGCGCAGCGCAAATATGTTTACGGGAAGATCCCGAGCTCTGCATAAGAAGTCCCCACCTTATTGATGGCCACCACATAAGCCGCTGTCCGCATATCCGGGATACTCGGATTGGCCTTCCAGGCGTCCATGATCTCCCGTGTAGCGGCAATCATCGTTTCTTCCAGGCCGCTGTATACCAAGTCCACTTCATCAGCACCGTGCATAATGAACTCTTTTTCCTTCTGGCTTACCTTCTTGCCCGTCAACCCCTCTATCTGGCTGAGGATATGTGTATTCATGTTCTCGGTAAACCGCTTTTCCATCCTGCCATAACGGACATGGCTGAGATTTTTCAACCATTCGAAATAAGATACCGTTACGCCGCCGGCGTTGAGGTACATATCCGGTATTACCAGGATTCCTTTCTTCACAAAGATCTCATCGGCTTCAGGCGTCAGCGGCCCATTGGCGGCTTCCCCGATGATCTTAGCCTTTATATTTGGTGCATTTGTTCCATTGATGACATTCTCCAGGGCCGCAGGGATCAGGATATCGCAATCCAGCTCCAGGGCATCACCCGAATTGGGTATATTGGTGGCGCCGGGGAAATTGAGGATGCTGCCTGTTTTTTTCCGATGCAGGAAAACTTCTTCTTCATTGAGTCCATTGGGATTCATGATGGCGCCTTCGAATTCTGCCAGGGCGATGACTTTGGCTCCGCCTTCCCGGAAGAATTTGGCGGCATGATAACCGACATTCCCCATTCCCTGTACAACAACCGTCTTTCCTTCGACGCCAGGTTTTAGCTTCAACTTTGCCATGATGTCTTCCATATGACAGACTTCCCGGATGCCATAAAAGACACCCAAACCCGTTGCTTCCCGACGACCACGAACTCCGCCCTGTGACACCGGCTTACCCGTTACACAAGCAAGAGCGTCGATCTCACCGGGACGCATGCTCATATACGTGTCGAGGATCCAGGCCATCTCGCGTTCGCCTGTACCATAGTCGGGAGCAGGTACGTCCGTACCCGGACCGATAAAGTTTTTCTTGATCAGCTCGGATGTATATCGCCGGGTGATCTTCTCCAGCTCATAAGGAGTATATTTCTTGGGATCGATGCTGATCCCACCCTTTGCTCCTCCAAAGGGAACATTTACTATCGCGCACTTGAAGGTCATCAGCGCCGCCAGCGCCATCACCTCGTCCAGGTTCACCGAAAGAGCGAACCGGATACCACCTTTACAGGGAGTCTTGTGTTGGGAATGCTGAACACGATACGCTTTGATAACTTCGATCTTGTCTCCGATCTTAACGGGGAAGAACATGCGGTACACCGCATTACATTGTTTGATCTGCTCCAGGATGCCGGGGTCCCAGCTGGTGTGAACTGCTGCCTTGTCGAAACTTTTTTCTACGGCTTCAAAAAACTTGTACTCAATTTGGCTTGCCATAATCGTTATTTATTAAAGTCTTTCTCTAATTTGTTGATCTTTCTGTCCAGGCGGGCTACATATAGGATCAATCCGAGTAATATCGTAACCAGTACGGCTATTACGACGTAAATCTTTCCGTCAGCCCTGAACTTGTCTGCCATCTCGGCCTTTTTCGGGTCTTCGCCGGCCTGTGCCCATACGGATATTGTTAGCAGGCAGCAGAACAACGTGGAAACGAGTGTGTATATTTTCTTGTGCATTTGCGAAATTTGTTTTTGGGTGGTTCATTTTTCCCGCGGGAACAGCTTTTCCCGCGGGAAAAGCTCGTTGCTCGGCTACGGCCCCGCTTCGCGGTGCCTAACCGGGGCCAATTTATTATCGCGCTGCGCGCGATCCACCACGCTCAGATTCGGCTAAGAGGCTTAGCCGAATTCTGAGCGTGGTTATCCAGACCCCAAGCAACGTCCATCCCGGCACGGCTCCCGGCCAAAAGACCACTCTCATCCGGGCATCAATATCATGCGTATCCAATGCCGGATTACCCATACCTCCAGGATGAAGGCTTTCCACCATCCGGGGAATGATCCATATCGTCGGGAATAACATAGCAAACGCGAAAATGTTATAAACAGCGCCAATCCTTGCTCGTTTGTCCATATCCGTCATCGAATTGCGCAATACCAGGTAGGCAAAATAGATCAGCAGGGCAATCACGGCCCCCAGCTGTTTGGGATCACTGCTCCAGAAAGCTCCCCAGGTCCACCGGGCCCAGATCGATCCCGTCAGGACCCCCAGTGTACCAAAGACGATTCCTCCCTTGGCATACTCGAGGGCATAGATATCGAACACATGATTGTTGGTCCGGAGATATTTAATGGAATAAACCAGGGAAATAATGAATAGGATCATCATCGAGAACCACATCGCTACATGAAAATAGAGGTTGCGGATCGTCTCATTGAGGATGGGTTTCGCAGGCACGGCTCCAAGGAATCCCGCTATAAATGTATAGACCAGTAAGACCACGCATAATATTTTCCACCAGCTCTGACGAATCATATGACTTTCTTTTAGAATAGCGGCAAGAAATGGTCAAAATAAGACTTTAGCCGCAAGGGGCTTTTCCCCTATTTGGGATGCAAAGTTAGTTGTAATTGCGACAAAAAATGGTTGAAAAGTAATTTTTTGCCGCAACACCCGCCAATGTCTTGAACTGGGCGAAGCCCAGTTTGGATTCCCTAGTCCTTCCATAAAAAAGGAAAAAGAATCAGCGCCAGCGCAACGATCATCATGTCCAAGCCGGACAGCAATAAGATCATGGCTGCCAGCCCACCCTGTATCACCTCCTCAAAAGCTATGTTCGAGATCTTGCTCAGCAGCAACAGCTGTGGGATGACCAGCGGAAATCCTAAAATAGCCATCAGTGCGGCGCTTTGCTGAGCACGTGCTGCAATAGCCGCCAGGAAAGTAAATACCAGGCTCAGGCTCACTCCACCCAGGCAGCTGATCAGCACAAAGGAAAAAGGATTTGGCATCGGATCGCCAAGCATCAGCACGAAAAGGCCCATACTCACCAGGCTCATCAGCAGCATCAATAGGGCGTTGAACATCAATTTGGACAGGATAAAATCCCTGGGACCGGCTATCGTGTAGAAATAAAGCAACCGGCCTTTTCCTTCCTGGAGGAAACTCTTGGCCACGGCATTGACGCAGATAAACAGCTGCATCATCCAGAACAAACCCTTCCACACTGTCCCCTCCGGCTCTCCCATCGACAGATAAAGCACAAAAATGGTCGAGGCCACATATAGTAAGACGCCATAGAAAGTATATTGCTGCCTTACTTCCAGGAGAAGATCTTTTCGGAAAAGTGTTAATATATGCCTGAACGAACCGATAGATGTAAAATTTGGGGCCAAAAGTAAATCAATAAAACGTTAAAATTTACTCAAATAGCTGGCCTAAAAGTTCCCGACAGCTTCTTCCGGGCTGTAATAATTGAGTAAATCGGGCTAGGGCAGGGTATAATAACAATGACGGCAACGCGGCTCATAAGACTCTTTTTCACCCAGCAGGATCTGGCCGGACTGGGCCCTTTTACGATGGGAATAGTTAGCAATATTTCCACATTTCACACAAATGGCATGCAACTTGGTTATATACTCTGCTTTGGCAAGTAGGTTAGGCATCTGGCCAAACGGTTTGGCACTGTAGTCCATATCCAAGCCGGCGACGATTACCCGGGACCCGCGAATAGCAAGCTGGTCGCAGACTTCCGGCAATTGATCGTCGAAAAACTGGGCCTCGTCTATACCGATCACATCAACCTCTCCGGCCATCAAAAGTATGGTCTGGGAGTTGTCAATAGGCGTCGATTGGATGGCATTTTCGTCATGTGAAACTATCTGCCGGTCATGATAGCGGGTATCCATGGCTGGCTTAAAGATTTCTACCTTTAGATTGGCAATTTTAGCACGTTTTAGCCTTCTGATCAGTTCTTCTGTTTTCCCAGAGAACATCGATCCGCAGATGACTTCGATCCAGCCGCGCTTTTCACCCTTAAGATGGGGTTCAATGAACATAGACTACTTATAAATTAGGTTCGGAATTTGTTATAACTTTATAGGACACTACACACAATTTGGATTACTAACCCAAAAGTGCTCTCAAACAGTGCTATGGAACGACTTAAAGAACTGATTACCCAATTGAAAGAGCAGTTTGACCACAAGGCCGAGCCCGCTCAGCTGCTCGAGATTACCCGGCTTCTCGAAGCCGAGATCCGCCTGATGGCCAGTCAGCCTCCTGCCCCTACAAGGGTAATGCCGACAAAAATAGCGGTTATGATGCCATCTTCCACGAAAATAGTTGCAGGGCAGTCGCAGCAACATACCGTGCCGCCGACAGCGTCCGCTGTTCCGCCTGTCCTGGCAGCATCCGCCGCAACCGCCCCTGCTCCGGCCCCGGCGGCTTCAAATGCCGGCAATTCCGGTTCCGGATCCACGGTTTCCAATGTCACTGGCTCCAATGTCTCCGCCTCATCCAATATCTCCGCCTCCTCCATGCCAACTGTGTCTGCTACTTCAGATTTTCAGCCTTCGGTCGCTGTCCCACAGGTCTCAGCAGCAAATACTTCACCCAGTCCTGTTTCCAGTGGTGCAGCCGTGGCTCAGTCCAACGGAACCGCCGCCGCGGTCGCCCCAACCGCGGTCGCCAACGGCACTGTGACCCTGAAAGCCAGTCCCGAAAGAGGGCAGTGGCCCTTCGATCCTCTCGCCGAAAAGCCTACCGACCGCTTCACCCTTTCCCAGAAAGCCCGTGAGGTCAACGATGTGATCGGGACTACCAACGCCTCCTCGCTCAATGATAAGCTCCGGTCCGACGTGGTGGACCTCAAATCTACCCTGAACGACTCTCCCGTCCGTGACCTGAAAAAAGCCATCGGCCTAAACGACCGCTATGTCTTTATCAATCAGCTCTTTAGAGGCGATGAGGTCATGTACGAACGAAGTCTTAAGACAATAAATGGATTTAGGATCCTGCCGGAAGCCGAATACTGGATGGAAAGAGAGTTAAAAGTCAAGCTTGGTTGGGACGAAAACCGCGAGACTACCCGTCATTTCTATCAGCTGGTCAAAAGACGTTTTTCCTGACCAAACCGGGCGGACTCCGGTTCAAGACAATAGCCGTTACGATGAAAAAATTTACTTTCCTAATAATTTTTTCATCGTAATATAATCGATGATCCGTCCGGTAGCGCCTTTCTTTGAATGTACATAGTTCCTGGACGCTTCACCCGTCTCCCTGCACTCCTGTGGATCCTGCAAAAGACGATTGAACACTTTTTCGGCCTCCAGGGCGCTGTCAATGATCAGTCCCCCGCCACTCTCGGTCAACTCCACCGCCTCGATATACTTCTCTATCACCGGTCCAAAAACAACAGGCTTGCCATATACCGCGGCCTCCAGCACATTGTGGACCCCGTCGTCGCCGAACCCCCCGCCAATGTAAGTAATTGTGGCATAGCGATATAATCTGGATAACATTCCGATATTGTCAATGATCAGGACATTTGGCTCGGGCCATCCGGCCGGCGGCGCAGCCCCTCCCGCCCTGATTCCCTTGCCCCCACCAGTCGCCGGCGATTCACCGGC
>Ga0193716_1001068_pt1 | contig 16273 bp, 8 predicted proteins | sample U2c1metaG_FD_145901 | JGI IMG/M metagenome (GOLD analysis project Ga0193716, IMG submission 145901) | Soil microbial communities from a riparian zone of the East river system, Colorado, United States - U2c1 | ecosystem: Environmental > Terrestrial > Soil > Riparian zone | place: USA: East River...
CCGCTGCAGCGATAGCTACTATAGTCTTCGGTGTCTATTTCTTTAATGCGGCTCGTCATGACGACTCCGGACTCCTAACTGAATTCGGAGCCCGCTCTCAAGACGTCGCACCGGGCAAGAACGGTGCAACGATTACACTAGCTAATGGTAAGGTGATACAGTTGAGTGATGCTAAGACTGGAGTGGTGGTTGGTGGGATGCATTTAAAATATGATGATGGTAGCCAAGTACCGGTCTCCTCACTTACAGAATCCAAAGGTGGGGTGCAGAATTTGACGGCTAGTACGGCTCGCGGGCAAACTTACCAGTTTACCTTGCCCGATGGGACGAAGGTATGGCTTAACGCTGATTCAAAGATTAGTTTTCCAACACAATTTAATGGAAGAGTACGCAAGATATTACTAACAGGAGAAGGATATTTTGAAGTTAGAAAAGATAAGGAGCATCCTTTCATAGTAGAGAGCAGGGGGCAGGAAGTTGAAGTATTGGGTACCCATTTTAATTTAGCGGCTTATTTGGATGAAAGTCTAACCAAGACAACCCTTTTAGAAGGCAAAGTTAAAATCCTAAACAGATTGAAAGACAGTTTGCAGGAAACTATACTAAATCCGGGGCAACAAATGCTGCTTTCCAAATCAGAAAGCCACCTGATATTAAATCCCGACCTCGAAGAAATTACTGCATGGAAAGACGGGTATTTTAAATTTAGTGAAAGCCTGGAAAGCATCATGGCAAAAGTGGCAAGATGGTATAATGTGGAAATTATATATCAGGATAATTTTAATGGTAAATTAAAGTTCCTGGGTAAAATATCCAGGACAAAGAATCTTTCTGCAATATTAGATATTATAGAATCAGCTGGTAATGTTCACTTTAAGATTGAGGGAAGGAGGGTTACCGTTATGAAATAACTTTACATAATGGATAAGCCTTAAAACAGACCAGGAGTGGTTGCAAGCACTCCTGGTGTAAAGTTAATGTCTATCCCCGATGAAATAATCGGATTTTAAATTATAGGATCAACCAAAATTAAAAACCCCCACCACAGACCGAGGTCTAGTAATGACCTACTTATACTGTGGAGATAAACCTAACCTAACAAATGTATGAATTTAAATCGCCATTTTTTGGCTATTCTAATCATCGTATTTTCAAATTTCTGCAAGGTAAATCAGTTTACAATTACGACATGCCTGCCCACCCGAAATTACGATATATGATGTTAATAAAATTAATATTTATGCGAATTACACTGATTGTATGTTTTATTACTTTCTCTCTTGTTAACGTATCTGCCGGGATTTTACATGCGCAGCAAATCTCAATTGATAAAGTAAATGCACCATTGTATGACATCATCAACGAAATCCGTAATCAAACCGGGTATGATTTTTTCATGGATATGGACTTACTTAAGAATATGGATCGCATCACAATAAAAGTGAAAAATGCCGATCTGGAGGAAGTGCTGTCCAAATGCTTTCAGAACCAAACGCTTACTTATGAAATAAAAGATAACAAAACTGTTATCATAAAAAAAAGAGACGAGGGTTTGATTGATAAACTAAAGAACTTCTTTGATGATACGGCAGATGTTAAAGCACAGCAGATTGTAATAAAAGGCATAGTAACAGATTCTCTGGGTAAGCCGATATCGGGTGTATCCATAGCCATTAAAGGGAAAGAAACCACTGTGTTTTCTAAAGATGACGGGCATTTTGAAATAATTTCAGCTTCAAAAGATGCCATCCTTACTTTTTCTTATATAGGAATGGAGCCGCAAGAAATAAGGGTAAAAGATCCCCTATTGTCCCTTCGGATTATTATGAAGCACCGCTTGATTAATTTGGATGATGTCGTTGTTACCGGATACAGTAATGTGCGCAAGGAAAGTTTTACCGGGAATTCAATTAAAGTAACCAAGGAACAGCTTTTGCAAGTTGGTAACCGAAATATAGTAGATATACTCCAGGTATTTGATCCATCTTTTCGGGTACAGGTAAATAATCTTTATGTAAGGGGACGTTCTGGTATCGGTGTAAAAGAATTAGATGCAAATACAGATTTATCTCAAACAGCACTAACAAATAACCCGAACTTGCCAATATTCATCATGGATGGATACGAAGTTACCGCGCAAAGGATCTATGATTTTGATATCAATCAGATCAAATCGGTGACCATTTTAAAAGATGCGGCTGCGACCGCTGTTTATGGTTCAAGGGCGGCAAATGGTGTTATTGTTATTGAGACCGTTCCACCAATACCCGGTAAACTGCGTATCGGTTATAATTTTGTAGGGACGCTTACCGCTCCTGATCTTTCTGATTATAACCTGATGAATGCAGCCCAAAAACTAGAGGCAGAGCGTTTAGCCGGATCATATGTAATAAAAAGTATAACAGCGCCCGCCAACGCACTCTATTTAACTGATGAGTATTTAAGAAAGCAATCTCAGGTATTGCGAGGTGTAAATTCTGATTGGATAAGTCAACCTCTGGCTAATGAATATAACCAGAAGCATACCTTAAATATAGATGGAGGTACTGATCAAGTTCGTTTTGGTGTGGCGCTTAGAATGGATCATCAAAATGGTGTAATGAAAGAATCTGCCAGAAAACGTGCTGGTGCAGGCCTATCGCTGGAATACAGGCTGAAAAATTTTCAGGTTCGTAACGATATGAATTTTGATGTGGTAGATTCTAAAAATTCACCTTATGGTAGCTTTGGAGATTATACATGGAAGGCGCCATATGATGAGTGGTATAACAAATATGTTAAATCTGGTTAACCCATTATATGAGGCAAGAAATACACAAAACTATAGTATTGGTAATACTACAACGATGAGTAACAACCTCTCTCTTAACTGGACAGTTATAGAGGGATTACAACTTAGAGGTACTTTATCTATTACCAGGACTGAAAATAGTAGTGAGAACTTCATTGATCCGGCATCAGGAAGATATTATATTGATGCAAAAACTGATTATACCACAATTGGCAGTCTGGATCTGAGATCAGGCAAATCATTAGGTATTAATGCCAATGCCTTTGCGAACTATGTGAAAAGTATAGACAATCACAATATCAACTTGTCATTAGGTATCAATGCATTTCAAAATTCTGCTACAAGTAACTCATCAATGTATACAGGCTTTGCTTCAGGAAGTCAGCATACACCTAACCTTGCCAGTAAAGTTGTGGATAAGCCATTATATGGAGAATCACAATCAAGATTATTTGGTACGTTTTTAACGATGAACTATTCATTTAAAGACATTTACCTTTTTGATGTTTCTACACGTCTTGACGGTTCATCAGAATTTGGTTCAAAAAGTAAGTTTGCACCGTTCTGGTCATTGGGAACAGGATTGAATTTACATAAATATGACTTTGTTAAAAATATCCCAATAATAAGCAGGGCCCGTATTACTGCAAATACAGGACAATTAGGAAAGACTAATTTTCCGCCTTTTGCATCTAAAGATAACTACTCGATTTCCAGTAACTGGTATAGTACAGGGCCTGGTGTGACATTGTATTATATGGGTAATCCATTTTTAAGCTGGGAAAAAACAAGAACATTTGATTTGATATTTGATTTAGGATTGTTGAAAGATCGTTTAACACTTAATTTCAATTTATACAGAAAAAATACTCAGGATCTTGTAACTGATATTAATCTTCCTTTGTCATCAGGTTTCCCGCAGTATAAAGGTAATATTGGTGAAGTTGAAAATAAAGGGTATGAAATCAGGTTTCGTTATGATGTTCTTCGCAGAAAAGATTTCAATTTAGCGGTTTATGGTAACTATGCGTCCAACACTAATAAACTAAAAGATATCTCGGAAGCACTAAAAGCTTATAATGATTTGGTAGACAACCAGTATGATAACTATTCTGTCGCGGCTGCTTTAAACTCTTCAGCTGCCAAAACCAAATTTTCTACACCGCACATCAAATATGTAGAGAGTGGGTCACTCACATCATTATTTGGAATGAAATCCTTAGGCATCAATCCCATGGATGGACAGGAGATATTTGTACGCAAAGATGGTACGCTTACCACAGAATGGAGTGCGGAAGATCAAGTGATTATTGGTGAGTTAAGTCCTAAAGGACAAGGCGCATTTGGTTTAAACGCCAGTTATAAAAATATATCAATGTTTGCCTCTTTCTTGTATGAATATGGGCGTGATGAATACAACAGTACATTGCTTGATAAAGTAGAAAATGTTGATATCTATAACCGTAATGCAGACATCAGATTTTTAAATGACCGATGGAAGCAACCTGGAGATGTTGCAAGTTTCAAAAACATAGCAGATATCGCCTGGACTACCCGGCCGACATCAAGGTTTATACAACGGGCCAATTCCATTTCACTTAATTCATTAAGTGTAGGATACCAGTTTGATCAAAAAGCATTGAAAAGATTAGGCAGGATAAACATGTTTCGTATTCAGTTAAATACCAATAATGTATTTAAAATATCTACTGTGAAACAAGAGAGAGGATTAGAATATCCTTTTGCCCGATCATTTGACCTTTCATTGAATTTAGGATTTTAGAACAAACCAGTTATGAAAAAAAATATCAGATTAATAATATTTACTGCTTTTGTTATGACCGTTTTATCGTCATGTACAAAGTGGCTGGATATACAACCAACAGATCGAGTAAGTGATGAATCACTTTTTTCTGACTCTAAGGGATTTAGAACTGCATTGAATGGGATTTATCAGTTGGTAGCTGCTCCACAATTATACGGGAGACAACTTACCTGGGGTATTAACAGCGCAATGGCAAATGATTATTATTCGTTTTATTTGAATGATGAGCTCAAAAGTGCTTCAAATGCAGATTTAAAAAACAATAATATTAAAGGATCATTGGCTGACATATGGAGAAAAGCATATACCGTGATTGCTAACTGCAACAAACTGCTTAGTGAAATAGAATCTAAAGACGATTCCTTTTTTCAATATGGCAGATCTGAAAAAAACATGATCAAAGGTGAGGCGCTGGCGCTGAGAGCATTATTGCATTTTGATCTGGTACGTATTTTTTCGCCGGCTGCTATAAGAAACAATCAGGAACCGTTTGTGCCTTATCAGGAAATATATCCGGCACATATAGCTGAAGCCTTAACTACAAAAGAGATCATGGTAAGAATTATCAGAGATTTTGAACAAGCTCAGGCGCTTGTTGAAGAAAATGATCTTACTACCAATCCATTATACTTAAGTGGTGGATTAGTATATAGAATGGATGGGACTTCTTCACAGGATCTTGTGTTCTTCACTTTTCGCATGAACAGATTGAACTATGTAGGTATCAATGCTTTGCTGGCTAGAGCTGCAATGTATGCAGGTGATTATGCGAAAGCTAAGAAAGCGGCTCGTCTTGTTTACGATTTTGGACCGGATGGCAAAAAGTGGTTTGGATTTACTCCGGAATACCTTACAAATAATGTTACAAGATCTCAAAAGTTACCAGAAGATTTGTTGCTGGCATTTTACGATCCAAAACTAATTACAAATATCAAAAATTACAGAGGAAATCTTACTTTTCAGCTAAATACAAGTTATCAGGCTTTTTTTCCTGCAGCTGAACGCGATTACCGTAGAAATATAATCAATACGAGTGATAACGTTTCTTATAAATGGCTGGAATCTATTTCTCAGACTTCACAAAACCTGATTATGCCGGTAGTTCGGCTAAGCGAGGCCTATTACATTTATAGTGAATGTTTGTACAGGGAAGGGAATACTACTGATGCATTGATTTTTTTGAATAAAATACGCAGTGCCCGTGGAAAATCCAGCGCCTTTCAGGATATCACTGAAAATGGATACTATGCGGAATTGTTATTGGAGTACAGACGTGAGTACATGTCTGAGGGTCAGACCATATTTGCTTATAAAAGGCTAAACAGGCCAATGGTACTGGGTAATCAGACAATCGAGGTAAATGACAGATTTACAGCTCCGGTTCCAGAAGAAGAAAGATAATTTATCAATAAATCTGAATAAGTAAAAATTATGTACACTATAAAAACAAAACTAATCTTAGGTGCTGTTGCATGTTTGATTGGGATTACTTCTTGTAAACGTAATGAAATTCTGCCGTATCATGGAGATCGTTACCTGCAGTTTGTTAATAAATATACAGATACAATTCCTGTTTCATTCTTCTTGTATCCTGATAAGGATGAGTTTCAGGTTAAGTTACCGGTAAAGATGATTGGATTTAAAACAACTGAGGATCTACCATTTTCAATTCATGTGGATGATAAAGCTACAACTGCTTTTCCTTCGTTGTTCAAAGTAGATCATGAAGGTACTTTTAAAAAAGGCCAGGCACAAGATACCATCATTGTTAATGTATTTAGAAAAGACGAGTTAAAAGGTAAAGAAACTTTACTGGTGCTGGATCTTGTTGCCAACAATAATTTTAATCTTGGAGAATTGATCAGCCGAAGACAGGTATTGCGCATTACAGACAAAATTTCTAAACCTGCATGGTGGGATGCTACGATGACAAGTACTTACCTGGGGATATATTCTGATAAAAAATTCAGAACATTTATTGAAGTAACAGGAGTAGGAGATCTGGAGGTCTTCACTACAGAACAGAGACGAGACCTTATGCTCGAGTTTAAGTATTATTTAATCAGGATGAGGGATCTTGGAACTCCGGTATTAGAAGATGATAGTAGTGATATGCTGGGATCAGTCCCTTTAATTGGTTAATCTTAATTTTTTAATTAAACAATATTAAAATGAAAATAAAATTCATATTAACATCTATCCTGCTGGGCCTTTGTACTTTGTTTATAAGCTCATGTGTAAAAGATAAGGGTAATTACGATTTTTCGCCTGCTGATGCAGTCTCTGTTAATTTCGGCCCTAATATAACGGCCTTTGTTGGCGATTCTATTAAATATCAGCCGGTAAGAACATTTAAAGACAAAAATGATTCTGTTTATTTTGATCATGCCTGGTATGTAGCGGGTAAACTTTACTCTAATACTCCAGAGTTCAAGTATTATGCAAGCGAATTTGCCGGCATAGTTGTAAAGTATTACATGACAGATAGAAGGAATGGATTGATTTATACTACACCCTCTTATTTAGGAATATCTATATCATCTCCGTTTACAAGTGGATGGTCGCTCTTATATGAAGATGCTGCAGGTAACTCTGAGGTTGGTCACATTACTTATAATGCTACTACAACAAAGTATACCGATTACACCGGATTGTATCAGAAAGCAAATAATGAACCTATGGGTAAACAGCCATATAAGATCTTCCCATATACGATGAGGGGAACTAATGGAATATTTGTGATCCAATATGGAGGACAAGGTTCGTTGGATTTAGGTGGTAATGATTATAAGAAGAAGCTTGTTGCCTCTAAATCTTTTACTCGTGAAGTACCAAATCCATTTGAGCCAGTAGATTTAGCTTTCTTTAATGCAACCGACTTACTGGTTAATAGCAATGGAGATATGTATGGCAGATTTTTTAATGGAGCCGCTGCTTTTACTATTCCCTGGATGAGCTCTCCGCTGAGCGTAGAAAAGGGTATGAAAATTACAGATATCTGGGATTCGTGGTATAAGACATCTAACCTGGGTGTTATGTATGATAAACTAAATAAAAGAATGTTATTTGCTGATGGCTCTTTATTTTATCCGGGAGGGGGAATTGTAATAAGACAATTTCCATTACCTAAAAATGGTTATCCTGGAAATTATACTTCATTGCAGGATCTGGGTAATTGGGAATACGTATGGGGTAGTTCTTTTATTGACAATTATGATAATATAAATGGCGGTATGCTCATCAGAAGTCCGGATGATCGTAAATTATATTTTCAGAATTTCGAATTTAAAACCAGCGGACCGATATTAACTCCTTTAAGAAGAGTTCCATTTTTAGGTTCTGATCTTGTAGATAACAAGAGTATTTATCTGGCGATCAGGAACAGGAATTATCTGTTTTTTACGGGAACGGGAGGTAAAGATCTCTATTATTTTGATGTGGAAACCGGTGCGACGATGAAGACATATGAAAAGTTTACTGATAAAATTACAACAGTAGAAATGGATCATGATTCCAGAACTATCGCTGTTGGATTGGAAAATGGAACAGTTATCATCTATGATATCAGTAATGAAGTATTGCTGTCAGGTAAAAGCAAAGAGGTGCATAGACTTACTGGTTTGGGTAAAGTGGTGCATGTTGCATTTAAAAGCTACAAAATATAATTAAAATAAGTTAGATAAAATTAGACACATGAAGGAACCAATCATTAAAGTCACTAATCTTTCTCATCGCTACAATGCGCAATGGGCGATTAAGGACATCAATTTTGAATTTAAAGAAAAGGGTATTTATGGTTTGCTCGGCGCTAATGGCGCCGGCAAATCAACGCTCATGAACATCATCTGCGGAGTATTGAACCAAAGTCAGGGAGATGTTTATATTAATGGTATCAACCTAAGGGAACAGCCTGTTGTTGCAAAGAAACACATTGGTTTTTTGCCTCAGCAACCACCTTTACAGCTGGAACTGACCATCAAGGAATATCTTGAATATTGTGCCGGTTTAAGACTGATGCCTGAAAATACCATTAAATCTGCAGTTGAAGAGGTGATGGAGAAATGTCAGATCAGTCATTTTTCAGGGCGGATCATTAAAAACCTTTCAGGAGGATATCAGCAAAGGGTTGGTATAGCCCAGGCAATTATTCATAAACCGGATTTTATTGTTTTAGATGAGCCTACAAATGGTCTGGATCCAAACCAGATCCTCGAAGCAAGGTCTTTGATTAAAGATATTGCTACGGAAAGGACAGTATTACTTTCTACACATATTTTGCAGGAAGTACAGGCCTTATGTGACGACATCTGGATGATCAATGAAGGAGAAATTATCTTCTCCGGATCTTTAAATGAGTTCGACAATTACATCATGCCAAGTACGTTTACAGCAACGCTTTTGGCCAGTCCGCCGGAAGCAGAGCTGTTAAGCATTCCAGGCATACAGGGAGTAGAGATCATTGGAAATACAAAATACCGTTTGCAGTTTGACAATGACAAAGAAATTATAGAGAAATTTATAAAGTTCTGTGTCGACAAAGACTGGCGGTTAATTGAAGTCGCCCTGGAAAAAGGCTCATTAAATACAGTCTTTGCAGAATTATCTAAGAAAAAGGTCCAATCAAACTAAACAGCGAATAAAATATTCTAATGAAAGTAATCTATAAAATAGCAAAGGCCGAATTACAGGTCCTTTTTTATTCACCTGTGGCATGGCTGGTACTAGTCATTTTCACATTTCAATCTGCTCTCCTTTATACAGATATCTTTAGTAATTTGGTCAGGGCCCAGGCAATGGGCAGAGAACTCAATAGTGCTACTTTAGGGATCTTTTCAGGACCTTTCGGGTTCTACTCAATGATCAGTAAATACCTGTTTCTTTATGTACCTCTACTTACTATGGGGGTAATGAGCCGGGAATACAATCATGGCTCTATCAAATTGTTGTTGTCCTCTCCGATAACCAGCGGACAGGTTATTCTTGGTAAGTATTTGTCTTTAATGATATATGGATTGGCATTAACTGCCATTACGGCCATATTCGCAGTTTTTACCATCAGTACCTTAAATATGGTTGACACACCGGTGGTGCTTACCGGTTTATTAGGAGTCTATTTACTGATCTGTGCTTATGCAGCTATAGGGCTTTTTATGTCATCAATTACTTCCTATACTGTAGTTTCAGCTATGGGGACTTTGGCTATTCTTGCTTTTCTTGGCTATGTAAATGGTGTAGCCCAGGATATTCCGATGGTACGTGATATTACCTATTGGTTGTCTATTTCCGGAAGAACAGAAACTTTTTTCTCAGGGATGTTAACCGTCGAGGATATCTTATATTTTCTTCTTGTAACTGGTCTTTTCTTAGGTTTTGCCATTCTAAGACTTCAGTTGAGTAAACAGAAGAATAGTTTTGCTGTAGCTGCAAGCAGATATGCCTTTGTTTTTTTACTTGCAGCTATTGTAGGTTATGTAAGTACCATACCTAAAATGATGGTAGTATTTGATGTGACCAGGAATAAAACAAATACTTTAGCAAAAAGCAGTCAGGAAGTAATAAAAAGATTAGGCGACAGTAAATTGACTATTTCTACCTTTACCAATATGTTGGCCCAGGATTTCTTCCTGGCTTTGCCGATTGGTCAAAAGGTAGATATTGACCGCTATAAAAGATATCTGCGGTTTAAACCAGACATCAAAGTAAATTATTACTACTATTACCATAAAGCTGAGAACCCGTTTCTAGATAAGAGATATCCAGATCTTCCGGATAAACAACGTTATGATTCATTAAAGAGGATAAATGACTGGAAGTTTACCGCTGGTCCTTATGAGGGCCTGGAAAAGAAAGCAGATCTGGAATCAGAAGATTTTCACTTTGTAAGTTTGTTAGAATCGGATAATGGCCAGAAAACCTTTTTAAGGGTTTTTGACGATCTCATGCGTTATCCATCTGAAACTGAGATTACCGCTGCTATTAAAAGAATGACGATGAAACTTCCGGTAGTTGGATTCCTTAATGGTCATGGCGAGCGCAGCAGCAATTCGATGAATGAACGTGGTTATAAGAGGTTTGCCCAGGATAAAAGGTTCCGTTATGCATTAGTTAACCAGGGATTTGATTTTAAAGATGTAACACTTGATAAGGATATTCCTAACGGAATTAGAATACTGATAGTTGCAGAACCTAGAAAACCACTAAGTGCTAAAGAGCTGGGTCATTTACAACAGTATATCAACCGGGGAGGAAACCTGATCCTTTCAGGAGAACCGGGCCAGATCGCAAATGTAAATCCAATAGCAGATTTTATTGGTGTACAATTCCTGACAGGTGTACTGGTTAATCCACTTCCAGATTTCACACCGGATCTAATGATGATGCGCCCTACACCGGAAGCACGTAAATTCTCTTACTATCTGGAACGTCAGGGTGAGAACAATTTACCGTTAACTATGCCGGGCGCTGCCGCACTGGATTATAAAACAGATAAAGGATTTGATGTACTTCCATTGTTCCGTACCGACTCAACCAGCTGGTCTGAACTGAAAACCACCAATTTTATCGATGATTCTTTAACATGTGACCCTAAAATAGGCGAGATAAAGAAAAGTTATCCTACTGTTCTGGCTTTATCAAGAAAAGTAAATGGAAAAGAACAAAAGATAATGGTTACAGGCGATTCAGACTGGTTAAGTAATGGAGAATTGAGTATGAGCAGACCAAGGATAATGTCAAGTAATTATTCATTGATCAATGCCGCATTTGATTGGCTTTCTGATGGAGAAGTTCCTATCGATACCAGGAGAGACCCATCTTTAGATACCTCTTTAAGTATAGGTGAGGATGCCTGGGCTGTATTTGTCTATATATTCAAATGGGGATTACCAATTGCACTTATTATTACCAGTTTAATTATTTGGATACGCCGTAGAGGAAAATAACCAGTATAATGAATTTTATAACAGATAAACAGACCTTAGATGATCTTAATATATTTGGAAAGCGCTCAGGAAAATCTATTTATGAACTGTTTAACCGAACCGCCACTCGTGGTGGTTCGGTAATTTTAGAGCAGTTTTTTCTTTATCCATTGGCTGATATTGATGACATTAATCAGCGCAGCCAGATCATCCAATACTTTAATACCATAGCTGCTGTATTTCCTTTTAGAACAGATTATTTTGATACAGCAGAACAATATCTGAATAACACAGATAGCAGAAGTATGCTGGCGAAGGAAGAAAATACGCTTGGCAGAAAGTTTAATAACCTGATTGGTGCAGATGCTGAGTATAAAGTTCTATTTAATGGGGTATGTGCCGTAATAGAAATTCTAACCAGTGTACGGGGATTTTTAAATCAGGTTAATACATCAGCGTCAAAAACTCCTTATCAAAAAGATCTGGAGCAGATGCTGGAAATAGTAGAGCACCCGGAATTAGGCAGTCTGTTTAATATAAAGGCACTTGCTAAATTAGCTTTTGCTGAAACTGCTGCTTATGATAAATTATTAAGATATGAGCATCGAGACAGCATTAAAAAACTGTTGTATCATATTTATAAGCTTGATGTTTATATTACGGTAGCAAATGTTGCCAGACAAAGTGGCTTTGTATTTCCTAAGGCTTTAAGTAAGGAGCAACATGTGATCAACATGGACGATGTCTATCACCCATCATTAGCAAAAGGTGTTCCCAATACTTTACATATTTCTCCTGATCGCAATATTATTTTTCTTACCGGAGCGAATATGGCAGGTAAGTCGACCTTTATGAAATCGCTGGGAATTGCATTGTATCTGGCACATATGGGATTTCCGGTAGCTGCATCAAAAATGGAGTTCTCTGTTAGAGATGGTATCTATACCACCATTAACCTGCCGGATAATTTAAATATGGGATACAGCCATTTTTATGCTGAGGTATTAAGGGTGAAATTGGTTGCCGAGCAATTGAGGCTATCTAAGAACCTGTTCGTTATTTTTGATGAACTCTTTAGAGGAACAAATGTCAAGGATGCCTATGATGCAACTGTAGCATTAACATCAGCATTTGCCAAAAAAAGAAATTGTGAATTTATTGTGTCCACACATATTCTGGAAGCCGGTGAAACATTAAAACCACAATTTGATAACATCAATTTTTGCTATCTGCCAAGTGATATTGTTGATGGTAAGCCTGTATACAGCTATAAGCTTCAGCAGGGAATCTCGGCAGACCGGCATGGAATGGTCATTATTGATAATGAGGGTATTATTGATGTTTTAAAAAGCAGAAAGAATAATACCAGCACTTCACCGGGCTTTGTAACAGATAAGCAGACAATGGACGATCTGAATATTCTGGGCAAGTATAAAAACAACTCCATCTACAGCATTTTCAATAAAGTGATTACCGTGGGAGGAGAGAAATTACTTGATAAAATGTTTCAGCATCCATTAACAGATGATGTAAAGATTAATGAGCGGAGTAAACGTTTCGGGTATTTTGGAAACAAAGAATTTAAGTTTCCTTTTAACAGCGAAAAGGTTACAGAGATGCAGAATTATCTTAGCGTGTCAGGTACTGAAAATTTTTTAGCGGTGTACATGACTACCTTTCGTAAAAAATGGCTGGATTATCTTGGTTTGCCTACTGAATATAATTTAGTAAAAACCGGACTTTATGCCACAATAAAGATATTGAAGGATTTGAAAGCTTTTACAAACACGATTGAATCACAAGATCCTAAAAATCCATATCACGAAGAGATCAGGTCTATTAACAAAATATTTTCTGATAAAAGAATTACAGCACTGCTTAATGAGCAGGAAAACCAACCGATAACTATTTTTAACGTAGCCAAATACAGCCATCTTTTAAGAAATGAATTATGGCAGGAATTGAAGATGGTTACAGATATGATCTTTGAATTTGATGTAGTTATTGCCATTTCTGCCGTTGCTAAAAAAAGAGGTTTTTCTTATGCTCATACTTTGCCGGGAACACGTAATACTATTCGCATTGAGGACCTGTCTCATCCTGGTATCAGTAAGGCTGTGCATAACTCCTTATTTATTAACGGAGATAGTAATATTATGTTCTTAACAGGTGCTAATATGGCTGGTAAGTCAACGTTCATGAAGTCCTTTGGTGTTTCACTGTATCTCGCTCACATGGGCTTTCCGGTATCTGCAAAAGAATTGGAGTTTTCTGTTAGAGATGGTATTTATTCTTCTATAAATGTTCCGGATAACCTGAGCATGGGATACAGTCACTACTACGCTGAAGTATTAAGGGTTAAAAAGATTGCACTTGAAGTTAGAGACTCTAAAAATCTGATTGTAATTTTTGATGAGCTGTTTAAAGGTACAAATGTTAAAGATGCCTACGATGCTACGCTTTCTGTTACAGAGGCATTCGGAGAAAACAAAAATTGCTCTTTTGTCATCTCTACTCACATCATTGAGGTTGGGGAAGAGCTGAGAGAAAGATGCGAGAATATGCAATTTGTTTACCTGCCAACAATAATGAATGGGGCAGTCCCAACCTATACCTATAAACTTCAAAGAGGAATTACTACAGACAGACATGGTATGATGATCATTGAAAATGAAGGGATTCTTGAAATCCTCAAGACAGCAAATTCAGTTTTTCTCCAATCTCGCTGATTTTCTCCGATACCTGACCGCTATTACCGGGCAGAAACTAATGGAAGTCAATTTCGGGTTTAGGGCTTGGGCTTTATATCAGCGCGGAAATCATTAAAAAACATGGAGGTAAAATAGACGCCGACAGCGAAGTAGGTAAACGAAGACTCGCCTTCTTGAAATTACCCGAACTTAACACCAATATGCGGGAGGATCTCCCTGGCGACGAAAAGAGTGAGTTCTTAGCCGGGAAAGCTGTATTTCGCGGGAGCGATCGGCCGGAGACCCAATACTGCTTTGTTGTTTCCGGATGTCGATCGTTTAGTATCGCTGCGGTCTTGCCTCCGCTTGTTACAAATTGAATTCTACGGTAGATACCGTGCCTTGATCCACTTCACTTTCAAGCGTGATTGTGCCTATTAAGGACTCCACCTGTTTTTTTACCATATACAGGCCGATCCCTTTTCCTTCCACATGGTCGTGAAAGCGCTTGTACAGGCCAGACACTTCCCCGCCTTTTTCTGAAGGCCTATGCCAGGCCGTTGTCCTTAAATACAATCCGGACCTGATCGTCTAGTTTATAGCTGATGATATTGATTTCAGGGGCGTGGTTCGGTCTGTGGTACTTGATGCTGTTCAGAATCAAATTGTAAAAATACTGTACAGGTAAACTTACCAAGGTGATTGAGTTTTGAAAGTGTGGTTGTAATGATGCGATCTGAAGCGGAGAAAATTGCATTTGGTTTATCTTTTAAATTCAGTATTCGCTCAGTGCATTTTCAATTTCAGCAGGATCCTTTCCGTGTGCGCAGCAAATGGTTGTCCATGGTACTGCCGAGAATACTGCTTTTAATACTATGCTTGCCATTCTAAGCGCTTAAATACTGACAATCTTTGACAGCAAAGTTACAGTTAATGGTCATTACGTATTCTTTCATTCCCCTAATTTATCAGGAAAAATCGTGATGACTGGAGAATTTTATACATTAAAAATCTAAAAAAGTGTATGTAAATCTGTATGTATGAAATGAAAAACTAGGTTAAATTGGACTTTAAACGCATAAAAAAGGCTCCGGGGAGACGTACCGATTATGAGATTATATAGTTTGATAGAATTTCATTGAATTTTGAAACCGGCCTTATTTTATCCGAAACGCGGTTTTTTAAGATCATGTACTTCTTTTAACTCTCCCTGACAATCACAAAAAGTGTTGGTAAAAGTGTTGGTAATCGTTAGATTTTAGTAAAAAGTGTAGCTAATTTTGTTGGTAATATTTGATGGAATTAAATACACTTTTAACATGTCCAAACCAAAATTTTACCTAGATTCTTATGTCGGATCAACAGGCGATCAAGCGATAAATATGTTCTACTCCTTCAGCAGTCAGAGACTTCAATATTACACGGGAATAAGTACAAATAAAAAATTCTTTCGCCCAGAATGTAATAAAAGTACAACAATAAAACCAATTAGAAGTATTGCGCCTAACGCAGTTGCCTACAATGAAAGATTATCTGATCTCGCGATAAGTGCTGTGTCAATTGTATCTAGTGCCAAAAATAAAGACTTTACCAAAACAGACTTGGCTTTTGCTCTTGATGAGATCTATAAGCCAACAGCCGTCGTCAGGAAACTCAAAGTTGAGAATCCTATAGGGTTACCGAAACACCCAGAAAACTTCATTTCTTTTTTTAGTGAACTTATAGACGATACAAAATCTGGCAAACGAATTCTTAAAAAAGGAAAAAACAGAGGTGGAAGATATAGTGTGAGCGCAATTAAAAATTATAGTAAAACATTAAAATCCATTGAAAGGTATCTTCGGCATGAAGGTAAGAAAAGCCTAACATTCAGCTGTATAGACAAAAGCTTTTATGATAGTTACAGATCCTTTTGCTTTGATGTAGAAAACAGAGAAGTCTCCACTTTCTCCAACCATATTAAAGACATTAAAACTATAATGAGCGAAGCACCCGGCGTTAATTTTAATCCACAAGATTTTGTTTGTCCGGAGTATGAAAGCGATGA
>Ga0193716_1001070_pt1 | contig 16255 bp, 14 predicted proteins | sample U2c1metaG_FD_145901 | JGI IMG/M metagenome (GOLD analysis project Ga0193716, IMG submission 145901) | Soil microbial communities from a riparian zone of the East river system, Colorado, United States - U2c1 | ecosystem: Environmental > Terrestrial > Soil > Riparian zone | place: USA: East River...
GCGGCGACCATTCCGAGATCGCTACCTATATCCAGAAATCACTGGACAACGACTTTATCGGGAATATCATCGACGTATGCCCGGTGGGTGCACTGACGGATAAGACCTTCCGGTTCAAAAACCGCGTCTGGTTCCTCAAGCCGGTAGATGCGCATCGCAACTGTACGCATGAAGGCTGCAATGGCAAGGTGACACTGTGGTATCGTGGCAATGAGGTGTTCCGTGTTACGGCGCGCAAGGATGAGTGGGGTGAGGTAAAGGACTGGATCTGTAATGAATGCCGCTTTGAGAAGAAGCAGACCAGTGACTGGGAAATTGAAGGACCGACGAAGATCAATCGTCACAGTGTCATCTCCCAGGGTCATTATGTAGGGGTGCAGCGCCCGCAGGAGGTGTTGTATGATGTGTTGGATGGAAGAAAGCCGCAGCTCCTGATGGATATCCACTCGGTGAGCGAGGTGAACAGGCCGGCGATAGATCTGTCGAAGATACAGGGACCTTCGCATTCGACGGATTTTGAGGCGCCGAATGCTGAGAGCCAGGAAAATGCGAGAAACGCAGGCGTTAGATAAAATAGATAAAATTAGATAATGCATCCATTATTATTAGCTATGGACTGGGCTTTATTGATCGAGAAAGCTGTACTGATATCAATTATTATCGGCGTATCGCTGGTGATCGCGATGTACGAGACTTATGCCGAACGGAAGGTTGCCGCCTTTATGCAGGATCGCCGCGGACCAAACCGCGCGGGACCGGGCGGGATCTTACAGCCGCTGGCCGATGGTCTGAAACTCTTTATGAAAGAGGAGATCATTCCTAACTCTTCCAACCGTTTTCTTTTTATACTGGGTCCGGGTCTGGCCATGCTCACGGCTATGATGACCAGCGCGGTCGTTCCCTGGAGCAGTCATTTCCATCTTTTTGGCAGGGACATCTCCATGCAGATAGCCGATGTCAACGTCGGGATCCTCTATATCTTCGGTGTGGTGAGTATGGGTGTATACGGGGTCATGATCGGGGGCTGGGCCTCCAACAATAAGTTCTCCCTGATGGCGGCGATCCGCGGCGCATCCCAGATCATCTCCTATGAACTGGCAATGGGGCTTGCTATCATCGCGCTGCTGATGATCACGGGCAGTCTCAGTCTGGGGACTATCGTCAAACAGCAGCAGATAGGACATTATTATATTTTGCTCCAGCCGCTGGGCTTCCTGATCTTCCTGGTCTGCGCCTTTGCGGAATGTAATCGGACGCCCTTCGATCTCTCCGAGGCCGATAGCGAGCTGAACATGGGCTTCCACCAGGAGTATTCGTCCATGAAACTGGGTTTTTATCTTTTTGCGGAATATATCAATGTATTCATCAGCAGCGCCGTCATGTCGACGTTGTATTTCGGCGGGTATGATATCCCGTTTGTAAATGACGGAGCGCTGGCGCAGCATTGGGGCCAGAACCCGGTGGCGGTCCTCCAGGCCGTGAGCCTGTTCCTGAAGGTCGTGGCCTTTATCTTCTTCTTTATGTGGGTGCGCTGGACCCTGCCGCGTTTCCGGTATGACCAGCTGATGAACCTGGGGTGGAAGGTGCTGATACCTTTGTCGCTGATCAATATGTTGGTCACGGGTTTCGTGGTTTTGTTGAAGTTGAACCACTGGCATTTTTAATTATATTTGCGCCGCAAGGTGCAACCGATAAATAACAATTTATGCAACCATTAACGAGCAGAGCGAAGACGGTAAGTCGCAAGCCAATGACGATGTGGGAGAGGATGTATCTGCCGGCCATTGCCAAGGGGATGTCCATTACCTTCGGCCACATGTTCAAGAAAAAGCCCACGGTCAACTACCCCGAAAAGACTCGGCCTTTCAGCCCTGTATTCCGCGGTCTTCACGTCCTGAACCGCGATGAACAGGGACGCGAACGCTGCACAGCATGTGGTCTTTGCGCCGTAGCCTGCCCCGCCGAGGCGATCACGATGGAGGGTGCCGAACGCATGCCCGGAGAAGAGAACCTGTACCGGGAAGAAAAATACGCAGCGAAGTACGAGATCAATATGTTGCGGTGCATTTTCTGCGGACTCTGTGAAGAGGCTTGTCCAAAGGACGCCATCTATCTGTCAGAAACCTTTGCGCCGGCCAACTATACGCGGAAAGGGTTTATCTATGGGAAGGAGGAATTGTTGATACCGAATCCGCTGACGCAGCCCGAGGAGTTTGCAAAGGCGAAAGGCAAGCCTGGTCAGAATCAATAGAATAGTAAATATTATTTAATAACTCTGCTCAATGGGTATTACGCACGTTCTGTTCTGGTTTTTAAGTATACTGGCTATCTTCGGCGCTATCCTGGTTGTGATAAGCAAGAATCCTGTGCATAGTGTGTTGTGGCTGATCGTCGTGTTTGTGGCGATCTCGGGTCACTATATTCTGCTTGACGCTCAGTTTCTGGCGATCGTCAATCTCATCGTCTATGCTGGTGCCATTATGGTATTGTTCCTGTTCGTTTTCATGCTGATGAACCTGAATGCGGAGACCGAGCCGCAGAAGAATCGCTGGCTGAAGATCGCGGGGGTAGTAACGGGTGGATCGCTGTTGCTGGTATTGGTTGCGGCTTTGAAACAGGCGGATCTGAAGACACAAGTCGCCGAAATGAATAAGGGAGATATTGGATTGATCCATAATCTGGGACTGAGTCTGTTCCAGGATTATGTGATACCGTTTGAGATCAGCAGCATCTTGTTTTTGAGCGCCATGGTGGGTGTGGTTGTCATTGGAAAAAAGGAATAAATATATATGCCGATAAACTATTACATATTTCTGTCTGTGGCGTTGTTCTGCATCGGAGTGGCCGGTGTGCTCACGCGCCGGAACGCGATAATCATTTTCATGTGCGTGGAGCTGATGCTGAATGCCGTCAACCTATTGTTAGTGGCCTTTTCAAAAATGCACTATCATGCGCTGGCAGCTACGAACCCCCATGCGGGCATTGACGGGCAGATCTTTGTGTTTTTTATCATGGTGGTTGCGGCAGCGGAAGTAAGTGTAGGGTTAGCGATCATCGTGATGATGTATAGAAACACGCATTCGATAGATGTTAATTTCCTGAATAGGTTGAAACACTAAAGCTGTTATGAACATTCAATTAGTTTGGTTAGTTCCTGTCCTGCCGTTGATCGGATTCCTCATAAATGGGTTATTCAGGAATAGTCTTTCCAAGTCGCTGACCGGGATCATCGGCAGTGGGACGATTCTCTTGTCATTTGTTGTCAGTCTGTTGATCTTCGGGCAGGTAAGACAGCCGGGTTTTGAATCGACGGTCGTGACCTTCTTCGACTTTATCAGCGTCGGTAAGCTTCACATCCCTTTTGCCTTCCAGATCGATCAGCTTTCAGTTCTGTTCCTGCTGATCATTACCGGCGTAGGTTTCCTGATCCATCTCTACTCTACTTCTTATATGCACGAGGAAGAAGCCCCGCATTTTGCGCGGTATTTTTCTTACCTCAATCTTTTCGTGTTCTCGATGTTGCTGCTCGTGCTGGGCGCCAACTTTATCATCCTCTTTATCGGCTGGGAAGGCGTGGGGCTTTGTTCCTACCTGCTCATCGGGTACTGGTTTAAGAACCTGGAGTATGGGAATGCGGCCAAAAAGGCGTTTATAATGAACCGAATCGGGGATCTTGGTTTCCTGATCGCGGTCTTCCTCATGATCAATCAATTCGGGTCAGTGGACTTTAGCGAGGTGTTTTCGCATGCTTCCTCTGCGAAGGTCGGCACTCTGACCGCTATCACGCTCCTGCTTTTCGTAGGCGCCACCGGCAAGTCGGCACAGATCCCTTTATATACCTGGCTTCCGGATGCGATGGCGGGTCCAACTCCGGTGTCTGCCCTGATCCATGCCGCTACGATGGTGACGGCTGGTATATACATGATCGCCCGCAGCCATGTCCTCTACGATCTCACCCCTATAACACAGGGAGTCGTTGCGGTCATCGGTCTGCTGACGGCCCTGCTGGCGGCCACTATCGCATTGAAACAGGACGACATCAAGAAAGTACTGGCCTACTCTACCGTGAGCCAGCTTGGATATATGTTCCTCGGCCTGGGAGTAGGCGCCTATACGGGTGCGGTCTTCCATGTGATGACGCATGCCTTCTTCAAGGCGCTGTTGTTCCTTGGGGCCGGTTCTGTCATCCACGCTATGGGCGGAGAGCAGGATATGCGGAAGATGGGTGGTCTGCGGAAGTGGATGCCCGTGACGGGTTTCACCATGCTCATGGGTTGTATTGCGATCGCTGGTATCCCGCCCTTCTCGGGTTTCTTTTCAAAAGACGAGATCCTGGCTGCGGCCTATGCCAAGAATCCGGTGTATTATGCTGTCGGTCTTTTCACATCCGTTCTGACGGCGTTCTATATGTTCCGTCTTTTTGCGATGACCTTTAGTGGGAAATTTCGTGGAACGCACGATCAGGAACACCACCTTCATGAAAGCCCTTCTGCGATAACCATACCATTGGTGGTGCTGGCCGTTTTGGCGGTTTTTGCCGGATTTCTGGGGATCCCGGAGTCGCTGGCTCCCAATGCGCATATTCTCGGTAAATTCCTATCGCCTGTGCTGGCCGGTGAGACGGCTGGTGCTCATGAAGTAAGCCATGGGACGGAGATCGGGCTGATGGTGCTGGCTGCGGTGCTGGCCCTGGCGACGTCATTTTTCTCCTGGTCCCGGTTTAAAAGCAAACCCGATCTTGCGGAGCCTACCGGCTTTGGGAAAGTGCTGGCTAACAAATGGTATGTGGATGAGTTTTACACTGCCCTTATCGTAAGGCCGCTGGATCTTCTGGCGCAGTTCCTGGTCTTTTTTGAAAAGAATATCATCGACGGTATCGTCAATGGGGTGGGAAGACTGGTGAAATATGGCAGTCGTCAGCTGCGTCTGCTGCAGAGCGGCCAGGTCGGCGGATATGTGTTGCTGATGGTCGTGGGTATTATCGTCTTATTCTTAGTTGAACTCTTTGTAAAGAAATAGATATATGGTTCCTGTACTACTTATATTAATACCCTTGGTCACGGGTTTGGTTGGTTTCCTGATCAAGAACGCGAGCAATGCCAGAACCTGGGCACTGTTGTCTTCCCTGGCGACCCTTGTCGTCAGTCTCTGGGGGCTTTCCCTGGCGAAGACCAGTCCGATGCTCAGCGCCAATGTAGAATGGCTGCCCGATCTGGGAAGCCGTTTTGCGGTCGGTATGGATGGGCTCTCGACGATACTGTCGCTCTTGACGGCGGTGTCCTTCCCGTTGATCTTTATCGCGACCTGGCGGGATCAGTATAAAAAGGCCTGGAATTTTTATGCGTTGATGCTGTTGTCGCAGGCCGGACTGATCGGTGTATTTCTGGCGACGGATGCGCTGTTGTTCTACTTCTTCTGGGAGCTGGCCCTGATCCCTGTATACTTCCTTTCTTCGCAGTGGGGTGGGGAGAGAAGGATCGCGGCTACCTTTAAATTCTTTGTCTATACGTTCGTGGGCAGTCTGCTGATGCTGGTGGGAATCATCTGGCTGTACTGGCAGACGCCCGATCATAGCTTCTCGATGCAGTCTTTTTATGCGTTGCATTCAAAGATCCCGGGTAAGGATCAGACCTGGATCTTCTGGATGATGTTCATCGCGTTTGCGATCAAGATGCCTATCTGGCCGCTGCATACCTGGCAGCCCGATGCTTATGAGCAATCTCCTACGGCTACGACGATGGTACTGAGTGCCGTTATGGTCAAGATGGGGCTCTTCGGCGTGATGCGCTGGCTGGTGCCGGTGGTATCTGTCGGCTCCTGGCAGTGGGGTGACACGGTCTCTTTCTGTTGTATGATCGGGATGATCTATGCTTCCCTGGTGGCATTGAAACAAGACGACCTCAAACGCCTGATAGCCTATTCTTCCATAGCCCACGTCGGACTGATGTGTCTGGCGATATTTGCCACGACGTCCAGTGGCATGCAGGGGGTTATGATCCAGATGTTCAGCCATGGTATCAATATACTGGGGATGTGGATCGTGGTGGACCTTATCGAAAGGCAGTTTGGTACCCGGAAGATCTCCGAGCTGGGTGGGCTGGCGCAGAAGGCGCCGGGTCTGGCGATACTCCTGGTCATTGTGGCCCTGGCGAATATTGCGCTGCCGCTTACCAACGCCTTTGTGGGTGAGCTGCTCCTTTACAGTGGGATCTTCAGCTCGACCGCTACGCAATACAATGTGGTATATACGGTGGTGGCGGGTTTATCGATCATCCTGGGTGCGGTGTATACGCTGAATATGATCCAGCGGGTCTTTTTTGGCAATACGAATACGCTGACCGCGAAGGGAGTGGATATCAAGATGAATGAGAAGCTGGCGCTGGTGGCTATCGTGGCGCTGATCCTGGTGTTTGGGGTGTATCCGAAGCCGATGCTGGATCTCACCAAAGAGACAGCGGAAATGATTTTGTCTAAGATGAATTATAAGTTATAGAAGAATATGAACGCAATACTATTATCGGCAATCTGGGGTATCGTCATGATGTTCAGCGGCATTTTTACGAAAAGTAAAACTGCTATCCGAAACACTGCTATTCTGGGCCTCGTGCTGCTGTTGCTGGCCAACTGTGCGGACATGACCGGGATGCATGTCTCGATCGACGTCCACAAGATGTTGTACTTTGACACGTTTGGACTGCTGGGCAACAGTATCGCGTTTGCAAGCACGCTGCTGTTGGTCCTGCTGAGCGGGCGCGACATGGAAAAGGTAGGGCATAACCTGGCTGAATACTTTGCGCTGATCTTCTTCGTATTGTGCGGGGTGGCGATAGTCACGACCTTTAACACGCTGCTGATGTTGTTCCTGGGCATCGAAATCATCTCTATTCCGCTGTATATCTTGACGGGCTCTGACAAACGCAACCTGAAAAGTAATGAGGCCGCGCTGAAATACTTCCTGATGGGCTCTTTTTCGACGGGTCTGATGCTGTTGGGGATCGCTTTCTTATATGGCGCCAGCGCGACGGGGACCTTCTTTATCGATGATCTCTGGTCAGCCGGAGCGGTAAAAACGAACCCTGTCTTTATATCGGGGCTTTTGCTGTTGCTGGTGTCGATGGCCTTTAAGGTCTCGGCGGCGCCTTTTCACTTCTGGACGCCGGATGTCTATGATGGCGCTCCCACCGTATTCACCTCTTTTATGGCGACCATTGTAAAGGTCTCCATCTTCATCGGCTTTGTGCGCTTGTTCGACGAGGGATTTGGGGAAAGCCAGGACAAGTGGCAGATCTTTGTGGCCATCATTACGGCGGCTACCTTATTTATAGGGAATGTGACGGCGGTGTTCCAGCAGAGTGTCAAACGCATGCTGGCCTATTCCTCCATCGCGCAGGCCGGATTTATGCTGCTGGCCCTGCTGGCGCTGAACTCGGTCGCAAAACAGGGCATGCTGCTCTATGCGGCGGCCTACAGCGTGGCGACGATTGGCATCTTTGCTGTCCTGATCCGGATGAAGGACTATACTTTTGAAGGCTTCAACGGGTTGGCGCGGCAGCAGCCGCTGCTCGCCGCTACGGTAACGATCTTTCTCCTGTCGCTGTCGGGTATACCCCTGACCGGAGGTTTCTTTGCTAAATATTATATGCTGGCAGCCGTGGTTTCTTCGGGCCACTATCTCTGGCTGGTCATCTTTGCGGTGCTGTGCGCAGCGGTAAGCGTCTACTACTATTTCAGGGTTATCCAGGCCATGTACTTTAAGGAAGGGGACGGGACCACCGAGGTAGAACCGGGGGCCGGATTTAAGGGCCTCCTGGTGGTGCTGGCTGCCGTGGTGGTGGTGCTGGGGATCTGGCCGCAGACTCTGCTGGGCTTCCTGTCCAAGTTGCCGTATACATGGTAAGAATTTGCTAACTTGCCCGGAATGAAGAATGCGGACACTCTCGCCTTAGCTTTCCGGACGGTACGAAGCAACAAACTACGTACGGGGATTACCGTCGCGATCATCGCATTCGGGATCATGGCGCTGGTGGGCATCAATACGGCCATCAACGCGATGAAGCAGAAATTCACCGAAAGTTTTTCGGCTATGGGGGCCAATGGCTTTACCATCCACTACCGGAAATGGTTCAATTTCAATGGGGGAGGGGTAAAGTCGGAGCGAAAGGGACTGCGGCAGAAGAAGTCCAATTCCCTGGTACCCATAACAAAAATGCAGGCCGAGACCTTTCTGGCCCGGTATCAGTATCCAGCTGTCGTTTCAATCAACTTTAGTGGGGTCCAGGACGCCATTGTCTCGCTTGGGAGCAAAAAAACCAACCCAAATATAAGGGTCGTGGGCGGGGACGAATACTATGCGGAGCTCAACGGCTACAGCCTGGCGACCGGCCGGAATCTGAACTCGCTGGACATCCAGTCGGGGCGGAATGTCTGTGTGATCGGCAGTGCCATCGCCCGGCGTTTCTTCGGATCGAACCCGGAAGCGCCTGTGGAAAAGATCATTCGTATTAATAACCTGCCTTTTAGGGTCATAGGGGTATTGGAGGAGAGGGGCTCTACTTTTGGCATGAGCTATGATAACATCATCATCTCGTCTTATAATAACGTACGGAGATTTTTTAATACGAATGCCAATGCTTCCTTTAATATACAGGTAAAGGTACCGGATGTGAAACTCATTGACGGGGCCATCGACCAGGCGGAGGGTGTATTCCGGCCGGTTCGACGACTGGATGTGACGGAGGCGGACAACTTCATGATCGACAAGAGTGACACTTTTGTGGCGTTGTTGTTAAAAAACCTGAGCTTTATCACTTTGAGTGCCATTATTATAGGGGGCATCACCCTGTTGGGGGCGGCCATCGGTCTGATGAATATCATGCTGGTAGCGGTGACCGAGAGGACCAAGGAGATAGGGTTGGTGAAGGCCATTGGCGGGAAAAAGAGGAATGTGCGGCAGCAGTTCCTTTGGGAGTCGGTGCTGATCAGCCTGATGGGGGCTGTGATCGGGGTAGTGTTGGGGGTTATTGTGGGGAATATATTCTCGCTGGTGCTGTCGACGGGGTTTGTCGTGCCCTGGGTCTGGGTTTTGATTGGGATCATCATCTGTAGTCTGGTGGGGCTGCTGGCGGGACTCTATCCGGCGTTTAAGGCATCCCGGTTAAATCCGATCGAAGCGTTGAGATACGAGTAAGCGGCACTTGAATGAACTTGTACGAACTTGCTATCTATATTTTAACTATTTTTTGTCCGTTATTGACTACAAACAAATAAATTAGTTACAACACTGATTTCTTCTTGATAATAAAAAAAACGTAATTTACGCTTCTTGGTTAAGGCTCTGAGCTCCTCTCATAAATGGGGCCCGGAATGTGTCGTGACGGGCTGTTGATCGTTTCCTGCGTGACCATATTTAGGCCGGATACTTTGATTTTTACTTTGTGAAAATTCCTTATCTTGTGTGACTTATAAAAATTAAGCGACCAATTTTATCTATTGAAAAGCTTTTTTCCTTAGAATTGTACAATCATTTTCTATTACATACTTCAATTTTTTTAAAACACTAAAAACAAACGATCATGGCTGAAACAAAACCGACTGCAGCGACAGCAGCTAAAAGCTCTTCATCCGTTCAACCGAAGAAAAGGGGTAATTCGATTTCCTGGGTCGCACCGTTGGTGTGTATTATTGCAGGCTACATTATCTGGAGATTTATACTTGGCGCCGATAGCAACTTTACAAAACCTGATCCTGCGGGTGGTTTCTGGCCTTCACAGCAAGGACCTAAAGCCGCACTGCCTAAGATGTACCAGGGTGGTATCATAGTTCCGATCCTGATCGGCGCATTCCTTACTGTACTGACTTTCGTGATCGAGCGTTTCATGACGATCTCAAAGGCTACAGGAACTGGCAATATCGCTGAATTCATCCGTAAAGTACAGTATCACCTGGCCAACAAGAATGTTGACGCGGCAATCGCTGAGTGCGACAGGCAAAAGGGTTCTGTTGGTAATGTAATGAAAGCGGGTCTTCGCAAGTACAAGGAAATGATCACAAGCACTGAGCTGGATACAGAGCAGAAGGTGTTGGCTATTCAGAAGGAAGTGGAAGAAGCTACATCCCTGGAGCTGCCGATGCTGGAAAAGAACCTGGTATTCCTGTCTACGATCGCTTCGGTTGCTACCCTGTTGGGTCTGCTCGGAACGGTTATGGGTATGATCCGTTCATTCTCTGCCCTGGGTGATAGTGGTGGTGGTGAAGCTGCGCAGAAGCTGTCTGAAGGTATCTCCGAGGCCCTTTACAATACGGCCCTGGGTATCGGTACATCTGCTGTTTCCATTATCATGTACAACATCTTCACTACGAAGATCGATGGTATCACTTATGGTATCGATGAAAGCGGTTTCACGCTGACGCAGAGCTTTGCTTCGCTTTATAAGTAAGCAAACGGATGGGCGCCCAAAACGAATGGATTGTTAAAACCGGGCGTCTTTTGTGGAAAAGAGAAACAAATGAATCTTATTCTAAGTAATAGAAATAGGATTCGCTACATCATCAATCAATTTATCTTAAAATGCCAAGAGCCAAAATACCGCGTAAAAGCACGAGTATCGACATGACGGCCATGTGCGATGTCGCCTTTTTGCTGCTGTCTTTCTTCATCTTAGCAACCAAATTCAAGCCGCCTGAGGCGCTGACGGTGGCGACCCCTAATTCGGTGTCGTCCAAGGTAGCCCCGGATAAGAACGTGGTACTCATCACGATGGACAAGGATGGTAAGGTCTATTTCAGTGTCAGTGACGGGAATCCTTCTGAAAAGAGGGATGTCATCGACGCAGTCAATACTGCGAAGAACCTGGGCCTGACGGATGCCGAAAAGAAGAATTTCGTCAACAATCCAAGTGCCTATATCGGAGTGCCTTTTTCCCAGTTGAAATCATACCTGGACAAAGCCCCTGAGGACGTCAAGAATCTTGTTGTGGCGGGTATTCCTGTTACGGACACGCTGAATAACGAGCTGATCGACTGGGTTCATGCAGCGGTTGGCGCCTTCCAGGGTTCAAAGATGAATCTTCTGGTTAAGGGTGACAATGCGGCGAAATACCCCGCTTTTGACGGTGTCGTGTATGCTTTCAAGAAGAATGATCAGCTGAAATTCCAGCTGGTAACCAATCCGGTAGGCGCTCCTCCCGGATCAGAGCTGGACAAAGTTCAGGCTGCAACGGGGAGCAAGAGCTCGGAGCAATAGGTGTAGTAAAACCGGGCGAAAATTTGTAACTTTAAAAAAAGCTATTTACCATGGCAGAAATGGATACCTCTGGCGGGGGACACAAGAAAAAGGGTCCTGGCGTCAAGAAAAGCAAGAAGCAGTCCACCCGTGTGGATCTGACTCCGATGGTGGATCTGGGTTTTCTGCTGATCACTTTCTTCATCTTTACGACGACCATGAGTCAGCCGACGGCAATGAAGTTAAACTTGCCAAAGGATGTTGAAAAACCAGAAGACCAGAATAAGCTGAAGGAATCGGCGGCTTTTACCGTCATGCCTTCCAGGGCAAATATGGTTTATTATTACGAAGGCCTGGATCCTTCCAAGCTGCAGCAGAGCACCTTCAAGCAGATCCGGGATATTATCCTGGATAAGAAAAGAAGGACGGACCCGAAGGACTTCATGGTGATCATCAAGCCAACCAAGGATGCTACCTACAAGAATGCGGTAGACATGCTGGATGAAATGAAGATCGACGACGTAAAGCGTTACGCCCTTGTAAATATCAGCCCGGACGAGTACAAGTTCGTCGAGGCGACCGAGACTGCCAACGGCGTAAAATAAATCAGTCGGGTTTTATGGAATCCGGGTGGTTTGGAATCTAAATGAAGTGGACCCTGGGTTCAAACAAGGTGGAACACCAGTTCCACCGGCCGAAGGCCAATCATAAAACCTTTTGGTCCAAAAGGCTTAATTCAGAGTAGACTTTTGGACCAAATAAATAAAAAACCATTAATAATGGAAATCAACAAAATACTAACGGCCGACATCCTTGACATTATCTTTGAGGGTAAGAACAAGGAATACGGCGCTTACGAGCTGCGTAAGACCTACAACCATCGCATTGTCAAGGCGATAGTAGGTACTGGCATCGTGGTCTTGTTGTTGTTCATTTGGTACTTTGTATCAAATCTGGACTCCGGCAAGGAAAAGAAGGCCCTGGTGGTACAGGACGTTCAGCTTGAAGAGGTTAAAGAAGAAAAGAAAAACGAGCCGCCTCCTCCTCCTCCTCCAAAGATCGAGCCTCCCAAGGTGGAAATGGCCAAATTCACTCCTCCCAAGATTGTAAAAGACAATGAGGTGAAGGAAGAAGAAAAGCCACCGGAACAAGAAAAACTGGAAGACACGAAGATCGGTGCGGTTAATCAGGAAGGTATCAAGGACGAAGGTATCACTGCTCCTCCTGTATCTGATGCAGGTAAAGGTGTGGTTGAGGCGCCTAAAAAGGATGAGGAAGACTATGACAAGACCTTTACAAAGGTGGAGATCGAGTCTGAATTTCCTGGTGGTGCTGCTGCCTGGCTGCGTTACCTGAACAAGAATTTGCGTTATCCTGACGATGCGGTCAACAACGAAATACAGGGTACTGTAGTCGTTCAGTTCATCGTGGACAAGGAAGGTAACGTGAGTGATGTTGCGGCGATCAGCGGTCCTGAGTCGGGTGGTCTTCGTGAAGAAGCTGTCCGGGCGATCAAGAAGAGTGGTAAGTGGACTCCCGCGGTTCAAAACGGACGGAAGGTTAAGTCTTACAAGAAACAGCCGATCGTGTTCAAGCTCGAAGCGCAATAACTATTCTCCTCGCAGAAAAGTTTATCTGATCAAAATAATTGAAATCCTCTCCTCAACGGAGGGGATTTTTTATTTTAGGCTATGCGGTGGCGTTATGGAATTAATCTGATTCTGCATCGCAGTAATCTTTTGAAACCCTTTACTATAAAGGGTTTCGATCGTTTTGTTTTATGGAATCGATTCGATGAGGAGTCTTATTATAAAATACTCTTTCATATGGAATCAAACAAAATTATGCAAGCCGATATTCTTGACATACTCTTTGAGGGTAGGAACAAGGAATACGGCGCTTATGATCTGCGCAAGACGTACAATGGGCGTCTTTTAAAAGCGATAGCTGTGACGGGGACGGTGATCCTGCTGGTGTTTGTGGGCGGGATGGTTTCGGGAAGGGGGACGAAGAGGGTGGCTGTGCCGCCGCCTGTGACGGATGTCGACATTGCAAGTTTGAAGCACGATGATCCGCCGCCGCCTGTTGTGCCGCCTCCAAAGATCGAGCAGCCTCAGGTGAAGATGGCGGCCTTTACTCCTCCCCGGATTGTGCCGAATGACGAGGTAAAACCCGACGAGCATCCGCCAGTTCAGGACGATCTGGACAATGTAAAGATCGGGGCGGTGAATAAGGATGGTGCTGATGATGTAGGTGTTGTTGCACCGCCGTCATCGGATGGGCTCACCAAAGGAATCGTGGAAGCTCCGAAAAAGGATCCCGACCCCGATATCTGGACAAAGGTGGAGATCGAGTCTACCTATCCCACGGGCGCCGACGGCTGGTTGCGTTTCCTCAACAAGAACCTGCGTTATCCCGAGGAAGCGCAGGCTCAGGAGATCGGTGGTGTAGTCATGGTGCAATTCATCGTGGATGAAAAGGGCAATGTCAGCAACGTGCAGGCGGTAAGCGGGCCTGAGACGGGCGGTCTGCGTGAGGAAGCGGTGCGGGTGATAAAGAAGAGCGGGATGTGGACTGCGGCGATCCAGAACGGCCGTCAGGTAAAGTCCTACAAACGCCAGCCGATAACCTTTAAGATAGGAGATAGTAATTAAGGGATCAGGGAAAATCAGGATTTTGGGTAGCCGGTGGGCTAATGTATAGTCTCGCCGGCTATTTTGATTATCTTTAGAAAAAGATCCTTTTTACAACATGCTGCGGAGACCCTTGAACCCTTATCTGGTCAGGCTACGGCTATTTGGTGTTTTATTATTGTTTGTGTTGTTGTCCGGTATACAGGAAGGGCAGGCGCAGGATTTGGTACTCGCTCCGCGACCGTCGACCTGTACTACTCCCAACGGTGCCGTTACTGTTACTGCAAATTATGGGATGGGACCCTATTGGTTTTTTATCGACGATGGCAGCGGCTATCCCGCGACCCCGGATTTTGTCTCCAACACCAATAGTCATACGTTTCCCAACCTTCTGGGTGGACCAACGCAAACTTACTCTTTCCTTGTTGTCGATCAGAATGGCCTTGGGACATACGAATCAGACTTTTTAACCCTCGGGGATCTCGCTGCTCCCGGCATCAGCGCCATTGCCCAGCCGGCGACCTGTCTCAACAATGACGGCAGCGTCCAGGTCAATGCCGTTGGCGGCTATGGTGTTATGGCTTATCAGATCAACAATGGCAATTTTTTTACCCAGAACACCTTTACGAACCTTCCCACCGGAGGGGTAACGGTGAGGATAAGGGATGAAAACGGCTGCTTCTCACCGCTTACACCCGTGACCATTCCCCTGAATAACGATCTTACGGCCTTTATCGGGCCTATCCCCCCCATTTGTGAAGGGACGAGCATACAACTGCCTGTCGTCAGCAATGGCCTGAATTTTAGCTGGAGTCCGACCGGCGGACTGAGTGACCCAACTATCGCGAATCCCCAGGCCTCTCCAACTGTCACCACTCTTTATGGCCTGAATGTCAGCAGGGGCATCTGCCCGACCCAGACCGTACTGGCCAACGTCGTGGTCAACCCGGCCCCGATAGCCGATGCAGGGGAGGATGTTCAGACCTGTTACGAGAAAACCGTCTACCTGCATGGCAGCGGCGGCAAAACCTATCAATGGACGCCTACTACCTGGCTTCTCAATCCAACCGCTCCGTCTGCCATCGTTTCAAGGCCCGATACCACAATTACCTATGCCTTGTCCGTCACCGATGCCAATGGCTGTACTTCGCTTAAGTCCGATTCGACGACGGTCATCGTCACGCCGCCGTTGAAGGTCCTTGTCAGTCCGGATACTGTCGTCTCTGTCGGTCAGCCAGTGCAACTATTTTCCCTGGGACCCGCAGATAACGCCGGATCATCTTATCAGTGGACACCGGCTACCGGTCTTTCCAGCCCCCGGATCCAGGCCCCTATAGCCACATTGAACGCCCCTGAAGAAATTGACTATACAGTAAGGATAACTACCAGCGTAGGGTGTTCAGGTACGGCCACGGTGGTCGTAAAGGCTATGTCGGTGTCGGATATCTTTGTTCCCAATGCTTTTTCCCCCAATAATGACGGGCACAATGATGTGTTGAGGCCGATAATGCCGGGGATCAAGACCTTTCAATATTTTATGATCTTCGACCGGTGGGGGCGACAGGTGTTTACGACCAGCAATGCGGGTGTCGGATGGAATGGGACGTTGAACGGGCAGGTCATGGAAACGGGAGTTTATGTGTGGATGGCGATGGGGCTGGATATAAGTGGGAAGGTGGTGCAGAGGAAGGGGACGGTGCTGTTGGTGCGGTAGTATTATCTTTGTTCTATGTTAGGTAAACTCGCAGGCTGGGAAGACACCATTGTGGCGCTGGCAACACCGCCGGGGATCGGCGCGATCGGCGTCATCAGGGTGAGCGGTAGAATCAGCTTTGATATTGTCAATCAACTTTTTATAGGCAAAGACCTCCTGGAACAACCCTCTCATACCCTGCATGTCGGGGTACTTAAAGAAGGGGAGGAACAATTGGACGAGGTCGTCATATCTCTCTTTCGCGGACCACGCAGCTATACCGGCGAAGACGTCATCGAGATCTCCTGTCATGGCAGTCCTTATGTCCAGGAAAGGGTGATCCAGGCCTTGCTTCACCTGGGCGCCCGTCTCGCCAAGGCCGGCGAATTCACACAAAGAGCATTTCTCAATGGCAAGCTGGATTTGGCACAGGCTGAGGCAGTGGCGGACCTGATCGCCAGCAATACGGCGGCTTCGGCCCGGACGGCATTGCACACCATCCGCGGTGGCTTCTCCCGGGCCTTGCGCGACTTACGCGAACAACTTATCTCTTTCTCCGCGCTGATCGAACTCGAGCTCGACTTCTCACAGGAAGACGTGGAATTTGCGGACAGGACACAACTGTATCATCTGATCGGCGAGGCGGAGGAGGTGACTTCACGACTACTGGCTTCTTTTAGCCTGGGCAATGTGATCCGTAATCGTGTT
>Ga0193716_1001071_pt1 | contig 16249 bp, 8 predicted proteins | sample U2c1metaG_FD_145901 | JGI IMG/M metagenome (GOLD analysis project Ga0193716, IMG submission 145901) | Soil microbial communities from a riparian zone of the East river system, Colorado, United States - U2c1 | ecosystem: Environmental > Terrestrial > Soil > Riparian zone | place: USA: East River...
CTGTCGGTCAGTGAGTAGCAGCGGACCGGTGGATGGTCCCAGTCGTCGTAGCCGAGTCTGCGGTAGAGCCGTGCGGCGCGGAGGTTCTTGAGCTCGACGGCCAGCGCGACCGTGTCGTGGCCGAGGGCTACGAGCTCCCGCTCGGCGGCGGCGATGAGCGCGGTGCCCATGCCGCGGGCACGGCGGTCGGCGCGGATCTCGAGGTGGGTGAGCAGCGGGGTGTCCGGCAGGAAGAGTCGGATCTCCGGTTCCTCGGCCGGTTCGAGCCACAGGTAGACGTCGCCGACGGGGCGCTCCTCGTGCCATGCGGTGAGCAGTAGGCCGCGGCCGTCGAGCTGGCGTGCGATGCGGTCGGCGAAGAACGACCGTTGGCCCAGCGACCGGGTCAGGGCCATCAGGTCCGTCGGGCGGGCAGCTCGGATGTGGTGGGGGCGCATTGGCTCTCCCGCACCACAGTAGCCGAGCGGACGCCAAAGCTCAGGCCACTCTGGCGTGCCGGCGACGACGGATCGTCAGTGCCACCACGATCGCTGCCGCCGCCAGCAGTACCGGTACCGCGATCGCGACGATGCCCACCGTCGGGTTGTCCGCCGACACCGGGGCTGCCGTCTTGGGGAGCTTCTTCGAGGTGATGCCGATCGTCGTCGTCGCCGGGGACGGGTGTGTCGCGGTGACCGTCACGGTCCAGTTGCCCACCGGGAGCGATTTGGCCCTCGTTCGCGGCGACCATCGGTACCGGGCCGACGGTATCGCCGGTGCCGGACACCGCCGTGTAGCTCAGGCGCACCTCCTCCGACACCATGTGGTGGTCGCGGACATAGGTGACGGTGACGTTGACGCCCTGTGCGCCGTCGCCCTGTACCTGCAGCTCTATCGGGCCACCGTGGGCCCACGCGGTGCCAGCACTGAGGAACACGGCGAAGACGCCAGCCAGCACGACCACGACCACTCTGCGGATCATTTGTGCCCATGTCCTTCCGGTACGTCGTCCGGGGTGAATGCCTCGCCGCCGGGGTCGGCCCGCAGGTACACGTGCTGGTGACCATACCCGGCGTCGATGTTGATCTGGTCGAGCTGCGTCGCGCCGACCGACCACGCGGTCACCGCGAGATCCCGTTGCCGCACAGCCATGTCCTGCTGTCCCTGCTGGTAGGCGGTGACCGCGACGGCCAGTTGGTCGACTGCCGTGGCTAGGCTGCCGCGTGCCACGTTGGTGGCCGTCGTGCCCGACGGTGGGTCGTCGAACGTCTTCGCGGCCGCCTCGACGGTCTGCTGCCACGTGGCCGCGTCACCGCCCGGCGACGACAGGCCCTCCGCCACGGGCACCAGGTCGTCCCGGATCACGCGGGCCACGTCGGTGAGCGACTTGATCTGCTCCTTGTCGCGGGCCGTGTCCGAGGCGCGGATGTCCGCCGCCATCTGGGCTTCCTCACTCGGGCGACCGACGAGGTAGCCACCGAACCCGAACACCACGGCGCCGACCGCGAACGCCAGCACGACGGGGAGGATCCGGCGCCAGGCAGGCGTGGCCGCCGGGGTGTCCCCCAGGCGGAACGACCGGGCGCGCCGCCGGGGCGGCGCCGTGGTGCGGGGGCTCATCTTTGTTCTCCTCCAACGAGGTCGGGGTGTCCCGCGGCCCAGGGCAGGCCGCGGGACACCATCCGGTCAGGACAGCCGTTCGATCACGGCGTCGGTGTCCCTGCCGAGGACGTCCCGCACCTCGGCGACCTTGACCTTCGTCGGATCGGTCGCCATGGTCCGGAACTGCTTCAACAACTTGACCGCCTTGCCGTCGTTGCCTCCTGCCTCGGCCTTGCGGGCCTTGGTCAGCTGCTCCTGCAACGACTTCTGCGTCGCCTGGTTGATCCAGCCGACCGCCCGGAAGCGGTCGACCAGGTTGGCCAGGTCCCTGGTGGACGTGGTGACGCCGAACGTGACCGTCTGCACGGTCTGGTTCCCGGCGTTGTCCACCGCGGTGACCTTCAGCGAGTGCGTCGACAACGGCAGCGTGTACAGCGGCAGCAACGTCCCCGACGTGAACGCGTTACCGTCCAACGTGCCGCTCAGCGTCCTGACCCCGGACGTCGAGTCCACGGCCTGCCAACTGATCCGCAGGTCCTGGCTGTCGCCGTAGACCTGCGTGTCCGCGATGCCGGAGATCAGCACCGTCGGCATGCTGCCGTCGATCTTGATCGTCGCGGCCTTCTCGGTCTCGACGTTGCCGGCCACGTCCTTCGACCGGTACGCCACCGTGTGGGTGCCGTCGCCGGACACGTCCACCGGCTGGGTGTACGGCGTCCACGCGCCACCGTCGAGCGCGTACTCGGTGCTGGCCACCCCGGACGTCGCGTCCGTGGCCGCCAGGGTCACCGGGATCGCACCGCTGTTCCACCCGCCGTCGTTGGGCGGGGCGAACTGCGCGGTGGTGAGCGGCGCCGTCGCGTCGACCTTGACCGCCAGGGTCTTGGCCTCCTCGACGTTGCCGGCCACGTCGGCGGAGCGGTACTGGACCTGGTGGGTCCCGTCACCACTCACACTGAACGGCGCGGAGTACGCCGTCCAGGCCCCACCGTCCACTGTGTACTCGGTGTGGTCGACACCGCTCTCGGCGTCGACGCCGGCCAGCGTCACCGCGACCGGACCGGTGTAGAAACCACCCGCGCCCGGGTTCACCGGGTCCGTGGTGGCCGTCGTCACCGGCGCGGTCTCGTCGGCCTGTTGCGCCCACGACGCGTGGAAGTAGTCGAACTTCGCGGTCGCCGACGCGGTCTGGTTGACCCCTAAGGCGAACAGCCCGACCTTCCCACTGGACACGGCCGCGTTGGTGACCGTCTGACCGAGCTCGGTCCAGGTGGTGCCGTCCGAGGAGTAGAAGCCTCGGTAGACGTTCCCGGACCTGGTCAGCCGCAACCACCACACACCTTGCGTGAGGTTGTTGGCCGTCGGCTGCGGCTCCTGCACCGCGTCGCCGACCTCGCTGCGCAGCTCGATCCGCCGCCCCGTCGCGGAGTCGGTGACGTAGTCGAGCTTCACGTAGTTGGCGTCGTCGCCGTACACGATCAGGCCGCCCTGCTGGTAGGCCTGGTTGAACGCGGAACCGTCCACTTTGGTCTCCACGGTCCAGTCCCCGGCGGGCGGGGTCTGGAGGGTGAAGTTCTTCGGGCCCGAGTTGTCGGTCCCGTAGATGTCACCGTTGGTGGTGTCGATCTCCAGGTTGCCACCGGTGACCCGGGTCGTGGTGGCGTCCGGCCGCACGACCGTCGTCCACCGACAACCGTCCACAGTGGACCCGTCGAACTCGTCGTTCGGCGTCGCCGCGCCTGCGGTGTCGTCCGGCGTCAGCTGGAACCAGTCGAACGCCGCGTCGACGACGGGCCGGACTCCGGTGCCGGACAACGAGACCAGGCCGATACGCGGGTTCGTGATACCCGCGATCAGCTTGTCGGTCTGTGGCATCGCGGTCCACGACAGCCCGTCCGCCGAGTACGACGCGGTGAGGCGGGTGCCGTCACTCGCCAGCCGCACGTACACGGTGTCCGGGTAGGTCGCGCCGAGGTTCGCCGTGTTGGAGTCGGCCACCTCGTTCGGTACGCCGTTCTCCTCCCTGATGAACTGGAAGATCCGGTCGGCCGCGGAAGCGGCGCCTCGACCCTCCAGCACCATCTTGGCGTAGTTGTCGTCGTCGCCGTACAGGATCAGCCCGGCCTGCTGGTAGGCGTCCCGCGCCGTCAGCGACACCTTGGTCGTGGCCTGCCACGCCCCGTCCGGCGCCGGCTGGAGGACCAGGTTCGGCGTCGGGTTCGAGTTGTCCGTGCCGTAGATGTCGGTGTTGGTGGTCGGGATGTGCAGCTTGCTGCCGGCGACGGTCAGGTCCTGGTTCTGCCGGACCACCGTCCACCGGCCGGCATCCAGTGCCGTGCCGAGGAAGTCGTCGGACTTCCCGGTCAGACACGTGGTGCTTGGACTGTCCACTGTGATCGGTACGTGCGCGGTGGTCGCCGCGCCACGCGAGTCGGTGACGGTCACCGACGCGGTGTAGGTGCCAGGCGCGGTGTAGGTGTAGGAAGTGTCCGGTGTGGACGCTCCCGGCACGCCGGCGACCCCGAAGTTCCACTGGTACGTCAGGGGGTTGTCCCCTTCGGCGTCCGTGGCCTCGGAATGGAACGCCACCGTCAGCGGCGCTGTCCCCGTGGTCGGGGTGCCGGTCGCGGTGACCTCGGGGCGCTGGTTGTCGGTGACACCCTTGCCGTTGAAGTCGACCCAGTTGACGTTGAACATGCCGCCGGTGTTGGTGCTGCCCTCCGGTCTGCGTGCCACGAAGTACAGCGGCGCGGTCGTGGTCGGCGGGTCGGCCAGCTCGAGCGTCACGTTCGTGAAGCCCTGCCAGTCACCCGTCACCGGCACCGCGACACTGCCGACGAGCGGACCGTCCGTCGCGCCGGACCGCACCTCGATCGTGCCGCCACCGCCGTTGGACGCCACCCGGAACCCGAGTGAGTCCACATTGGACAGGTTCACCGGGTCGAACGACCACCAGTCGCCGTCCTCGATGAACCCGATGTTGCGGAACCCGCCCGCCGTGTCGGACGTGGTCTCCACCTGGACGCCGGGGTCGCCGGTGCCCGCGCCGTCCGCCGTGCGGCCGGTGGCGGTGAAGAACTCCGCCTGCTTGTGCTTGGGCTGCAGGATCGCCTGTGCCCGCCCGGTCAGCGCGGACGCGCCACCCGCGCCGCCCTTGTCGGTGTAGCTGGCCTCGAACACCGCGAAGACGTTGTCACCCTCGGAGTGCCCGGAGGACAACGTGGTCTGCACGGTCCCCTCGCAACCGGTGTACTGGTCGAGTGGGTGGCCGTGCGTGTCGTGGCCGAGGATCGACTGCAGGTGCACGTCGGCGCAGTTGATCGTGCCGTCCTCTGGGTCGGTGACCGTGATCGTGAACTTGACCTGGTCACCCCAGTCGAACAGCCCGCCGTTCGGTGGCAGGTTCAGCGTGACCGTCGGGGCCGTGTTGCCAACCACGATCGGCACGCTCGCGGTGCCGGTCCTGCCGTCTGCGTCGGTCACCGTCAGGTTCGCGCTGAAGTTCCCGTTCGACGTGTAGGTGTACGACGGGTTCGCCGCTGTCGAGTCGGTCGTGCCGTCACCGTTGAAGTCCCACGCGTAGGTGATCGGCGTGCCGTCCGGGTCGAGTGAGCCGTCGCTGCCGAACTGGACGGTCAGCGGCGCGATGCCGGACGTCCGGTCCGCCTGCACCCTGGCGATCGGCGCCCGGTTGCCCTGCACGTAGTCGATCCGGTAGACGCCGGAGTCGGCGTTGTCGCCGCCGAAGCCGGAGCCCCACTCGATCATGTACAGCGCGCCGTCCGGACCGAACTTCATGTCCATCGGCTTGAGCATGGTGAAGGAGCTGAGGATCTGGTTGATGTCGACCAGCTCGCTGCCGTCCTCGTTCAACTGGAACGAGTACAGCTTGTTCTGGTTCCACTCGGCGAAGATCGCCTTGCCGTCCCAGTAACCTGGCCACTTGCGGTCCGACGCGAGGTCCGCGTCGTACCGGTAGACCGGGCCCGCCATCGGCGCGCCGCCACCACCCAGCTCAGGGAACTCCGGGTTGGTGGCGTAGTGGTAGTCCACCGTGGCCGCGATGGCCGGCGGCAGGTCGACAAGGCCGGTGTTGTTCGGCGAGTTGTTCACCGGGTGCGCGCAGTCGAACTTCGCGCCCGAGGTGGCGGTGGCGAAGTCGTAGTCGTTGTAGGGCACGTTCTGCCCGATGCAGTACGGCCAGCCGTAGTTGCCCGGTTCGTTCAGGATGTCCCACTCGACCGTGTTCTCCGGGCCCCGGTTGGGGTTCGGCACCCCGGCGTCCGGCCCGTAGTTGGCGACCATCAGCTTGTGTGTCAACGGGTCTATCCCGATGCGGAACGGGTTGCGGAAGCCCATCGCGTAGATCTCCGGGCGGGTCTTCGCGGTGCCCGGCGCGAACAGGTTCCCGTCCGGGATCGAGTAGGTGCCGTCGTCCTCCGGGTGGATCCGCAGGACCTTGCCACGCAGGTCGTTGGTGTTGGCTGACGACTTCTGCGCGTCCCACTCGGAACGGCCGGGCCGCTCGTCGATCGGGGCGTAGCCGTCGGAGTCGAACGGGTTGGAGTTGTCGCCGTTCGCGAGCCACAGGTCGCCGGTCTCCGGGTCGAAGACCATGCCGCCGCCGTGGTGGCAGCACTGCGAACGCTGCACCGGCACCGTCAGCACGACCTGCTCGCTCGCGAGGTCGAGTGTGCTGTCCGGCCGCACGGTGAACCGCGACAGCCGGTCGGCGTTCTCGGTCCCGGTCGGCGAGTAGTACAGGTACATCCAGTTGTTGGTCGCGAAGTCGGGGTCCAGCGCCATACCGAGCAGGCCGCTCTCGTTGGCGGTGAACACATCCAGGTGCGCGGCGGTCGCGGTGCCGCCCGCCGGCTGCACGACCTTCACGTCACCGAGCCGGTCGATGTAGAACACCCGACCGTCCGCCGCGATGTCGAGCATCATCGGATTCGACGTGTTGTCGTCGAGGGTGACCTTGTCGAAACTCGCGTCCTGCGAGGCGGAACAGTCGGCCGGCACCACGCCCGCCGCCGTCTGGATACCGCCGAGCAGCAGCTTCAGAAAGTCCGGCTCGACGAAGCTCTCCTTCGTGTGGCCGAGGCCGGTGTACCAGGAACGACCGCCGTCGTAGTCCTGACACCAGGTGTTCGGGTGGTCGAAGCCGTTGGTGCCACCGGTGTACGTCGTCTCGTCGAGTGACGTGAGCACGTGCACGGTGCCGCGCGGGTTCGCCTGGTAGTCATACCACTCGTCGGTCCGCGACCAGGTGGTCGGCAGGCCCGCCGTCGACGGGTGCGCCGGGTCCTCGACCTTGACGGTCGCCTGCTGGATCGCCGGATGCTGCTTGAAGTAGGCGCCGACGAGCCCGCCGTACCACTCCCAGTCGTAGCTGGAGTCAGCCGCCGCGTGGACACCCACGAAGCCGCCGCCGTGCTGGATGTAGCGCTGGAAGGCTTCCTTCGCGGCCGGCGTGCCGACCGGGTCACCGGTGGTGGACATGAAGATCACCACGTCGTACTGCGCGAGATACTCGTCGGTGAACAGCGAGTCGTCCTCGGTCGCGTCGACCGCGAAGTCGTGCTCCTGACCGAGTTTCTGGATAGCGGCGATGCCGTCGGGGATGGAGTCGTGGCGGAAGCCGGTGGTCTTGGAGAAGACCAGCGCCTTGAACGGCGCGTCGGCGGGCGCTTCCTCAGCCGCGGCGCCGGACGCCGTGACCATGCTGGTGGCGACCACCGCGGCTGTCGCCGCCACCACCAACGGTCTGCACAGTCGAGCCAACCGGCGTAACCGCGGCCGTAACGCCGTGGTCGCCCTGCTCGTCAGGGACATCTACTAACCTCCCATGAGGTGCCCGGCGAACCGGGTGGGGTGTGACTGGCGTTGCTTCCCCGACAGGTGCGGATCGTCCGCGGTCCGTCCTTTCTCCCGTGTGGTGCACCTGCCGTGGTGTGGGGCGTTGCAGCGCCCCGCACCACGGCCTTCAGGCCAGATGTCGCACGGCGACCAACGTCGGGTCGTCGAGCACGGCCTCCAGCGCGACGTGCGCGCCGCCTCGGGAGGCCGCGGCGAAGCCGAGCGTGGACAGGTCCACCTGGCACGCGTCCGGGGCGATGACCCTGGCGCGCAGCTCGGACAACATGGGTGCCAGCAGGTACTGCCCGAGGCTCGCGAAGTAGCCGCCCAGCACCAGCACGCGCGGGTTGAACACGTTGACGAGGATCGACGCGCCGAGCCCGAGCGCGGCGCCGACCAGTGCGATGGCCTCGAGCGTGCGCGGGTCGCCGTCGTCCGCGCGTCCGCTGAGCACGGCGAGGCGCTGCTCGAGGTCCAGCGACGGGTCGCACACCGGGTCGTCCGGTGTCGCGGCCATCCGCAGCAGCGCGGCGAGGCCCACCATGGTCTCCCAGCAGCCGCGCCTGCCGCAGCCGCACAGGTCGCCGCCCGGGTTGAGCGGCATGTGTCCGATCTCGCCGGAGAACCCCTCCGCGCCGCGCAGCAGCCGGCCGTCGATCATCACGCCGCCGCCGACGCCGGTCTCACCGGTGAGGTAGACGAGGTCGGGGGTGCCGGCGCGGCCGCCCATGGCGTACTCGCCGAGCGCGGCCAGGTTGGCGTCGTTGTCCACCCGCACACCGAAGGCCGGCCGGCCGAGCCGTTCGGTCAGCCGCTCGGTGAGGCCGGCGACGACGGCGACCCGCCGCCAGTGCAGGTTGGGTGCGAACGCGACGACACCGGTGTCCGCGTCGACGAGTGCTGGGACGGCGAGTGTCATGCCGACTGGGGTCATGCCCTTGTCCGCGCAGTCGGCGAGCGCGCGGACGGCGAGGTCGGTGACGGCGTCGAGCACGGCGTCGGCGGTCAGCGCCTGCACGTCGAGCGCGACCCGCTGTTCGAAGACGACGGTGTTGGTCAGGTCGAGCACGATCGCGGTCACGTAGTCGACGTTGATCTCGACGCCGATACCGCCGATGCCGCGCCCGTCCAGCTCGACGGTCTGCCCCGGCCGACCCACCGAGCCGCCGCGCTGCACGTCGCCCTCGCGGACCAGCCCCCGGTCGATCAGCTCGGTGACGAGGCTGGACACGGTGCCCCGGTTCAGCCCGGTCTCCACGGCGATCCTGGCCCGCGAACGAGAACCCGCGTCCCGCAGGTGCCGCAGCACCAGCGCGAGGTTGCTGCGCCGCATGGTCAACTGGTCGGCCGGCTGCCGTCCGGTCGCTCGGCGTAGGGATGGAGACGCGTTCACAGGGCACCGCCTGATTAATTTGTCCGTTAGCCGGACAAATTAAGACCGTGTGAAATCTTGCGTCAAGGGGTTACCCCGAAAGTTCCGTCGAACTAGCCCACAAGGCGGTACGGAAGGGGCCGAACGCGCGGTCAGCCGGCGAGTGCGGCCGGCAGGTGGAAACCGTCGGCGGACGGCGGGAAGTCGTGCACGGCGACCACGGCCGATGGCGGGATCGGGCCGTAGACGTGCGGGAACCACGCGCCGTTCGGGTCCGGCGGCGCACCGGGCTCCCATCGCAGCGGCACGTCCAGCTTCGCCGGGTCGATCACCAGTAGCACCAGGTCGGTGCGGCCGACGTAGAGCCGGTTGGCCGGCAGGTGCACGGTGCCGAAGTCCGAGCAGTGCACGAAGCCCTCGGTGTCGAGCGACGGCGCGCGGACCGGCTCGTCGGGACGGTGGTCGGCGCGGGTGGTGATGTGCAGGATCACCGGTCGACCGTACCGTGCCGCGTTTTTACATCGTTGGCACAACGTTGTAAAAGCAGTAATCTCCTAACCGTGGCCACCCTCAGAGACGTCGCCGGCCTCGCGGGGGTGTCCGTCAAGACCGTGTCGAACGTCGTGAACGGCTACGACTTCGTCAAGCCCGAGAACCGGCGGCGCGTCGTGGACGCGTTGTCCGCCACCGGATACCGGCCCAACCTCGGCGCCCGCAACCTGCGCCGCGGCCGCACCGGCTTCATCGCGCTCGTCGTCCCGGAGCTGTCGGTCCCGTACTTCGGCGAGCTGGCCGGCGGGATCATCGCGGCGGCGGGCGAGCACGACTGGAGCGTGCTGATCGAGCAGACGCAGGGCGACCGCGATCATGAGCGGGACACCCTGTCCGCACTCGGCTCGCACATGGTCGACGGCGCGATCGTGAGCCCGCAAGCCATCGAGCCCCACGACCTGGACCTGCCGGGCGTGCCCGTCGTGCTACTCGGCGAGCACCCCGTCGCGCTGCCGCTGGACCACGTCGGCATCGACAACGTGCTCGCCGCCCACACGGCGGTGCGCCATCTGCTCGACCTCGGCCGCCGCCGGATCGCGGTGATCGGCCAGCACCCGACCCGGGGCACCGCCACCTTGCGGCTCGCCGGGTACCGGCAGGCACTCGCCGAGGCGGGCGTCCCGGTGCGTCCGGAGCTGATCGCGTCCGCACTGCGCTACCACCACAGCGACGGCGCGGCGGCCATGGCTCGGCTGCTCGCGCTGCCGGAACCGCCGGACGCGGTGTTCTGTTTCAACGACATGCTCGCGCTCGGCGCGATCCGGGCCGCCGTCGAACGCGGCCACCACGTTCCGAGCGACCTCGCGGTCGTCGGGTTCGACAACACCGAGCACTCCGTCTACAGCCTGCCATCGCTCACCACCATCTCCCCCGACAAGGCCGCGCTCGCGAAGGCCGCCGTCGACCTGGTCCACCGCAGGGCCACCGGCGACGCCCCGGATTTCCCGCCTCAGGACATCCAGATCCCGTTCACCCTGGAGGTAAGGGAAAGCACCACCTCATAACCGAATACAGAGGGTTATTCACAACTCCGACCGGGCGGCCTGCCCGAGCGGTCGGACACGCAACCACCTCAACAACCCAACCACCCACCCCGTTGTGAATCACCCTCTTTGAATAGGACACACGCACCAGGCCCTCCCCTGCACCTGGAGCAGACATGTCAGTACAGCGACGTACTTTCCTTCTAGGCAGCGCGCTCGCCGCGGGCGCGGCGCTGCTCCCCCACTCGACCGCTCATGCGGCGCCCGCACGTTATCGGCAGAACCGCGCACCACTCCGCCCCGCCGCGTTCCTGCGGCTGCCGCCCGGCGCCGTCCGGCCACAGGGATGGCTCGCCACCCAGCTAGACCGTCAGATGCACGGCCTCAACGGCCGCTACCAGGAAGTGTCGGGCTTCCTGCGTTTCGACCAGACGGGGTGGGTGCGTCCCGACCTCGACGGCTGGGAGGAGGTGCCGTACTGGCTGCGCGGGTACGGCGACCTCGGCTATGTCACCGGCGACACGCGGGTGCTCGCCGACACCGAACGCTGGGTCGAGGCCGTGCTCGCGACGCAGGCCGCCGACGGCTACTTCGGCCCGAACCGCTTGCGCGCCAGCCTGAACGGGCACGCCGACCTGTGGCCGCACATGCCGATGCTGCACGCGTTGCGTTCGTGGGCCGAGTACCGCGGCGACACCCGCGTCGACGGCGTGCTTACCCGCTTCTTCGGTTTCCTGGCCCGCCAACCGAACGCGGTGTTCTCCGACGGCTGGGGCGCGACCAGGTGGGGTGACACGATCGACGTCATCTTCTGGCTGTACAACAGAACCGGCGACGCCACGCTGCTCGACCTCACCCGCGGGATCCACCAGTACTCGGCCAACTGGGTCGACAACGTCGCGAGCCTGCACAACGTCAACTTCGCGCAGGGGTTCCGTGAGCCGGCCCAGTTCTGGTTGCTCTCCGGCGATGCCGCGCACCGGGACGCGAGCTACCACACGTACGACACGATCATGCGTACGTACGGCCAGTTCCCCGGCGGCGGGTTCGCGGGCGACGAGAACACGCGGCCCGGGTACGGCGATCCCCGGCAGGGCTTCGAGACGTGCGGCGTGGTCGAGTTCATGGCGAGCCACGAGCTGCTGACCCGCACCACCGGCGACCCGCTGTGGGCCGACCGCACCGAGGAGCTGGCGTTCAACCTGCTGCCCGCCGGGCTGGACCCGCAGGGCAAGGTGGCGCACTACGTCACGAGCGCGAACGTGGTGCGGCTGGACAACATCGCGAAGACGCGCCGGCAGTTCCAGAACGGGTTCGCCATGCAGGCGTACAAACCGGGGATCACGGACTACCGGTGCTGCCCGCACAACTACGGGCAGGGCTGGCCGTACTACGTGGAGGAGATGTGGCTCGCCACGCCGGACGGCGGGCTCGCGGCCGCGCTGCACGGCCCGTCGACGGTCACCGCGACGGTCGGCGACGGCACGTCGGTCACGATCACCTCGCGCACCTCCTACCCGTTCGCCGACACGATCACGTTCACGCTCGCCATGCCGCGGCCGTCGGCGTTTCCGTTGGCACTGCGGGTTCCCGGGTGGTGCGCGAACCCGAGGCTGACGGTGAACGGCGGCGCGGTAACGGTCGCGGGCGGGCCGCGGTTCGCGACGGTGAACCAGACCTGGCAGTCGGGTGACACGGTGGTGCTCACCCTGCCGATGTCGCCGCGCACCCGGGTCTGGGGCGCGAACCACAACGCCGTGTCGGTGGACTACGGCGCGCTCACGTTCGCGCTGCGGTTCGACGAGCGGTGGCACCGGTACGCCGGCAGCGCGGACTGGCCGGAGTACGAGGTGACGTCGCCGACCGCCTGGAACGTCGGCCTCACCGCGGATCCGCGGCTGACCGTGTCGACCGGCGGAAATACGAGCGATCCGTTCACGGTGGACACCGCCCCGGTCCGGATCACCGCGTCCGCGCAGGAGATCCCGGACTGGGCGGCGGACGGTCAGAACGTCGTCGGCACGCTGTCCGACGGCCCGGTGTCCTCGACCGCACCGGTGCGGCGGGTCGAGCTGGTGCCGATGGGCGCCGCGCGGCTGCGGATCACGGCGTTCCCGCGTACCGGCGGGACGCGCACGTGGGGCACGCAGGGCGTGTTGTGTCGGATCCAGAACAAGAACAGCGCGAAGGTGCTGGCGGTGGACGGCATGTCGACGGCGAACTCGGCGCGGGTGCTGCAGTTCGACGACAACGGCGCGGCCGACCACCGGTGGCGGCTCGTGGACGTCGGGAACGGGTGGGTGAAGGTCCGCAACGAGAACTCCGGGAAGGTGCTCGGTGTCGACGGCATGTCCACGGCGAACTCCGCGCAGGTGGTGCAGTTCGACGACACCGGCACCGCCGACCACCAGTGGGAGCTGGTCGACAACGGCGACGGCTGGTTCCGGCTGCGCAACCGGAACTCCGGCAAGGTGCTGGGTGTCGACGGCATGTCGACGGCGAACTCCGCGCGGGTCGTCCAGTTCGACGACAACGGCACGGCCGACCACCTGTGGCGGATCATCCCGGATGAGGACCTGCGGGTGCAGAGCCTCAACTCCACCAAGGTGCTCGGTGTCGACGGCATGTCCACAGCGGACTCCGCGCAGGTGGTCCAGTTCGACGACAACGGCACCGCCGACCACCTGTGGCGGTTCACACCGGACGCGGACGGGTACTTCCGGATCCGCAACCTGAACTCCGGCAAGGTACTCGGCGTCGACCGGATGTCCACCGCCAACTCCGCGAACGTGGTGCAGTTCGCCGATACCGGCACCCGTGACCACCTGTGGCGGCTGCGGCCGGACTCGGACAACCTGTGGCGGATCCAGAACGCCAACTCCGGCAAGGTTCTGGCGGTCGACAACATGTCGTACGCCAACTCCGCCCGTGTCGTGCAGTTCGACGACAGCGGCACCGCCGATCACCTCTGGAGACTCCGGTGATCGGCGGCAACCCCAACCAGCTCCATCTCACCCTGCACCAGGAGAAACGATGAACAGGTTCAGACAGACGCTCGCCGCCGTGACGGGACTGCTGGTCGCGGCCGCGACCGTGGTCGCCGTCGCGCCGGTCGCCGACGCGGCCGTGTGGCAGCCCAAGGCGCCGCCGCTCACCACGCCGTGGACGAGCCAGGTGTCCCCGACCAACGCACTGCCCGAGTACCCGCGCCCGCAGCTCGTGCGCTCGGAATGGCAGAACCTCAACGGTGTCTGGGAGTTCGCCGGCGCGCCCAACCTCAACTCACCACCGATCGGGCAGACGCTGGCCGAGGGCGTGCTCGTGCCCTACCCGATCGAGTCGGCGCTGTCGGGCATCCAACGCCATGAAGACAACATGTACTACCGGCGGGCGTTCACCGTGCCGTCCACCTGGAACGGTCGCCGGGTCAAGCTGAACTTCGGCGCGGTCACCTGGGAGACCCGAGTCTGGGTCAACGGCACCCAGGTCGGCACCCACACCGGCGGCTACGACGCGTTCTCGTTCGACATCACCGCCGCGCTGCGTGCCGGCGACAACGAGATCATCGTCGGCGCCTACTCCCCCATCGACGGCAGCCGCTTCCCGATCGGCAAGCAACGCCGCAACCCCAGCGGGATCTGGTACACGGCGTCGTCGGGCATCTGGCAGACGGTGTGGCTGGAACCGGTGGCCGCCAACAACATCACCCGTCTCGACACCACGCCCGACGTCCCGGCCAACACGCTCGACCTCGTCGTGCAGGGCACGGCAGGACAGCAGGTCCGTGCCGAGGTGCTCACCGGTGGCACGGTCGTCGGTTCGGTCACCGGCACGGTCGGCGCGCACCTGCGCGTCCCGGTGCCGAACGCGCGACTGTGGTCGCCGAGCGACCCGTTCCTCTACGACCTGCGCGTGACCATGGGAACCGATGTGGTGACCGGCTACTTCGGCATGCGCTCACTCGGCAAGGCGGTCGTCGGCGGGGTCATGCGGCCGCTGCTCAACGGCAAGTTCGTGTACCAGCTCGGCACGCTCGACCAGGGTTTCTGGCCCGACGGCAGCTACACCGCGCCGACGGACGAGGCACTGCGGTTCGACCTGGAGCGCCAGAAGGCGTTGGGCCAGAACATGGTCCGCAAACACATCAAGGTCGAGCCGGCGCGCTGGTTCTACTGGGCCGACCGGCTCGGGCTGATGGTGTGGCAGGACATGCCGGCGCTCGACGCGGTCGACGACACCCCGGCGGCCAGCCACGCCAACTACGAGTCGGAGCTGACCAGGATCGTCAACCAGCTCAAGGGCGTCACGTCGATCGTGCAGTGGGTGCCGTTCAACGAGGGCTGGGGCGAGTACGACAACGGCCGCATCGTCGACCTGGTCCGCGGCATCGACAACACGCGGCTGATCAACCACAACTCGGGTTCGAACTGCTGTGTGTCGGATCCGAGTCCCACCAACGGCGACATCATCGACGACCACGCGTACCAGATGTCGACCGGCACCCGCCAGCCCGACGCCACCCAGGTTGCGGTGCTCGGCGAGTACGGCGGGCTCGGCCGCACGGTCGCCGGCCACGAATGGCAGCCCGGCGCCGGGTTCGCGTACGGCCCACTGTTCCCGGACGAGACGTCGCTGACCAACCGGTACGTCGCGATCACCGAGGAAGTCGGCCGGTTCGTACAGGGGCGCGGCCTTTCCGGGTCGATCTACACCGAACCGTACGACGTGGAGAACGAGGTCAACGGCTTCTACACCTACGACCGGCGGATACTGAAGATGAACGCCGCGCAGGTGTTGGCCGTGAACCAGCGGGTGCTCGCCCGCGCGGCCGGCACCGAGGTCGGCCGCGGCGAACTGGTGTCGCTGCGGGTGACCACGCCGGGCTACACCAACCGGTACCTGCGGCACCAGGACAGCCTGGCGCGCACGGATGTGGACAACGGCACCGACGTGCTCAAGCAGGACGCCACGTTCTTGGCGCGGCCGGGCCTCGCGGACGCGTCGTGCCTGTCGTTCGAGTCCCGCAACTTCCCTGGCCGGTTCCTGCGAAACGCCAACTGGCGGCTGCGTTCGGACCCGAACGACGGCTCGGCGGGCTTCTCCGGCGACGCCACGTTCTGTGCCCGTTCCGGTGCCGGCGCGACCGCGCTCGAGTCGTACAACAACCCCGGCGCGTTCGTCCGGCACTACAACGAGGCCGTCTACCTCGCCAGGTCCGGCGGGCCCAACCCGTGGGACACGGCGTCGGGCTTCGCCGCGGACACCACGTGGGCGGCGGTCGTCCCGCTGTGGCGCAGCGGCGCGGACCTGCCGCTGAACACCGCCCGCTCGTTCCGGGTGACCACGCCCGGCTTCACGGACCGCTACCTGCGGCACCGGGACGGTCTCGCGAGGACGGACGTGGTGACGGCGACAAGCCCGGCCCTGCTCAAGGGCGACGCGTCGTTCATCGTGCGGCGCGGGCTCGCCGACCCGAGCTGCTACTCGTTCGAGTCACGCAACATCGCGGGCAACTACCTGCGGCACGCGGACTTCCGGGTGCGGTTGGGCGCGAACGAGAACACCGACCTGTTCCGCCGGGACGCGACGTTCTGCGCGCAGCCCGGCGCGTCGAGCGGGAGCGTGCGGCTGGCGTCGGTGAACGAGCTGGGCACGAACGTCCGGCACTACGCGGAGGAGGTGTGGATGTCCTCGAACGGCGGCGCCCACACCTACGACAACCCGACGTCGTACGCCAACGACGTGAGCTGGGCGGTGACAACGGCCTGGACCCCATAGCGGGGACGGCGCCGCACGGAAGACCTCCGTGCGGCGCCATTCGGGCTCACAGGCGGATCGACTTCTTGTTCATGAACTCCTCGATGCCCGCCGAGCCCAGCTCGCGGCCCATGCCGGATCGTTT
>Ga0193716_1001073_pt1 | contig 16242 bp, 17 predicted proteins | sample U2c1metaG_FD_145901 | JGI IMG/M metagenome (GOLD analysis project Ga0193716, IMG submission 145901) | Soil microbial communities from a riparian zone of the East river system, Colorado, United States - U2c1 | ecosystem: Environmental > Terrestrial > Soil > Riparian zone | place: USA: East River...
TGAGTTCGAGCGCAAGCTCGCTCTTGCCCGAGCCTGATTCGCCGGTGATCAGCACGCCGATGGAAAACACTTCCAGGAACACGCCGTGCAGCGTGACGCGCGGTGCCAGCGTGCGGGCCAGGTGGTATTGCAGGTAGGTCAGCAGTTCATGCCCGCGTTTGGAGCTGAGCCAGAGCGGGGTATCGGTTTCCTCGGCCATCTCGCGCAGGTCGGCCGGGACGGGTTGTTCCTTGGTGACGATGAGCGCGGCGGGACGGTAGGCGGCGATCTTCTGGATGGCTTCCCAGCGCTGGCGCGAATCGCGCCCGTCGAGGTAATTGAGTTCCTCGGTGCCGATGATCTGCACCTTGTTGGGGTAGATCACGTTGAGGTAGCCCACCAGCGACGGGCGACGACTGACCGATTGACCGTGTTCGAGCACGCGCCCTTCGCCGCGCAGACCGGCGATCCAGCGCATGCCCATGCGCTCGTGGGTGCTATCGAAGAGTTGTCGGGCGGTCAGCCGGTCCAAGCGTGGGGTATCCCCGGGTAAGCAGGCCTCATTGTGCCATGCGCCCGGGGTGCCCGGGGTCAGACGTGGTTCATTTCCCGCGCTTCGCGCTGGTGGTGGTCGCTTTGCTTTTCCTTGTGCTTGCGCAGCTGTGCGACCAGTTTTTCAGTCATGGTGTCGATCGAGGCGTACATGTCCGGTTCCACGGCCTGGGCGTGCAGGCGGTTGCCGGACACAAGCAGGGTACCTTCGGCCTTCTTTTCCGCATCGTCGACGCAGAGGACGACATTGAGGCCCGTGATGTTTTCGTAAAGGCGTTCCAGGCGGTCGAGCTTGGATTCGACATGGGTACGCAGGGCATCGGTGATGTCGATATGGTGGCCGCTAAGCTGAAGTTGCATGGTTTCTCGCCTCCTGTTGCTGCGGATCCGGCCTGGTTTCTATCGGCCGGTGAACGGCGGTGCCGCTATCTTCAAACACTTCTCTTAAGGATTGGGACGGCTTTGGCAGGCTCAAGTTCCCTCGGGTGATCAACCGGCGCGGACGCGGTCGGACGAACTGGGAATCCGCATGCCTTCACGGTATTTGGCCACCGTACGGCGCGCTACCTGAATACCGCGTCGATGCAGGTCTTCGGCCAGGGCCTGGTCGGAAAGCGGCTTGCGCGGGTCTTCGCCGGCGATGAGCTTGCGCAACATGGCCTGGATCGCGGTGGCCGAGGCGCTGCCGCCATCCTCGGTGGCAACGCCCGATGAAAAGAAATGCTTCAGCTCGAATGTGCCACGCGGCGTATGCAGGTACTTGCGGGTGGTGACGCGCGAGATGGTGGACTCGTGCATGCCTACTTCCTCGGCCACTTCGCGCAGCACCAGCGGGTGCATGGCCTCGGGGCCATAGTCGAGGAAGGCGCTTTGCCGGCGGACGATCACCTCGGCAACCTTTTGAAGGGTCTCGGCGCGCGACTGCAGGCTCTTGAGCAGCCAGCGCGCTTCCTGCAGCTGGCCCTTCATCCAGGTGGCGTCCTCGCCGCGGGCGCGGGCGATCAGGTTGCAGTAGTGCTGGTTGAGTCCCAGGCGCGGCTGGCAATCGGGATTGAGCGACACCAGCCAGCGGCCGTTCTCGCGCCGTGCGTAGGCGTCGGGGGCGACGTATTCGACGGGTGTCGCGTCCAGCGCCGCGCCGGGCCGCGGATCGAGCGATCGGATCAGGCCCAGGGCCCCGGCAACGTCTGCTTCGTCGCAGCGCAGCTTGCGCGCCAGCTTGCCCGAGTCGTTGCGGGCGACCAGTTCCAGCTCGAACTCCACGATGCGCAGGGCGACGTCGCGGAAGGCGGTTTCGGGGGCGAACTGGCGCAGTTGCATCGACAGGCAGTCGCGCAGATCCAGGCTTGCAACGCCCGTAGGGTCGAAATGCTGCAGGCGCTTGCGCACGGCTTCGATTTCGGCCGCGTCGGCATGGAAGTCGGTGGGTAGGGCGGCGGCGACCGCGTCGATGCCCTCGTGCAGGTAGCCGTCCTCGTCCAGCGCGTGGATGATCGCCGTGGCGATGGCATGGTCGCGCGGCGTGAATTGCGAGAGATTCAGCTGCCAGGACAGGTGTTCGGTAAGGCTCGGCGCCGAGGCGTTCTGCGGTTCGAAACCGTCGTCGTCCTCGCCCTGGTTGTTGCGGCTGCCGCCGGAGGAATAGTCCCCCACCTCGCCATGGCGAGGCTCCGATTCCCAGTCACCGTGGGTGTCGTCGACGTCGGGCGGCGACTCCACCGTTTCCTTCTCGGCGGCGGCCTTGGGCGCGGCATCGATGAAGCGGTCGGACTCGAACTCCTCGTCCGGTTCTGAAGCTTCGGCAGGTTCGGCGTCTTCCTCGAATTCAAGCAGCGGATTTCCCTCGGCGATCTGCCGAAGTTCGGCCTCGAGCTCCAGCTGCGACAGCTGGAGCAGGCGGATGGCCTGCTGCAACTGGGGCGTCAGCGTGAGCTGTTGGTTGAGGCGAAACTGGAGTCCGGGTTTCATGCCTGCCATGGTCGCCTTGGTCACTGCCATCCTAGCGCGTCGGCATAAGGCCGGCCAGCAGGCCCTTTGGCCAGATAGGCGGGTCCGGCACCGGCGCTAGAGGCGGAATTCACGGCCCAGGTAGACCTCGCGGACCTTCTCGTCGGCGAGGATGTGGGCCGGGGTGCCGCGGGAAAGCACCTCGCCGTCGTTCATGATGTAGGCGCGGTCACATATGCCCAGGGTCTCGCGCACATTGTGATCGGTGATCAGTACGCCGATGCCGCGGTCCTTCAAGTGCCGCACGATGCGCTGGATCTCACCGACGGAAATCGGGTCGACGCCTGCGAAGGGTTCGTCCAGCAGCATGTAGCGCGGTTTGGCGGCCAGCGCACGGGCGATCTCCACCCGGCGGCGTTCGCCGCCAGACAGGCTGATGCCCTTCTGGTCGGCGATGTGGCTTATCTTCAATTCATCGAGCAGGCCTTCGAGCTCCTGCATCTGCTGCTTCTGGCTGAGGTTCTCGCGCAGCTCCAGCACCGCCAGGATGTTGTCGGTGACCGAAAGGCGGCGGAATACCGAGGCTTCCTGGGGCAGGTAGCCGATGCCCAGTTTTGCCCGCGAGTGCATGGGCAGGGCGGTGATGTCCTGTTTGTCTAGCTTGATGGAGCCGGCATCGGCCTCGATCAGCCCGACCACCATGTAGAAGCAGGTGGTTTTGCCGGCGCCGTTGGGGCCAAGCAGGCCCACGACCTCGCCCTCGCGGATGGAAAATGCGAAATCCCGCACCACCTGGCGCGCGCGGAAACTCTTTTGCAGGCCCTGGGCTGAAAGCATCGGTCAGGGCTTGGCGGCTGTGGAAGCGGCCGCGGGTGCCGAGGCGGTCTTGGCCACGGGTGCGGCCTTGGCCACGGCGGGCGCCTTCGGCGCGGCCTTTGGCGTTGGCGTGCAGTTGGGCACCGACTGCGGGCGTGGCGGCGCCGGCTGGCCGTCTGCCCCCTTGGGCTTGGGCAGGAACTGCATGGTAACCAGGCTGGTGTCGCCGCTCTGCCCGGTCATGTTGCTGGTGTCGGTGTGGTAGACGAGCTTGTCACCGTTGGATTCGCCGCGACCCTGCTGCTTGACCCACGCATTGGTGGTGAGGGTGACAACGTTTTTTTCCACCACGTAATCGATGTTCAGGGCATGGCCGTCGACGTTGTTGCAGTTGTCATCGATCTCGTGGAAGGTGGCCGGCTTGCCATCGACCACAGCACGCACTATCTGGTTGTCGGCGTCCAGGTAGAGGTGTGCGACATCGCCAGTGACCTTCAACGTGCCCTGGGTCATCACCACCTTGCCCGTGTAGATCATTACGCCGTTCGCTCCCTGGGTGCCATCGAAGGTCTGGCCCTGGGCATTGATCTGTTCATTGCGGTCGCTTTGCCTTGCGCTGGCGCCCGTGGCGGTGAGCATGCATGACAGTCCGAGCGCCAGGAGCAGCCTACGGCGTGCGCTTTTTTGGCATGAACGAGCTGTGGACGTCATCGAGGAGCTCCAGGTGCTTGGAATCGAGGTTGGCCCGCATGCCAACGCCCTTCATTGTAGAGGTTCCCTGCACGATCGTGGCGGGGGCGTCGGTGGCCAGGCGGTTCTCCTTGGGCCAGGAAGTGACCTCGGAGGTATCCATCTGGGTGGCGGCCGTGGTGCCGAAGGCATTCCGGTGCATGTGCACCTCGCCCTGGAGCTTCAGGATATCGCCACCGGAGTCCACCCAACCGTACTGGGAGTGGCCCGTCCAGTCGGGGGTGTCCGCTTCCTTGGGCGGCATGCGGAAGTCGGGGGAGATCAGGTACAGGGCGTCATCGCCCTCGCGGCGATCGAGCCGGGGCGCATGCAGGCGGAAGCTGAAGGCACCATCTTCGTTCCAGGAATCGAGGATGAAGTTGTGCAGCACGTAGCCCGATCGGGGCGGGCCGACGAAGTCGGACACCTTGGCCTGGGGCTGGATGTACCACGACACCAGGGTCGCGGTGAGTGCCGCCACGGTGAGCGCAACGACGGCAACCGGGACTTTCCGGTCGCGCAGGTACAGGCGCAGGTTCAAAGCCAGCGTTCCAGTTCGGCGTCGGCCTTGCCCTGGGCGGCCAGGATCAGGTCGCAGGCTTCGCGGGCGGCGCCATGGCCGCCGGCGCGGCGTGTCACGTAGTGCGCGTGCTCGGCCACCGTCGGGTGTGCGTCGGCCACCGCCACGGCCAGGCCCACGATGCGCATCGGGGCGAGGTCGGGCAGGTCGTCGCCAACAAAAGCGGCCTCGTCGGGTGTGAGCCCCAGCGCGTCGATGATTTCCAGTACGCAGGCCCGTTTGTCCTGCTGGCCCTGGTAGAGGTGTTCGATGCCCAGTTCCTCGGCACGCAGCGTGACCGGGTGGCTGATCCGCGCGGTAACGATGGCCACCTGCACCCCGTTTTCGTGCAGGCGTTTCAGGCCGAGGCCGTCGTGCACGTGGAAGACCTTGGTTTCATGGCCGTCCTCGCCCACGAAGAGGCCGCCGTCGGTAAGGGTGCCGTCCACGTCGAAGACGGCCAGCCGGATGCGGGCGGCACGGGCGCGGATGTCGGCGTCCAGGTCACTGAAGTGGCGGTAGGGCATGGCGGGGCCGGGCGGGAGCGGGAAGCGAATCAGACCACGCGGGCCCGGAGCAGATCATGAATGTTCAGCGCGCCGACCACCTTGTGGGATTCGTCGATCACCAGCAACGCATGGATCTGGTGTTTTTCCATCAGCTGGGCCGCCTCGATGGCGAGCTTGTCGGCGCCGATGGTCTTCGGGCCGCGGGTCATGAGTTCGGCCACCGTGGCATTGCGCAGGTCCACGGCGTGGTCGTCCAAGGCACGGCGCAGGTCGCCGTCTGTGAACACGCCCAGCAGGTGGCCGGCATCATCGACCACGGCCGTCATGCCAAGCTGCTTGTGGGTCATTTCCATCAGCGCCTGGGTGACCGAGGCACCCGGCGGCACACGGGGCACGGCATCATCTTTGTGCATGATATCGGCGATATGCAGCAGCAGCCGGCGGCCAAGGCTCCCGGCCGGGTGCGAGCGGGCGAAATCGTCGGAGGTGAAGCCACGGGCCTCGAGCAGGGCCACGGCCAGCGCATCGCCCACCACCAGGGCCGCCGTGGTGCTGGCGGTGGGTGCCAGCCCCAGCGGGCAGGCCTCCACGGGAATGCTCACGTCGAGATTGAGGTCCGCTTCCCGGCCCAGCGACGACCGCACGTTTCCGGTCATGGCGAGCAGCGGGATGCCCTGGCGTTTCAACACAGGCAGGATGAAGAGCAGTTCGTCCGTCTCGCCGGAGTACGAGATGGCGATGACGATATCCTGCGGCTGGATCATGCCCAGGTCGCCGTGGCTGGCTTCGCCGGGGTGTACGAAGAATGCAGGCGTGCCGGTGGACGCCAGGGTGGCGGCGATCTTCCGGGCGATATGGCCGGATTTGCCCATCCCCGAGCACACCACGCGTCCTTCGCACTTCAGGATCAACTGGCAGGCAGCGACGAAGTCGCCATCGATCCGCGGCTCGAGCAACCGGATGGCCTCCGCCTCGATGCCGATCACGCGCCGGGCACTGGTGACCAGGGCAATGGGGTCCACGGCAGCGGGGGCGGGCGGAGCGATGCGAGCGTTCATGCGGGCCTATGCGTGGGGTGCTGTCGTTTCTGCGCCACAGGTTTTCCATTACCATGGCCTATTGTCATTCTATCCTCTTTGTCATCGCCGGGTTGCGGCCCCCTTGGGACGCCCCGCATCCGGGCCCATCCGGGCCCGGAGCCGCGATAGACCACCCTATTGGTTAAGGAATTTATGGACGCGGCCTCCATCCAGGCTCTGATCGAACAAGGGCTGCCCGGCGCCAGCGTGAGCGTGCGGGGCGACGACGGCGTGCATTTCGAGGCCGACGTCGTAGCCAGCCAGTTCACAGGCAAATTGCCCCTGGCCCGCCACCGCATGGTCTACGCCACCTTGGGCGAGCTCATGGGCGGTGCCATCCATGCGCTGGCGCTCAAGACGCTTACCCCCGAAGAGCGATCCGCGCGCGGCCCTTAGAGCTTGCGGCGCCCACCTCCTCACGTCCCCCCTTTCGAGTTCCCCATGGCCAAGATCCTTATCACCGGCGGCGAGCCGCTCAATGGCGAAGTCGGCATTTCCGGCGCCAAGAACGCTGTCCTGCCGATTCTTGCTTCCTGCCTGCTGGCCGACGAGCCGGTAAGCATCGGCAACGTGCCGCACCTGCACGACGTCACCACGTTCATTGAGCTGCTCGGCCAGATGGGCACCCGGCTGGTGCTGGACGACCGCATGAAGATGCACGTCGATCCGCGTTCGACCAGCAGTACGTGCGCGCCCTATGACCTGGTCAAGACGATGCGCGCGTCGATCCTGGTGCTCGGCCCCCTGGTGGCGCGTTTCGGCCACGCCGAAGTGTCGTTGCCCGGCGGTTGCGCGATCGGTTCACGCCCGGTGGACCAGCACATCCGCGGCCTGCAGGCGCTGGGCGCCGAAGTCACCGTGGAAGCCGGCTTCATCCGCGCCACCGCCAAGCGCCTGAAGGGCGCCCGGGTGGTGATGGACATGGTCACCGTCACCGGCACCGAGAACATCATGATGGCCGCCGCGCTCGCCGACGGCACCACCATCATCGAGAACGCGGCGATGGAGCCGGAAGTCGTCGACCTCGCCAACTGCCTGATCGCCATGGGCGCCGACATCGAAGGCGCCGGAACGCCGATCGTGACCATCCACGGCGTCGAGCGCCTGCACGGTTGCCATTACGAAGTGCTGCCCGACCGCATCGAGACAGGTACTTTCCTGGTCGGCGCCGCGATCACGGGCGGCAAGGTGCGTTGCCGCAATGCCCGCGCCGACACCCTGGATTTCGTCCTGGCCAAGCTCGAGGATGCCGGCGCCCACATCAACACCGGCGATGACTGGATCGAACTGGACATGCGCGGCCGGAAGCCCAAGGCAGTGAACATCACCACCGCGCCGTACCCGGCATTTCCCACCGACATGCAGGCGCAGTTCACCGCGCTCAACTGCGTGGCCGAGGGCGTGGGTGTCATCACCGAAACGGTGTTCGAAAACCGCTTCATGCATGCGCACGAACTGCAGCGCCTGGGCGCCGATATCCGCCTGGAAGGCAACACGGCCATCATCAAGGGCGTGGGCAAGATGAGCGGTGCGCCGATCATGGCGACCGACCTTCGCGCCAGCGCCTGCCTGGTGCTGGCGGGCCTGGTGGCCGAGGGCGATACCACGGTCGACCGCGTGTACCACATCGACCGCGGCTACGAGAACATCGAGGAAAAGCTCGGCGTGCTCGGCGCGAAGATCCGCCGCCTGCCGAACTAACCTGGGTAACTTCCGCGCGCAGGTTTACTGCGCGCGGTAGGACACCAGCAGCAGCGTGAGGTCCTGGTCGCCCTGGGTCATTTTCACCGGCACCGCGTACTTCGACGGTGCATACCAGGCGGTAAGGCCGCGGTTGGCGTCGGTACGGGCCATCTTCACGGTGTCGAAACTGCCTGCGGGCACCTGCACCTTTTCCTTGCCCGTCACCTTGTACTGCTGGTTCTCGACATTCGATTTCACTGCCACCGGCAAGGTGATTTCCTGTTTGCCCGCCTGCAGGGCCAGGCCTAAGGCAAGGCTCGCCAGGTTCCGTTCCACCATGCCCGGGACGGCGGCGAAGGTGTAGTTCTTCTTGCCGTCATCGACCGTCGCCTGCTTGCTGGCCCAGTCCACTTTCAGGTGGCGTTCCTTGGTTTTGATCGAGGCGTCCAGGCGGTAGTCGTAGCTCACCGATTCCGGTGCGCCGCCGGCCCAGCGGAACGTGGACACTTCGCTGGTATTGGCCGCGACCATGGCAGCGAGGCCGGCTGTGCCCTTCGATGCCGTACTGAAAGCGAACTGGCCGTTCCCGGCAGGTTTGAGCATGACGGTTGCTTCACCCAGCGGTGCGCCGCCCTGGAGCACCTGGTACTGCGCGGTAAAGGCGTGCGGGGTGGCGGCGCTGGAAGCCGGCGCGTGGGCGGCAAATCCGAGGGCTACGGCGGCGGCGAGCAGGGTCGTTTTGGTCATGGGGCGAAAGTCTACGTCAGGCGCCTGAACCTCAGATGGCAGCGCCCAGCCTTCCGTTGCCGTCCAGCGTCAAGGGCGTGTCGATGGCCCGGCCGTCGAACGTGGGGTTACCCCCGTTCCAGGCGATCCGGCCGGCGGCGATGGCGCCGACCACGGCGGGCAGCAGGCGGTGTTCGTGCACCAGCAGGCGTGCGGCCAGGGTCGCTTCGGTATCGCCCGGACCGATGGCGATGCGTGCCTGTGCCAGTACCGGGCCGCCGTCGAGTTCGGCGGTGACGAAGTGCACGCTCGCACCATGCTCGGCGTCGCCCGCGGCCAGCGCCTGGGCGTGGGTGTGTAGCCCGCGGTAGAGCGGCAGCAGGGAAGGGTGCACGTTCACCGCGCGGCCTGCCCAGGACACCAGTACCGACGGATCGATGATGCGCATGTAACCGGCCAATACCAGGAGGTCCGAATCGCTGGCGGCGAGGGCATCGAAGAGCGCGTCGTCGAAGGATCGACGGTCGGGGTAGTCGCCGGGGCGCAGCGCCACCGTGGGCACGCCGGCCTTGCCGGCCACGGTGAGCGCAGCGCAGTTGGGCTTGTCGCTGGCGACCAGGACGACCTTGCCGGCGATGCGTCCGTCGGCGCAGGCGCCGAGGAGTGCCGCAAGGTTGCTGCCGCGCCCGGATACCAGCGCGGCAATGCGCAGCGCGGGCATGGGTTCAGGCGATCCGGACGCGCTCGTCGCCGCTTGCGCGGACGACCTCGCCGATCGGCCAGCTGGCCAGGCCGTGGGCGGCCAGGATGCGCGTGGCGTCGGCCACCGCGTCGGGTGCCAACAGCACCGTGAAGCCGATGCCGCAGTTGAACGTGCGCCACATCTCCTGTTTCGCCACGTTGCCCTCGCGCTGCAGCCAGTCGAACACCGGCGGCAAGGTCCAGGCACTGGACTGAAGCGCGATACCAAGGCCGTCGGGTACGACACGGATGATGTTTTCGGTGAGACCGCCGCCGGTGATGTGGGCCATGCCGTGCACCGGGGAGTCGCGGTGAAGCTGCAGCATGGCCTTGACGTAAATGGTGGTGGGCGCCATCAGCGCGTCGCCCAGCGTGGTAGGCCCAAGTTTGTCGCCCAGCGGGCTGCCGGCCCGGGCCAGGATGCGGCGGATCAGCGAGTAGCCGTTCGAATGCGGCCCCGACGAAGCCACGCCCAGCACGACGTCGCCGGCAACGATGGCGCTACCGTCGACCATGCGTGATTTCTCCACCGCGCCCACGGTGAAACCGGCCAGGTCGTATTCGCCGGGCGGATACATGTCCGGCATCTCGGCGGTCTCGCCGCCGATCAGCGCGCATCCGGCCAGCTCGCAGCCCCGGGCTATGCCGCCGACCACGGCCACGGTAGTCTCGACATCGAGCTTGCCAGTGGCGAAGTAGTCGAGGAAGAACAGCGGCTCGGCGCCCTGTACCAGCACGTCGTTGACGCACATGCCCACCAGGTCGATGCCAATGGTGTCGTGGCGGTTCAGTTCCTGGGCGAGCTTGAGCTTGGTGCCCACGCCGTCAGTGCCCGAAACCAGCACCGGTTCGGCATATTTCCCCGACAGGTCGAACAAACCACCGAAGCCCCCCAGGCCGCCCATCACCTCGGGACGGAAGGTTTTCTTCACCAGCGGCTTGATCCGCTCCACCACCGCGTTGCCCGCGTCGATGTCCACGCCGGCGGCACGATAGGTGAGCGATTCGTTCTCGGAGGACATGGGGCGGGTCTTGGCGGCTGGGAAACAGCCGATTGTACCCGCAAAGCAGGCCCCTCATTAGACGAAAGGGGCCCCATTGGGCACACTTGCCCCCTCGAAGGATCATCGTGAGGCCCGCCATGCGCACCCGTTGGATCGTCCTGCTGCTGGCCCTGCTGGTGGTCCCGGCGTTTGCCCAGAATTCCCCCTATGCCGTGACGGTTCCGGTGAACGACACGGCGGCGGCCAGTCGCGACGATGCCATCGCCGCGGCGCTCACCCAGGTGCTCACCCGCGCCAATGGCGGCCAGGATCCGCGCGCCAAGCCCGGCTATGCCGATGCCATGAAGCAGCCCGGCGCCCTGGTTCAGCAGTACCAGTACAAGAAGGGCCAGCCAGGCTCCGCTCCGCTGATGCTGGAAGTGAGCTTTGATCCGGCAGCCATCCGGCGTGCCTCGGGCGCCGCCGACCCCACGGCCGGCGGCACGGCCAACACCTTGCTTGTGATCGTGCGCAACGGGCAGGGCCAGCTGATGGCCCCCGATGCGCTTGCCCCCTTGGCGCAGGCAGCACAGGCACGCGGCTACCAGACGGTATTTCCGTCCTCCGACGGCCTGCCGTCGGCTTCGTCGGTAAGTTCGGCCGATCCGTCCACGATTGCCGCGCTTACTGCCAGGTATCACACCGGGCTGATCCTGCAGGGCCGGATAGACCAGGGCAATGCCGACTGGACCATGATCACCGGCGGCAAGGCGCAGGCCTGGCAGGACAGCGGCGAAGCCGATGATGCCGTGCTTGCCAACGGCGCCAATGGTGCCGGCGACCGCATCGACCGGCAGCTGGGGGCCAATTCTTCCATCGGCAATGCGGCCAGTGTCTGGGTATCGGGGGTGAAGTCGGCCACCGATTTCGCCGCCCTGATGGGCGCCTTGCACGAGGACCCCTCGATCCGCTCCGCGGTGCCCGCCCAAGCCAACGGCGATGGCGTATTGCTGCAGGTGAAGGGCAATGGATCGTTGCGCGCACTGGCTTCGGGCGTGGGCGCTTCCGGGCACCTTTTGGTAGCCCAGGGCAGCCATGATGGCGCCACGGTCAACCTGCGCTGGATCCCGTGAGGGTCCTGCGCGCCACCCTCACGGGCCTTCCCCGACGATGCAACCACCTAACCAAGGCCATCCTCCGCCGATGCTGACCCCCGACGTTTCACGCCGCTGGCAGATGCTGGCGCTCGTCGCCGTGATCGGTTTCCTGGTCTGGCTGCTGGCGCCCGTGCTGATGCCCTTCGCCATCGCGGCGATGCTTGCCTACCTGGGCGACCCGCTGGCTGATCGCCTGCAGCGCCTTGGCATGGGCCGCACCATGGCGGTGAGCATCGTCTTCAGCGTGATCGTGCTGGTCACCGTCGGCGCGCTGTTGCTGCTGGTGCCGTTGATCCAGCGCCAGGTGGCCAGTGTCTACGACAACGTGCCCACCTACGTGGAGTGGGGCCGCAACGTGGCGCTGCCGTGGCTGCAGGCCAAGTTGCACCTTGACCCGGGCACTTTCGACAGCGACCGCATCATCGCCGCTGTGAAGGAGCACATCGGCTCGGTGAGTTCCATGGTGGCCTCGGCGGTGGCACGCGTGTCCCGCTCGGGCATGAGCATCGTCATCTGGATGACCAACCTGGTGCTGATCCCGGTGGTGGCCTTCTACCTGTTGCGCGACTGGGACACCATGGTGGCGCACATCGCGCGTCTGTTGCCCCGTTCGGTGGAACCCACCGCCGTGCGCCTGGCGCGCGAATCGGACCAGGTGCTCGGTGCCTTCGTGCGGGGCCAGCTGCTGGTGATGCTCGCCCTTGGGGTGTTCTACGGCATCGCGTTGAGCATCGCGGGTCTTTCCGTCGGCCCCCTGATCGGCATGGTTGCAGGCCTGCTGAGCTTCGTCCCGTACCTGGGCTTCATGATCGGTTTCGGCGCCAGCCTGATCGCCGTCCTGGTGCAGTACGGCGACTGGACGCATGTGCTGATCGTCTGCGGTGTTTTCGTGGTGGGCCAGTTGCTCGAAGGCTATGTCCTGGTGCCGCGCCTGGTGGGCGGGAAGATCGGCTTGCATCCGGTGGCCGTGATCTTCGCCGTGCTGGCCGGTGGACACCTGTTCGGTTTCCTCGGCGTGCTGCTGGCGCTCCCGGCAGCCTCGGTGGCGGTGGTAGTGATGCGTTACCTGCTCGAGCGTTACCGCCACAGCGAGCTCTACACCGAACACGCCACGGTTGAGCAATTGCGGGAGGACGAAGAAGGCACATTGCCGCCGCCCGAGCCGCCGGACAACCCCTCGCCATGATCGCGCAGCTGCCCCTGGCGCTGCGCTGGCCGCGGCGGCAACGGTTCGACCAGTTCCATCCCGGCGCGGCCAACGCGGCGGCGCTGGCGATCGTCGAAAGTGCAGCCACTGGCGGGCATGGATGCGTGTACGTGGCGGGCCCTGCCGGCAGCGGCAAGACGCACCTTCTGATCGCTGCCTGCCAGGCCGCGACGGATGCAGGACTGTCGGCGCAGTACCTGAGCCTGCGCCACGTCCGCGGGGCTCGATCCGACGCGATCGCCGGCGTTGGCGGTAGCCACTTGCTGGCACTGGATGATGTGGACCTTGTCGCCGGCGATGCGGACGCCGAGCTTGCCCTGTTCGCCACCTACAACCGCTACCTCGATGCCGGTGGCGTGTTGCTGCTGGCCGCCGAGGCGCTGCCCGTGGCGCTGCCGGTGCAATTGCCGGACCTGCGTTCCCGGCTGGGCGCCTGCACGCAGGCTCGCCTGGTGGCACTGGATGATGCCGAGCGCCGTCATGTGTTGCAGGCCCAGGCGCGCCATCGTGGCATCGTCCTGGATGACGCCGTACTGGACTGGATGTTTGCCCGCTACCCGCGGGACCTTGGGGCATTGCTGGATCTTCTTGACCGCGTCGACCGCGCCTCGCTGGCGGCGCAGAGGCGGGTGACCATTCCGTTCCTTCGATCGTTGCTGCGCGAAGGGTGATGCCCTAGGCGCTAGGCCCGCAGCATCGTGGGCGTGGCGTGGGCGCCGATCACCGGCGTCATGGCCTGGACGATCTTGTGGTTGCCGGCGATCAGGTTGCCGGATTCGGGCATGCCATCGCGTCCGGAGAAATCGCAGTAGATACCCCCGGCTTCGCGCACCAGCAGGCAGCCGGCAGCCATGTCCCAGGGTTTCAGGCCCAACTCGAAATAGCCGTCCAGACGGCCGGCGGCAACGTAGGCCAGGTCCAGTGCGGCGGAGCCTGAGCGGCGAATGTCCTCGGCATCTTTAAGCAGGGCTTGGGTCATGCCCAGCTGGGCTTCAAGGTGGGTGCGCTGGCGGTAGGGGAAGCCGGTGCCGATCATGGCGCCGGTGATTTCCTCGCGCTTGGACACGCGCATGCGGCGATCGTTGAGGTAGGCGCCGTCGCCCTTGCTGGCGGTATAGAGCTCATCGCGCAAGGGATCGAAGATCACGCCATACACGGGCTCGCCGCGTTCGACCAGGGCGATGGATACGCAGAAATGCGGGATGCCGCGCAGGTAGTTGTGGGTGCCGTCGAGCGGGTCGATCACCCAGGTCAGGGGGCCCTTGCCCTGCAAGCCCGATTCCTCACCCAGGAAAGCATGGGTGGGATAGGCGCGCTTCAACTCCTTGATGACCTCGGCCTCGGCCAGGCGGTCGACCTCGGAGGCGAAGTCCATGCGGTCTTTCTCGACGACGTTCAGGCCCTCGATGCGATTCATGTAGCGCAGGAGGATGTTTCCTGCGGAGCGCGCGGCGCGCGCCGCGACATTGACGGCGGGTCTTGGCATGGCTGGTCGACTTCGAAAGAGCGGGGCGGCGCCAGGGCCGCATGACCGGGCATTCTAACAGCGTCGGTTCCGCAGGTGCCATGTAAACTCGGCCGTTGCCCGCCATACCAAGCCCCGTCGATGGACATTGCCGCCCTGAACCCCCTGTTCCGTTATGTCCTGGTGCGTACCTCGCATCCGGGCAATATCGGCTCGGCCGCACGGGCCATCCGTACCATGGGCTTCACGCGGCTGGAGTTGATCGCGCCCCACCGCTTCCCCGACGACGAGGCCACGGCGATGGCCGCCGGCGCCGACGAGGTGCTGGCTGGGGCGGGTATCCACACCGATCTGGTGGGGGGCCTGGCCGGCGCTACCCTGGTACTGGGCCTCTCTGCACGCCGTCGCGGCGTGACCTTGCCCGAACTCGATCCGAGGCAAGCGGCCGCCCAGGCCGTGGCCGCTGCTTGCCGTGGCGAGCAGGTGGCATGGGTGTTCGGCAACGAGCGCACGGGCCTGGAAAACGATGAGCTCGCCCGGTGCCACGCCATGGTGCGCATCCCCAGCGTGGACGATTTCAGCTCGCTCAACCTGTCGCAGGCGGTGCAGGTGGCGGCCTATGAAACCCGCATGGCGCAGCTTGCGGGAGCCGGTGGCGGACAGGCCGTGCCGTCGAACGACGAACCGCCGGCTGACGCCGAGCAGTTGGAACGTTTCTTCGAACACCTGGCCCAGACCCTGGACGACATCGAATTCCATAAGGGCCGGCAGCCGGAAACCATCCTCCTGCGCCTGCGCAAGTTGTTCCTGCGGGCGCGCCCGGACCTTCGGGAATTGCGCGTGATGCACGGCATCTTCGCCGACGCGCAACGGATGGCAAGCCTGGCGAAGAAAAACAGCGGCGGTTAGCCGGTGCCGTCGTCCTCGCCGTCGGTCTTGGCCGCGGGCACCACCAAAACCTTGTCGATGCGGGCACCATCGAGGTCGAGCACTTCGAAATCGTGGCCTTCCCAGCTGAAGCGTTCGCCTACCGCCGGGATGTGGCCGAACTGCGCCACCATCATGCCGCCGACCGTGCGGTACTCGTGTTCGGCCTCGTGGGGCAGGGCATGGGCCTGCAACAACTCGCGAAGGTCGTCGGCCGGCAGCGCGCCGTCCACCAGGTAGCTGCCGTCGGCGCGGCGCACGATGGGGCCTGCGACGTCGTCGTTGTTTTCGCTGGGCGCGGTGGCGCCGACCACGGCCGCCAGCAGGTTGTTGATGGTGACCATGCCCTCGATGTCGCCGTATTCATCCACCACCAGTGCCATCGAGGTGCCCGCTTCGCGGAAGGCATCCATCAGGTCGAGCGCGCGCGCCGTAGCTGGCACGAACAGCGGCTTGACCATGTCGGTGAAGATGTCCTGCTGCCCAATGGATACATGGTGCAACAGGCGCTTGACCTCCACCACGCCCACCACGTCGCTTTCGTCGCCGCGATAGACCGGATACCGGGAATACGGTGTCTGCCGCATCACCTGGATGTTTTCTTCGCGCGGGGCTGCAATGTCGAGCCAGGCGATGCGCTTGCGCGGGGTCATCACGCCGTCCACGGTGCGATCCCCCAGGCGAAGCACGCGGCTGACCATGTTCCGCTCGTCGGCATCGAGCACGCCCTGTTCGGCGCTCTCGGCCACCAGCATGCGAATCTCTTCTTCGCTGGCGGCGCTGCGTGAAATGCGATGCAGGCCGAAGACACGCAGGATCAACGTGCTGGCGTGGTTCACCAGCCAGACGAACGGCAGGCAGATCCGCGAGAGCACCAGCATCGGGATGGCGATGGCGCAGGCTACTTTTTCAGGCGCGGCCAGTGCGGCGCGCTTGGGCACCAGCTCGCCGATCACGATCTGCATGAAGGCGCTGAGCCCGAAGCCGGCCAACCAGCCCAGCACGCGCGCGTAGGGAGCAAGCCACCCGGGCTGGCCGTTATGCAGCAGGGCAGTGAAGTGCTCGCCCAGCGCGTCGCCGGCGGCGGCGCCGGTGGCAAGGATCACCAGGGTAATGCCGACCTGCACCGTGGACAGGAAGCGTTCGGGTGACTCGGCAAGCCTGACCGCGACGCGGGCGCGAC
>Ga0193716_1001074_pt1 | contig 16236 bp, 17 predicted proteins | sample U2c1metaG_FD_145901 | JGI IMG/M metagenome (GOLD analysis project Ga0193716, IMG submission 145901) | Soil microbial communities from a riparian zone of the East river system, Colorado, United States - U2c1 | ecosystem: Environmental > Terrestrial > Soil > Riparian zone | place: USA: East River...
CCGCACCCAGCGCAGGCACACATGCGTGCCCGCCACCGCCGACAGCGACCAGGGCATGCACCAGCCATTGCAGTGAAACATCGGCAGGGTCCACAGCAGCACGGGGTGCTCGACCATGGTGCCGGCCAAGGCGTTGCCGTAGCACATCAGGGCTGCGCCGCGATGATGATAGACCACGCCTTTGGGATTGCCGGTGGTGCCCGAAGTATAGTTCAGCGCAATGGCGTCCCATTCGTCATCGGGCATGCGCCATGAAAATTCCGGATCGCCGCTTTTCAGAAATTTCTCATAGTCGATCTTGCCCAGCCTGCTGCCTGATTGCGGAAACTGCTTGTCGTTAAAATCGATCACCAGCGGCTTTTTCTTCAGCAGCGCCAGCGCGTCCTTGATGGTGGCGGAGAATTCGCGGTCGGTGATCAGGATCTTCGCCCCGCCATGCTCCAGCATGAAGGCGATGGAGGCCGCGTCCAGCCGGGTGTTCAGCGCGTTCAGTACCGCGCCCAGCATCGGCACGCCGTAATGGGCTTCCAGCATCGGCGGGGTATTGGCCAGCATCACTGCCACCGTGTCGCCCTTTTTGATCCCCAGTCCGGCCAGCGCCGAAGCCAGCCGGCGGCTGCGGGCATAGAAAGTGGCGTAATCGATGCGCTGTTTGCCGTGGATGATGGCGGTATGGGCCGGAAACACGCGCGCGGCGCGCTCCAGGAACGACAGCGGGGTCAGCGGCTGGTAATTGGCCGCAACACGGTCCAGTCCCGTTTCATAGGGCTTGATGCGTTTTGTGACGGTTTTTCGCTTGGGCTTTTGGGCGGCCATGATGCGGCGAAGCTAAAGAAAGCCGCATTTGGCGGCAAGGTTGGATGAACCACACGGCAATGTTAGAAGGCCGCCCGGGAGCGCCAATGACCATCATCGATCAGCCTGAAAAAAAGCCGCGCGGTCTTCGCGCCGTCTATGCCTGGATGCTGGCCAACGCCCGGGGGCCGCATGCCTGGGCGGCGGTCGCCGCTTTTGCCTTTGCCGAAGCCTCCTTCTTTCCCATTCCCGCCGACGTGATGGTGCTGCCCATGATGCTGGCCGACCGCAAACGCGCTTTCCGGCTGGGCCTGTGGGTGGCCTTCTGGTCGGTGGCGGGCGGCATGCTGGGCTATGCCATCGGCGCGCTGTTCTGGGAAACGGCGGGTGTATGGCTGATCCATACCTTGCATGTGCCGCTGGAACAGGTCGAAGCCCTGCGCGCCAAATACAGCCACAACGCCTATCTGATCATGATCCAGGGTGCGACACCGATCCCCTACAAGCTGGTGACCATCGCGTCGGGCCTGGCGGGGGTCAGCTTTCCGCTGTTCATGCTCTATTCGGCCGTCACCCGCTCCATCCGCTACATCGTGATCGAAGGCACGCTGGTCTATTTCTTCGGCGAGCGCGCGCAGGCGCTGCTCGAGAAGTACCTCGAATGGGCGTTGGTTCTGTTCCTGGTCGTGCTAGTGCTGGGCTTTGTAGCGCTGCGCTACCTGTAAGGCGCGGTCCTTTTTCGTCCTGAGTGCGTCGCGAAGTCGCTCATGGACTCAAGTGTCCACGTCGCTCCTTCGCTCCTGCTCAGGCCACAAAATTCCTCGCGCCTACGCTCAGTCCTGCTCGAGTTCGCTCGACAGCTTGTAGTCGTCGGGCGCGGGCGCGCCGTCACCTTCGGCCGGAACCACGGGGGGCATTTCCAGCGGCGCGTCGACCTGCGGCGTGCCGGTGGTTTCGGCAATGGTCTTCAGCGACGCGCCTTTGCGGGCGGCGCGCTTCTGGGCGCGCTCCAGCTTGGCGTTGACGCGGGCAACCGCCAAGTCCAGCTCCAGCTGCGAGCACAGGCCCAGGGTCACCGGGTCCACCGCCTTGATGTTGGCCGCGTTCCAGTGCGAACGCTCGCGGATCTTGGCGATGGTGGCCTTGGTGGTGCCGACCAGCTTGATGATGTCGCTGTCGGAAAATTCGGCATGATTGCGGATCAGCCAATAGACCGCATCGGGCTTGTCCTGGCGCTTGCTGACGGGGGTGTAGCGCGGCGCGCGCTTCAGGCGCACGCTGGGCATCTTGTGCTTGGCCGGCGCCATCTTCAGGCGCTTCTTGGGATCTTTTTCGGCGTCGGCGATTTGCTCGCGGGTCAGCTGACCGGTGGCCACCGGGTCCTGGCCCTTGATGCCCTTGGCGACGTCTTCGTCGGCGATGCCCTTCACTTCCAGCGGATGCAGGCCGCAGAAATCGGCGATCTGCTCGAAGGACAGGCCGGTATTGTCCACCAGCCAGACGGCGGTGGCCTTGGGCATCAGGGGTTTCTGTTCGACGGCCATGATAATTCTCTCCCGTTGAGCGGGGGCCGTATCCGGGCCCGCCGCCCCTCGTCAGGCTAATCCTTTCGAGGAATGCGGTCTTTTAGCGCCGTCGCCCCCGGGGCGCAAAGGCTTTCAGGGCATTTGGAGCAAGATTTTGCCGATATGGCCGGTTTTGGCCATGAATTCATGGGCCGCCTGGGCCTTTTCCAGCGGGAAAACACGGGCGATTACGGGCTGGACGGCGTTTCCCAGCAGCGGCCAGACCTCTCGGAGCAGGGCGTCACGGATGGCGCGTTTCTGCTCGGGGCTGCGGCCGCGCAGGGTGGTTGCGCCTAAGGTCAGCCGCTTGGTGAGCACGGGCGTGAAATTCACTTCGGCCGTGGCGCCCTGTTGGTAGGCGATATTGACGATGCGGCCCCAGATGGCGGCGGCCTCGATGTTGCGCTGGATGTAATCGCCGCCGACCATGTCGAGGATGACGTCCACCCCCTTGCCGGTTTCGGCTTTGACGACTTCGACGAAATCCTCGCTGCGATAATTGATGGCGCGGGCCGCGCCCAGGCGCCGGGCAGCCTCGCATTTTTCGTCGCTGCCAGCGGTGGTGAACACAAAGTACCCGCGCGCGGCGAAGATCTGGATCGCCAGGCTGCCGATGCCGCTGGTTCCGCCATGGATCAGCAGGCTCTCACGGGGCTGAAGCCGGCCGGTGTCCATAATGTTGGTCCAGGCGGTGAAGGCGGCTTCCGGCAAACCCGCCGCCTCCACCAGGTCAATGCCATCCGGTACCGGCAGCACCGATCCCTCATTGGCCAGCGCATATTCGCCATAGCCTCCGCCCGGCAGCAGGGCGCAAACCTTGTCGCCGGTCTTCCAGGCGGTAACGCCGTCACCGGTCTCGGCGATGACACCCGATACCTCCATGCCCAGGATGGGGGAGGCGCCCGGCGGCGGCGGATATTTTCCCCGCGCCTGCAACAGGTCGGCATTGTTCAGGCCTGCGGCCGCGACCTTGATCAGGACTTCGCCGGGGCCGGGGAGGGGGCGGGTTTCTTCGCGCAGGACCAGCCGATAGTCGGGACCGGGTTGTTCGATCTGGATGGCTTTCATGCTTGCGCGGTCCTTTTGGCGGGCACAGACTAATCGCGAACAGACCAAGGCCAAAGTCATGGACCCTGATGATCTGCAGCCGCGCAAGAAGCTGCCCGACCTCGTGCTGGGCGAGGATATTTCCACCCTGTCGGCGCATGAACTGGAAAAACGCATCGCCCGGCTGGAGGAAGAGATTGCGCGTTGCGCCCAGGAGATAAAAGCGCGCCTGGCCACCAAATCGGCGGCGGAAAGCTTCTTTAAGCGGTAACATCAATGTTAATACGCACAGCAGGATTAGGCATTTTCACGCATATTCCCTGCTGTTTACCAACCATGTGCCTTTTCGCTGCCGCCGCGGCTTGGTAGCTTCGCGTCACAGATTTGAAATAAGGGCGCGGCTCGCGCCCATCCGGGGACATCATGCTCGCCAACGATTCAGAACCCGCGTCCTTCGCAGACTCCGCGATGTTCGATCGCACCTTCGATGAGGGCATGGCGCTGGTGGAGGAGACCGCCCGCTATCTCGACGGCCGGGGCCGCGAGGAAGCGCGCGTGCTGCCGCGCAAGGCGGCGATGCTCTATGCGGGGGAAAGCATGCGCGTCACCACCCGCCTGATGCAGGCGGCAAGCTGGCTGCTGGTGCAGCGCGCCGTGCATGACGGGGACATGGAACGCGACGATGCCATCAACGAACGCTATCGCCTCGGCAGTCGGGAGATTTGTCTGGGGCAATGTGCGGAAGACACCGACCCGCTGCCCGAGGCCCTCAAAGACCTTCTGGCGCGCAGCGACAGCCTGTACCGGCGCATCGCGCGGCTCGACGATATCCTGTTTGGCGAAGGCGAGGTGCCCTCATCGGGCGCGCGCGGCCAGATGGACGCGCTGGCGCAAGCGTTCAAGTAATTTTCAGATCGCACAAAGAAAAACGCCGCCGGGTCACCGGCGGCGTTTTGTATTTGTGTAGTGAAAGGTTTTTTACGCCTTCACGAAGCCGTCGCTAGCGACAGCGTAGTGCGACGGGTGAGTAAAGGCCGATCAGGCCTTTACGAACCCAGCAAACTTCTTATTGAAGCGCGTCAGACGGCCGCCGCGGTCCATCAGCTTGGCGTCCCCGCCGGTCCAGGCCGGGTGGGTGCTGGGATCGATGTCCAGCGTGATCTTCTGGCCCGCGTTGCCGTGGGTGGTGCGCGTCTTGTAGGTGGTGCCGTCATTCAGCTGAATTTCGACAAAGTGGTAGTCGGGGTGGATGCCCTTTTTCATGACGCAGACCTTCTTGTTCCAGTGGGGCGCCCATTTCCGACGGGCGCGCGCAAGGCGGGGCTTATAAGGGAGGCCCCCAGCCCCCGCAAGCATTTGGGGGCCCTGCGGCGGCAATAGTTCCTTTGGCGTGGCCCCGTGGCCCCTATATACAGCCGGGTATTAACAAAGGGCGGCCCGCTTGGCGCGCAACGACAGCGATTTTGTCAAGGAAACCGCCCGGGTGGCGGCAGGACGGCCCAAAAGCCGCTCCCTGACGCCCCTGAGGGGCGTGCTGCCCTTTTTGCGGCCCTACCGGGGCCGGATTGCGGTCGCGGCCCTGGCCCTGATGACCTCTTCGGCTGCCACCCTGATCCTGCCCCAGTTCGCGGGCGGGCTGATCGATGCCCGCAACATGACCGCCGCCCAGGCGCATGCGCTGACGGGATTCTACCTGGCCTTCATCGCCGCGGGCGCCGTGCTGGGGCTCGCCGCGGCCACCCGCTTCTATGCCGTGACCTGGCTGGGTGAACGGGTCGTGGCGGATATCCGCAAGGCGGTGTTCGGCAATGTGCTGGGCCTGTCGCCGCAATTCTTCGAAGTGACCCGCACCGGCGAGGTGCTGTCGCGCATGACCGCCGATACCACCCTGATTCAGACGGTGGTGGGAACCTCGGTGTCGCTGGCCCTGCGCAACCTGGTCACCCTGACTGGCGGGTTGACCTTGATGTTCGTCACCAGCCTCAAGCTGGCCCTGCTGGTGGTCGGTGCGGTGGTGCTGGTGATGCTGCCGATGCTGCTGTTCGGCCGCTGGGTGAGGAAGCTGTCGCGCGCCAGCCAGGATTCCATCGCCGACACCGCCGCGCGGGGCGCCGAAACCCTGAACGCGGTGCCGACGGTGCAGGCCTTCACCCAGGAAAATTACGAGCGGCGGGGCTTCGACGCGGCGGTGGAGCGGGCCTTCGATTTCGCCCGCAGCCGCACCATGGCGCGCGCCATTCTCACCGCCGTGGCGTTTTTCACCGTCATCGCCTCGCTGGCCACCATCGCACTGGTCGGGCTGCACGACATGATCGAGCACCGCATGACCGGGGGCGCGCTGCTGAAGTTCATTCTTTATGGCGGGTTGGTGGCGGGCGGCGTCGGCGCCCTGTCGGAAACCTGGGGCGATCTGCAGCGCGCCGCCGGCGCCTGCGAACGGCTGATGGAGTTGCTGCACGAAGTGCCGGCGATCCGGGCGCCGGCACATCCGCTCACCCTGCCGGAAAAATCCGGCGGTGCGGTCCGGTTCGAGAATGTCACCTTCCGCTATCCCACCCGTCCCGAATTCAAGGCGCTGAACGATTTCTCGCTGGACGTGGCCAGCGGCGAAGCGGTGGCGCTAGTGGGGCCCAGCGGTGCGGGCAAGTCCACCGTGTTCCAGCTGATGCTGCGCTTCTTCGATGCCCAGTCGGGCGGCATCCGGTTCGATGGGGTGGACATCACCCAGCTCGATCCGGTCGCCTTGCGCCAGAAGATCGCAGTGGTGTCGCAGGAGCCGGTGATTTTTTCCGGCAGCATCGCCGACAATATCCGCTATGGCCGCGAAGAGGCGAGCGACGCGCAGGTGCGCGCTGCGGCCGATGCCGCGGCGGCCAGCGAGTTCATCGAAAAGCTGCCCCAGGGTTTTGACTCCCTGGTGGGTGAGCGCGGCATCACTCTGTCGGGCGGCCAGCGCCAGCGCCTGGCGATTGCCCGCACCATCCTGCGCGACGCGCCCTTGCTGCTGCTGGACGAGGCGACCTCCGCGCTGGATGCGGAAAATGAGCGGCTGGTGCAGACCGCTTTGGCCAACCTGATGGTGGGTCGCACCACATTGGTGATCGCGCATCGCTTCTCCACCATCCAGCGCCTGGCGCGGATCGTGGTGCTGGACGAGGGCCGGGTGGTGGCGCAAGGCAATCACGCCGAACTGATGGCGGGCGGCGGGCTGTATGCGCGGTTGGCCTCGCTGCAATTCGCGGACGGGCCGCTATGAGATTCGCGCGTCCCCGGCGCCTGGGCCGCGCCCTGGCCATGCTGGTGATCGTGGCGCTGGGCAGCGCGGCGGCGCGCGGCATCTGGTCCAATGGTGTGTTTTCCTCCGTAACGACGGGCTTTTCCGGCAGCTGCAAGGTCGCCGGCAACGTCCCCGGCGTACAGGACATGGAGAGCGCCAACGGCATGGTGTTTGTTTCGGTGGCCGGCGCGCGCGGTCCTGCGGCGGCGGACGGCATCTATGCCTTGCCGCTTTCCGGCGGCGTCTTGCACAAGCTTTCGGGCGCGCCCACCGATTTTCATCCCCGCGGCATCGGGCTTTACCGCACCCCCGACGGCAAGGGCCTGTTCCTGATGGCGGTGAACCGGCGCGCGACCGGAAAGTTCAGCATCGACAGTTTCGAGGTGACCAATCCGGCCACCGCGCCGGCGCTGGTGGCGCAAGGCATGATCGAGGGCGGGCTCTTGATCAATCCGCAGGATGTGGCGGCGGCGGGGCCTGGCTCTTTTTATGTCGCCAATGGCACGGCGGGCAAAAACCCGCTGATCCATCTGACCCAGACCTACGGAATCTTTCCCGGCGGCAATGTGCTGTATTTCAACGGCATGTTCTTCAAGCAGGTGGCGGACGGCTTCTATGGCACGCGCAGCCTGGTGCTGACGCAAGGCGGCACGCATCTGGTGGTGGGCGGCTTGCTCAGCCGCTCGCTCACCACCTTCAGCCGCCAGCCTTTCACCGGCGAGCTGACCGAAGCCGGCACCATGACCCTGCCCGCCGGGCCCGAACGGCTCAGCGTCGATGGCCAGGGCGAATTGCTGGTGGGGGGACATGCCAATCTCTCGGACTGGCGCGCCTTCAATGCGGATCCCGCCAAGCGGGCGCCGTCGCAGATCTTCCGCGTCAGCCTGTCCGGCGGCGTGCCGCAGCAGGCCGAACAGATCTATGGCACCAGCGGCGCCGAATTGGCCGGTGCCAGCATTGGCCTGGCGACGGCGGGCCGGCTGCTGATCGGTTCCAGCCTGGACACCAAGCTGCTGGACTGCGCGCAATAAAAAAGGCGCTCCGAGGAGCGCCCTTTTTGAATTCTATCCAGCCAGAGTTAAGCGACCTGGACGATCTCTTCGCCATTGGGATCGCGCAGCACATAGCCGCGGCCCCAGACGGTCTCGATGTAATTGGCGCCTTCGGTGGCGGCGGCCAGCTTCTTGCGCAGCTTGCAGATGAAGACGTCGATGATCTTCAGCTCCGGCTCGTCCATGCCGCCATACAGGTGGTTGAGGAACATTTCCTTGGTCAGGGTGGTGCCCTTGCGCAGCGAGAGCAGCTCCAGCATCTGATATTCCTTGCCGGTCAGGTGCACGCGGGCGCCGTCCACTTCGACGGTCTTGGCGTCGAGATTGACGGTAAGCTTACCGGTGGTGATGACCGACTGGCTGTGGCCCTTGGAGCGGCGCACGACCGCCTGGATGCGGGCGACCAGCTCGTCCTTGTGGAAGGGCTTGGTCATGTAATCGTCGGCGCCGAAACCGAGCGCCTTAACCTTGGCCTCGACAATGGCATTGCCGGACAGGATCAGCACCGGCGTCTGCACTTTTGCCACGCGCAGCGCCTTGAGGACTTCAAAACCGCTCATATCGGGCAGCTGCAGGTCCAAAACGATGATGTCGTAATCGTAAAGCTTGCCCAGATCGATCCCTTCTTCGCCGAGATCGGTGGTGTAGACGTTAAGGCCTTCGCTGCGCAGCATCAGCTCGATGCTTCGCGCCATGGCGCTGTCGTCTTCAATAAGGAGTACGCGCATGTCAGGCCCCTCTCTTAACTTCGGACATACCCAAGGCGGGTACGGTTAACCAGTTTCCGGAAGGTAAGCGCAAATAGTTAACAGCGCCTTTAACAACCGGGGCCCCCTTCAGCCCTTCCTCATCCCGGATTAAGGCCGGGAAAGGATGTTGGACCCCCTAAAGGCCTTGATTCGGTTTGTTAAGTTTACCGGCATTTAAATTCTTGGTCCCAAGATGGGGACCTTCGGAAGACAGAAAGTCCCCGAAAATCAGGATTTTTCATGCGCACGCTGCTCAAGGACATCGAAGCCATTCCCACCCTGACCCGCTTTGGCCGGGTCGCCCGTATCGAGGGCCTGGCGGTGGAAGTGACAGGTGCCCAGGGGGCTGTCAGCCTGGGTGGCCAATGCCGCATAACCATCGGAAACAACAAGAAAATTCCTTGCGAAGTGGTCGGCTTTCGCGACGGCCGCGCCCTGGTCATGCCGATGGGTGCACTGGACGGAATCAGCCTGGGGGCGCGTGCCGATTTCGAGGATCGCCCCGCTTCGATCTACCCCTGCCAGGCGTGGCTCGGCCGGGTGATTGACGGCTTTGGCCAGCCCATGGACGGCAAGGGTCCCCTGCCGCTGGGCATGACGGCCTATGCCATCAAGGCGCCGCCGCCGCCCGCCACGCGCCGCGGCCGTGTCGGCAAGAAGCTGGATCTGGGCATTCGCGCCATGAACGCCTTCACCACCTGCTGCGCCGGCCAGCGCATGGGCATTTTCTCCGGCAGCGGTGTGGGCAAATCCACGCTGTTGTCCATGCTGGCGCGCAATTCCGACGCCGACGCCATTGTGATCGGCCTGATCGGCGAACGCGGCCGCGAGGTCAAGGAATTCATCGAAGACGATCTGGGCGAAGAGGGCCTGGCGCGTTCCGTCGTGATCGCCGCGACCTCGGATGAAGCGCCGCTGGTGCGCCGCCAAGCGGCCTATGTCGCCATGACCGTCGCCGAACAGTTGCGCGACAGTGGGCTGAATGTGCTGCTGCTGATGGATTCGGTGACCCGCTTTGCCATGGCCCAGCGCGAGATCGGCCTGTCCGCCGGCGAACCGCCTGCCTCCAAGGGTTATACGCCCACCGTTTTTTCCGAGCTGCCGCGCCTGTTGGAGCGGGCTGGCCCGGGCCTGGATGGCGTGGGTTCCATCACCGGCCTGTTTACCGTGCTGGTGGAAGGCGACGACCATAACGAGCCGGTGGCCGACGCGGTGCGCGGCATCCTGGACGGCCATATCGTTTTGGAACGTGCCATTGCGGAACGTGGCCGCTTTCCGGCCATCAATATCCTTAAGAGCGTCAGCCGCGCCATGCCGGCCTGCAACACGGACGAGGAACAAAGCCTTGTTTTCCGGGCTCGCCAGCCGCTGACCATTTACGAAGATATGGCAGAGCTGATCCGGCTTGGCGCCTACAAGGCTGGCACGAATCCTGAAGTGGACCATGCTGTGAAGCTCTACCCGCAGCTCGAGGCCTTCCTGGCCCAGTCCAAAACCGAGACCGCGACGTTGAGCGAAGGCTATGACGCGCTGTCCGCAATCATGGGCATCGCCGAAGGGAGTACGCGATGAACCGGACCGATACGCTGCTTCGCCTCAAGCGCTTCCGCGTTGATGAAATGAAACGCCGCATCGCCGCGATCGACGCCATGAAGGCCGATCTCGAGCGCAAGCTGGCCGACCTGGACGACAATGTGGCGCGTGAAAAACAGCGCGCCGGAGACTCCGACATCGGCCGCCTGGCGTTCCCCTCCTTCCTGCGCTCCATTGAAGCGCGCCGGGAAAACCTGCGCACCACGCTCAAGGAAATTGAACGCGAGCACGCCGCCGCGATGGCGGATCTGTCGAACGCCTTTCAGGATCTCAAATCGCTGGAAGTCGCCACCGAACAGCAGGCCAAGCGCCTGGCGGAAATGCAGTCCCGCCGTCAGCAGGCTCGTCTGGACGAAATGGCCCTCGTCAGGCATCTGCGCAAGCACACGCTGCGCAGCGCTTAAGGTCTAAATCAGAATCGCCATGATGGCGCTGGCGAAGATCGCCACGCCCAGCCCACGCATGATCAGCGCGCTCCAGGGCAGCAAAGGCTCAACCCGGCCTTCCCACTCCATGCTTCGCAGCTTCAGCGACTGCTGACGCTCAAAGCACAGATGCCCATGCCCAACATCGGCATAGACGGACGGCGCAAATCCTTTTCCGCGCGGGGCGGACATTCCAATGGCAGACATTTTCCAGACCTCGAATTCAGGTCCCTTCGCTGCGAGTAACGCGGCAGGCGATTTGTACGTTCCATCCCATGCGCAGCCGCGGCAGCGTCTGTTGCAAAAAGGCCGCGAAACCGGGTTTTTCCCCAGCTTTTGCCCGCAGTTGAACGGCTGGGCATCTGGCCTATGATTCCCGCAAGTGAGTCGGGGGCTCATCACGCCATGTCATTTTCGGAAACAATCTCGCCCTTCTTCGGGCGCTGCGCCTTTGTCTGGTTCTTCATATCCATGGCCGGGGACATCCTGGCCAACTTTCACGGCATCTCCGCGGACCTGGCCCTGAAGCATGTGCCGATCCCGCCGCTGGTGCTGCTGGTGGCGCTGGTTTTCATCTTCATGGGCTGCCTGTCGCTCCTGTTCGGCTACCACACCCGCTATGGCGCGGTGATGCTGTTCGGCCTGACCATTGTCGCGGCCTTCGCGCTGCACGATTTCTGGCACTACAGCGAGAGCGGCGCCCGGTCTGCGCAATTCCAGATCTTCATTCGCGACTTCGCGATCTGTGGCGGATTGTTGCTGATGGTAGGGATGGGGCCGGGCCCCTTCGCCGTTGATAACCGCGGCAAGGGCGGCGGCGGCGGCGGCAAGAAGCGCTAGTGGCTGGGAATGTCCAGCAACTGTGCCGCCAGGGCGCCGGGCTCCAGCATTTCCAGCGCATCCTCTGGCCGTGGGCCATAGGTGACATGGGCCAGCCGCGCGCCTGACATACAGGCCGCCAAGGCAGCGCCAAGACGACGGGTGCGGTCCATGTTGGTGATGATCACGCGGCGGAAGCGGAACGCAGTGACGATGTCGCTGACATCCTCGGCATCCTGAAGCGCCGAGACGATGCCGATGGTTTCCACGCCCTCGATATCGCCCAGCGCGGAAAAGGCGCTGGCGGCGCGGACGTTGAGCGGATTAAAGCCGTCGGCTTCCATCACGGTCAGCAATTCGGGCGGATTGGTGCCGGTGCGGAACAGGGCCAGCCCGCCATCGGCGCGGGAGCTTTGCGTCTTGCGTCCGGTCAGGGCCGCGGCGTGCAGGATTTTCGCCGCGATCGCACTCTTGCCGGCGCCGCTGGGGCCGACCAGCAGGATGCCGCGCGCCTTTTCGAAATCGATCGGGGCGGGGGTCATGCGCTGGGCCAGCGCGAAGGCCAGCGCCGCATCGGCGCTTACATCGGGGAAATTGGCGGCGTCGCGCACCAGCGCATTGGCCAGGTTTTCGGGCAGGCGGTGACGCTTCATTGCCGCGCCCAGCATCGGGCGCAGGTCCGTGCGCGGAAAGGCGAGCAGATTATCGTTGGCCTGGATTACCGCCATCAGACTTGGCCCAGCGTGCGCAGCCGCACCGAGGCATGGATTTCGTTCTGGCTCATCACCACTGTCTGGGGACGGAAGCGTTCGACGATAGAGCGGACAAAGGGACGGATCTGGGGCGAGGTCAGCAGCACCGGCATTTCATTCTTACCGCTGGCTTCGTCGAAACCTTCGCGAACCTGCTGGATGAACTGCTGCAGCTGCGACGGCGCCATGGCGAGCTGGCGCTCTTCGCCGGTGCCGACGATGGATTCGGCGAAAGCCTGTTCCCAGGCCGGCGACAGGGCGATCAGGGGCAGATAGCCGCTGGGCGACAGGTTGGCGTGGCAGAGCTGGCGAGCCAGGCGCGCGCGCACATGTTCGGTGATGTAGAGCGCATTCTTGGTGTGGCCCACCGCTTCTGCGATGCCTTCCAGGATGGCCGGCAGGTCGCGGATGGAGACGCGTTCCGCCAGCAGGGTCTGCAGCACGCGCTGGGTGCCGGTGACCGAGATCTGCGACGGGATCAGTTCTTCCACCAGCTTCTTGTTCTCCGGCGGCAGATCGTCCAGCAACTTCTTGGTTTCCGCATAGGACAGCAGTTCCGACATATGGCTCTTGAGCACTTCGGTCAGGTGCGTGGTCAGCACCGTGCCGGGATCGACCACGGTGAAGCCGCGGAAACTGGCTTCCTCGCGCAGGCTGCCCGAAACCCAGGTCGCGGGCAGGCCGAAGGCCGGCTCGGTGGTGTGGGTGCCGGGAAGATCGATGGGCAGGCCCTTGGGGTCCATGATCAGGAAGCTGCCGGGGAACAGTTCGCCCTTGGCGGAATCGAATTCCTTGATGCGGATGCGGTATTCGTTGGCGCCCAGCTGCATGTTGTCGAGGATGCGCACGGCGGGCATGACGAAGCCCATTTCCTGCGCCAGCTGGCGGCGCAGTGCCTTGATCTGGTCGGTGATGCGGTGGCCCTGCACGTCGTTGATCAGCGGCAAGAGGCCATAGCCCAGCTCGACACGCAGCAGGTCCAGCGCCAGTGCGGTGGAGATCGGTTCTTCCTTGGCGGGGCCGTCGGCCTGCGCCACGTCGGCGGCGACCTGGGCGGCACGGGCGTCCTTGCGCTTGAAGGCGTAATAGGCGAGCGAACCGGTGCCCAGTGAAAGGCCGCCGAACACGATGGTCGGCATGCCGGGCAGGATGGCGACGATGCCCATGACGGCGGCGGCCATGCCCAGCGCCTGGGGATAGAAGGAGAGCTGGGTCATCAGCGCCTTGTCGGTGGCGCCTTCAACACCGGCCTTGGAAACCATCAGGCCGGCGGCGGTGGAGACGATCAGGGCCGGCATCTGGGAGACCAGGCCGTCACCCACGCTGAGCAGGGTGAAGGTCTGCGAGGCATCGGAAAAGCTCATGCCCTTCTGGGCCACCGCGATGATGATGCCGCCCACGATGTTGATGCCCACGATCAACAGGCCGGCAATGGCGTCGCCGCGCACGAACTTGGAGGCGCCGTCCATGGCGCCGAAGAAGTTGGATTCGCCTTCGATGGTCTTGCGGCGAAGCTTGGCTTCCTTTTCGTCGATCAGGCCGGCGCTGAGATCGGCGTCGATTGCCATCTGCTTGCCGGGCATGGCGTCCAGGCTGAAGCGTGCCGCGACTTCGGCGATGCGTCCCGAACCCTTGGTGATGACGATGAAGTTGACGATGATCAGGATGGCGAAGACGATCAGGCCGATAACGAAGTTGCCCTGCATGATCAGCTTACCGAAGGCCTGAATGACATAGCCCGAGGCGGCGGTGCCTTCGTTGCCATGGCCCAGGATCAGGCGGGTGGAGGCAAGGTTCAGCGCCAGCCGCATCATGGTGGTGATCAGCAGGATGGTCGGGAAGGACGAGAATTCCAGCGGCTTCCTGATGAATACCGCCGTCATCAGGATCAGGATCGAGAAGCTCAGCGAAAAGGCCAGGCTGACATCCAGCAGCCAGGTCGGCAGCGGCACGATCAGCACGACCAGGATGGCCATGATGCCGATCGCCAGTCCCAGATCGGACTTGCGGATAAATGCGCCGATCCTGCCGGGCGAGAAGTCGAAGCCCGTGGAGGCCGTGGTGCCGATGTCAGACATCTAAATCAACCTGCAAATCAACCGGTAAAAACTAGCCCGCCATCTTCTGTTCGCCAGCCGCATAAGGGCGCTGCTCGCCGTGGCTAGGAATGCTCAGCCCGGAGTCGGAATATTCGCGCAGCTTGTTGCGCAAGGTGCGGATCGAGATGCCCAGGATGTTGGCGGCATGGGTGCGATTGCCCAGGCAATGGTCCAGGGTGTCCAGGATCAGGTCGCGCTCGACATCGCTGACGGTGCGGCCGACCAGCCCGCGGGTGACGGCGGTGGCCGAGACCACCGCGTTCTGTACTGCAGGATTCTGCGTCATCATCGGGGCGGCGGAGACCTGGGTGCCGTCGGGCAGGCGGATGGCTTCTGGGCCGATTTCCCCGCCCGAGGCCAGCAGCACGGCGCGGTGGATGGTGTTTTCCAGCTCGCGGACATTGCCCTTCCAGACATGCCCCAGCAGCAGGCGCTCGGTCTGGGACGAGACCTGGCGATAGGGCACGCCATTGGCTTCGGCATATTTGCGCGCGAAGTGATGGGCCAGGGCGCGAATATCCTTGGGACGTTCGCGCAGCGCCGGCAGGCGCAGGTTGACCACGTTCAGGCGGTACAAAAGGTCTTCGCGGAAGGTGCCGTGCTTGACCGCTTCGGCCAGGTCACGGTTGGAGGTGGCGATGATGCGGATGTCGACCTTGACCGGCTTGGTGCCGCCGACCCGGTCGATCTCGCGTTCCTGGATGGCACGCAGCAGCTTGGCCTGCAGGCGGGCGTCCATTTCGCTGATTTCGTCCAGCAGCAGGGTGCCGCCATTGGCTTCTTCGAACTTGCCGATGCGCCGGGCGATGGCGCCGGTGAAGGCGCCCTTTTCATGGCCGAACAATTCGGATTCCAGCAGGTTTTCCGGGATGGCGGCGCAGTTCACCGAAATGAACGGCTTGTCGTTGCGCGCCGACTTGCGGTGGACGTAACGGGCCAGCACTTCCTTACCGGTACCGCTTTCGCCGGTGATCAGGATCGAGGCTTCGCTGCCCGCGACCTGGTCGGCCAGGCTGAGCACCGCGGTCATGGCTTCGTCTTCATGCACCAGCTGATGGGATTCGTCGGCCACCGCCGCCAGCACCGCCGCGATCAGTTCGGCGTCGGCGGGGAGCGGCAGATATTCCTTGGCGCCGGCGCGGATCGCATCCACGGCGCGGCGGGTGTCGGTGCCGATGCCGCAGGCCACGACCGGCGTGCAGATGCGCTCGGCCGCCAGGCCGCGCACCAGGGCGGCGATGTCCAGGCTGACGTCGCAGAACACCAGGTCGGCGCCCACGCCACCGCGCAAGCTGGCCAGGGCCTGCTCGATGTCCGCGGCATGGGTGACTTTCGCCCCCTTGTCCATGGCGATCTTGGTGGCGAGGCCGATCTGACCCTGCAGGCTTCCGACGATGAGTAGACGCATGGCTTTAGTCCTTCAAATTCTGATCTTACGAGCCGGAGCCGGCCTTGATGATTTCCGTCATGGTGATGCCCAGCCGGTCTTCCACCAGCACGACTTCGCCGCGCGCGACCAGGCGGTCATTCACATAGATATCGATGGCTTCGCCGACCTTGCGGTCCAATTCGACGATGGTGCCCTTGCCCAGCTTGAGCAGCTGGCTGACTTCCATGCCGCTCTTGCCCAGCACGGCGCTGACCGTGACCGGAACGTCGAACACCGCTTCCAGATCGGCGGCCGAATGTTTCGGCGCGGCCTCGGCCGGCGAGTCGGTATTGAGCAGGGCGGCGCCGGGAGCGGCTTCGCGGCTGAGATCGGGCAGATCGACATTGTCGGTCGCCATGGAATTATCCTTTCACGAGGGAAGAAAAACGGTGGGCAATCAGGCTGGTCAGGGCGTCTTCGATGGCGCTTTCGCTGCGCTCGGCGCCGCCGCCGCGCCATTCGATGCGGCAATCGGCGCCGGTCATGTTGGGGTCGGCGGCAACCGCGACGCGGCCCTCATAGCCTTCTTCATGGGCGATATCGGCCAGGCGCGGCTCCAGGATTTCGGCGACCGCCGGGGCGGCGCGCAGGGTGATGCGCGGTTCGGCGATGGCCTGGTGCATGGCCTGGCGCA
>Ga0193716_1001075_pt1 | contig 16225 bp, 15 predicted proteins | sample U2c1metaG_FD_145901 | JGI IMG/M metagenome (GOLD analysis project Ga0193716, IMG submission 145901) | Soil microbial communities from a riparian zone of the East river system, Colorado, United States - U2c1 | ecosystem: Environmental > Terrestrial > Soil > Riparian zone | place: USA: East River...
GTTACCAGCATCATCGATTCGGGCGCGCAGAGCTTTGCCGGAGTATGGAACTTCACCAGTGGCGATCATCCCGGAATGTGGAACACTCCGAAGGCCAACTTCCAGCCACGATTCGGCATGGCATACCGCATCAGCGATCGTACTGCCTTCCGCTTCGGCTACTCCCTCTATATTGTGCCCACGGAGTACAACTTCACCTCCGCACCCGTCTCGGGCTTCGAAGATATCAACTTCCTCGAGCCGCCGTTCTTCGGCATGACGGGATATCAGAATGTGGCGCCTCCACTCAACGGTGTTCCGCAGGCAACATTTGCAGATCCTTACCCTGCAAGCAGCCCGCTTGTGCCCATCGCGAGTCGCTCTGCCGGTGGCAACGTCGGGCGTGGTGGACCTCAGCTACTTTGGTATCCGAAGAACTTTCAGAAGCCCTATAACAATCGCCTGAACGTCTCGTTGCAGCACGAAATGCCAGGACAGCTCGTCGCCTCACTGTCTTATTTCCTCAATATTGGAAACCAGCTCTACAACAAGGCGTTGAACAATATCAATCCGCAGATACTGCAATCCTACTCACCCGATTATCTAAACAACACTACCATCCAAAATCCGGCGCTTGTTTGGTCGATCGTCGGATTAATCATGAGGAAGCTACAGAGGCGGATGAGACCCTGACCACCCGGCTGCGGCGGCCCTCAAGGTCAACCATTAGGTGCCATTATGTATCAAGCGACCGAAAGCCTGCGAAAACTCGGTCAAGTTTTATCTGAACCTAGACAATAACCATGTAACCAGGGCCGAAGAATCCTGTTTGATGCTTCCAACACCTCTGCGAAGCCCCACCTAGGAACCGCGCAGTCGTACCGATGTACCCGAAGGCCATAAACCTTCGGGGAACAGTCTTCGAGGGCGACAGATTTCCTATCCAATAGCCGCCGTACTTTTCATCAAAAGCGGCGCCGCCGGACTATCCGAGGACTCTCTGGCTGCACGAATGTGGCTGTTCCCTGCATAATCCTGGCGTTGAATCGGTCCGGCAACACATAATTGCCAAGAGAGGCCGGAAATGGCACAGTTTGCATTGCATGTGAACGGCGCGGTGCGCAATGTTGAGGCAGATGGCGACATGCCGTTGCTGTGGGCATTGCGTGATCTGCTGGCGCTGACGGGTACGAAGTATGGCTGCGGCATTGGAATGTGCGGCGCCTGTACGGTTCACCTGGATGGTAGCCCGGTGCGCTCGTGTCAGACATCGCTGGCTGATGTTGGACATCAGAAAATAATCACTATCGAGGGCCTTGGAAAAGACGGGCTGCATCCCCTGCAAGAAGCCTGGGTCGCCGAGCAGACGCCGCAATGCGGTTATTGTCAGTCCGGGCAGATCATGGCGGCGGCCGCGTTGCTTGCGTCGAACCCGCATCCTACAGACGCTCACATTGCTGACGCGATGGCCGGCAACATCTGCCGGTGCGCAACTTACTTCCGCATTCGCAGAGCCATTCATCGTGGAGCGCAGGAGATGAGGCCGTGAAAGTCAGCCGCAGGGGTTTTCTGGGTAGGTCAGCCGCGCTGGCTGGCGGAGCTTTCGTGATCGGATTCCATCTGAATGCCGCTGCCCAGGATACTGCAGGCAAGGTAGAAAGCGGCGCAAATCCTTTCGATGCCTGGATCCACATCACGCCTGACAGCAGTGCGGAGTTGGTTCTGGCGCAGTCGGAGATGGGGCAGGGTGTGTACACCTCTCTTCCCATGTTGCTGGCCGAGGAAGCCGACCTGGACTGGGAACGGGTCACGGTCGTGCAGTCCGATTCGACCAAAGGCACAGGGGGGAGCGGCAGCGTGCGGTCAAACTATCTGCCGTTACGTCGAGCGGGCAGCCAGTTGCGCTGGGCGATGATTGCGGCGGCCGCGCGAAAATGGAACGTCCCCGAATCGGAATGCAGTACAAGCAAAGGCGAGGTGTCACACACTCGTACGGGACGCAAGCTCGCCTATGGGCAACTGGTCGCGGAAGCCAGCCGCATACCGCTCCCAGATGCGAAGACGATCAAGCTCAAGGACCCATCTCAGTTCACATTAATAGGCCGGTCGACACCCCATCTTGATATTCCGGACAAATGCACGGGCAAGGCACGTTTCGGGCTGGATGTGCGCGTTCCGGGCATGGTTTATGCCGTCATCGCGCGGTGTCCTACCTTCGGAGGCACTGCGGCCAGGTTCGATGCCACAAAGGCGCTCTCCGTTCCCGGAGTTCTCCAGGTCTTCGAGATCCCGGCGCGCGGCTTTCGCGTCTTCAGCGCCGGCGGAGTGGTAGTAGTTGGCAAAACCACGTGGGCCGCAATGCAGGGGAGAAAGGCGCTTGCAATCACATGGAACCATGGCCCCAATTTCGGCGAAACAACTGAGTCCCTGCGTGCACAGATGAAGCAGGCGCTGGCAAAGCCGCCTGCATGGACTCCCGATCCCAAGGCTGACGACCTAGAGACAATGCCGGCCGTCAAGCGTATCGAAGCAGTGTACGAATTTCCGTTCCTGGCTCATGCCTGCATGGAACCAATGAATACTACTATCCACCTGAAGAACGGCAAGTGTGAGGTCTGGTCGCCTTCGCAGGGAGCCGAAGCCATACGAGGTCCGATCGCCAAAGAGCTGGAGCTGCCAGAGAGCGCTGTTACGATACACACCACATTGATGGGCGGCGGCTTCGGACGCCGTTATCAATACGACTTTCCTACGGAAGCCGCACAGATCGCACGCCATGTCTCGTCGCCGGTTCAACTCGTGTGGACCCGCGAAGATGACATGACCCATGATTTCTATCGTCCCGCGGGCATGCGGCGCATGCGCGGAGCATTGGATGCAAATGGAAACGTTCTGGTCTGGTCCGATCATCTTGCTGACACCGCAATCGACGCGTTCTGGAGCGCTCCCGGACAATATAAGGTCAATGGCGGGGAGCTGCCTCCGCCCCTTCCGTATCCTGTTCCGGTGGTTCGCAAAGGATTTTCGCTCATTAACAGCGCGGTTCCTGTCGCATGGTGGCGCTCGGTAGAAAATTCGTTCCATGGCTTCGCGGTAGAATCTTTTGTTGACGAACTCGCTCACGCGGCGGGGCAGGATCCATACCTCTTTCGGAAGCGGTTGTTGCAACTGCCCCAGGTTCCTCACCCCCAGACGGGCGGTGAGGGTGGGACGCCGCCCGATCCCAATCGACTGCTCGCAGTTCTCGACCTTGTGGCGCAAAAGGCCGGTTGGGACAAGCCGCTGGGTAAGGGCCGAGGTCGAGGCATTGCGTGCACAACCACTTATGCTTATCTGGCGGAGGTGGCAGAGGTGACGGTGGAGGGCGACAACATCAAAGTTGATCGCCTGGTAATGGCGGTTGATTGCGGACAGGTGATCAATCCCAACGGCGCGCGATCACAACTCGAGGGTGGAATGCTATTCACCACGAGCGCGGTGCTGAAAGAAGCCATTACTATCCGCAACGGCGCCGCCGAACAGAAGAATTTCGACGATTACAAGGTATTGCGCATGCCGGAGGCGCCGGCCCTTGAAACCTATTTCATCGAGAACCATGACGAGCCCTACGGACTTGGCGAGGCGGCTGTATGGCTTACCGGACCGGCCATCGCAAACGCCATCTTTGCCGCAACGGGAAAGAGGCTCCGCCGCATGCCATTCCGCATGGATGATACTTCCGTCTAGTCGAATTCGCAGCCAGCATACACGCTTGTTAAACCATTACCGTTTATCTTCACCTTATTAGGGCTATCAGTCGGGCGCCGTGCTGGCCGGTTGATGACGTCAGGGCATATCACTGATTGGGTGTCTCGGCTATTTAGTACCAATTGAACAGCATCTGGCGATAAGCAAAGCCCCATTTTTATTACGAAAACGCCCGGTCCACGGGGCGTGAACTAGCAAAATTCGAAGAAGATGGACGCTGCCGCCTAGATGTTGGAAGAGCATTCTTCGCTCGCTCGGGCAATGCACCGATTGAGATCTAGCTAAACGCTCTATTCGTAGCGCAGAGCGGTCATCGGATCGACGCGCGCCGCTCTTCGCGCCGGGATCCAGCAGGCACATATCGCTGTCAGCATGAGCAAGAGCGTTGTTACGCCAAGCGTTACTGGATCATAGGCCGCAACGCCGATCAGTTGGCTCCCGATGAATCGTCCAAGCAGGAGGCTCATTGCTACTCCAATCGCGATGCCAAAAAGAACGAGCCGCAATCCCGAGCGGATCACCATCCTCAGAACGTTTTGCGGGTCTCGCTCCCAATGCCATACGGATTCCGATCTCCTGCGTCTTTCGAGCGGTGGAGTACGCCAATACGCTGTAGACACCCACTGTTACCAGAACGAGCCCTACACATCCGAAGATCGTTATCATAATGACGCCAAACCTGGGTCCTGCGTACATCCGTTTGTTGATGAATCCCTCCAACGTATCTGGGTAAGCCAGAGCAATTCCAGAATCCACCGTCCAGATCTCTTTGCGGATTAGGTCGATCATGGCTAAGGGGTCTTGCGCGGTGCGCACGATCAGAACCCGCGAGCCCAAGGTCGCGAAGGTATATGGTAACCACAGCTCCGGATTGACTCCGCTTTGTGGTATGCGATTTGTCACATCTCCAACCACTCCGATGATTTCGAACGATGCATCGTGCGGCGAGTTTGCATCCGTCTTCAGATTCGCGAGCCGCAGGCGCTGTCCGATTGGATTTTGATTAGCAAGATACCTGCGCACAAAAGTTTCGTTTACTACTGCCACTTTCCGGATGTTATTGATCTCCGGCTCACTAAAAGTTCTTCCTTTCTTCAGCTCTATTCGCAAGGTGCGGAAATATTCCTCGCTGACGTACTGAACCGAGGACTGCCAATTTTCCAAGTGCGCCTTTCCGACGATGTTGATCTGGCTCTGGCTGCCGCCGTAAGGCGGACGCTGGCTTGACTCCGCTGCCTCCACAACTCCAGGCAATGCCTTCACGCGCGATAGCAGCGGACGCACAAATTGCGCCACCTGTTCTGTTGTTCTGTAATGTTCCTCTGGAAGGACCAGCACCGTCTGATAGACGTGATCGGCTCGTAATCCCAGATTCGCCTGACGGAGGTCCACGAAGCTTCGCATGAACAATCCGGCACTGACCAGCAGAATCAAAGAGACAGCGACTTCTACCACCACGATCGCGTCGCCAAGCCATCTGTGCTGGGGAACTACTGCCTACCCCCTTGCTGCTATCACGCAACGAATCGTTGATGTCACTATGCGACGATTGCAGAGCCGGAGCCAAGCCAAAGATCAGCGCGGTCAGCGCCGCAATGCTAAAGGTGAAGATCAGTACTGGAGCGTTTAACTGAATCACAGCTTCGGCTGGGATGAGGTCTGGCGGTATGGCCGCAACCAGCAACTTCAATCCTCCCCATGCAAATACAGTGCCGAGCGCTGCTCCAGCTATGGCGAGAACCAGACTCTCGATCATCAGCAGCCTGATGAGTCGTGCACGCCTGGCTCCCAGAGCTGCGCGCAGGGAAAATTCTCTTTCTCGTGTTGTAGCCCGCGCCAGCATTAGGTTTGCGACATTACTACATGCAATCAACAGCAATAAACCAACCGCCGCCAGTACGGTGTACAGAGTAGCCTTGAAATGTTCGACCACCGTATCGCCGATGTGTTTTACGAGCACGGTGAACTGTGCAGGGTAATCATGGGGATGAAGCTTGGCCAAACGATTCGCGACGACCGTCAGTGTCGCCTGCGCCTGTTCGTTTGTCACGCCGGGTTTCAGGTGTCCGAGGAAAAACCAGTTTGGACGGCTCGCTGGTCCCATACCAGCACTCCGCGTTAACTTTTCAGGAATGTACAGATCAGCGTCATACCAACCAAAGCGCGGCGGCATGATGCCGACCAGTGTGCGTGCGGTCCCATTCAGCAGAAAGGACTTATTCAATATGGACAGGTCTCCATTAAACCGCTGTTTCCATATCTTGTAGCGCAAAACAAAGACCGGCGATGCCCCTGGCTCATAGTCTCCCGGCTGCAACACGCGTCCGTGCAGCGCCGGCATACCGAAAAACTCGGAGGCGCCGGGCGTGACGCGAGCTCCATAGAATTGATCGGTGCCTTCTCCATGTTGATAGAGGACGAGGTCTTCCTGGGTTGCCACGCTTCCGTCGAAAATCTGGCTGGTTTCAGCAAATTCCAGAACTTCGTTAGCTGCGTATCCCTGTCGTCCATCGTCTTAGCCTTGCTGTGTGCCTTGGATGCGTGGAAACACAATGTGTCTCGCATCCTTATATGGAAATGGCGCCAACAACACGTTATCGATCACACTGAAGATTGCCGTGGCTGCTCCAATTCCGAGAGCCAGCGTCGTGATTGATACGACTGTGAATCCTCGGCTCTTCCACAATGTGTGCAGCGAATAGCGCAGGTCGAGCCACAGTGTCTCGAGGGACGTCAACGTCTGCGACTCTCTGCGGACTTCCCGTAACAAAGTTGTGTTGCCAAACTGACGCCGGGCCGCTTGTGTTGCTTCTTCGCGTGACATACCTTGCGTGACATATTTTTCGACAAGCAGTTGCAGATGCTCCTGGAGCTCATCATCGAACTCTTCATCATGTCGCTGTCGAAACAGAAAACCGCGGAGTTTCGCCATAAATCCGCGCAGACGGTACTCCAATTTCGAAGCCGTGATCACCTCTTCTCTTCCAGCCGCAGCACACGGCCAATCACGCCGGAAATCCTCTCCCAGTTCTCGGTTTCTACCATGAGCTGCTTCTGCCCGCTCTTTGTGATGGAATAAAACTTCGACTTTCGGTTGTTGTCCGATGTGCCCCACTCCGCCTTAATCCACCCCTGCTGTTGCATGCGCAGCAACGAGGTGTACACGGTTCCCTCATTTAGTCGGAGAGTGTCATGGCTCACTTGCTCGATCCGTCGCGCAATCCCGAAGCCATGCAGTGGCCCGAGAGCATGCAGCGTCTTCAGGATCATCAGGTCCAACGTGCCCTGCAGCACTTCTGATTTCTTGGTTTCCATAATTTGTTCGATCAAAAGCCCGAATTATCTCAGGCCCCCTCCTTGCATTGTCCAAGGGAGCATATTCCATCTTCCTATGCAATGTCCATAGGAGCGATATAACAGAGGTATGTCCAATCGGAATGAGAGGGGCCAGAAATCCAGAGGCTCGAAGAGAGCGCCACCGTAAGCAGATTCGAGCGCCCATTTACGGACAGCCGATTTTCGGATTTTGGGCAGATGAATGGCTGCCGGCAAAGTCGTTCATATGTTATCTCTCGACCATAAACCTCTTCGCGATTGATGCGGCGACAGGCAAAAGAAGTGGGCCTTCGACCCGAGTGGAGGGCATGAGGTCATCGGTAGCACGCGGGACCGAGGTATCACCTACTGTACGGATGGCAAGGGGGATGAACGCATTTTTGTAAGGCAGGGCACCTTGGGTCGTACGACATCTCCAGGTAGCCTGGCCGAACGACTCTGATCGTTCTCCCTGAAAGAGAAACACCCCCTCTGGACACCCGTAAAGAGAAAAGTTTGACGGGCGAGAGAAAATCTCAGCGGGCCTTCCATGAGAAGGCCCCGCTACTGTCTTATTTGCGAAGGATTGGATCTTTTGTTTATGACATGGCTCATGGGAGCGGCAACTTATCAGTCATTGAGAATTCGAGATCGCTGGAGCAATAGAACGGAAGCCGGTTAGCGTGACTGCCCGGATAAGTTCTGCTGGGACACTTCTGGCACTCAGACTATCCGAGCATATAACTGTCGCAGACAGTTGGCGATAACACTCAGATAGCTAGTGATTCGATCGCTACACAGAAGATGACGGTTGTCGTTCCCGCTTCCAAAAGGAGCGGAGAAAAATAGCTACTCCACCGCCAATGAGTAGGGACGTGGCGCCGATGACTTTAGCGGTCGCAATCCCTTTGTGAGGCTCATCGTTAGGTGGAACAATGGCCAGGACAATCGTTAGCAATGTCGTTATTAGCCCCACCGAAGCGAGGAGAACGGCGACAGGCTTTCCTCCTGGAAGCCGCGTCGCTCCATGCGGAACAGGCTCGCGTTGCAGCCGGATCATCGCGAGGAATAGGAATACGAACGGGATAAAATAAGTAATGATGGACATGCTGACGAGCAGGTCATACGCGCTTTGCACAGTGCTACCAGCCTGGCTCAGCAACGCGCAGAACATTCCCGCGAGGCCATAGAAAATAATCGCGATCCACGGTGTGCCCCACCTTGCATGAACGCGTCCAAAGGCCCGGGGCAGGTAGCGATCAATTCCAGCCACAAACGGTAGCCGCGAGGTTGATGAAAGAAAGGAAGCTGCTCCCCCGATGCTGTTTAGAGCGATGAGAAGCGCGATTACTGCCACGATCCACGAAACACCGAGCCGTGCGCACATTCGTTGAAGGGCGCTTGGAAAACCGCCCACTCCGCTAATTTCAGCGCTCGGCAACGCGACAAGCAGCGCGATCGTTCCAACAATGTAACTAGTAGCAAGAATTATCCCCGAGGCAATCAATGCACGGGGAATGGTCCGACGGGGGTTCTTAATTTCCTCGCTCATGAAGGAGCCGGTCTCGCAGCCACCAAATGCGAAGAAGATTGTCGACCAGAAGATCGCATTTTTTAGATCGGCGTGGGGAGTCATACTGCTTGCGGTGAACTTAGTAGCGGACCCAAATCGGAAAAGGCTGAGACCCGCGAGAGCCACAAGAATGATAATCGGAACCCAACTGCCAAATGCACCAAGGCTGCTTATCCATTTTCCAAACTTCAGCCCGCGGACGTTGAGCATTGTAATAAGCGCGAGACATACCAGTGCGAACAAGAGATAGTAGATACCGCTATTACTAAGGTGCTGGCCATGCGGGAAGGCGAACAGCAGGCTTCCCGCGCCGAAGTAGAGCACCGCGGGGAAATAGGGGAGATTACTCATCCAGTAGGTCCAAGCAACAAGGAAGCCGGAAAAGTCACCGAATGCGTGCTGAGTCCAGACATAGATGCCGCCTTCCTGCGGATAGCGCGCCGAGAGTTCGAGCACACTCGCAGCGAGGGGAACAAAGAAGAAGATACACGCGAAAATCCAAACAAGGATTGTGCTGGGACCAGCCGCTGCTGCTGTTGCTATCCAACGCAGGCTCAATCCACCTGCAATGTAGAAGAGAGTCAGATCGAAGAAGCCCAACTCGCGCTTGAGTAGATCTTTTTCGCCCGAGTCGGGGTTGCTCATCGGGCGCCATCCAGATCGCGCAATACTGCCATCGCAGCATTACGCCCGTTTATCCCAATGACACTGCCGCCGGGGTACGTGCAGGCACCGCACAAATAAACGCCCTTCATCGGAGTTCTCGCTGTGAGACGGTTGCTCCACATGTAGGCGGGGAGGCACTCGCCCTGGAATATATGTCCACCAGTAAGACCGACCTTCTGCTCGATGTCCGGAGGACCGAGCACCTGCGCATCGACAACAGCCTCTTGCAAATTACTGCAAAAACGGCCAATTGAACTCAATGCCAAGGCCTTCGCTTCGCCGCGATGTCCATCCCAACTACCCGATGCAAACTTGTACGGCACATATTGTGCGAAGACACTCATCGTGTGCAAACCTGCTGGAGCCACGCTCGCATCATGCGCGCTCTGGAAGTAAAGCTCGCACCAGAGTTGCTCTGGAAGCTGGCCAGCGCGAGCTGCGGCATAACTTGCCTTCCACTCTGCCTTCGTTAGCGGAGCATTGATCTGACCATAGTGATGCGGCTCCTGAATTCCTGGCCGAGCAGTAAAGTTCGGCAGCTCGCGTAGCAATACGTTCAGCTTTACCGTGCATCCCACCATGGGCACGGATCGTACTCTCTCAGCCCAGTCTGGATCTGCAAATGCATCCAGCATGCACAGTGTACGGATTGGATCTGCGTTCGAGACGATAACCGGAGCGGTGATATGTTCACCGCCTTCGAGCAGTACGCCTTCTTCGGGCAGAATGCGCGCCACGTTTATGCCCGAGGCCACAACCGCTCCGGCCTCGCGGGCGGCATCGCAGAAGTAGAAGGACACCATTCCCATGCCCCCCTTCACATAGCCCCACATGCCCGGCATACCACCAAGTCGGCCTGATGAGTGATGGAAGCGAATGGAAGCCGTTCCAACGTCAAAGGGACTTGCGTTCGTGCCGATCACTCCTTGGCCGAGGTAGGCAGACTGCAACCGTTCGTCGATAAGATAGCGTTCGACGAACTCCGCCATCGACCAGTTGAAAAGAAGACTGGACGCTTCGGTGTCGCCTGCCAAAAGCTCCTCGAGCCTCTCTTGCGTGGGCGCATCGCCTATCCATAAGTCTTTTGAGGCGTCGTGTGGGTCGTCGGCAAAAAAACCGCTCGCGGGCCGGAGCGTATCTCGCAATCTGCGGATCACGTCGTTCATCGCTCGCCAGCCTTCGACATCTCTAGGCGAGAAGCGCCGAACCTCCTCTTCGCATCGAGCGTCATCGTCCCAAAGTTGGATGCTGGTCCCGTCCAAGAAGGGCACAAAAAGGCCGTTTACAGCCGGCGCCCAATCAAAGCCGCGGCTTGGTAGTGCGAGTTCCTTGATCACGAGCGGATGCAAGAGCCCGGCAAGATATGCGCAGGGCGACATCCGGACACCAGGAAATGGTTCTTCGACCGTACAGGCCCCGCCGACTCGTTCGCGGCTTTCCAGCACGAGCACCCGTTGACCCGCTCGCGCCAGGTACGTGGCACACGCCAATCCGTTGTGACCTGCCCCGATCACGATCACATCCCAGCGACACGCAGCAATTTCCTTGAGTGGCGCCGGCAGCCCGACCTTGCCCAAGATTGCTGCCGTCGCGGACATAACGGCAGTATCTACGCCCAGCTGCCGATAGCAAAGTAGAAAACGATGGAAATGGGAGTGGCGTAAAGACTGGATTGTCCGTCATCCGGAAATAATCCAGTCGCAGATGTTCATTTCCGATGCCCGTGATCCGAAGCTCAAACCGTTTAAGCGCAAGACAGGGTAATCGGAAAGTCCAGGAGCGAAATTGCCTTTCAAACTATCGACCCTGTTTTTTTTAAACATTGCTGTCCTTGAACGGGTTCTCTTTAATTCGCATCCTGGTTCTCCGAAAGACGTTCCAATTCAATAGACAATGCAAATTATTGATCTGAAACGAGAAAATCTAGTTATCGTTAAGTTGTGGTACAATGCGCGCGAGTACCTATATGTCTCACCTGATGCACTTCGCTTGCATTGCACTGATTGCGATCGGACTCATTGCTGTTGTCGCTGATTATGATCTACATCCCGCAATCGTAGGTTTATCTCGATTGGATTTTCTTGTAGTCGCTGCTATAAACCTTGCAGGCCGTGCCCTTGCAGCACAAATTTTTTCCCCATCGCTGCTGCAGGGATCGTATCGTAACTCTGACTACCATCCACCCAACCTCATTGATCTCAATTGCACCCGCCTCTGCTAACCGCGTGGCGTGATGCAGCTCTAGTCGCGCAAACAGACCGTGACGGCCTCTGGCCATTGAACGATTGATGGACAGAGTAGAAAGTCACTCGTCCGCTCCCGCTACTTGCTTCTGTCGTTTGCGATTGCCACTGGTTATTTTACGGAGGCTAAAATGAGACGCACATTTCAATATGCAGTATCAGCACTTGTTGCAACTATCTTGTCGCTGTCCGCGTATGCGCAGCGTTTAGACGGAACCCTGCGCGGAACGGTAGAAGACCCCTCGGGGGCCGTGATCTCGCAAGCAGAGGTCATCGTTACAAATCAGGACACAGGAGTTCAACAAACTACGCAGACAACTTCGACAGGAGAATATGTCTTTCCCAACTTGCTGGTTGGCGCATACCGGGTAGAAGCTCGCGCCAAGGGCTTTTCGACCTATTCTCAGAAAGATGTTCACGTGTTGCCGAACCAAATCGTAGTTGCGAATCCACGCTTGGTCGTGGGCGCTGAAAATACTATTGTGGAAGTTTCAGTAGATACTGAAGTTGTGCAGACCGCCTCTGCTCAGCTTTCTAACGATTTTTCTGGACGCGCAATCATGGATATACCCAATCCAGGTGTCGGCGGTGGACCTCTGAATTTCGCGTTGATGGCGCCCAACACTACTTCCCAAGGCGCAGGAGTGTTGGGGGAGGGCGGCTCCATTGGCGGAGCCCGTCCTCGACTGAATAGCTTCAACATCGATGGCGTGGACGACAATCGCGTTGACGTCACCGGCCACTCTTCGGATGTTATCCCCGAAGCAGTTGCTGATTTCAATCTCGTAACCAACATGTTCAGTGCTGAATTGGGCCACTCCGCAGGCGGTCAGTTTAACGTTGTGACCAAGTCCGGTACAAACAACTGGCATGGATCGCTCTGGGGATTTACAAACAACCGTGACTTCAACGCCATGGACAACTTGGAGAAGAGTTCCGGTCTGACGGCACCTCGCCGGATTGACCGGAGCCGTTACGGAGCCGATATTGGCGGGCCTATCCTTAAAGACAAACTTTTCATCTATGGTGCATACCAATTCTCGAATCTCGGTTTGCCGGCCTCTGCAGTGCAGCAACTTGCACCTACAGCCGAAGGTCTAGCACGGCTAAAGAGCATGGCGGCCAACGGTGCGGTGCAGACTATCCTGGACCAGTTCCCAACTGCGCCCGCGGCCGATGCGCCCGCGGAAACCGTTAATGGCGTGGCGATTCCTGTCGGAACATTTCAGCCAGTTGCGCCAAGTTACCTCAACCAGCATGACTTCAACATCAACGGTGACCTCAACATAGGTAAGCATCAAGTGCGTGCGCGTTTCCTCTATGGCAGGCAGCGCTCTCCGAACGTTAACCCGCAGACACCACAGTCTCAATTCACGGGTGCTTATGCCCTGGATACCCGGAAAGTCATCCTCACCGATGCGTGGTCCATCAACAACCATACAGTCAATGACCTGCGCATGTCCTATTCACGGTTTGTGCAGGCATATACAGTGCCTACCCAGTTTGCAAACTTTCCTAACGCCAAAGTGGACGTCTTAGGTTTGAATGTAGGTCCAGAGGATAATTCGCCACAAAGCTACGTTCAGAACAACTATCAGGTTTTGAATAACATAACCTTGATCAAAGGCGCACATACGATCAAGTTCGGCCCTGAGTATCGCAGATGGATTGCTCCGACGAAATTTCTGCCTCGCTCACGCGGTGAATGGGACTATGCGGACCTTCAGACATTAATCAATGACCAAGTTCCAAATGGGTTTAATCAGGCCCTACGAGGAGCGGGCTCCGATATCTTCGACGGAAATCAGTATGCCCTCTACGGTTTTATTCAGGATGATTGGAAGGTAACGCCGCGTCTGACCTTAAATCTTGGCGTACGCTACGAATGGACGAGCAACGCGGCGTCTGCAAACTTGCAGACGCTAAATGCAATTTCCACTTTGCCTGGTGTATTCGACTTCCGGGCGCCAAAAACAGATACGAATAATTTCATGCCGCGCATTGGTTTTGCCTGGGATCCCACAGGTCAGGGAAAAATGGCTGTTCGCGGCGGTTTTGGCGTCTCTTATGATGTCACGCCACAGAATTTCGCGACACTGCAACTCCCACCGCAATTGCAGACCGAGCAGAATCCGAACATCACCTGCGCGTTGCCGGGTTCTCCGGCATGGTGCGCGAATTACTTGGCGGGCGGTCCCGGCACGGGTTTTTTGGCCGGAGGGGGATTGCTGCAGGTGAACGTGCCTCCCACGACCCAGGCCGATGCTCGGGCAGCAACTCAGGGCATCATTCTGGATCAGAAACAACCAAAAATCCTGACGTGGACGTTGGGGATACAGCAGCAAGTCATGAACAATACTAGTTTGGAATTGCGGTATCTGGGCACACGCGCAACCCAGCTTCCCGTTCAGGCTCGCATAAACACTATCAGCGCCTTCAGAGCGGGGCTGCAGCCCCTGCCAACATTCATAAGTGCAGGCCAGATTCCGGGTACCATCGTAGGCGGTTCACGGCTCTCTGATTTTGAGAGCTTCGATCCGTTCATACATCCAGAGTTCAGCCTGATGACCGCGTTTCCACAGATTGGTGGCAGCACCTATCACGCTGCCTCAGTCGATCTAAACCGAAGGTTCTCGCGCAGTTTCATGTTCCGCGCCAATTACACTTGGGCACACAACATTGATGACTCTACGAATGAGTTGTTCAGTAGTGTGGTAAATCCACGCCGTCCGTTCGACTGGATGAACTTGCGGCAAGACCGCGGCCGATCGGCCCTGGATATCCGTCACAAGTTCGCAATGTCATGGATTTACGAGCTCCCCACCCTCAAGAATGGTTATGGTGCGTTGAAAGCAGTGACGAACGGGTGGCAGTATACTGGATCGTTTATTGCTCAGTCCGGGCAACCAGTCGATATCCTCTCTAACGCCGACTCGAATGCTAACGCTGATACCGCTGCAGATCGTGGCATCCTTAATCCAGCCGGGAGTCCCTTAGTTGGGACAGCCGTCAACTATGTCTGCGCGGGATCTGGTGGTGTCACTAGCATTGCCTCGATCGATGCTGGTTGCCTTGGAGGTAGTGGCAACGTGGCTGGATATGTCGCCCAGAATCCCAATGCTGGATACGTACAGGCCGAGCTGGGCGCCATGCCCACCCTCGGGCGCAACAGCTTCGGATCTCCCGGAATGAGTGTCTGGAACATGGCAGTACTTAAGACCGTGAAGCTGAACGAGAAGTTTTCTCTTCTGTTCCGGGTAAATACGTTCAACACATTTAACCACCGTAACTTTACTTTGGCGCAGCCCAGTGTCTTTCAGACTGGCTCCGGCGGCCCGATCGGTACGGTGAACAATGCTCTAAGCACTACCTATTCCAATCTCACTTCCGCCTTGTTCTTGAATAATCGGCAGTTCAGCGGCGGTGCACGCGTGATGCAACTGGGTGTGAAAGTGATTTGGTAATCATCCTAAATTCCGGGGCTTGCAAGAGCCCCGGCGTTGGTCTGGTATCCAAAGTCATAACCATTTGGGGCCTTATGTTCTATGATTGCCTCTCTCGGCACTGGGGCCTGTTCGAAGGTCTACTGGAACAACCAAGCCGCTTTTAGGGAACTGCTGGTTCAGCTTCCCTCCAGCAGTTCTTCCAAGATATTCAAACCGAATTTCGGTTCCCTAATGCATCGACTCTCACTCTATTTCTTTTTGACATGGATTATGAGGCGATTTAGAGGAATTCACAAATGGTCCATTTTGATCCCAGATCCCGATTCAATGAGCACATTGCGATTTAACGTCAACTAAGAAAAGAAACTGTCAACTTCGGGTTTCGTCCAAAAGGCTATTCAGAAAACGTCAGACGACCCAAATAGTTACGAAGCAGTTTTTGCTACTTGAAGCAAGCGAGTCACGTAGGCGGGTGTCAGAGGGATTCGACGGGGGTGAATTCCTGTGGCGTCGTGGAAAGCAGCGGCGATCGCGGGAGGGCACACCGCGTTAGCAGCTTCTGAGCCTCCGCCGTAGCCTTTGTTGTCACGGGATATCTGCACGATCTTGATTTCGGGTATCTCGGCCATGGTGAGAATTTTGTAGCTTGTCCAAAGAGTGCTGGTGATTTTGCCGGTGTCGAAAGTGACCTCTTCCTTGAGCGCTTCGCTGATACCCATGACGACGCCGCTTAGCATGCAGCGCTCGAGCTGGCGAGGGTTGATGATCTTGCCAGGGTCTGCACCGATCGTGAACTTCGTCACCTGGATGACACCGGTGGACGGCATAACGACGATCTCTGCGATGCCAACCCAGTAGGAGTTCTGGCGCACCATGAGACACATGCCACGGCCATGTAGTTGTTTGCTGTCTGTGCTGCTCGCGTTGGGATTTGGCGACGGTCGCGGCTCCCAGTTGGCGCCCTCAGCTGTTGCGTGAACCAGCTCAATGAGACGCTGATCGCTGGTGTGGGCAAGGCGGAAAGCGATAGGGTCGATGCCGGTGGCCGCTGCGGCTTCGTTGAGGAGTGATTCCAGCGCGAAGTTCTGCTGACGTTGACCCGGCGTGCGCATGATGAGTCCGCGCATGCCGATGCCGCTGGGTGAGTCGATGCCGAGATTGGGCATGCCGTAGACCTCTTCACGACGATGCGCAATGCGGTCGTAAGGCCACTCGGTAGCAATCCAATAACCGGGCTTGGGCTGGCTGGTGGGCAT
>Ga0193716_1001076_pt1 | contig 16223 bp, 9 predicted proteins | sample U2c1metaG_FD_145901 | JGI IMG/M metagenome (GOLD analysis project Ga0193716, IMG submission 145901) | Soil microbial communities from a riparian zone of the East river system, Colorado, United States - U2c1 | ecosystem: Environmental > Terrestrial > Soil > Riparian zone | place: USA: East River...
GAGGCCTTTCCATCTCCGGCGATTCTCTCTGGAGGTGGTCGGTCGGGTTCTCGAGACGCTCGGTTCGAGGTGAGTATCAGTCAATGAGTTCGGCCCTGTGTGCTTCGGCACCGAGTCACTAAGTCACCGAGTCACTAAGTCACGCTATGCCTCCTCGGATAACCAGAAATAGCGATAGGCCACGAGCCTCTAATAGAACCATGGTTGACACTCAAATGCCAGGTCCGCTTGCCAAGTCTAAGACTCGATTGACGTCGTCACCACCGGAAGATGAAAGCCACGGAAATGGCAAACAAGCCACAACGAACCTCTCGAGCGAATCGAGGGGCACGCTCACAGGCAGTGGGCTGGATCTCGAGACAAAAATCTCTCGGCGTCCGGTCGAGGGAGAACTTTTTTCTTGACATCTCTTTTTATAGAACTCATTGAGACCAGACTTTTGCAGCGAGCGGAGAACTTCGCAAGGCTATGAATAGTTCCAGTGGAATCCCCACCAACCAACCAACGCTACGCAGAAGTCTCAGGCTATGGGACCTTCTGTTGTATGGCATCATCGTCATCCAACCCACGGCGCCGATGCCTCTCTTTGGCGTCCTTACGGTGCGAGCAAACGGTCACGCAGTAACTGTCATTCTGCTAGCGATGGTCGCTATGCTTTTTACCGCAGTGAGTTATGGGAGGATGGCCCAGGTTTATCCAAGTGCAGGGTCTGCTTTCGTTTACGTCAGCAAAGAGATCAACTGCGGACTGGGCTTCATCACCGGCTGGAGCATGGCGATGGACTACATTCTGAATCCCATGATCAATTTGATCTGGTGCAGTAGAGCTGCGATGAACTTCGCGCCGCAGGTTCCTTATCCCATCTGGGTTATCTTCTTCTTCTTCCTCTTCACGGGCCTCAACCTGCGAGGGATCAAGACCTCAGCGCATATCAACGAGGGACTTGCTGTCGTGATGGGTGTTGTTATCGCAATCTTCTTCATCGCCTCAGCACGCTATATCTTTAGCCATCCTCAAGGGGGCGCTTCCTTCTTCACATTGCCGTTCTACGATCCGCATACCTTCAAGCTAAGTTCCATCTTGGGAGGAACGTCGCTGGCGGTTTTAACCTACATTGGCTTCGACGGTATCTCAACGCTCTCAGAAGAGGTAGAGAATCCCAAGCGGAATATCCTTCTCGCTACCGTCCTTACCTGCCTTGTTATCGGGATCCTCTCCGCATTTGAGGTTTACGTTGCGCAGTTGACGTGGCCGACAGCCCAGGCATTTCCTGACGTTGACACAGCATTTGTCCAAGTAGCCAATCGGGTTGGCGGAGCGTGGTTCTTCGTTGCAATGAACCTGACTTTGATGATTGCCTGTATCGGATCTGGCATGGCCGCGCAGCTCGGGGCCGCGCGATTGCTCTTCGGTATGGGACGGAGCAATGCTCTGCCGCGCTCCTTCTTCGGAGCGGTGGATGTGAAGAATCGCATTCCACGCAACAACGTCATCTTTGTCGGTGTTGTTGCTCTTATAGGAGCGTTCGTCTTCAACTACTCGCTCGGCGCAGAGATGCTGAACTTTGGAGCGCTGATCGCCTTCATCGGAGTCAATGCTGCATGTTTTCTGCACTACTACATTCGATCCACGAATAGAAATCTCGGCGACTTTCTCTGTCCTCTTCTGGGTGGCGTTATTTGCTTTATTTTGTGGCTGAACCTCAGCCGTATCGCCTTCATCGTAGGTACGGTTTGGATTGTGGCTGGTACGTGCTATGGAGCGTGGAGGACACGAGGGTTCCGGACAGAGCTGTTGGCGTTTGATGTGCCTGCAGAGGTTGCGGACTGAAGTCTCACTGACGAAGGACCGCAAAGGCGGCGTTGGCCATTGCCTGATAGCCAGCGTCGTTCGGGTGAAGATGATCGCCACAGTCATAGGCAGGCTGATAGCGACCTGGGTGTGCAGGATCGTCGATCACCTTATCGAAGTCGATCACGGCATCGAAGGCGCCACTTGTGCGAATCCACCGGTTGAAGGCCTGACGAACTACCTCGCCTTCAGGAGCATAGTAGATCGCTCCTTTGAAGGGAGTGAGCGTTGCGCCTACGACCTTGATGTGATGCAGGTGGCAGCGAGCGATGATCTGCTGCATCGCCTGAATCAAGTCTGCAGCGGTGATTATCTGATCGCGGAACATGCCTTGAGGACCGTAAGGTGCGCCGATGTCGTTGATACCCTCAAAGACAACTACGGTGCCGACGCCAGGCTGGTTGATTACGTCGCGATCGAAGCGGGCGAGGGCGTTTGTTGAAACGATTTCGTGTAGCACCCGGTTGCCACCGATGCCGGCGTTGACTACTGCGGCTCGGATGGTGTGGTCCTGGGTGAGCATGAGGTTGCCGAGGACGCTAGGCCAGTTGCGGTTGCCGTCGAGGGTTGACCAACCTCCGTCGGTGATGGAGTCGCCGAAGGTAACAATTACGGGAGTTGGCTTGGCGGGTGTGACGTAGACGTCGGTGAGCCAGTAGTAGGACTGGGTGGTTGAGTCGATTGGGACGTCCTGACTGTTGGTAAAGTCACCTGCGGACGAGATGTAGGTGGTCTTGAGTCCGGTTCCATGAGAGGTGGCTTTGGATGCCGAGCCTGGGACGTAGACGCTGATGGCGAGGTCGGCCAGTTGGGGGACGTTGAAATCTGCCGGGTCGCTGAAAGCGTAGGAGTAAGGAGGGATGACAATGGTGGGTTTGCCGTTGAAGCTCAGGGCGCGATCGGTTCCGGGGACGGTTTTGGAGCCCTCCTGACGGAGGGCGATATGGGCGCTTCCAAGCGACAAAGATGTTGATCCGTATTCGTTGGAGATACGGACTCTTACCTGGCTGCCGCCTATGGTTGTTCGGACGACCATCCGGACGGTCTGGTTGTTGAAGTCTTTGTCTCCGGCCTGGGGGGCGGTGGTCCAGGTGGGGATCCAATCGGGCCTGGGGGCGGCGGAGAGGAGGGAGCCAGAGGAGAGAAGCAGCAGAGCGCCGATTGCGGCTGCGATGTTGCTCTTGCTGAGCCACTTGTTGGTTGGCTGTTTGCCTGGAGTGACGTCCATAGGTGGAGTACCTTTCCCAATGATCGTAGCTGAGGGGAGAGAGAGCTGTCTATGGACTTATATCTACATAAAATTTAAGTTTGCGATATTTGGACAACTTATCAGCTAGTTTATTAAATAAGTGACTACAAGATTGACCTTGCTTGTCTGGCTGTCAAGGGCGGAGTAAAAGTAGGCCAGTAGTTGGACACATGGAGTTGTTGAGTATTCGGGGTAGAAGGGCCTCCGGAGCGTAGCGAAAGAGGCCCTTATACCCCGCGGCGCGTTCGGGGGGGGTAGGCTCTAGCGTTCTGCGGATGGAGTTCGTTTGCGGCGGCTTTGCTTCAGGCGGTAGCTATCCCCGTTCATTTCCAGGATGTGGACATGATGGGTGAGCCGGTCGAGGAGAGCACCAGTGAGGCGTTCGGAGCCGAGCACCTCGGTCCACTCCTGGAAGGGCAGGTCGGAGGTGATCAGGCTCGATCCGCGCTCGTAGCATTGACTTAGCATCTCGAAGAGCAACTCCGCGCCGGTCTTCGATAGGGGTACGAAGCCCAGTTCATCGACGATGAGCAACTCATAGCTGGCGATCTGCTTCTGGAAGCGGAGCAGCTTCTTCTCGTCGGGGCCTCGATCAGTTCGCTGACCAAGGCGGCGCTGGTAGTGAAGCGCACGCGATGCCCGCGTTGGCCGGCGGTTTGGTGAGGGTTGGTGGACGCTCTGTGGCGAAGAGATATTCTTCGTAGTCGCGCGGCCGAAGAAAGGCATGCCGACTGGCTGTAACGAACCGAGAGATTATCCTTTCCTGTCATCTTCCAATCTATCTTGATATCTCCCTGGTCGTTTCGCCGCGTGTTTCGGGTGGGAGCCGAGTAATTATTGGTCGCAGGTGTTCCTGCCCTCGGAGCTTGGTTCGGCAAGGGATAAAGCTCCGGGTGCGCGTAAAGATATTGGGCGACGGGGTTGAGGATGGGAACATTCAGATTGCCGGCATAAGGCTTGTACTGCAAAGAGGAAGAATCGTAGAGCTGAATGAGATTTTTAGGGCCACAAGACGCTCCTGGTGTTGGAGCGCACATGATATTGGGATCGAGCAGTTCGGAGAAGTCTCCGCGCCTCATCTTTGCGCTCGCGACCGTAGCCGTGCCCACGCCACCCTGGTGATAACGACCTCCTTCGTAGTCAACAAAGAAGAAGAGCTTATCTTTGAGAATGGGGGCACCAAGTGTGCCGCCAAAAATCGGCTGAGTATAGGGTTGCCGCGGCGTGATGGTCGCGTTATTTTTGTTGGCCCAGGTGTTCGCATCCAATACACCGTCGGAAAGAAAGTAAAAAGCACTGCCATGCCAGCTATTCGTGCCACTCCTGGTGAGAGCGATGACCGCACCACCATTGACGTTTCCATACTCCGCCTGAGCGTTCGCGGAGACCACCTGCACTTGATCGAGAGCATCTGGACTCGGATTGTAACCAACACCATTGTTCAGGGTCTCGTTGATTTCAATACCATCCAACAGGTAGTTATTCGATTGCTCGCGATTGCCATTTACCGATACCTGCTGGCCGCCTACACCGATGGCAGCGTTTCCTGCAAAGTTTGCAGGGGTCGTACTAACTGAGCCAGGAGTAAAAAGAGTCAGCTGCACGAAGTTCCGCCCGATTAGCGGGACCGCATCGATCGCACTTTTATCCAGAGTCGTGGCAAGTTGACCATTCTCCGTATTTATCAACGGAACCAGCTCAGAACTCACGTTAACGGAAGAAAGGTTTCCCTGCACCGAAAGCTGGCTATCAAGCTTCGCGTTCTGTCCGGCTTCGAGCGTGAAGGGCTTCGATACCTGTCGTGCGAAGCCAGGAGCCTCAACAGCGAGAGTATATCTACCGACCTGCAGAAAGCGGAGATTGTAAACACCAGCACTGTTGGTCTGGGCTGAGGTCGAGACATTGGTCTCGACATTGGTGACCGTAATTGTCGCACCGGCCACGACAGCACCTGCCGGATCGGTCACAGTGCCATTCACACTGCCGGTGATCGTTTGAGTGAAGATGCGAGATGGAAGCGCAACGAGAGCCAAGAAGAGCACAAAAATACCGGCACGACGGAACATACGAATCCTCCTTGGAATGAGCGGTACGAATTTCCAGGTGTTTCATATTAGGGCGATTGAAATTAAGTCAGAACATCAAGATTAGAACGGAGGCTGTTCCGGTACAGCTTGTCCATCTGCGCGTGGATCTGAAGCGCCGAAGTTCACCCCCAACGCATCATCGTGCATCGTGACATTGCCACGCCCCATCACCAACGAATAGCGCGGCACGACGTTGACCTGATGACCCTGCGAAGCGAGTTGCTCAAAGACTTCTTTCGGGTAACCATCTTCAATATTCACCATGCAGCCGGAATTTCCTTTGTTGAAACGAGCTGCATCCATTGCAGCTTGAATATTCATATCGAAATCAACGACGTTGGCGACAAACTGGGCGTGAGCCTGCGCCTGATTGAAACCCGACATGATACCGAAGCCAATTGTGACGCCATCTTTCTGCATCATGGCCGGAATGATGGTGTGAAGTGGACGCTTGTGCCCGGCCAAAGAATTGGGCTGCCCCGGCTCCATGTAGAAACCGCTGCCACGATTCTGCAGGACGAACCCGGTGTGCTCAGGAACCAAGCCGGCGCCAAAGTTTCCTGCATTCGATTGGATTAGAGAGACCACCATACCGTCACGGTCGACAGTAGCCAGGTAGGTTGTATCGCTCTGCAACTTATCAAGCTGCTCTTTACGGTCGGAAGGAAGGACGTTGCAGTTTGCTTTATCCGTAATTCCCTTCGCGCGTTCCTTTGCAAGTTCCTTGGAGATGAGTTTTTTCGTTGGAATATCTTCGACCCTTGGATCACCAACATAATGCAGCATATCCGAGTAGGCCAGCGCCTTGGCCTCCATCTCGATGTGCAACGTCTTTGCAGAATCATGTCCCCATTCGCGCAGCGGATATAGTTCCATCACATTGAGCATAGAGAGCGCTGCTATGCCCTGCGTGTTAGGAGGTGTTTCATAGACGCGCCAGCCATGATAGGTCGTGGAGACCGGTTCCACCCATTCAGGCTTATAGTCTGCGAGGTCAGCCTTGGTCATGAAGCCGTTGTTCTCTTCCGACAGCTTTACGATCGCATCGGCGATAGGTCCCCGATAAAATGCGTCAGCACCCTTTTCTCCAATCAGGCGAAGACTATTCGCGATGTCCGGATTGCGGAACATCTGCCCCACCTTCGGATAAGTTCCATTCGGAAGAAAGACCGAAGAGAAGGCCGGTCGGTCTTTGTAGGGCATGCCATACTGATTCCAATTCGCCGAATCCGTCTCTGTAACAGGAAATCCGTTTGCGGCCAACGCAATGGCCGGCGCCAGGTCTTCAGAGAGAGGTAACTTCCCAAACTTCTTATGAAGTGCCTCCCATCCTGCGACCGCGCCAGGTACAGTGACCGAGTAGATGCTACGCCCGCTCATCTTCGTCACACCCTTGGTCTTCATTGCATCAATCGTTTCAGCCTTCGGAGACCACCCGCTGGCGTTGATTGCATAAACCTTCTTCTCTTTCGGATCCCAGACGATGGCAAAGAGATCTCCGCCAATTCCGTTCATCATGGGTTCAATCACCCCAACCGCCGCATTGGCCGCGATGGCGGCATCGACTGCATTGCCTCCTTTGGCCAGAATGGTGGCACTGGCCTGAGATGCCAGAGTCTGCAGCGTAGCCGCGATGCCATATTTATTGATGGTCATCGAAAAAGCGTTATCTCGGGAGGGCTCATGAGGATGCTTGCGCGAGTCGCGAACAAGGCCTCCAGCGGCATTCGGCGCGGGAGTACCTGCAGTAGGCGCAGAATTAAATTGCGCCCACCCTTTTGGAAGGATAGTCAGACAAATAAAAGAAGCGATAATTCCCGACTGAAGACCACGGAACGACATACTGTCGATACTCCTTGCGAACATGGTTCGTAACAATGCGTGGTGAAATGCAGCAATACCCGATCTTATGTGGACAAACTACAGTTGAAGCATTTGCTTCCCACAAGAAATCTACTCGTGCAAAGCACAAGTAGGATGTCTGGGAGATCTCAGATACTCTCGAACATTTGCCGTCTATCTTACGGCGCGTTCGAACCCACAGAGACTCTCTTACATAATCTAGAATGTGCTCCCGATTCAACATCACATATAAATTTGCCGTATAGGTGGAATGTCCTATTCCCGCAAATTTATTTTTTAGAGCCGATAGCGTTGGCCGACTTTAGGCACACATCAATGGCGCTCACGGCAGTGCTTAATGTAGGACGAGATAGGACAGATGTCCGTAGACGTCGCCATCCCGTACTTGCTATCCTCGCGTCAATTTTCACCTAGAGATTAGATGTGATGGCACTCCCCCGCAGAGGGAAGAGCCGCGCACCAGGGAACTATGAATCCGCAGGTTCTCCTGATGTCTTGTCGTTTTTCCGTGCTTTGAAAGCTCAGGCCTTCATGCACACATATAGGAAGCAATACGGGAGGCTTCATGAATCGCATTCAACGAATAGCGTTGATGATGGTGTTTTCGTCGATATTTGTAGTATCAACCGCATTTGCTGCAATTACGGGCATCGTATCGGGTACCGTTGACGATCCTTCTGGAGCTGTCGTTCCCGGCGTCGAAATCGTCGCGGTGAATGAGGCAACAGGAGTCACCTTCAGGGTCCATACGGATAGCAGAGGATACTACAGCTTTACCGCGCTCGATGTGGGATCCTACACAATAACCGCGACTTTAGGTGGCTTTCAGACAGAAAAGATTAATCACATCAAGGTCGATGCAAACTCCTCCATTCGCAATGACATCACTCTCAAAGTAGGAAGCGTTAACGAGACCGAGCAGGTCACCAGTAACCAGGTGCAGATCGAAACCCAGAACACCCAACTGGGTGAGGTGATCGAAAGCCAAAAGATTACGGCGGTTCCTCTGAACGGTCGCTCCTACACCGATCTTCTGGCGCTGCAACCTGGCGTCTCCCCTTATACAGCGACCAGCGAAGGCACCAAGAATTCTACCTCAGGCAATCTGAATCCCGGCAATCAGTCGGTCAACGGAGGTCGTGAAGCCTCGAATGGATTCATGGTCAATGGCGGAAACGTGAACGATGGCTACCAGAACGGCGCAGCCATTATTCCGACCCTGGATTCCATCTCGGAGTTTCGAATTATTACCAGTAACTTCGACGCGGAGTACGGTAACTACAGCGGCGGCCAAGTCAATGTAGTTACAAAATCAGGAGCAAACCAGTACCACGGCGAAGCCTTCGAGTTCTTTCGTAACACAGTCCTCAATGCGCGAAACTATTTCTCGCCGACGCGCGGCGCGTTCAATCAAAATATCTTTGGTGGTCTTTTTGGAGGACCAATCAAACGAGATAAGGCATTCTTTTTTGGGGATTTTCAGGGTACGAAACAAACTCAAGGCGTCACCCAAAACTTCCAGGTTCCTACCGCGGCAAATCTCAACGGCGATCTGTCAGACCAAGCGGCAAGTATGACTGGCACCGTCCAGGGAGCAGGTTGGGCAAGCGTATTAACAAACCGTCTTGGTTATAACGTGGCGGCAGGAGAGCATTACTATACCCCTGGCTGCAGTTCAACGGCTCAATGTGTCTTTCCAAACGCACAAATCCCTAAGTCAGCCTGGTCGCCAACCGCTGCACCTATGGCGAAATATATTCCTGCGCCAAATACGACTCAGAGCGGGCAGCCCTACTTCTCCACGGCAGCAAACCCCTCATCACTCACTGATTACAAGGGCGCTATCCGAGCCGATGGCAATACGCGTTACGGGTCGCTCTTTGGCTACTATTTCCTCGATGACGACACCGTAGTCAATCCGTACGCGGGAGGAACTGCGCCGGGATTTGCGGGCGCCACCTCTGGGCGAGCACAAATGGCGAATGTAGGGTTGACCACAACTCTCCGGAACAGCTCTGTCAACACATTCAGATTTACCTACATGCGTAGCGCACTTCATACGAATAATCCGCTGAGCTCCGGCCCATCTCTTTCCTCTCTCGGATTTGTGACTCCCTGGGGTCCAACTGGAGGTGTCGACGTGGTCAAGCCGGACCTGCAGGGAGTACCGAATACGACCTTTACCAATTTCACCTTCGGAACCCCCAATTCGACAAATGTCAGGGTAAACAATAGTTTTCAATGGCTCGATAACTACATGATGGTGGTTAGAACCCACACTTTGCAGTTCGGTTTGAATTATCACTATGATCAAATTAATGGGCGTAACTTCTACGCTGTAAACGGTCAGTTCGATTATTCCGGGGGAAATGAGACGGGTATCGATACGGCAGACTTTCTACTCGGAGCAGCAAATACGTTTACACAAGCGACACCTCAGCTCCTCGATTCCCGTAGCCACTACGCTGGTGGGTATGCTGAAGATTCCTGGAGAATTATCTCAAGCCTCACTCTAAACTATGGCGTGCGATACGAAGTAAGCACTCCGTGGTACGACACGCAGAACAAAATCGAGACCATCATTCCCGGTCAGCAATCCATTGTCTTTCCCGGCGCTCCCAAGGGGTGGGTCTTTCCGGGAGATCCGGGTGTACCGAGAACACTTGCACCAATCAAATGGAATAAGTTTGCACCACGATTTGGCTTCTCCTATGTACCTTCTTGGCTGAACCAAAAGACAAGCATCCGGGGTGGCTATGGTCTCTTTTATACGAGCTTTCAGGATCAGTCGGGCTTCGTAGAGATCGGCGACGCGCCCTACGGGTTGTACTACCAATCTCCAGTACCCGTCATGACCGAAAGACCCTATGTGGACCGGGCAACACAGAACATACAGTTACAGAAGTTTCCCTTCACCTTTCCCCCCACGAATGTCTCCCCATCCAACCCGGACAATAACATTCCTTGGGACAGCTATCTTCCTTTGAGCTCCAGCGATGCCGTTGGCGTAAATAATACAGTCCCTTATAACCAGAACTACTTCCTTGGTGTCCAGCAAGAGATGGGTCCCGCAACTGTCGTTACCTTGAACTACGTGGGAAGTGTAGGGCGTCATCTCGCGAACGCCGTCGAGGCGAATCCTGGAGATCCTGCCCTCTGCCTCTCGCTGACAAAGTCTGTGTTGGCCCCAGGACAGACGGCCTGCGGACCCAATCTGGAGACCAACCTTTATACATTGCAGAACGGAACTACAGTAGAAGGAACCCGTCCGACACTTGGGCTTGCCTTTGGAAGCAATCCCTACCTCTTGACCAGCGCAACCGCCAACTACAACTCCCTGCAGACAAACATCAAGCATACGACACCGCTCTGGGATGTGCTGTTTGGCTACACCTTTAGTCGATCCTTCGATAATTCATCGGCCATGACGGATCGGACCTTCCCCTATAATCCGAAAGCTAGTTATGGGCTATCCAAGTTCGATGTCACTCATAACTTCGTCGGAAGCTATAACGTTCGCCTCCCCTTTGACCGGTTAGTCGACAACCACATGACCAAGGCAGTCATAGGCGGATGGTCTATTTCCGGCATCACTCGCTTCGCCTCCGGCCTCCCGATCACGCTCTCCGAGACTGATGACCGTTCGCTCATCGGATTCGGCGGCGATGTGCCGAACTACACTGGGGACAATATCAATGGCGACCACAATCCCCGTCATGGTAATAAATATTTCAATGCTTCTGCCTTCACAAAGGAGACGCTTGGTGTCTTCGGAAATTCACATCGGAGATTCTTTCATGGCCCCGGAATCAACAGTACTGATCTTGCCCTCCTCCGGGACATTCATCTCACTGAATCGCATATTATTCAATTTAGGGCGGAGGCTTTCAATGCTTTCAATCACACCCAATTCAGCAATCCCAATGGAAGCATAAACAGTTCTGCCTTCGGCCTCGTAACTGCTGCAGTCAACCCCCGTGTCTATCAATTCGCGGCGAAGTATCGCTTCTAATAGAGCACACTTGCTTCACCGGACGCGTCAGATTCAAGTCTTCGAATCCGACGCGTTGTGCTTTACCAACGGGGAGTAAGGGAAAGAGTGATGGACATGCAAATGATCTCTTGGATTTTGAGCAAAAAGATGCAGAGTGCGGCAATGATCCTGATTGCCCTCTGCTTATTGAACACTCCAACCAGAGCGTTGTCAGGTCATTGCACTATAAAGTCAGCCGATTACTTCGGTTGGAAGGCGGAAAAACTGTCTAATTCGTGGGTAGAACTCACAATTGTTCCCCAGCTCGGTGGAAGGCTCATGCAGGTCACCTTCGGTGGACACGACTTCCTGTTCGTCAACGATCAACTCAAAGGAAAGTACTTTCCACCCGACGAGGCAAACCACCACTGGTATAACTACGGTGGTGATAAAGTCTGGCCGATGCCGGAAGGCTCAAAGGACGAACAGCATTGGCCAGGCGCCGGAGGATCTCTTCTCGATGATTCTCCCTATGCGTTCGAGGTTCTTTCCCATAACTCCGTCTGTTCAGTGCGGCTCACCGGGCCGATCGATTCTTTTACAGGCCTACAGTACATAAGGGATATCAGTATTGGGGATGACTCCCCTGCCATCTCATTCCACTCCGTCATGAAGAATGGAAGTGGCTATCCACGAAGCTGGTCTCAGCAATCTGTCTCGCAATACAACACAGCGTCTGTAGACGATCCGACGAAAGTCAACCCAGCAATCTGGGGACTCACCCTCGCAAACCCGGCAAGTGTGTACCTCAACGGTTATCACGTACGCACCGGCATGAGCGGCGAATCAGCCTACATGGTTGAAGGTGAGCTGTTCAAGGTTCATCCTCTGAATAGTGGCGGTGAAGTGTGGATTGATTCTCCTGGCGGTTGGCTCGCCGTAGCAGACGGAACCAGTCGCTACACGATGGTGGAACGGATCCGCTATCAACCGAGCGCTAACTATCCGGATAAGGCTACCATGATCTTTTTCACCACCGGTCAACGCAATCGGCCGAACAACAACACAGCTGTTGCTCCACCTCCTTCCCCCATTCATTACATAGAGGCGGAGGTCAATAGCCCCATCGTTGAACTTGCCCCTGGAGAGTCTTCCGCAATGGACACGGAATGGTATCCGACTCGCGGTGGCGACGAATTGAAGATCGCAACCTACGCGGGGATAGTAGAAGCTCCTTTACGGGTAACAGCAGCACCCAACGGCTTGACGCTTTCAGGACAGTTTGGTGTCTTCTATCCAGGCACGTTAGTGGCAAGTTTTTACGCCAAAGGAGGAGAGCCACTAGGTACGACAAAGGTGGCGGATCTGAACCCAGTTCAATTACTGGAGTTGGATTCGGTTGTCGCGGCTCCAGAGGGAACTACTCGTATCTCACTCCATGTTCGGGACCTTCAAAAGATTGATCGCGGTTCATTAGGAGAAGCTTTCGTAACATCGGCTACTACAAAATAGAAACCTCCGAAGTCCCCAGCTTTCAAACTGGCTATACAACCTATTTCGCCAATCTTCCTCTGGAGCGCGTAGCGATACTGTATAGCGATGTTCTTGCAAGAATGTAGAGTGTCCGGCCATCTTGGCCCCCGAAAGCGAGATCGATCGGTCTCTCTGGAGCTTCTGCTCACTTTCGTCGCTGACATAGAACGGCTTCCCTTGGATAATTCTACCCAGGCCGAAGGCTCGAAGAACGTCCGCCATTTTGGTTCCATAGTAAAGTGCACCCGTTACACACAGGCGAGTGAGTTTCGCCGAAGAGTCCCTCTCATTCCTGAACAAAACCGGCCGAACAGACTCTCATTCGCGGCCTGGTGCTGGCGTCAATCTTCCGCGCAATGAAACGGGTGAAGATTTCTTGGCTGAAGGCCAATGTTATGAACAGGAGCCAGGTTTTCGTCACCGCTGTTTTAGGGGGCCGTAACGGCGCGGTCGCTGGGCGCTCACACTGGTTCGTAGCCCTGGCTTAGGGAATTGCGCACTACGCTAGTAATCCGTCGGGTGAAAAAGATCGCGCAGCGCACGCGGATTGATCATAGCCTTCCTCCGTGTTCACAAGACGCTTGAGAGCCAACTCGCGGGCAATCATGACATCCCGCCGCGAGCATCCTAGAAGCATTGAGCAATCTTCGTCGAAGTGCTTTTCGAGAACCGACATGACGAAGACAAAACGCGCGAACGCACTGAGTCCGACAATCGCCGCAAAGATGCTGTACTTTCCTGATGTTGCCGCCCCTTTGAGATTGATCAATGACAGGGTATCCGTGTGCTCTGGCGCGGGCATGATCATCCGTATTGCATGCTCAAGAATCGTGCGACGCGCCCAGGAACGCGCCCAATCCATGAAGACGCTGATTCCCTCCACGCACTCTCCCAACCCTGAGACATAACATTGCCCAGCAATATCGTTGTCAGCGGTTAGTAGAAACGAAAACAGGTACAGACCGCGCATCTCTTCGGTCAAGATATTGGTTGCGGCTCTTTCGTCAAAGATTTGTGTCGGTTCCAGCATGTCCCCCTCTTTCATTCCTGGTCCATCCAGTAGGTCGATTGCATTTGATCCAACCGCGCTCAGAGCGCTGACGCCATTCACCTCAGTAGAGAGCGCTTTGGACGCGTGCATAAGATCTGCGTCTCAGCTTGCGCGGCGCAACGGAACGGCCGTCAGTTGCGGGATACACTGCACGGCTGCTATTGGGTTGGCATGACTGAAGCGTGCCAGGACAGCGTTCGTCGTGTCCTCTAGCCGACAGTAAGAAGCAGCCGCAACTCGAGTCCGGTCGGACGTCGTCTGTTTGTATGCGTTCGATTCCGGCAATCACCCATGCGTGTTCTGCTAGCGTCCATCGATGGTGAAGGCGAGGAGCACGTTGCCGGGTGCTTCGCCGAAGGTGTCGTAGCCGGAGAAGACATAGACTGTAGGCCGGCCACTACCGGTCCGGCCTACAGGCGTATCCATCACGCTCTAAGACCTGCTCTCGCAGGCCACTGACATATTCGGCATCCTGCCGTTTCAGCGTGTAGCAGGTCGCGCAGAGGCCCAGGGCGAGGATCTTCTGATTCCCGCAGGGACAACAAATTGCGGTCTGGACCCTTTCTTCAAAGCCTTACTCCTTCGTCTTCAGCTTGGAGTCGTTTTCGCGGATGAACGCCTCGATCTCCGGCGCACTCGCCAGAATGCGGAGCCATTGTTCTTTGTAAAGCGTGACCGGAAACCGGCCCATGCCGTACAGAGAGAGCCCGCCCTTCTCGCTCACCTTCAAAGTAAGGCCGCCTTTGTCTTTGCTCGACAGCAGGTCGGGCGAGTCTACGTCTCATCTCTCAGACCAGAGGCTCCCATGGAACTGCTCCAGATAGACCACACTCTTGTGGATGTAATTGTGGTCGATTAGGAACAACGGCTTCCCATCGGCCGACCATGGCTGACGCTGGCGATCGATGTCGCTACTCGAATGGTGGTAGGGTTTCATATTTCGCTGTGGGCTCCTTCAACCATTTCTCTGTGTCTCGCACTCTCTCACGCTGTCCTGCCTAAAACTTCGTGGCTTGCTGAACGGGAACTTCAGAATCTCGAATGGCCAGCAGGAGGACTGCCGCGCTCGATCCATGTCGATAATGCGAAGGAGTTTCATTCCGACATCCTCGCCCGCGGATGTCAAGAGTATGGCATTCAGCTCGATCATCACCCTGTTCAACTATTGACCACACCGCCCAATCACTCGAGGTCTCGCGATTGACCTTCCCGCTTATGGAAACCGACCGCAGCAGCCGCCCATCTTCGATCCCAGCTGCGGTCATCCAGGCGTTGATGCCCTGCTTGACCCAGAGCGGGATGGCCACGGTGCGGATGCGCCGCCCCCTTGCCCTCGAGGTTCCAGGGCGGCAGATTTAGTTTCCCCTCATCTGCATCTGAAGCACCTTGTAGGCGTTCTCGATCCCGAGGCGCCTTACAACCGTCAGCCCATTGCTGCCAAGTAGAAACGTGGTGCCTGTGTAATTGTTATCCACCCGATGTTTCACCTCCTGGACGGTAGTGAGGTGAGAGGGATCAGAAGTGGAGAAATCGATCACCTGATAGTTACGCGCAATCGCAGGGGCGTATTTGCGGTCTTGGCTTGTGACAAGAAGACCGCCCTCTCCCAACTTCTCAGCCGATCTAAGGTCTGTCTTAATCGGGATCATACGAAGCACAGGCCTCTCGGCCTTGCGTAGATCGAGTACGGCATCCTGCTGACTGTCGCGAAAGTACACAAGCGCATAGTGGCCGAGAGGGCGAACGAAATCAAACGCGCCGTTGGCTTCCAACGGCGTGCTTACTACAAACTTGATGCGAGCCGGATCCGTAACATCGAAGACGGATAGGCGAGCGCCCTCGTGTTGCGCGATGTAAAGATAAGTGCTTCCTGCATTGTCTGAGTGAAGAAAGAGTGAGTTGCCCGGTACCTGCGCCTGCTGCGGAAGATCGGGGGGCTCCATGACCACCAGATCCCTGGACCTCGAATAGATCTCTGCTTCTGCCGGAGCTGCAGGTAGGACCGCTGCTGCGACAACCAAGCCAAGTGCGAGTGTGGATGTGATGATGTTGTTCATCGTGTTTCTCCTTTTTTCGATATCCATTTTTGATCCACAAAGGCAGTCTTGTCCAAATAGTAAAAAATGATGGCGTATAAACAAGGAACTCTTACAATTGATATCGGGGCCATGTCTATATGGCATAAGCATTTGCGAATCCGTTGATGAAAGCCTTCGTCGTAATGTCGACACATGACTGCGCGGAAAGAAACCACCACGACCATTACGATCATCGGTGGAAGGTAAGTGGATCCTCATGGCATTTCACTTGATTCGCCAGGAGAACGCGGGCAACCGCAAACTTCGATGCTGCTCTCCTTCCGCGGTTTTTCCCCGGACCCCTTTTCGCAACCGTGCCGAGACAATCGAAAAGTCCCGGCACCGGGAAAATCTGAAGGCAGCGTGACGCCGGCAGAAGTACCCGGCCTCACGCAGAAGCCACAACAAGAACAAAAGATTGCTAAGGAGTGAGTGTACCGGAACATCCGTTACACTTTGGACCGGGGACATCCGTTACAAGTCCCTTGCGGAGTTGAGGGCTTGAATTGAGGTTGCGGCTGGTCTTTGCCGTTGCTCC
>Ga0193716_1001077_pt1 | contig 16211 bp, 11 predicted proteins | sample U2c1metaG_FD_145901 | JGI IMG/M metagenome (GOLD analysis project Ga0193716, IMG submission 145901) | Soil microbial communities from a riparian zone of the East river system, Colorado, United States - U2c1 | ecosystem: Environmental > Terrestrial > Soil > Riparian zone | place: USA: East River...
TCCGCGGCTGCTCCGATTGCTACCGGCTGGAGCGACCTTGCCGGGCGGGATTCGCACCCGCTGAGAAACCGTGCCTTCGCACGGCGCACCAAAAATCGTACGCTAACGGGAAGTTCACAACTCAGACGTCCACGATTGGTCCCGGAACACTCCGGGCGAGGTTCGATGAGTGCCTCGTCCTGTTATCGACAGTTGAGATCATCAGTCATTGAAGGATCAGCCGGATCCACTCACCATTTCTCATCGCGGGCATTCTGAAGGAGTTTGTCGATGGCGGTTTGCGTCACGTACGGGCGCTGCGCGGTGAGACCGCCGTCAAGGGTCAAGGACTGTCCGGTGTAATAGGATGATCTGTCCGAAAACAGCCATGCAACTGCATCGGCGATCTCCTCTGGGCGTCCAATCCGGCCAATGGGATGCACCGCACTCATTTCGTCAAGCGCCTCTTGGGTGCCAAATACGTCGAGCAACATCTCAGTCCTAACCGCACCAGGACTCACTGCGTTCACTCGAATACCATATCTCCCGCATTCGATCGCGGCAGTTTTGGTCAAGCCAAGCACAGCGTGTTTGCTGGCCACGTAGGGGCCGGCGGTCGGAAATGCCAGCAGGCCGCCGACTGAGGCAGTATTGACGATTGAGCCCCCGTGCCCTTGCGCCATCATCTGCTTGACCTCATCCTGAAGCAGAAGAAACAGGGCTTTTACATTCACAGCGAAGACGCGGTCAAAAGTTTTCTCGGTCTGATCCGTGAGCAGCCGGTTTTCACCGGAGATCCCGGCATTGTTAAATGCGTAGTCGAGCCGTCCGAAGGCTTCGAGAGTGAATGGTACGATCCGCTTCACCTGCTCGGGTTGGCTGAGGTCTGCCTGGATGAACGCCGCCGATCCGCTGTTGCGTTTGATGTCATTGACGAGCAGTCGCCCTTCGCTTTGCCGCCTTCCTGTGACGACCACCTGAGCACCTAGCTCAGCGACACGCCTTGCGGCCGCAGCGCCAATGCCACTGTTTCCACCGGTGATGAGAGCCACCTTTCCAGCAAATTCCAAGTTATTTTCCATCCTCTTGCCTAACACTCCTCTCACTGTTCTTATTCAACGCCGAGTGACAGATGGGCATGTCGGGACGGATGATTGTTGTCGAATTAAGGCAAACTGCGATGCCGAATGCGCTTCGATATTGCTGCTGACAAGTGATTGACCACGGGCCGCAGCAGAGGCTGCCGTGATCACAAATGACAGGAAAAAGCGACAGTGGATAATAACCTCCTAGTATTTGAAACGCTCATTTCAACGATTTATTTCTGTTTCATAGATGCCGTCTCCAACACTCGGAATAACACGCAGGAAGAAGATTTATTCCCTCGTCCACTCACGACATAAGGAACTTCCGGATGGTTAGTTCAGGAGGTGTTTCGATTTAGGAAAATTCCGGTACATCGTGGAATAAACCCGTTGTGACGGTGTTCTGGTTTCAAGAGGCCAGCGGCGTTCTCCACTCAAAACGCTGCTGGCCGGTCATCACAGACGGTGTAACCATGTTTCTTGATGTATTACTCGATATGTTTCTGACGCCAGTTCCGCAGCCTCTTGGAAATATCAACCCCTCTCAAGATATCCGGAATGGTCGAAAGGCATCCGACGAAACTCTGTTTCCTTACGCCAAGCGATTGGGGATGGTTGCGTTGGTCCTCGCCGTTGCGTGTATGGCGCGAGACTCTATTGCCCAAACGGCGAAAGAGTCAATCGATGTACCTCCTCACTCGACGCTTCTGCTACGCGTCGTTGGAAGTGGAGATCAAGTTTATGGTTGCCTCAATGGCCACTGGGCATTGACGGCCCCGGATGCCAAGCTCGTCAATCGAGAGGGATCTGTCATTGGACGACACTTTGCAGGTCCTACGTGGCAGCTCAATGATGGTAGTTGGGTAAAAGGAAGGCCCGTCGCCAAAAAGGTTGCTCCCGATGCGACCGCAGTGCCGTGGTTGTTGCTTGAATCTGTCGGCGGTACCGGAAGGTTGGGGACGGTACGATTTATCCAGCGTACCGGGACGCATGGGGGAAATGCGCCTGGCGGTAGTTGTAGCCAGAGTGCAATGCGCAGAGTTCCTTACACAGCGACATATTCTTTCTATGAAGCGGGGCAATGATCAAAAACTTGCGCAATTTGAATAGGCTCGCCTACGAGTCAGTTGGTTTTTTGTTTTCTTTCTCGTCATCTGGGTCCGCCTGTATCGCCGACCCCGCCTCTCCAGAAACCTGCTTCAATTTCTCCCACTAACCAACGAAAGGTTTTATGAAAATTCTCATCGCTTCAATACCAGCACCCGGACACCTTAATCCACTTCTGTCCATCGCCTCGCTATTGGTGGAGTACGGCCACGAGGTCGCCGTGCAGGTCAACGAAGACCTGCGTCCCGCCGTCGAAGCCGCCGGCCATCGCTTCCTCTCAGAGATTCCCAACGGTCAAACCTCAGCAGGCTATTACTTCGAGACGTACCCCGAGCGTATGCGGAAGTCGCCCGGTATGGAGATGACCGGCTACGATCTCGTCCACTTCTTTGCCCGCAATATCGCCGCCCAATCCGCCAGCCTCAAGATGGCGCTCTACGATTTCCAAGCCGATCTCATTCTCGCTGACTGCCTCTACTGGGGCACGCTCCCCATGCTCGTCGGCCCCCGCGACAAGCGCCCCGCCATCGCGCACCTCGGCGTCTCCGTCGTCAATATCGGCAGCGGAAAGAACATTCCCATGCGCCCCGATGAGACTCCGGAGCAACGCGAAGCAGAGCGGAAACTCCGCGAACTCTTCATGCTGCAGCCCGTGCAGCAGGCCGTCAACGCTACCCTCGCCAGCCTTGGTTATCCGGCGCTTCCATGTCCCATCCTCGAAGCTATGACCGAGTTACCCGACCTCTACCTGCACCCCGGCATCGAGAGCTTCGAGTATCCGGACACCAACTCGAAGGTGCAATACATCGGCGCGTTGCCCACGCCGGCGGGCCAGCCCAAGCTGCCCGAGTGGTGGCAGCAGATCGACCGCACCAAACGCCTGGTCCTCGTCACGCAGGGCACCATTGCCAACCACGACCTCGGCCAGGTCATCGCTCCTGCGCTCGTCGCACTCGGTGGCAGGGAAGATGTCACGATCATCGTCACCACAGGCGGCCAGCCAGTCGAGTCCATCCCTGTTGCCATCCCCTCCAACGCCCGTATCGCCTCGTTCCTGCCCTACGCACAGATCATGCCGGAGATCGACCTCCTCATCACTAACGGTGGCTACGGCACCGTCAACATGGCGATCTCCCACGGCATTCCGATTATCTCCGCCGGTCTTACCGAAGATAAGGAAGAGGTATCCGCCCACGTCCAGTGGTCCGGCGCAGGGATCGATCTGCGCGCCAATCAGGCGACCCCTGAGGCTATTAGGCACGCTGTCGACGAGATCTTCTCGCAGCCTGGTTACCGTGAGCGCGCCCAGCAACTCTCGTTCGAGTTCGCCAGTCACGACGTCGAAGCCGAACTGCTCACCCTCATCGAAGAGTGCATCCGCGACACCGTCAACGCGTAGCTACACGCCAGACGCGCCTCGGCGCTGCACACCTCTCCGTGGAGAACGAGCGTCTCGCGCCTCAATCTAGAAAGGAAACCATCCTACGTTTTGAATTCGAAAGCGGATCGGCGGTGCCGGTTCCGGAAAGCCTGATCGATTTTTCTTTGGCTCAGGCGAGAGGTGGCTCTTTTTCGGAACCTCCTCGTGCTTGGCAAGATCTTTTCGAAGAACTGTCACCGATGCAGACAGATACCCCGCTCTGCTTAAACGGCCGCAAACCGAGGATGAGGAGCACTACAAGTCTTCTTGAACTTTGACCCAGTCTGCCCCGGACGGCACGGTCGCGATTGCAATCGCCGGTGCAGTTCTTCTATAGAACCCAGGGGACTACCAGTCTGCCCACGACCGTAAATAGACGAGAGCATCGCAACCAGGCTTTCCGCCGAAATGGAACTCGCGTGAGTTTTTCATTGACTCCCGATTGGGAGCGCAGTGTTGGAAACGAATGCTCCCTGAGTGACTTAGAATCCGCCTGCAAGTCAACAGCGGAAGTGCTTTCGCGCTTCAAGATCGCTGCAATAAGCTCAGGGCTTAAATAAGGGATCAAGCCAATAACCTCGTTCGATTCGACATTGATGGACAAGCGGGAGATGAGCTTCTTCCACACCCTGTGATGAGAAACACTTTTGCATCGTCCTATATTCCTTGCGGGCAAAACAAATAGCGCACTAGGTGTTCGAATCTCGGACAACAAAATTTCCTGTCTTGTTTGGGAATAGACAAGTGCTGCGCGTGTTCTACCGATACAGGCGCACGGCCAGCATTCCACGCCGTGCGATTCGTGAAGATGAAATACCAAATAGTTGGATCGAGAGGAATACGAGCATAAATGTGCGAGACAACCTATGCACTTGGACATTCGCCGGCAGAGGTTCAGCGTCTGAAGAATCAGGCGGCCATGTTGCGACCGATCACCGAGCGTCTGCTGCGCAGCGCAGGAATTGATGGAGGCGTGCGCGTGCTGGACTTGGGCTGTGGTGCTGGCGATGTCTCCATGCTCGCCGCCGAACTGGTAGGCCCAGCAGGCTTCGTCGTCGGTATCGATCGCAGTCAGGATGTTCTCAACGTGGCCAGAAAGCGGGCCAAGGAGGCCGGTCTGCGACAGGTCAGTTTTGTACGCGCCTCGGTTGAAGAGTTTTCCGTCGATGAACCCTTTCGATCTCGTAATCGGTCGATACATTCTGGTCCACCAGTCGCAGCCAGTTGCCCTATTGCGTAAAGCCGCGCGTCTGGTCCGGCCGGGGGGAGCGTTAGCCTTCCATGAGGTTCGCATGGGCAGCGTTACTCAATCCGTTCCGTACGTCCCGCTATGGGATCTGACTGCCAACCCTTGTTCGAATCGCTCTCAGGTCGTCGGTGTCCAACTACGATGGCGCCGATCGGCTCGCGGAGCATTTTTCCGAGGCCGGCCTGCCGTATCCCAATCTGTTTTGCGAGGAACTAGTCGGGGGCAACGCGGATTCACCTCTTTATGGTTCACTCGCTGAACTTTTTCAAACCCTTCAGCCTCAACTGGAAAGAATGAGGATTATGACGGCGGAGACAATTGCAATGGACGGGCTTGAAAGCCGGCTCCGAGATGCAGTCATCGAAGCGCGCAGCCAGATCTATGGACCTGCACAGGTTTGTGCCTGGGCGCGGCTCTGAACAGCGTTTGGTCTTGAACGACGTGCAGAAGTGCCGACACAAATTGATATCACGCAATACAACCGACAGGAACGAAACAGTCCTTAGCCGTTACCTGCCTAAGCCAGACGTTCCTTGTTGCTGCACACCTCCGCAACCCAACGGCGCGTCTACATCTCTTGCCTCAAACCTAAAAAAAAGGAATGCATAATGTCTTCGACCTCCCTTGAACTTCAGCCTCTTGAACTCCTGCCCAACGATCTACTCCGTCCCCTTGGCGCCTTTGAAGAGCTCTTTTGCCTCTTCGACCAGCAATTTCCTACCAACGGTGCACTTGCGGCCCAAATTGCCGGCCACACAACCGTCAAGCAGTGGCGCGACGTGCTCGACACAGTACAGCAACGCCACCCCCTACTCTCTACCTGCATCGACACCACCTTCAACCGCGTCCCTCACTTTCGCCGCGTCGCCGGCCAGCGCATTCCGCTCCGCCTGGTTACATCGCCGTATGCCCGGTGGCAGCGGGAAATTGCCGAAGAGGTAAACGCACCTTTCACTCCCGATCAGGCTCCTCTCTTCCGTGCTGTACTGCTCCATCAGGAGACGCACTGCACCTTCATCCTCTCCTCTCATCACGCTGTCTGCGATGGCTCCTCCCGCATCTTTCTTTTGCGTGACATCCTCCTCGCTCTCACCGGACATGCCCTCGAGGCTCTGGCGCTGGCGCCGTCCCGCGAAGTTCTCTTCGGAGCGCAACAGCGCATCTCCACCGAGCCCGGCCTGCCATCCTTCGCTGCTCAGCGCCCGCCTATGGCCTATGTGGAAGGAATTGAACTGACACCAGAACAGACCACCGCACTCCAGCGCCGGGCTCGCGAGGCAGGTGTCACCATCCACGCCGCTATCTCGGCTGCGCTCACCATCGCAGGCAGAGCCATCGATGATGGCTGGCGCAATAATCCGCTCTGCATCATGTCGCCTGCTGAGATCCGCGACATTCTCGGCCTTAAAGATCAATGCATGGTCTCCCTCGGCGGCGGTGAGGTCTCCATCGCGCCAGACAGCTCGATGACATTCTGGGAGCTCGCACGGTTCGCGAAAGATGGCCTCTCTACTGTCAAGAGCAGAGAAAATATATTCAGGATGATCGATCTCCAATCCACAGCTGTCTCCTCCAACCTCACCGTCGAACAGGCGGTTCAACTCAAACGAAACGCGTTCAACGCACAGGTCATGTTCACCAACCTCGGGCGTCTCCCATTCGACAGCAATTTCGGATCGCTAAAACTTGAGACCCTCTGGGCACCATGTGCACTCCGTGGCATCGAAGGAGAGCAGACCCTTGGCGCAGTCAGCGTCAATGGCTCGCTGCACATCACGCATACCAGTCCCGCGCCAATCCCCGGCCTGCTCGCGGGTATTGAAGAAGAACTCCGCAAAGCCTGTGCGATTTGAGAGCGTAGGGCATGCGGTCTCGAAATAGCTCGGGCTCCGCAAGGAGTTCCCACACATCGGAGACCAAGTGATACTTCTTGAATTCAGTAACCAAGAGGAGATTGAAAAACCTCTTGACAATCCCCTGACAACCCACCCAGAAGCTTGCTGTAGTCTTGAGCCAGAAGCATATAATGAGTGGTGCATTTCCGGTCTTGGTCGATGACCAGAGCAGAGAGGCGACGGGTTATCCGATTCAATCAGTCTCACCAAATCCGTCATCGCGGCGTGCCAACATGAATCTTTAGCCTGCTTTACATACTCAAACAATCGATTGAGCTCGTAGCGCGGCGAAATTATCTGTTCACCTACGACGTCAAACAGTACAGCCCTCTCTTGAGCGGGAAAAGGCAATTCTCCACGCGATTTGCGTTTTTTGAGGTTACTTCCATATCGTCACGCTATTCGATCATCTATTTTTCTGTCTCGGGAATATTTTTTCCGAGTTCCGGTTTTGTAGAGGTAGTGCAATATGTCATTGACTCCCAACGGCTCACCTGTAGAAGTTGCCGGTATCGAACATATCGATGGATTGTACAGCTATGCGCTTGTACTCAGTCGTAATCAGAGTGCAGCAGAAGATCTCGTACAAGAGACTTATGTTCGCGCCATAGGCGCGATGGGAAGGCTGCGCACTGGCAGCAACGTCAAGAGCTGGTTATTTACCATCCTGCGGAACATCTGGTTCAATCAGTTACGGCATCAGCGCATCGCAAAACTTGTTGCAATGGATGGAGAGGAGAGCGCTATGGATATTCCAGAGACTGGAAAGGATCCTTATGCGTTCTACGTGAGCAGAATGGAACACGAGCAAGTACGCGAAGCGATTCAACAATTACCGTTGGATTTTCGCGAAGTAATCTTGTTGCGCGAGTTCGAGGAGCTGTCTTATCAAGAGATCGCCACGATTTTGGACTGCCCCGCAGGGACGGTAATGTCACGCTTGGCGAGGGCGCGAGCCAAGCTGCGGACGTTGCTTTCGTCTGCCATTCTCACTCGCGATTTTGTCAGAAAGTAGGCCATGGAATGAACGCGTCGAATGAACATACCCGTGACGTCCTACTCTATCTTGATAACGAATTAAGAGGCCAAGAGCTGGAGGACTTCCTCGCCCATCTTGCAGGCTGCGCGGTTTGTAGAATCCAGCTTGAGGAGGAGCGGGAGTTCTCGGATCTTCTGCACCGATCACGGCCCCTCTACAAAGCTCCGGACCAACTGCGAACTCGTGTGATTGCTGCTCAACACCCATCTGTGTCCGACCATACACCGGATCGCCTTCGTAGGCGTGTGTTGCGGCTCCTTAAGGCGCCATTGCGCACTCCCGAATTCCCGATTTTGCGATGGAGTGCAGTGGCGGCGATAGCTCTTGTGTTTATGTTGTGGCTGGCGTTTATCCCAAATATTGCCCAGCGCGCGCGCGCTGCGACCTTTATGGACACAGCGTTGATCACTCACCGTAGCTATCTTGATGGCAAGCTTCCGCTCGAAATCGAATCGGACTCTCCCGAAACGGTGACGGCATGGTTTGCGGGTAAGGTGCCTTTTGATTTCCGGCTGCCCAAGTCTCAGTCGTTGATAGATGGCCAACCTGCCTACCGACAGGTTGGAGCAAGACTAGTGAACGACAGGGGCAACTACACCGCTCTAGTCACGTATGCGAAGAAGAATGAACAGATCAGCTTGCTGGTTGCTTCGAGCAAATTCGCTGCAGCATCCGGTGGTGAGGAGATCAGTTCGGGCGGACTAATCTTTCATTACCACACAAAGGCAGAGTTCAATGTCATTACGTGGAGTACTCATGGCCTCACCTATGCCTTGGTCTCATCGTTCCACAGTTCTGCACGCCAGTCCTGCCTGGTCTGCCATCAGAATATGGCTGACAAAAATGAGTTTCGAGAACACCAATAACTTTGGCTGATTGGGATGAGATCGCGTTTTTGACACTTCCCGGTAAGTTTTTTGGTGACTGCAATGGGTACTATGGGCCAGACATTTCTGCGTCTCGTGGACCAACGAGGTCAACCTTTTCCGGTGGTTCGCCGTGGAAGCTGCTTAGCCCGAGACCATCACCGGGAAGTATACCGGTGCCATCGGCGACATTGCTGCGAGCAGCGGCACCGCATCGCTCACGGTCACAAAGTGCATATCTACGCTCACCGATACGCGAGCCATCTCAACTCAGACCTACGATACGGCCATCACCGCGGCAGCGCAACAGCCGCCTGGCGATCACCGCCGGAAGCTGATGCGGTGCCGCCATGGAGATGGAAGTACTCGCGGTATATCTGCTCGCTAAATTCGGCCAGTAGAAGCGCTGATTGTCGTATCCGCGCCCAAGGTGATGAGCTCAATTGCGTCCGGTGAAAGGCCTTGCTTAGCCAGGTAATCGTGAAGCGTGAAATGATCCTTTGATAAAGTCGCGACGATTGTGTTCTAGTATGTCACTCATTTGGACTCCCTTTTAATCCGCTCTATGGCTGGGCGGTGAGTGTTGCCGCCCGCCAATAATTTCGGTCTGAGTAGAGCAGAATGTCTTACCAGGGCAATTCTTTATTGATCTCGTGGATGAAGCGGCCGTTGGGGCTATCCGCCCCTCGCGATGCCACCGCCACTGTGGTCTTTGCTCCGTCGGGCACGGACATCGGCGCCGCATCCAAGCCAAGAGCGGTTTTGACCCAGCCTGGATGTACGGAGTTCACCTTGATGTTGGTGTCCTTGAGTTCCGCTGCCAGATCAATCGTGAACACGTTGACCGCGGCCTTGGAGGCGTTGTAAGCGAACTTCCGCAGTGGCGCGATGGGGCTCGGATCCATTGCCTGAAGTGTCAGAGAGCCGAGGATGCTGGCGAGGTTGACGATCCGGCCCGCATCGCTCTTCTTCAGCAAAGGCAGAAATTCGCGAGTCAAAGCGATCAAGGAAAACAGATTGATGTTGAAGTTCGTGGCCTCCTGATTGGTAGATACAAGAGGCGTAAAGAACCGGTTCTTATTATTTCCGACCAGTCGGAATATTGTGTGTATATAGAACAGACTCTCAAGGCGGTAAAGACACGTTGTAGAAAATAAATCCGACCGGTCGGTTAAATAATGTGAATCCCCCGAAGGTGTTTTTGCGTCTACTCATGGGAAAGCCAAAATTGTGGCCGATGCAAAAACAGTAGTACTAAATCCCGGAATCGAATTGTGGCATCGGATTCGAGGCCGCTCGGCAGCCAAGACGGATTCAAGGAGTGCGGAGCTCTGACTACAAAAACGAAAGCAGCCGTCACGAAGGGCGAGCGCAGCCGTCAGAAGATCGTAGAAACCGCCGCAGTGTTGTTCAACCAGAAGGGGTTTACTGGATGCTCGATGGGAGACCTCGTTGAGGCTTCGGGCCTGGAGAAAGGGACGCTCTACGGCCACTTCTCTACAAAGGAAGAACTGGCACTCCTCGCTTTCGACTATGCGTGGAAGGATACGAGCGACAAACGACTTCGGAACATCGACACCGTTTCAAATGCGGTAGACAAACTCAAGCTGCACGTAAACAACTATGTCAACACCCCGAGTTTTCCAGGCGGATGCCCTCTTTTGAACGTTGCGGTAGATGCTGATGACGGCAACCTCGCCCTCCGCACCAGGGTCAAAAAGGCGCTGAAGGGTTGGGAGGATCTTTTGGCGAAGATTGTTGAAGATGGCCGGTCAGCCGGACAGATCAACCCGGAGATTGATCCACATTCGGTCGCCAACCTCGTGATCTCCATCCTCGAGGGAGCAACGGTAGTAGCACGGATTAATAAGCGGTCCGCAGCTCTCGACGACGCTCAAAGACACCTCAGTCTGTACCTGGAGACCGCGGTCAGACTCAGAAGTGCCTCACGCGATGGCAAGGTGCAATAGATGTATCTGATATGAGTACGCTGATTCAGGCAATTCCGCGCCCGAGGACGTTCGCAAACCCAGCGCCCGGCGAGGGCGAGAAACTTGATGTTCACTAACCTCCGCCCGAAGATCGCTGACAGCACTTCCGAAGCCAGGGCACCTGTGAAAGGAAATTATGAATTCAGAGAAGGAGAGACGTAACTTGATCGATGACAAGGATCTGCCAATCGTGGTTGTGCATGGAACAATGGGGAAATCAGAGGACTGGTCGCGGGTAGTGGAAGAGCTATCTAGCTCTCGCTCGGTGATTCGCTCAATTACATAGAGCGGGTCGCTGGAAGGAGATCGACGGATGAACTTGTGATAAAGATCTCGCGGATGAGGTTGTAGCGGCAGTCAGGGGGGAAGGCAAGCTACGCTTTGATCCAGTTGGCGGTTCCCTTGGAGCGGCACTTGCCACATGCATCGCAGCCGAGTATCCGGAGATGGTCCGGTCGCTTGTACTCGTATCAGGTTTCAGCCATGGAAGCGATCCGCGGATGAATCTGCAATTCAAATTGTGCTTCGCTTGGCGAGCACAGACAAAGTAGCATTCACAAAACTGTTGCTGGTAACTGGCCTAAGTCCCGGTTTTTTTGTCTGCATTTGACGAACCCACCCTTAACGGAATCATTGAAAACTTTATCGCATCGACTGACTGGCGCCCGGTCGAGCAGACCATCAGGGTTGACCTTAGTGTGGATGTTCGGGAGTACGCCGAGAGAATCAAGACCCCGACGCTGCTGATTACTGCAAAGCATGATCAGATCGTGCCACCAGCTTACTCGGAGAATCTGGTTCCTGACGCGAAGACCCTTGAACTCGATTCGGGCCACTTGATCTTTCTGTAGAAGCCAGTCGATCTGGCTTCCGCCATACTTTCGTTCTGCCAAAGGCAAGCGGGTGCCGTCTCTTGAATCCCTCCTGCGGCGTGCGTTCGGGATCACTCCGAGAAACCGGACAGGGCTATTCCTGCCGTCTTCTGCAATGCTGATGGAAATGGACGCCTTGTGGACGTACATCCGGACGAATGATCCGATGGTCTGCATCTGTCTCTTCCTGAGATGGCTTTGGCTCCAGAGCGACATGCGCGGAACCGTAGAAGCATCCGGGCATGTCGCTTGAAGGCAGTCCTGTTTCTCGCATCGGACGACAGCAGCTTTGGGAATGCAGAAAATCCGGTTGTCGATGGCGGCTTCTCGCTTGTCTAAGTGAACGCCGCTCCGCCAAAGGCTTTCTTGCTCCCACTGCCTTCTCATAGACAACTCGCCGTACGCGGAAATCAGCAACATGACGATCCTTGACCAAAAGGCCAATCGCAACCTTGACACAATCATTACTTCCTGCGGCATGACAAACCGCACGACAGGGTGACTCACATCACGAGGAATTCATCTGAAACCGGTTCTTTATGCTGACGGGAACAACACGGGAACGTCGTGGATTCAATATTTTCAGCCCACTTACAAGAATGGGAGTAAGAATGGCCTCGCAGAATCACTGCGGGACTCTCCGCTAAGCTATTGATTCTAAATGGTGGCCAGAGACGGGATCGAACCGCCGACGCCGGCCTTTTCAGGGCCTCTACCAATGGACCTAAGTGGCTTAGAATCAGCGGACACGATTGATACAAAAGACGTTAGAGCAGCTCCGATTTAGGATCGTTTCGGATGGTTTCGTCCCCAGGTTGTTCCCGTATTGTTCCCGCGAGACGAAACGCTTTCCAATTCTTCTGTTTTCCATCAACCTCCCCGCTCCCGTTTCTGGCCGAACACTGCCGCGCCCAGCGGAATGAACGAAGGTGTTGACTTGAGGTAGCGCCCGAACGATTGCGCGGATGATATGCATTTACAACCTAAGCTGGGATGGGTTGCGTTTTTTTACACTTAACGATAAGTTTTTGGGGCTGCAAATGGGTACTATGGGCCAGATGTTTCTGCATCTAGCAACCAGCGACTCAGACTTTCGAGCAGGGCCCTCTTTGCGTTTACTAAAGAGGCTGCCCACTTGGCTCTAACATGAGCTCGCCTGCCCGGCGATGCCGATCGAGAATTCTTTCAATGTGACCATCGTCCATCTTCGGATGCATTGAGGGAACGGATGCGAAGGTCGTTGATCTGTTGCTGTTGCGCTTCGAGGCGCCGTTCGATCTCAACAGGCAAAGCTCCCGCCGACGGACGAAGCCCGCACGAAGAAGAACGCTTGGAAGAAGTGGGGGCCCTATCTGAGTGAACGGCAATGGGGAACCGTACGTGAAGACTATAGCGAGGACGGGAACGCCTGGGATTACTTCACGCACGATCAGGCAAGATCGCGGGCATATCGCTGGGGTGAGGACGGTCTGGCAGGCATTTCCGACGATCACCAAATTCTCTGTTTCGCGCTTGCTCTGTGGAACGGCAAGGACCCGATCGTTAAGGAACGGCTCTTCGGGCTGACGAACAGCCAAGGCAATCACGGTGAGGACGTCAAGGAGTATTACTTCTATCTGGACAGCACGCCAACGCACTCTTACATGAAGTATCTCTATAAGTACCCGCAGGCCGCATATCCGTATGCGGATCTCATCGAGACAAACCGCCATCGCGGCCGCCAGGCGCTGGAATATGAATTGCTCGACACCGGTGTCTTCGACCAAGATCGTTACTTCGACGTATTTGTTGAATACGCCAAGGCAGGACCGGACGACCTGGGCATAAGAATCAGCGTTGCCAACCGCGGACCCGAAGAGGCCACGTTGCATCTGTTGCCGACACTCTGGTTCCGCAATAGCTGGTCTTGGGAGGAAATCGCCAGCAAACCCTCATTGTCAGGGCACCAGACGGAAGGTGTGAGCGTTATCTCGGCTCATCATACGGACCCGCTCTTCAAGGAATCGTTTTCCGACAGCAAGCTCTACTGTGAGGGAGGGCCGCCCCTGCTGTTCACCGAGAACGAGACCAACAATGCGAAACTCTTCGGTGGTCAGAATGCGTCCGCTTATGTCAAGGATGGCATCAATGACTTCGTCGTGAGTGGCAACGCGCAGGCGGTGAATCCAGCTAAGCTAGGGACCAAGGCATGTCCACATTACATCCTGAACATCGGTCCCGGCGAAACCCGGATCGTGCGCCTACGTCTGGCGGGTCCCCTGCCGGGCGCCGCGGAAAGTCCCTTCAAAGACTTCGACAAGTTCTTCGCCGAACGCATCAAGGAGGCTGATGAATTCTACGACTCCATCCTACCGCCGTTAGTGAAGGCCGACCCGGACCGCGCGCTAGTGATGCGGCAGGCGCTGGCCGGCATGCTCTGGAGCAAGCAGTATTTCTACTACGATCTCACCAAGTGGCTGAAGGAACACAATGTGGGACCATGGTCACCGCCCGAGGAGCGCAAGAAGGTACGCAACAGCGAATGGTTCCACATGGACAATGACGACATCATATCGATGCCGGACAAGTGGGAGTATCCGTGGTACGCAGCGTGGGACCTGGCGTTTCATATGCTCGCCTTCCAGACAGTGGACTCTGATTTTGCGAAGTCTCAACTCGACCTGATACTCCGCAACGACTATCTTCACCCCAACGGGCAGATGCCGGCCTACGAGTGGAACTTCGGCGACGTCAATCCGCCGGTGCATGCGTATGCCACCATGCAGATTTATCTGACTGACAAGGAGCGAAACAACGGTAAAGGAGACCTGGAGTTTCTGGCCTACGCATTCTCTAAACTGCTCATAAACTTCACTTGGTGGCTCAATCGCAAGGACCGTTCGGGAAACAATGTGTTTGAGGGCGGCTTCCTTGGTCTGGACAATATAGGCGTGTTCGACCGCAGCTCGCCGCTTCCTACCGGCGGATACCTGGAACAGGCCGACGGTACCGCATGGATGGTGTTCTTCAGCCAGCAGATGCTGCGCATCGCGGTGGAACTAGCGCTGCATCGCCCGCCCTTTGAAGAATTCGTCATCAAGTTCTTCGAACACACCATGTGGATCGCTGGAGCGATGGACCGCATGGGCCAACATCAGGACAAGATGTGGGACGAAGAGGATGGTTTCTTCTACGACGTCCTTCGTCTGCCCAATGGCGAAGCTTTTCGTTTGAAGGTGCGATCGATGGTGGGCCTTTTGCCTTTGGCTGCGGTCGCGATCTTCGAGGAAGGCACGCTCGAAAAGTTGCCGATAGCCCGGAAACGCATGCAGGAGTTTATGGAACGTCACCCCGACCTCGCAGCGAACATTCACATGCCGGGCACACCGGGTGTGGCGGGCAGACGCTTGCTCGCCACCGTGAACGAGGAGAAACTGCGCCGCATCCTCACGAGAATGCTCGACGAAAACGAGTTCTTCGGACCGCATGGCATCCGCGCGCTGTCGAGATGTCATCTGGATCACCCGTTCGTTTTCGACCTTGCCGGCCAGAAGTATAGCGTTTCCTATCTGCCGGGCGACTCTGATAGCGGAATGTTCGGCGGGAACTCTAACTGGAGGGGCCCGGTCTGGATGCCGGTTAACTTTCTCCTCTACCTCTCCCTCCTGCGGCTTGGTGCCTACTATGGCGATTCCTTCAAGGTGGAATGCCCGACCGGCGCAGGGACTCAACTGACCTTGTTTGAGGTCGCTCAGCAGTTGGCAGAGCGCCTCATCGGAACATTTGTCCGGGACGGCTCGGGGCGCAGGCCGGTGTTCGGCGGAACGGAGAAATTCCAAACCGACCCGCATTGGAGAGACAACATCCTCTTCTACGAGTACTTCCATGGCGACAACGGTGCGGGCATCGGCGCCAGCCACCAAACTGGATGGACGGGCGCCATTGCGCGGATGATTCAGGCCAACGGACACTTTACCGCCGAAATGCTGGCCGGGCGGGATATCGAGCGCCTTGCGATCAAAATGGGCAAGGGCCAAGGAGCTTCAGACAAGTAATAACTTTTGGCTTTTGATGTGTCACAGGGGCCGGACTCATTTTCGATAAGTCGTCGTTGGAAAGTCATAATCTGGATGAGGGTACTCCTCTCCTCCATGTAAGTCAGGACTCCGATGCCCGACGCGATTAAAGGAGCCACGCTTCTTTTCGTGCGCGAGGATGCGGTCGAGATGTCATGGGCCATGATGGCAACGGCTACTGGGACTCGTACGTCTCTTTACTAACCAGGATCGTGGAGACAAATCGAAGCGGATAGCTTGGCAGCTGGACATCGGAGGCTGGCACGATCCGCGATGATGGTCTGTGGCGTTCTATTCCGCTAAGAACTGCTATGCATATCCCCGGTTTCAATGTGGGATTGAGCTTGGTAAGGGGATGAGGGTCTGCGGTGGGCGTACCCACTCCATAAGCTGCATCGTCTACGAGTCCTTAACTTGGTAGACTCGCGACAAGCACCACAACAGAACGAGATGCAAGCGAATATGTGAGACCTGGTACGGGCCCAGCGGTAGACCATTCAACTATGTCCTCCGGTGAATCAAGACTAGTGTCAATCCAACGGCGCCACAGATTGTCGGCCCCTTGTTCCATAAACGGCAGCTCAAACTCCAGATCTTCCCAGTAGCTGTTGAAAGCGATGTAAAACATCAATTTCTCTTTAGGGAGCTCCGCG
>Ga0193716_1001079_pt1 | contig 16190 bp, 12 predicted proteins | sample U2c1metaG_FD_145901 | JGI IMG/M metagenome (GOLD analysis project Ga0193716, IMG submission 145901) | Soil microbial communities from a riparian zone of the East river system, Colorado, United States - U2c1 | ecosystem: Environmental > Terrestrial > Soil > Riparian zone | place: USA: East River...
ATCCATTTCCAGCCTTGGCAATAATATGATCAAGTGTATGCTGACTGACCATAAAGGACAGCTCTGGGCCGGCAGCATCAATGGTGGACTGAACTTATTCAACGCCCCATCCGGCGACTTTTTCCATTATGCCTATGAACCGGGCAACGGCTCCAGCCTCTCCCAGCGGACTATATCGGCGCTGTTCGAGGACCGGCAGGGCAACCTCTGGGTAGGCACTCATCGGGGCGGTATCAACATATATTCCCCCGGCATGGAGAAATTCGATCTTTACCGGCAGGAACCCGCGTCCAACAGCCTTAGCTATAATGATGTAAAAACGTTCTGCGAAGACAGTTCCGGGAATGACAATATCTGGATCGGCACCGACGGCGGCGGCCTGGATCTCTTTATCCGGAACCGGTCTGCCTTTCAGCACTTCCGCAACGATCCGTTCGACGACAAGAGCCTTGGCTCAAATGCCGTGCTGGACCTTATGATGGACCGGGGCGGCAACCTGTGGGTGTCTACCTGGGGCGGCGGCCTCAACCTCTTCGATAAAAAAAGGCAATCCTTTACCCGTTTCCAGAACGATCCGGCCGACCCTCATTCCATCAGCTCGAACTTTGTCCAGAAGACGTTTGAAGACTATGCGGGCAACCTTTGGGTCGCCACCTATTACGGAGGACTGAATATCTTCGATCCAAAGACAAGACAGTTCACCCGTCTTACCCTGGACCCTTCCGGCAAGACCAGCCTCATGGGCAAGAATATCGTTTCCCTGCTCCCCGACAAAGAGGGTCGCATCTGGATCGGCACCGATGACGGCGGGCTGAATTGTTATAATCAGGGTACCCGTCATTTTACGCATTATTTTAATAAAGGGGAGAAGATCCCCGATCTGCGCGTGTTGTTTGCCGATAGTAAAGGCCGCCTCTGGGTAGGACAAAAAGGCTTATACTTGCTGGATGCGGTCAGTGACAGCTTCCTGTTGTATACCAACCTCGGCGGACTGTCAAACGAATTCATCAAAGGGATCACAGAGGACGAGCAGGGTTATCTCTGGATCGCCACTTCCAACGGCCTTACCCGGTTCAACCCGGATACCTATGCTTTTAAAAAATTCAATACCGGCGATGGTCTGCAGGGGCTGGAATTCGAATCCAATGCCTTTCTGAAGACAAGGAACGGGGAGATGTTCTTTGGTGGTATCAATGGCTTCAATTGCTTTTACCCGGCCTCCATCAGAGCCAATCCCTTTATCCCGCCGGTTTATATCACCGGTTTCCAGCTTTCGAACCGAAAGGTCAGCGCAAACGAAGAAGGCTCTCCCCTCGAAAAAGATATCAGTCTTGTACGGGAAGTCATGCTCTCCTACCGGCAATCTACCTTTTCCTTCACTTTTGCTGCCTTGAATTATACCATCCCCGAAAACAATCAATATGCCTATAAGCTGGAGGGTTTGGATACGGGATGGAATTATGTAGGGAAAGAAAAGAAGGCGGTGTATACCAACCTTGGCCCGGGTGATTATGTGTTCAAGGTGAAAGCGTCCAATAATGACGGAGTCTGGAATGAGGACGGAGCCTCTATCCGGGTGGTGATAACTCCGCCCTTCTGGAAGACAGGCTGGTTCCTCTTTCTGTTGGGGGCTCTGGCACTGGCGGGCCTGTTTGCCTTTTACCGGTTCAGGACGCGGATGAAGCTAAAAATGATGGAAGAAAAGAAAAGGGAAGAGATCCGCCAGGTGCAGCTGCAGTTCTTCACCAATATCTCCCATGAGTTCCGAACTCCCTTGTCCCTTATCCTGGGCCCACTGGAAAAAATAATAAAAGAACAGGCCCAGCCGGCCTTTTCCCGGTATTACCAGACCATGCACCGCAATGCCCAGCGACTGCTAGGTCTTATCAACGAGCTTATGGATTTCGGGAAACTGGAAAGCGGTTCATTAAAGCTGAGTGTACAGAAAAGCAACCTGAATGGCTTTATAAATGAAATGGCGGACGAGTTCCGGGACTGGGCGATCCAGAAAGAGATCGACTTTACGCTCGAGCAGGAGACCATCCCGGAAGCTACCTGGTTCGACCGTCAGGTGCTGGAAAAGATCGTTCTCAATCTCTTACATAATTCGTTTAAGTATACAAAGATCGGCGGCCATATTACCCTAAGCCTCTCCCCTTCTATAGAGTCCTTTGAACCTTCCTTTGAAGGCGAGCTGATCCTGAAGAACAGCTTTCGCGGCAGCCATTATGCCTGGATCCGGGTAGCCGACAATGGAGTCGGCATCTCCAGGGAATCTATTCATCATCTTTTCGAACGATACTACCGTATCAACGGGTCACATCTGGGGTCCGGCGTCGGGCTGGCCTTTGTGAAAAGCCTGACCCAGCTGCACAAGGGCGATATTTATGTATACAGCGAGCGGTTGAAGGGTACGGAGATCCTGATCGGGATCCCAATCCGGGAGGGGGATTACCGGAAGGAAGAAAAAAGAGCCGAGATCCCTGCCGAAGAAGGGGTTCGGCTGGAAAGCTTCTCTTACCGGCCCGGGTTATACGCCGACCAGGACGAGACAACAGGCTCCGCAATGCTATCCCCGCTGGAGACGATCCTGCTGGTAGAAGACAACGAAGAGCTGCGCCTTTTCCTAAAGGAAAGCCTTAGCGAACAATACCAGGTGATGGAGGCCGCTGATGGAAAAGAAGGGCTTGAAAAGGCAAAAGAAATAACTCCGGGCCTGATCATCAGTGACGTGATCATGCCGGGAATGAATGGTTTCGAGCTTTGCCAGCATATCAAACAGGATATAGACACCAGCCATATTCCCTTTATTATCCTTACTGCCAGGACTACACAGGCTTCACAGGTGGAAGGCCTGAATGCCGGAGCGGATTATTATTTTGCCAAGCCGCTGAATATGGAATTGCTTTTACTGACGATCCGCAACCAGTTCGACCGGGACCGGAAATTAAAAGAGCGCTATACGCAAGACTCACGCGTAGAAGCCATGGAGCTGGTCCATTCCGAGAAAGACAAGGAATTTATGACCCGGTTGTTACAGATCATCGACTCCCAGCTGATCAATCCCGATTTTGACATCGACTATCTCTGCCAGGAAATGGGCATCAGCCGGACGCGTCTTTACCAGAAGATCAAGAGCATCAGTCAGCAATCCATAGGCGATTTCATCCGGACGATACGGCTGAAGAAAGCAATACAGATCATGACCCATGAAGATGTCTCGCTAACGGAAGTGATGGTACGTATCGGCATCCAGACGCAGTCCTATTTCACAAAAGCGTTCAAAAAAGAATTTGGGAAGACTCCTACGCAGTTCATGCAGGAGATAAAGAAATATTGAGCGATGAGCTTCCTGGCGTCTGCACCGCCGGATTGCGATTTTTTCTTATATTTAGTATACAAACACCGAGTATGACGAATGCAGGCAGAGGGACGCAGTACAATTCTTCCGATGACCACCGGGCTCTTTTTGAAAACCCCAAAAAAAATTCAGTTTTGCTGATGGATCGCGACGGGATCATCCAGGAGGCGAACAGGGCTTTTTTGCTTTCTTTTGGATATGAGCGTGAAGATCTAGTCGGGCAGCATTTATCCATATTATTCAGCGAGACAGATCAGGAGGCCGATATGCCTGCTCGCGAGCTACGGACCGTCCTTGATGAAGGACAATCCTTTGACAATAATTATCTCGTGAATAAGAACAAAGTTCTGACATGGGTGTCCGGAGAATCCGTTCTGCTTACGAATGAAAAAGGGGAGAAATACATTTTGAAGATCATTCAAAATATACATACCCAGAAGGAATCGGAAGCTTCCATCAAGCTCCTGAATAATTTCAACGAAAATATTCTGAGCGCCATCGAGGATGCGGTGTTGGTTCTGAACAAACATTTTCACGTACTAAAGGCCAACAGCGCCGCCATCAGGCTTTTCAATTTTTCCGGGGATCTGCACAACAATCCCGACTTCCGCGAAATACTGCAGTCTTTTGACAGGAATTTCGAATTATACGATCTAATTACCGGCACGATCCGGGCTGAATTTACCAGTTCAAAAATGCGGTTGGACCCCGGAAGGGGTTTTTTAAGCCAAAAAGTCTTTGACATAACATGTAGCAGGCTGAGCCAGGCAGAGGAGGGGAATGTACTGCTGGTATTTCGCGACATCACAACACAGAGGAACTTCGAGCAGCAGCGCGAAGATATCATGAACTTTGTCGCCCATGAATTAAGCAACCCACTGACTAATATTACCCTTAATATCGGACTGATGAAGGAGTTGACAAGTGAGTATCTGTCTAATGATCTCAGGGGTTGTATCGAGCGTAGCCAAAGCAATGTCCTTCGTCTGAAAAAATTGATCGGTGAACTCTACCGGGCTACCAAATCAGCTACTGGGAATATAGCTCTTGAAAAGTCCGTTTTTGACTTTGAACAGATGGTCGATGAAACCATCCAGTCCATCCGGTTGCTCTTCCCGACTTGTACAATTACAAGAAAAGGCACGGCCAATATCAGCCTGACAGCCGATAGGGATAAGTTGATCCGGGTATTGACCAACTACCTGACAAATGCCGTTAAATATTCCGGTGATCCTGCCGAGATCGAAGTAGCAATTAGAGCAGAAGAACATTCGGTCATCCTCTCCGTAACTGATCACGGACAGGGCATCGCGGAAAAAGACCTGCCTTTTATCTTTTCCCGGTACTACCGGGCTGAAAAGACAAAGAGCCTGGAAGGGCTTGGGATCGGCCTGTTCCTATCTGCTCAGGTCATCGAGGCTCATCAGGGAAGGGTCTGGGTAAATAGTATCGAAGGCAAGGGCTCTACGTTCTACTTTTCTTTGCCATTATAAGATATCCTCATATTTTTCTTAGTCGCAAAGCAAATTAGGGACTTATTTTGCTAAAGCAATATTTGCCTAATTTAGCCCCTAAACTTAGCACAAATGAAAAAAGCGCTGTTTGCTACGGCATTTGCTCTGTCATCTCTTATTGGTATAGCTCAAAAACCTAATACGCTCACAAGATCAGAAAAAAAAGAAGGCTGGAAATTATTATTCGACGGTAAGACCACCAAGGGTTGGCATACCTATCTCAGAGATACAGTAGGCTCAAAATGGCAGGTAAAAGACGATGCTCTGGTCTTTGATCCTTCTCAGCCCCAGAGTGGCGGCGGCGATATCGTAACCAACGAGGAGTACGAAAACTATGAGCTGAATCTCGAGTGGAAGATCTCAAAAGGCGGGAACAGCGGGATCATTTTCGATATACAGGAAAATCCAAAATATAGTGCGACCTATCTGACAGGCCCTGAAATGCAGGTACTGGATAATATTGACGCCAGTGACAATAAAAAGCAAACTCACCTCGCCGGCTGTCTCTATGATCTGTCTGGTGATTCGACGGTTTCCAAACCAAAAACTGTTGGTGAATGGAACCAGGTAAGGTTGATACAGAACAAAGGACACCTTACTTTCTGGCTCAATGGAGTAAAGACCTATGATGGGCAAATCGGCAGTGAAGAGTGGAATGCCCTTGTCGCCAAAAGCAAGTTCGCAGGCAAGTCCTTCAGCGACTTCGCGAAGGTTACGAAGGGCAAGATTGCCTTGCAGCAGCACCCGGGTTCGAGTGAATGGAGGAATATTAAGATCCGCTTGTTGTAGCTAATGATCGTGGCAAAAGCCCCTATCGCCCATGCATCTTCCCTCCGACACCCGAAAGATCAAGCGATTGAAATTCAGGCTGCTGACGGAGACGGTTCATATCCCTGAAACCATATTCCGCAGCCTTCAGCAGATCGTGTTCCGCAGCCCGCACCTGCCCGGCCCGTGCAGACAGGAGGGCGGAGAAATACCAGGCTTCACTATTGGTTGGGTCAGCCATTTTATAGAGCTCTACAAAACGCCGGGCATCGGTGTTGCTATTGCTGATGATCAGCCGATTGCTCAGAGAATAAAAGGCTAGAGACAGATAGGCCAACAGCCGCTGATCCATCAGGCCTGAGGCGGTCGTTGACTCGCTTTTTGTTTGCAGGTCACTGATGACCGGACGCCAGTAATGGGGATCACCCTGCTGAAAATGCTGCATGTATCCCAGCTTCGTATTTTGCTCATACATCAGCAAGTTTTCCTGACCTTCCCGTTGTTGCAGAAACGATGGATTGCGTTCAAGGGAATTTGCCTTTGTCTTAAACCAGTCGACAGCAGGGGTCAGCCCATCGAGATAACTGATGAAAACCTGACATTCCTGCTCCGCTTTTATCAATTGACTGGACTGACTATAAGTCCCCACCCTGTTCTTACCCTTCCCCGCAAAGTGGTCGATAAATGTATTGTCTTTGCGGACCAGCGCCTTTTGCATGGCGTCGAGCTGTAAGCCGGCAAAAGCTGTCTCCATAGTGCTGACTGGCGCCCATTCATGCTTGCCATCGAAGAAAAGAATATGATGTCTGGTTCTTGTCTTATCCAGCTCCCTGCTGATGGCTACCAGCTCGGTCAGGTTCATATCACCTTCGCCGGCGATAACCGTAAAGCAGAAATTAAAGTTATCCGCCTGCACCTCATCCGGGAGCCCCGCTCCGCCGGCAATAACGCCTTTTATTTCCGGGTGCTGCATCGCCACATAGCCGGCAACCTTGGCACCGCCGGAAAAACCGCAGGTATATATCCGGCTGCCGTCGATCTTCAACCTCATCTTTGTGTCAGCAGACAGCTGCTGCCAGATCCTTTCTGTGAGGGACCAGTCATTCCCATTCTTCGAGTTGTTGCTCCCGGCCAGAATAAAACCATAGGTTTCCGCGAGCGATCTGTATTTGTTCAGAGGAAGGGCGCCACTGCCATGAGGGTCGAAGAAATAAATGATGGGTAAGGCGTTTCCGTTGCCTTTTGAGGGAACATATAAAGCATAGGATTGGGTAGGATCGGCCTTACAGATGACCGAATCGATGACCTTGCCGGCTTCATATTGGCCGGTAGGATGCGCAACTGCGGCAGATAGCCCCAATAATAGGATACAAATCGCCAGGATCAGCTTACATTGGTTTGTATTCATAGTACTAAGATAATTAAGCTTATCTTTAGGGCAGAAGTCCTTTGAAGTTATTTATCAAAAATATGGTTTGCATCCGCTGCAAAATGGTGGTGAAAGACGAACTTAAAAAACTCGGCCTCCGCTATACAACAGTTGAGTTGGGAGAAGCGGAGATCATGGACGCCATTTCACCGGAGCAGCGAGAGTTGTTCAGATCCGCTTTATTAAGATCCGGTCTTGAATTGATGGATGACAAAAAAAGCGTTTTGATCCAGCAGATCAAAAATGTCATCATCGAACTTGTGCACTATTCAGAAGAGCCGCTGGTGGAAAAATTCTCCGAATATTTAAGTCAGAAATTAAACCACGACTACACCTATCTCGCCAACCTCTTTTCTGAAGTACAGGGTACTACGATCGAAAAGTTCCTGATCTCCCACCGGATCGAACGTGTAAAAGAATTGCTGATCTACAACGAACTCAACCTCACACAAATCTCCTACCTCATGCACTACAGCAGTGTGGCGCATCTTTCTGCTCAATTCAAGAAGGTCACCGGGCTGACCCCCTCCTATTTTAAACAACTCGGGGAAAAAAGACGGTCCATGCTGGAAGACCTCTAAGCCATATGTGTGAATCATATAAATCTTTCCTTTTTTCATGTAACGATCGGGCCCGAAAAAGCAGCGAAGTTTGTGGAGTATGAAAAAGCAATCCATACTATTCAAACCATCAAATTTTTTCTTCGATACGGGCTTTAACAGGCTATGGAGTAAAGGGCTGGATATTTATCCGAGCCCTTTTGCATTATAAACAGATCCTATATGAACCAGACTGTTAAAATTGATTAACAAACCACAACTCCCCAGCATTTTCTCCTTATATCCCGTTAAATTTGCCAATACCAATATATTTTAAAACCCAATAATACTTACCTGTGATGAAGGATCTGACGACCCGGCCCGGTAAATACCTGACTATCCTCACCGTTTTTGTGGCAGCCTTCTTATTTCTGAACTTTTTACCCATCGATAGACCTTCCTTGCGGGAGATAACTACCCCTTCCCGGTCAGTTGCCGCCAATCCTGTCTCTGCCCTTTCGCCTGCCGATTCACCCCGCCTTAATCTCTTATACGATAGCCTGCAGTTGGACAGCCTTGGTCTAAGCACTCAGGCCTATCATAAGGCTGTAACGGGTTTTCTTAGCCTGGTTGCAGCAGGAGTAATTCCGAACCCCGGCATCCTTTCCATTATCGACTTTTCCCTGCCTTCCACACAAAAAAGACTTTTTATCCTGGATACCTACAGCGGCAAGCTTTTATTCAATTCCCTTGTCGCACATGGCCGTAATTCGGGCACGCTGGTCGCCACCCGGTTTTCCAACCGGCGCAACAGTTTTATGAGCAGCCTTGGGTTTTATCTTACCGGCGAACCCTTCATCGGACAACACGGTTACTCGCTTCGTTTGGAAGGAATGGAGAAAGGCTGGAATGACAATGTGTTCAACCGGGCGATCATTATGCATCCGGCGGAATATGTCAGTGAAGATCACATCCGGCAATGGGGATTCCTCGGCCGGAGCGAAGGATGCCCTGCCATACCTCAACAGCTGGACAGACCCATCATCGACGTCATCCGCGGAGGATCCTGTCTTTTTGTATACAGCCCGGATAAAAAGTATCTGCATCACTCTAAGCTGGCGTCCTGATCAGCGTCCGGATGTATAAATTATCGATTATAAAGCCTGTCGGCTGAACGACACCGGGAACATCGATTTTCTCGTTACATTGCATAAAAATCAATAGCAATGGCAACGAATTCAACACCAGCGCCGGTCACGGCGCTATTCCTGGATATCGGTGGCGTCATGCTCACCAATGGCTGGGACAGGAAATCAAGAGAAGCGGCAGCAAAACAATTCAATCTCGACCTGGACGACCTGAACGACAGGCACCGGATGACCTTTGATACTTATGAAGCCGGCAAGCTAAGCCTGGATGATTATCTTAAAAGAGCAGTTTTCTGTAAGAACCGTCCCTTTACGATCGAGGAGTTCAAAGCTTTTATGTATGATCAGTCGATGGCTTATCCCGAGATGATCGATCTCGTCAAATCCCTGAAAGCAAAATATAACCTTAAGATAGCCGTCGTCAACAATGAAGGCCGGGAACTGAACGAACACCGGATCAGGACTTTCAAGCTGAACGAATTTGTGGACTTTTTCATCTCCTCCTGCTTTGTGCATTTCCGTAAGCCGGATGTCGACATCTGGAAGGTCGCTCTCGACATCGCGCAGGTGCCCAAAGACGAGGTGGTCTATATCGATGACCGGAATATGTTCGTGCAGGTCGCCGAAGGTCTTGGACTAAGGGGCATCACTCACAATTATAAGAATGTCGGACAGACCAAACAGGCGCTGGCAGAGATGGGCCTGAAGCTGGATTAGCCCCGCAGTCCACGGCGCCCTTCTTTTAACAAAGTTTTCAAAACCGGGATAAAGCTATTATCGATCAATAACTTTATCTTGGTTTTATGACTGTTTCTACACCGGTCTACTTATCCCTTCTCTTACTGTTGTACGTTCCTGCAACTGCCCAGCAGGTATTGACCGGCAGGGTCAAGCGACGGTCGGGAGACGAGATGCTTCCCTCCGTCAGTGTCATCAACCGTACTCAAAGGAAAGTAAATATCTCCGATGCCGGAGGTAACTATAAGATCCCTGCAAAACCAGGGGACACTATCACCTTCACTTCCGCGGGTTATAAGCCAGATACCGCATTTGTCAGGGCCTGGATGTTTGAAGACAAGGGAGGATACCTGATCGCCCTTGAACCCAACGCTGTAGGATTGCCCGCGGTGCGTGTCGACGAGATCTCCAATTACAAAAAGGATTCTATCAAAAGAAGAGAAGAGTATGCCTGGGTCTATCCGATACACCGGCGAAGGCTGATCGGGAGCGAGACCGTACAGGATGGGGTTGGTATCAGCATCAGTCCCCTGGACTATTTTGGTGTCGGCGAAACACAAAAAAGGCGGCTGAGAAAACGTCTGAAACAGGAGGAAATAGATTATTATATCGACTTCCGTTTCCCAGCCGCCTATGTGTCCAGAGTTACAGGCCTTCACGATGATTCGCTGCGGATCTTCCTGTACCGCTATCGCCCCAGCTACAACTTTTGCCGTAAGGCATCCAATGAGGATATCCTGCTTTATATCAATGACAAGCTAAAAAAATACAACAGCGGGGGCTAACCGCTATCCTCGATTCATAGTCCTTATTTTAGTTCGAATACCGCAAACTGAACATCAGCGGCACCTTTATTGGCAAATTGCATAGCCGTGCCGGCGGGCAAAAAGATATAGTCGCCTTTTTCGCGGAAGGGTTTCTCATTGACACTCGCTTCGGCGGCCGGCCCGGAAAGTCCTATAACAACCATGGGAGCCTGTCGGGAATTCAGCCGGACATCTTTGCCGGCGGCCAGTGTAAGCCGGTAACCGCGAACCGGCTTTTCGTCAAACAACAGGGTAAAGGAGGGCAGATTGATGGGTGAATCCACCAGGCGCCCGGGCTTATGCGGCAGCTCAATATCGATCGTATGAAACGGGATCTTATCTTCATTCCATACGCGATGGATCCGCGGTGTATCCGTAAAATCCTCATACCAGAGTCCTTCCGTGCTAAAAGTCCTGTGGCGGGGTTCGATTATCGTCTGCGAACCCGTCCTGGTATTACCAAGGACCAGGAAGATGGAAGGCGTAGAATGTTTGTGAAACAGCGAAGTGTCTCCCGCTGGTATATGCACATCCAAGAGCCGCACCCATCCGTTGTCCAGGACATCATGATGTCTCGGTTCCTTGCGGACCTGTATCACTTTCGAAGTATCTACATGAAGCTGGGCAAAACTGCTGCCGCCAATAAGAAGGTTGATCGCAAGAAGGAGGGTAAGGCCGCGCATTGCTGATTTTTTATAAAAATAAGAATAAATTACGCATTCGATTGCGTTAGCTTTTTTTAACTTATGCCATTATCTTTAAGCAAATGAATAGAAAAGACTTCCTCCGCAATAGCAGCCTTGCCGCCATGGCCCTGGCCGCAACACCCGCCACACAGATCTTTGCCCGCGACAAGACATCCGGCGACAAACTCGTCGGCCATGGGTCCGTTGGCTCCAAAGTCCGCCTTGCCATACTCGGCACCGGCCTTCGCGGCCAGAACCACCTAAGCCTTCTTCTGAGAAGGGATGACGTGGACCTTGTCGCCATTTGTGATGTCGATGCCCGGATGCTCGACAGTACTAAGCAAATCATCACAAAAAGCGGTAAGAAAATGCCAAAGGTCTTTACAGGCAATCCCTATGCCTGGAAGGACCTCTTAAAACAAACGGAGCTGGACGCCGTCATCATCGCCACTCCCTGGGAATGGCATAAGCCCATGATCGTCGGAGCGCTGGAAGCAGGGGTAAAATATGTAGGCACGGAGGTCATGCTGGGCATTACGATGGAAGACCACTGGGATGTTGTGAAGACGGCGGAGAAACATGAGGCGCACGTGATGATGCTGGAGAACGTTTGTTACAGACGGGATGTCATGGCCGTATTGAATATGGTTCAGCAGAATCTGTTCGGTGAGCTGGTGCATCTGCAGGGAGGTTACCAGCATAATTTAAGGGATGTGAAATTCAACAACGGGCAACAACCTTATGGCGGCGGCTGTGAGTTCGGCGAAAAAGCATTCTCGGAAGCCCGCTGGAGGACCGAGCATTCCGTTCACCGCAACGGCGACCTCTATCCTACGCATGGCATCGGACCATTGGCCCACTATATAAATATCAACAAAGGCAACAGGTTTACCAACCTCTGCTCGTTCTCTTCCAAAGCACGGGGTCTTCATGCCCATGTGGTCAAACAATGCGGCCCCGAACATCCCAGCGCCAAGGTACAGTTCAAGCTGGGAGATGTGGTAACTACTTCCATCAACTGCGCCAACGGAGAGACCATTTTATTACAGCACGATACAAGCCTCCCCCGTCCCTATTCCCTGGGCTTCCGGGTGCAGGGAACAGGCGGCCTGTGGATGGATGTCGCCAAAGGCATTTATGTGGAAGGACAGTCGAAGAATGACGAATGGGATGAAGCAAAGATCTGGCTCGACAAATACGATCACCCTTTATGGAAACGCTGGAGCAAGGAAGCAGACGGCGCAGGTCATGGTGGCATGGACTTTTTTGTCATTCATGCCTTCATCGAATCGGCCAAACGCAATGTGGCTCCTCCCATGGATGTATATGACGCCGCAGCATACAGCGCCATAACCCCGCTCAGCGAACAATCCATCGAGCTGGGTAACCAGACGGTAGAGTTTCCTGATTTCACCGCCGGCCAATGGATGTTTCGCAAGCCATCCTTTGGTTTGTCCGAGGAATATTAGATCATCGTCACACTGCAAAAGGGCGATCGATGCCTGGGCTCGGCTGAGAGAACCACTTAGGCCCTTCTTCCGTCATATAGGCACAGTCTTCCAGCCGGACACCGAATTCGCCATAGATGGCGACCATCGGCTCCACGCTGAAACACATGCCCGGCTGTAAGAGCTGTTTGTTTCCCAGGACCATATTCCCCCATTCGTGTATGTCCATCCCGATGCCATGCCCCGTCCGGTGCGGCAGACCCGGTATCTTGTACCCCGGACCAAAACCCGCATCGGTAATAACTTTCCGGGCAGCAATATCAACCTGTTCACAGGGAACACCCGGTTTTGCCGCCGCAAAGCCAGCCGCCTGGGCTTTTTTCTCCAGTTCCCAGATCTCCCGTTGCCGGGAGGTAGGCTCGGCGCCGAACACTATCGTCCGGCTGATATCAGAACAATATCCCTGCACTTTACAGCCGTCATCCATAATCACGACATCTCCTTTCTGGAGGTGTTGCGTCTGAATGCTGCCGTGAGGATAAGCGGAAGCCGGTCCGAAGTTCGCGCTGAGATCTCCTCTTACGCCCAAACGGGAAAAGGCATCTGCCGCTATCGACGAGAAGTCCGCGGGTGTCATGCCTTCATGCAGCAAGGCTATCGATGCCTTATACGCGGCAACGGTAATGTCATTGGCTTTTTGCATCAGGGCAAGCTCCGCGGGAGACTTGATCATACGGCAATTCATCGTCACCGGATCGCCGCTCACAAAGCTGAGCTGCGGCGCTTCCTTTCGGACTCCATCAAAGATGAAAAAACGCAGTCTTTCTTCCATGCCTATATTCCCGGTCCGTATGCCATAGTCTTTCAGCACGCCGGCAATGACCTTATAAGGGCTTTCATGCTCTTCCCAGGTGCGGACCTCTGTGCCGATCTTTATCAGCTCCCGCAGCCTTTCCGCTTCAAAAGCGGGGCTGACATATTTTACTTCCCCCTTTGCCGGGATGATGGCGACCATCGTTCGTTCGCTCTGGCCCCAACTCATGCCCGTGAAATAGACCATGGATGTGCCCGAGTCCAGGATCAGGGCTTCGATCTTATTTTCCGTCATCAGGCGCTGGGCTTTTTCGATCCGGGCTTTTCGCTCCTCAACAGTGATGGGGACGACATCGCCCGTCATCGGTTTTAAATGGTCGAGAACCGCCGCACCGGTACGCGGAAGTCTTAGAGGCAATGCACCGACGCCGGCTGTCGCCAGCCCGGACAGGCGGATAAAATCTCTTCTTTTTAAACTCATGTGCAATTGTTTATCACAGCAAATCAACATACTAAAAATGATATGGCCTTCACGGATTTTAGCTATTTCTGCCCCGATACTATTGGCCGAACATGTCGTTGATCGTCTTGTAAGCAACGATCCCTTCTGCAAAGGTAAAGGTCCCCGGCCCGCGGATCTCCTGCGCCGCATGCAAAAAAGAACCATATGCCGCACGAGCCAGCGAGGAGCCAAGGCTCACTCTTTTGACCCCCAGCGCAGCCAGGTCTTTTAGCGAAAAGGAAGCCTTGTTCAGCCCCATGACGACATTCACCGGCTTTGGCGACACCGCGCGCACCACCGCGCCGACTTCTTCTTCGGTTGTCAGTCCGGGAGCAAACAGCACGTCGGCGCCGGCCTCCGCATATGCTTGCAGACGCCGGATGGTGTCGTCAAGGTCGGGACGGCCATGGATGAGGTTTTCCGCCCGGGCTGTGAGTGTAAAAGGAATAGAAAGGCTACGCGCCGCCTTCACCGCAGCCTGGACCCGCCGGACCGACAGCTCAAAAGAATAGATAGGGTCATCCGGCCGGCTGGTAGCATCTTCTATGGAGCCCCCGCAAAGTCCCATCTTTGCCGCCAGCAGGATAGTCTCGGCACAGTTTTCGGGACTGTCTCCATATCCGTTTTCCAGGTCGGCGGAAACCGGCAGACTTGTCGCCTGAAGAATAGCCTGTGCATTGTTCAATGTTTCTTCCCGGCTGACTATCGCCTGGCCATCCGGTTTAGCCAGGGAAAAAGCCAATCCCGCACTGGTGGTGGCTATCGCTTCAAAGCCAAGACTTTCCAACATTTTCGCCGAACCTGCGTCCCAGGGATTGGGGGCAACAAAAATACCGGGTCGCTCGTGAAGGGCTTTGAAAGCGGCAGCCTTGTCTGCATGCGAAGTATACATGGTTTATTTATTTTTTGTGTTCGTAGATCTTCCTGGCTTTTACCACTAAAGCTATATAATCCCTGTCCAATGCGTTGTTGACAGAGAAATTCTTCCGGGTCATTTTTTCAAGATCCGCCCAGGCTATCCCCGATGTATAAGCGGACTTTTTTAGCTTCATGCCAAACAGCGCAACACAGGCTGCCTTTCTTTTATCCCCGGCCGCCTTTTCAAAACTGACCAGGCGGTTTGGACAATCGTAGTCCATTTGCAGGCCGCCCTTTTTCCCGGGCAGGGTGTAACGGATCTTGATGTTGGCAATATTCTCGATCCCGATGGAATCCTTTTTAGGGACCAGCTCGAAAAGCGCCAGCAGGGAATGACCGGAACTGATCTGTCCGCCTTCCATCCTCAACGTGGTGTCACTGGAGTCTACCCTGTTGTCAAATCCAATAAGGCGAAATTCATTCACCAGTATCGTATCAAAGTCCGCCGTTATGCTGACACTGTCAGCCACCGTACAAATATTCCCGGCCAGCTCGTTCAACAATACTTTTTCGACACCCCTGCCATCGCTGATCGGTGCAAAATACCCCTTACCGGCTTCTGCCAGCCAGGGCAGCTCGGAATTCTTTGCGCTGTCCATTCCCAGGCCAAGGCAGGTCAGCTGTATACCCTTCCTGTTTTCCGTTGTGATCATCTCCTTAAGGTCCTCCCGCGTAGTTGCTCCATCGCTGATGTCCCCGTCCGTGATAAGCACTATCTTATTGCTGCCCCCTTCGATCCGTTGCTGCCGGGCCACCTCGTACGCAAGCTTGATGCCTTTCATACCCGGAGAAGCACCATCCGGCCGCAATCCTTCAATGGCCGAGAGTATCTGACCCTTGTGCGAGCCGGGTACACCCTGCAGGACAACCCCCACCTTGGTTCCAAATATCACAAGGGATACAGTGTCCAGATCCCGAAGGTTTGTTATCAGCGACCGAAAGCCTGTTTTGATCAGGGGAAGCTTGTCCGGCACATCCATGGACCCGGAAACATCGATCAGGTATACCAGGTTGGCAGGCGGAGCCTGTCTCCTGTCTGTTATGCGGGTGCTCATATTGACGTATAACAACCGGTGCGACAGTTCCCAGGGGCAAGGTAAAAGACTCGATGAACAATGGAACATGGAATCCGATTCCGGCTTCTCGTAATAAAAATTAAAGTAATTGAGCATTTCTTCTATCCTTACTGCCTCCGCCGGAACGGTCAGCCCCATGTCGAGGAACCGGTGGACCATGTTATAGGACAACCCATTTATATCGGCGGGAAAAGATACCTTGCTGCCAAGGGAGGCGGTCAGGATCCGGTGCTTCTTCCGGGCCAGCTGCAGAGGCTGCATCTTCAGGATGACCTGTAAAAAATCAGACGCACGGATTGCCGTAGTATAAGGTTCATATCCCGCAGCCGCAAAAAGGAGAGAGTCATCGGTTCTTCGCGTTATTATCTCGAAGCTGCCCCCCGTACCGGTTTTGTAAAGGATCCCGGTGGATTGAACGACGATGGACACGTTTGGCAATCTATC
>Ga0193716_1001082_pt1 | contig 16150 bp, 12 predicted proteins | sample U2c1metaG_FD_145901 | JGI IMG/M metagenome (GOLD analysis project Ga0193716, IMG submission 145901) | Soil microbial communities from a riparian zone of the East river system, Colorado, United States - U2c1 | ecosystem: Environmental > Terrestrial > Soil > Riparian zone | place: USA: East River...
TGGCGCCATCCAGCCGCGCGCAGACCGTTCTCGGGACGCCACAACAGACCAACGATCGCATTCGCTCGCTTTCTGCCGCTTCACGCGTCGCGCCCCACGACTATGTCATCGGCAGCGGCGATGTGCTATCCGTTGACGTATTTGACGTAAAAGAACTTAGTCGTGACGTACGCGTTAGCCAGACCGGTTCGATCGGTCTGCCTCTTGTTCCCGTGCGCCTGCGTGTCGCCGGCTTAACGGAGCTGCAGGTACAAGAAAAAATTTCTGAAGTACTTGAATCCAATGGGCTTGTTACGCATGCAGACGTCAGTGTTAGCGTGAAAGACAGAAAGAGCAAGCCCATCACGATTGTGGGCGCCGTCCCTCATCCCATGGTGTACCAAGCTGACCGGCAAGTAACCGTCGTGGAGGTTTTGGCGGAAGCAGGTGGCATTCAAAATGACGCGGGGGACACCATACTTGTCACCCGGCATGCCCTTCCGAACCCCACAACGGACGCCTCCGCACCACCAGCCACCGGTGTTGGCGATACTGCACATGTGAACTCCGCTTCCAGTGAGCCGCCTCCGCTCACTTCCAATGAGCCACCTCCACTCGATGCCTCCTCCGAGAATGCTCAGACCAATACCATTACGATCAATTTGAACCAGCTAATGGAGACAGGCGACACCAGTAATAACATTGTCCTGCAACCAGGCGATATCGTTACGGTTCCGCATGCTGGAATCGTTTACGCCTTGGGGGCTCTCGCACGGCCTGGCGGCTTTGTCATGGCCAATGACCGTTCGCAACTTAGCACGTTGAAATTGTTGGCCTTAGCAGGGGGGCTGAACAAAACAGCCAAATCCAGTCAAGCCGTTATCATTCGCAAGGACGAGCAGGGAAAACAGCACGAAGTACCAGTTGATTTAAAGAAGGTTCTCAAACGTGAATCGGAGGATGTACAGCTTCAGCCGAGCGACATCCTCTACGTCCCCGACAGTGGAGCAAGACAAGCGTTGGCGAAGGCTGCGGAAATTGGCCTGGCCGTGGGAACCGGCGTAGTGCTCTATCGCCTCGCCTATCGGTAAACTATGTCAGAAGACTACAAGTTCGCTCGCGAAAATGGTTCGAATGGTGCCGTCGAACTGCTGCCGCCGCCGCGCGTTCCCGCGTTCGAACTTTCCCCGCGTGAACCACATCTCTACGACTACCTGCTGATTCTTCGCAAGCACCAGTGGCTGATTTTGTCGTTCATGCTGGCGGTAGTGACGATCGTTGCCATCGCTACCTTCCGCATGCAGCCTGTTTATGTCGCGACCGCTCGCATCGAAATTGACCGTGAAAACGCGAACATTTTGCCATTTCAAGGTTCAGATTCTTACGATTACATGATGGATCTCGAAAACTACATCGAGACGCAATCGAAGGTGCTCACGAGCGAAACCCTTGCCCTGCAGACGATCCGAAATAGTGGTCTTTCCTCGCGGCCTGAATTTTCAACCCCCAATGGGCCTTCTGAAGCTGTTGCCATCGGTAGTCTGGCCAATCAAAAACGGCCACCCGAGTTGGGCGAATTTCTCGGGAGCCTCAGCGTGCGCCGAGTGCCCAGCAGCCGGTTGATGGATGTGAGTTTTGAATCTACCGATCCGCAGCTCGCGGCGAGAATCGTCAACGCCCATCTGGAAAATTATATCGAGCAGAATTTCAGAGGCCGCTATCAGTCCACAACGCAGGCTTCTACCTGGCTCGCCGATCAGCTCGATGAATTGAAAATTAAAGTGCAAAAGTCTGAAGATGCGCGCATCGCATACGAGCGGCAAAATCAGATCTGGACGCTCGACGACAAGCAAAACATTACCACCCAGCGCCTCTCTGATATCAATCGTCAACTGACGGAAGCGCAAAGCGAGCGCATGCGCAAAGAGGCGCTGTTCCAGTTCGCCAAGTCTGGAGATTTGGACGCCGTTCCGAAACTTCAGGCCAATGCCGTTCTTCAGGATTTGAACAAGAAGCGTGCTGACGCCACGCGGGACTATAACGACGCACTTAGCCAGTACGGTCCCAATTTCCCGAAAGTTCAACGTCTTAAGGCACAACTGAAGGAAGTTGACGACACGATCCAAAAAGAAAAGCAGAACGCCATTGATATGCTGGAAAGTGACTACCGCGAATCCCGTGAACGCGAAACCCTTTTGACTCAGGCTTTGGACCAGCAAAAGGCCGACGTCAATCAGATGGCTGAAAAGATGGTCGAGTACAACATCCTGAAACGCGAAGCCGAAGCGAACAAGACCCTTTACGACGGGCTGATGACCAAGCTGAAGGAAACCGCTATCTCTGCCGGCCTGCGCTCATCCAACATTCGTGTGATTGACCCCGCCATGGTTCCCTCGACTCCGTCCAGACCCGCGAAAGCCCGCAACGTAGTTCTCGCATTTCTCGTAGGACTTGTTGGTGGAATCGGTCTCGCTCTCATGCGCGAATACCTGGACAACACGGTCAAGACTCCCGACGATATTGAGTCCCTGGCCCGATTGCCTTCTCTTGCGGTTGTCCCGGCGTTTTCGGGAGCTAACGGCGACATGAAGCGCAATGGCCTTCTCAAGGGAGTATCCAGCAACGGTTACGACAAAAAAATTGAACTTGTCGCCCAGCACTTGCCAAAATCCCAGATGTCGGAAGCGTTTCGCGCTCTGCGCACTTCGCTTTTGCTTTCTCAGCCTGATCATCCACCGCAGGTTATCCTCGTCACGAGCGCCTTGCCTCGCGAGGGTAAGACGACAGCTGCGGCGAATCTGGCGGTTACGCTGGCGCAGCTCGGGGACAGTACCGTTCTGGTGGACGCAGACCTGCGCAAGCCCGGCGTCGGCCGCTTGCTCAATTTAGGGAATGGAAAGTACGCTGGTCTTAGCTCTTATTTAGCGGGGGCCTCGAGCCTGGATCTTGTTTTGATACAACATCCCTCAATTCCAAATTTGACGGCCATCCCTACCGGTCCTCTTCCGCCAAATCCCGCCGATCTCCTGTCTTCGCATAAGTTAGCGGAAGCAGTCGCCGAGCTTCGCAAGAAATTCAAATTTATCGTGATCGACTCGCCTCCGGTTATGGCGGCTACGGATGCGGTCATCCTCTCAGTGCAGACAGATGGTGTGCTACTGGTTGTTCGCAGCGGGGAAACGCCCAAAGAAGCATTCACCCGCACCCGCGATCTTCTGGTCAGCGTGAAGGCCAATATTCTTGGTGTTGTTCTTAACGCCGTGGATTCCAGCGCCCCGGATTACTACTATTCGTATCGGTACTACCCGTATTCTTATGGCTACGGCCCGCAGGAAGGTGCTGTGGCTCAAAGCGAGGATATTGCGGAAGTCGTCTCTTCCCGCCGTTCCCGCGAAGAAGACGATTCTGAAACTTTCTAGGAGGAATCTTGCGTTTCCTAATTACCGGCGGCGCCGGCTTTATCGGGTCACATCTGGCTGAGCGTTTGATTGACCGCGGCGACCGCGTCGTTTTGCTCGATAACCTTTCGACCGGCAGCATGGAAAACATCCGTCACCTCAAAGGCTCGGATCATCTTGAGTATCACCTCGACAACATCGAGAACAAACAGCTCCTCGCCGAACTGGTAGACGACGCCGACGTCATCATCCATCTTGCTGCGGCCGTCGGTGTAAAGCTCATTGTTGAAAGCCCCGTCCGCACAATCGAAACCAACGTCAACGGCACCCAATTGATTCTTGAAGCTGCCTGTAAGAAGAAGAAACTCGTCCTGACGGCTTCTACCTCCGAAGTTTACGGGAAAAATATCAATGTTCCTTTCCATGAAGACATGGACCTGGTTCTTGGCCCCACCACAAAAGGCCGCTGGAGTTATGCGGCTTCCAAAGCCCTCGATGAATTTCTGGCACTTTCCTACTGGAAAGAAAAAAAGTTGCCCGTCATCGTCATTCGTTTTTTCAATACCGTCGGCCCCCGCCAGACGGGACGCTACGGGATGGTGCTTCCGAACTTCGTCAAAGCTGCTCTGGAAAACCGCGACATCGAAATTTATGGCACCGGCAAACAATCCCGCTGCTTCTGTGATGTGCGCGACTCGGTTGAATCTCTGATCCGCTTGGTCGATACCGAAAAATCCGTGGGCGAAGTCGTGAACATCGGGAACACGGAAGAGATTACGATTGAAGACTTGGCCCAGAAGGTTAAAGAACGCGCTAAAAGCACGTCTAAGATCACGTATATTCCCTACGACCAGGCCTACGAGCCCGGCTTTGAGGACATGATGCGCCGCGTGCCTTCGGTTGATAAGCTTTTTCGGCTGACCGGTTTCCGTCCGCAAACCGCCTTGAATGAAATCATCGATCGCGTTAAGACCTATTTCGAAACCAAAGATGAACTCCCAGGAACGACGCGGAAGGCTGCCTCCGGCAAACCTGCCTGAATGGATTTTCAGGCAGGTTCTGGTCGTCGATGAATTTGCTGTCCAAGCCGCAAGTTGTTCAAAAGGCTTGAGTTGCCAGTTTTTTGGCCGAAACGGTACAACCTTGCCTTGGTTTCAGAATTGATTTCGACGGGTGCTTCGTTTGTGGGACAGCAAGACTTGAGTCCGTCGCCTTTACACAATTCGCGTAAAGCGGAGCTTCTCCTACTACTTTTGTTTCTTCTCTCACTTCCTCTACTCAATCCTTGGGTACGCGGAGACGGAGTCGGATACTACGCGTTCGCCCGTGCCCTGCTCATCCAACACGACCTCAACTTTGACCAGGACTATCAACGCGCCAACGCCAGCTTTCGTGAAGCCCGTCTGGATGAAAGTGGTGTGCCGAAGGATCGTTTCCGAACGCAAACCGGCCATCTCGAAAATCATTTTTCCATCGGCCCCGCTGTTCTTTGGAGTCCTTTTCTCATCGCTGCCCACGCCGGCGTTCTTATTGCCCGTGCTCTCGGCTCCCAAGTTGCCGCCAATGGATTTTCCCCGCCTTACCGTGACGCCATGGCCGTCGCCACAGCTCTTTACGGTTTCCTAGGTCTCCTGCTCTCGTTCCGCCTTGCCAAAAAATACGTCAGCGAACGATCTGCCCTCATCGCCACGATCGCCATCTGGGGGGCCAGTTCGCTCCCCGTGTACATGTACTTCAACCCGTCCTGGTCGCACGCGCAGTCCGCTTTCACTGTCGCGCTATTCCTCACTTACTGGCACAAGACTCGCAATTCCCGCGCGCTCTCCCAGTGGGTCATTCTCGCACTTCTCGCCGGCCTCATGCTTAACGTTTACTACGCGAACGCCATGCTCCTCATGGTTCTCGCTATTGAAGCCTTGCGCCAATACGCGGCAGCATTCCGCGACTCCGCCGACATCAATGCACCGTCTGTCCTGCAACTCCTGACGCGACACATCCTTTTTTGGCTCGTCACCATTGCCTGTCTCACTCCAACTTTCCTGGTCAAACACATCATCTACGGCAGTAGCTCCGAATCCGGGTATATCCCCGTCAAATCCTGGGCCTGGCGCTCACCCTATTTTTTCTCTGTTCTCTTCTCGACAAATCACGGGCTCTTTTCCTGGACGCCCATCCTGCTGATCGCTATCCTCGGCCTTTTTCTCTTCGTCCGCCGCAACGCTTTTGTCGGGCTACCGCTTCTTGCCGCCGTTTTTGGCTTTTACTATTTCATCGCTTCGTATCCGGACTGGGCCGGCATCTCTTCCTATGGCAATCGCTTTTTCGTCTCGCTCACCTGCATTTTTATCCTTGGCCTTGCCGTCCTCCTCGATCATTTGGCAAAATGTTTTCAAAACCCAAGAACTTCTCTCGCCGTCATTTCAACGATCGCTTTCTGCTTCATCCTCTGGAACGCCGGACTCATCTTCCAATGGGGTTCGCACCTCATTCCCGCCCGCGGCACTTTTTCCTATTCCAAAATGGTCCACAACCAATTCCATGCTGTCCCCAGTCAACTCTCCGCCCACCTCAATTCCTACTTCTTCCATCGCAAAGCACTCATGAACCAAATCGAGCAGCGCGACATGCAGCAAATAAAAAACGCCGGCGCTCCCCAGGAATAGCCGCCGTGCCCAACCGTAATTTTCCGGTGTTCCAAACTTCGGCACCGTCAACCAACTCTGGTACTCTAACGAGGGCGCAGCCCCGCACTCTCAGCGCATGAGCGCTGCTGCCACTTGGGAGCCGTATAACGAAAACCGATGGCGTCCGCTCTTCCAAATCCTACAATTCCCGGGCACCTCGCATCGCCCACCACGGTGCGGATCGAACCGCCAGCTGGCTGGTTCGAACTCCGCCTCGGCGAAGTCTGGCAATACCGCGAACTCCTGTATTTCTTCATCTGGCGTGATGTCAAAATTCGCTACAAGCAGACCGCCATCGGCGTCCTCTGGGTCATCTTGCAGCCACTCCTCACCATGCTCGTCTTTACACTATTTTTCGGACGCCTCGCCAAGCTCCCTTCGCAAGGCCTTCCCTATCCCGTTTTCTATTTCGCAGCTCTTGTCCCCTGGAACTACTTCGCCTACGCCCTTCAGATGACCACCAACGTTGTCGTCGACAACCAGCGACTCATCACCAAAGTCTATTTCCCGCGTCTGATTCTACCCATCTCGTCGGCGCTCTCGGGTCTCGTGGACTTCGCCATTGGCTTTGTCGTGCTCACCATTTTCACGCTCGCCTATCACATTAAGCCAACCATCGCCGCGCTCTGGCTCCCGGTACTGCTCCTCCTCACCGTCTTTACCGCCCTCGGCGTCGGTTTGTGGCTCTCCGCGCTCAACGCCCTCTATCGCGACGTTAAGTACGTCATCCCGTTTCTGGTCCAGTTCTGGATGTTCGCGTCTCCGGTCGCCTATCCTAGCTCGCTCGTCCCCGAGCGCTGGCGCTGGCTCTACGGCCTCAACCCCATGGCCGGCGTGATCGACGGCTTCCGCTGGGCCATCACCGGCCGCGGCAATCCGCCCGGTATCCTGCTCCTCGTCTCCGCCATCATGGTCGCCGTCGTCGTCTTGGGCGGCCTCTTTTTCTTCCAACGCATGGAGGGCACCGTTGCCGATCGTGTCTAAACTCCGTTCGTCTGTCTCTTACTTGAAACGCCAATCCCACAAAGAAAAAAATCGGACGATTCTGGGGGCTTCGAAACTTCCACTCAATACAACTATGTCAACTCATCCTTCAAAGCTCCTAGCGCCGTCAAGCCTTGGATTGAGCCGGATAGGCGAAGAACCTGAAGCGCTCACCAGACTTCGAAATCATGCGAAGCGTCCTATCCCACAAAAACTCGAGAGTTTTAGGCGCTTGGTGAAGGGCAGGTGAACTGGTGAGCAAGGTAGCAAGGATTCCCGAACTCGATGGTCTGCGAGGAATTGCCATTGGGTTAGTAATAGTCGAGCACTATTTTATCTATCACTCCTTCGTTCCTCCTCACACGATCGCCTCCTATTCTCAGGTTCCATTCAGACTGGCGTGGACTGGCGTAGATCTCTTTTTCGTGCTATCTGGTTTTTTAATTGGCGGAATCTTGTTAGATGTGCGTGAGTCTTCCAATTTCTTTAAGGTTTTCTATGCGCGCCGTTTTTTTAGAATCGTCCCTCTGTACGCGGCATGCTTAACGATTTTCTTTTTAGTCTTTGCCCTCACAAAAGTGAATGTAGCTCCGCGATTTTCATGGATGTATGAGGGAAGATTTTCGTGGGCTCCCTACATACTCTTTCTGCAAAATTTATGGATGGCGCGCTGGAATGCCGTGGGGGCATTTCCGCTTGCGGTTACTTGGTCACTCGCGGTTGAGGAACAGTTTTACCTCACGCTCCCAATACTTGTGAAGTCTTTGCGCCCAGATCGATTGCTAACAATTCTCGTGGCCGGAGTGGTGGCTGCCCCGTTTATTCGAACTGTCCTGTACATTTTACGTCCCGAATTTTTTTTCTCGTGGTTCATGCTAATGCCTTGTCGCGCTGACTCACTATTGTTGGGAGTCCTGGGCGCTATGTTTATGCGTAGTGCAAAATGCCGCCGATGGGTGGCCAACAAGCGCTGGGTATTTCAATATTTTCTTTTCCCAATTCTCTTGGTTGGACTCACCTTCTTTTCGTTGAGAGCCTGGAGTCCTAAGGCCTTCCTGATGTTGTCTGTCGGATACTCTTGGTTGGCCGTCTTCTATTTGTCCGTCCTGCTATATGCTCTCTTATGGAAATCCAGTTGGACTAGCGCTTGTCTCCGTTTGCGATGGTTGACATGGCTTGGAATAATTGCGTATGGAACGTACTTGCTTCACGAATTCATACTTGGGTTGGTCTTTGGATTGATCTGGTCTGGGCCACCAGCTCTTTTCAACTTGCAACGCTTAGCTGTTGCGCTAGTATCTTGCATTTTGACGCTTTTGGTTTGTAAGTTGTCCTGGGAATTTTTCGAAAAACCGCTTGTCCAGATTGGCCATCGTTGGCGATATTTATTTCACTCCCCGCCTGCTTTGGAAACCCCGAAGGGTACCGCTAATCGCGCCGACCCAACATCTCAGCACTGCACTCCCGGGTAGAAGCTCGGGATGCGCGTTCCACGTTAAGCATATTGTCCTATGATGTGCATCTGCCAAACGAGCTGTGTCGCCCCTTGTGTAATCTCTTAAATTCCCGGCGTAGTTTGGGTCGCAGATTCTGCGAACTCGAGGTTTCCGTTCGCCAGGACTCAGCATCTCCGACGATGGAGAGGTTCGTAGTCTGCTGGATGTTGGCAATTCCACTAGAATGCAGACGCTCATTCTTCGAAATCCCAAATTGGACGGAGACGTCTCCTGCGGTTGCTCGTGCGATCGTTTACTGGCCCCCCTGTGCATTGGCCGTGGTCGCAATCTGCCCAGGCGCAACCACATTCACGCTGGCGCTCGCGGACTTGCTCGTATCGCCCTTACTTGTCGCGGTAATAGTTGCTGTGCTGCTTTGTGTTCCGCTGGGCGCGGTGTAATTGCCGGTGGCATCAATCGTTCCTGCCGAAGCTGCCCAGGTCACAGCTGTGGTATCTCCCGTGACCGTTGCCGTAAATTGAGTCGTTTGTCCTACGCCCACTGCCGTCACTTGCGGGCTCACTACGACCGAAATTGTGGGAGGAGGCGGTGTCATGCGGTCAGATCCGCCACAGCCCACACGAATGAAAATTAGACAAGCACCAGCAAAGCGGAGAAATTATCTTGTATTCATCGAAGGGTTCCCAGATCGGAGGATTAGATTTAGGCTGGCAGTAGCCCGCATATTGACACCACAACAGTGTGTCTCCGCATCGTAAAAGTTATACATTTTTTGGAATCGCACTGGCCCCTCATGATGGGTAGAATAATAGGAGAACACAATGCCCACTGCTGTCATTCAAGCCGAGAATCTCGGCAAGCGCTACCATCGCGGCCTCGTCTGGGACGCTGGCCTCCGTCACTCCCTCGAACGTTTCATGCGTTCCCCTCTTTCTGTTTTTCGTCGCCCCAAGGACGAAATTTTCTGGGCGCTCAGAGATGTCTCTCTGGAGGTAAAGGAAGGAGAAGTCCTTGGTCTCATAGGTCGCAATGGCGCGGGGAAAACTACTCTTCTCAAAATTCTTTCCCGCATCACCCGCCCGACGACCGGTTGGGCGGAAATCCGCGGCCGCGTCGGCAGTCTCCTCGAAGTTGGCACTGGCTTCCACCCGGAGCTCACTGGACGCGAAAACACGTATCTCAGCGGAGCCATTCTGGGCATGGGCAAAACAGAAATCGAACGCAAATTTGACGAAATCGTCGCTTTTGCCGAGCTCGAAAAATTCATCGACACGGCCGTCAAACACTACTCCAGCGGCATGTATGTTCGGCTGGCATTTGCCGTCGCCGCTCATCTCGAGCCAGAAATTCTTCTCGTCGACGAAGTCCTTGCCGTCGGCGACATTCGCTTCCAAAAAAAATGTCTGGGAAAAATGGGCTCTGTCGCGCGCGAAGGACGCACCGTAGTTCTTGTCAGTCACAATATGGGGGCCATCAACGCGCTAGCTACTCGCGCTATCCTCATGGAAGCTGGTGGCATTTCGTTCAGCGGTTCTGTTACGGAAGCTACGAGCCGGTATTACGCGGAATCTTTGGAGGAAGATCAATCAGGAGCCACACTTGGTGATGCACCCCGACAAGGAAATGGTAAAGCGCGGTTCATTTCCATTTCCATCCAGCCGCTGAGTCCTTCAGGCGACAAAGTAGATGTCGGATATCCTGGCTGTGATTTAAGCATTGAATTGGAATTGGATTGCAAATCGCAATTTGAGGATTGCAATCTGGCGATAATTTTTTATGACATGAACGGCATTAGAGTCATCGATACGAACACGGCTCAAAAAGGGCAATTCGTAAGCATGAAGGCAGGCCAAAAGGCGAAGGGCCATTTTGTACTCCGAGATGTTTTACTTCGGCCTGGGAAGTACACGGTTAGTGTCTGGCTTGGAAGGCAGAGCATGGAAGTGCTCGACCATGTTGAAAATGCGGCAACCCTCGATTTCATGGAGAATAACGAATCGAATCAACACCTAATAAATTACCCGGGAGTCTACCTCTGTCGTTTTGAAAATCACGTTGATATTCAATAAGATCAATGCATGAACCGGATGCCCCAAATGTACCAACGCCGTGCATTCTCAGCGAGAACAGTCTCCTCACGCACGCTGCATAGGCAATGACTCGCCTGCCTGCTCCTAAGTAGCTCCCAAAGGCATATCATATGAAGTGTCCACTTTGCGCCAGTTCGAAGACATCGCTGAAAGACTCCCTGGAGGTCTCCAGAATTGTCTCTCGTTGGCAGCAGGATTTCGGGATTGATGTCCGCAGTGAATTCGGATCCGTCTCTGTCATCGAATTCCATGCGTGCGCCAACTGCGCACTGATTTTCTTCAAGCCGGATTCACTCACGGGGTCACCAAGACTCTATGAAGCATTGGAAAAGATTGACTGGTATTACTTACCCAAGAAATGGGAACACGACGCTGCCTTGCAAGACATGCGCGACTCGCAGAACGGGATTGAGATTGGCTGCGGCTTTGGCGCTTTTGTTAGCCGTGTGATAGCCGAAAAAAATATCCCATTTGAGGGCTGCGAGCAGAATCCAAGCGCCGTACGAATTGGCCAAGCAAACGGCATACCTGTACGGTTGGAGAGCTTGGAAGACCTTGCAAGCCGTCGTCCTGCGGCTTACGACGTAGTTTGCTCATTCCAAGTTTTGGAACATGTGACCAGTCCAGGCGCCTTTCTTGAATGCGCATGTACGTTGCTCCGCCCGGGAGGCAAGCTGATCCTCGGACTCCCTAACGCCAATAGTTTTTTGAAGCATCAATTCAATCTTTTGGACCTACCTCCGCATCATATGAGTCGGTGGACCGCCGAAGTAGTAACTCGCTTACAAGCTTGGTTTCCGCTCCAACTCGTTCGCATCGCGTACGAGCCTTTGGCGGATACCGCAGTGGACACATATCTTGACGCCTACTCAAATATCTTTCGTAGGCGTGGTCTGGGTATCTTGGCACGGCCGGGAATCCGTTCTTCCTTTGCCAGAATGATAGGCCACCATAGAGTTCGACGTTTCTTGCATGGGCAGGGTTTTTACGTATGCTATGTCCGCAAGCAGTAGGAGAAGATGAAATACCTAAACCTGGGTTGCGGTGACCGGTTCCATCCGGACTGGGAAAATGTGGATCTCTATCCCACCGGTCCTGGCGTCCGTGTTTGTGATCTTCGCAAGAAAACACCCTATCCTGATGAAACATTCGATGTGGTTTATCATTCGCATGTTTTGGAACATTTTCCCAGACGAGCTGCCTTCAATTTGCTTCTGGACTGCTACCGTGTACTAAAGCATGGGGGCGTAGTTCGTGTGGTCGTGCCAGACCTTGAACAGATTACCCGGCTGTATTTGGAAGCGCTGGAGAGGGCTTCAAAGGGGGAACCGGGCTGGAACCATAACTATGAGTGGATGGTTATGGAAATGTACGATCAATGCGTGCGAGAGGGATCGAATGGTGAATTTGTGGAGTATTGCCTGCAAGATCCTATTCCCAATCCGGATTTTATTAGAAGTCGTTTGGGAGTATATGGCGATGCCTTCTTGGAGGGATTCCGCCGAACGCAGCCCGCTCCTGCGGTTGTTCCAGTGAAATCCGGTACAGCATGGGAATATGTCCTTCGCAATCCTGGAAAGGTGATCCTGAACAAGCTCGGCAAAACACTTCTCGGCCGCTCAAATTGGGAAGCACTTCGAGTTGGGCGATATCGACAGTCAGGCCAGATTCATATGTGGATGTACGATCGGTATTCTTTGGCGAAATTACTGGAAAAAGCCGGCTTCTCGAATCCTCAGCAAGTCGGATCCACGGAAAGCAGAATCCCGGCATGGAGCACCTATAATCTGGATACCGATCCCGATGGACGAACCTACAAAGCGGACTCCATATTCATGGAAGCAATCAAAACGTGAAATGCGAAAATTCCTATTTATTGCCGTGAATGATGGAATTAGTTGGGGCGGAAGCGAAGTCTTGTGGAGTGCAGCAGCGGAAAAACTGGCTCGGAAAGGCCACGACGTCCGCATAAGCACAAAGGACTGGGGAAAACCGGTTCCGCAAATCGAGCAGTTGCGCTCTGCAGGCTGTCAAATTTTTCACAGGCGCCCACCCTCATTTATTTCTCGTCAAGCCCGAAAAATTCTTCCTCTTCGCGAATACGCGTCCACGCATATCCGCTCGATTGCCCAAGACGTCGACCTGGTTTTCATTTCGCAAGGTGCCAATGCCGATGGTCTTGCTTGGATGGAGACCGTCCAGGCCGCCGGACTCACTTACGCCCTTGTCGCTCATGGCGCAGCCGAACAGTGGTGGCCAACTGACGACGTGGCCGAACGATTGGCCAAGGCATATTCGGGTGCCATACGGGCTTATTTCGTTTCACAAGCCAACGTAAGCTTAAGCCGTCGGCAGTTTGCCAGCCCGCTGTTGAATGCCCAAGTAGTGCAAAACCCATTCAACGTGCCGTATGACACGAACCCTCCATGGCCCGGCGACCCAGCCAGCGAGCTTCTATTGGCCTGCGTGGCGCGCTTGGATACGGGCCACAAAGGGCAGGACATTCTGCTGGAAGTCTTGAGTCTCCCGCGCTGGCGCGAGCGAAATGTTCGCTTGTCATTTGTAGGTACGGGAGTCAACGAAAGAGGTCTTCGTCATTATGCGGAACAACTTGGGCTGAAGAATGTTGTCTTCGCGGGCCATGCGTCAAATATAGAGGAGGTCTGGAGCAAGTATCACGCAATGGTGCTTACCTCTCGCTATGAAGGTATGCCGCTCGCACTAGTGGAGGCGATGCTATGCGGACGCGCGCCCATTGTGACCGATGTCGCTAGTCACGCGGAACTGGTTCGCGACGGTTTGAACGGATTTCTGGCAAAGGCGCCAACAATTCCCTTTGTGGATGAAGCGTTGAACCGCGCCTGGGACGCTCGGGCAAATTTACGAGAGATGGGCAAGGTCGCTGCCCGCGACATACGAAAGTGGGTCTCCAGAGATCCAGCCGAAGATTTTGCGAATCAACTGGAAGGTTTAGTCCATGGGAATTGAAACCGGCAGCGGGCAAAAACCTTATATCACCGTCCTGATCGTCGCCTACAACTACGGTCGATTCATTGAGGAGTGCATCGATAGTGCGTTGGCACAAGACTATCCTTCGGAAAAGTTCGAAATCCTGGTGGTTGACGATGGATCCACCGACGATACTGCCGAGCGCGTCAGGAAATACGGCTTGAAGGTACGGTATTTTTGCAAGCCAAACGGTGGGCAGGCTTCGGCTCTCAATGCAGGATTCGCGGCAGCCTGTGGAGAAATCATATCTCTGCTCGACGCAGACGACTACTTTTTCCCCAATAAGTTGACGCGGGTCGCAGAAGTATTTGAACGGGACCCAGACCTAGGTATGTTCTATCACCCGTTTTTTGAGTTTGACTTGGCCACGAACCACCAGGGGGTCTCGCGGTTTTCACTGGCCACAGGCTCTTTAGCAAAAAACCCGGAGCGATTTTTGACCTATGCTGGGCCGGGCACATGCGCGTCATTCCGAAGAAAATTTCTCGATCCCCTCTTGCCTGTACCAGAAGAGATTCGAATGCTAGCTGACGGCTACCTCGGTTCCTTGATAGTTTTCCTTGCGCCCATCTTGTCCGTTCCGGAATGCCTTGCGGCTTACCGGTTCCATGGGCAGAACTCGTACTACGCCGACGAAGACCAGATGCCTCCGGAAATGAGGAAAAAAAGACTGCGTATGCATGAAATTGTGCTCGCAGCCATGACGACGTGGCTTGCAAATAATGGGCTTACTCCGAAGCAGCCAGAAGTGCGCTTTTTCTTTGATCGTTGGAAACTTACTCTCGAAAACCAGCGGTTTATCCTGAATCCTCCAGGTCGCATTCGTCTTTTCCGCTATCTGGTGACTTATAATAGGTTCTATGGCCCGTACATATCTAGGAACTTGCGAATCGTAAATTGGTTCAACGCCGTTGGCTCCTTACTCACCGGGTATAAGTACTTTCATTTGCTCAACCGATGGCGACTTGCCATAACTAATTTTTTCAAGCGTCCATCGGTTCATTCATCCCCCGAATGAAACACTTCCACCTGTGCCCAGCCAAAACTTGTAAACTGCCGCTTGAGCTTGATCATTGCAGTTCGAGAAGAAAGGGAATGAAGTAATTTTTTCTTGACACACTTATCACTAGAAGTCCCTATTGATGTCGCGTGCGCGATCGCCAGAATCTCGTTGGCGCTCCACAAGCTTGACCGATAGCCGATAGGGAGTATATGTAGTCAAAGAACGAACGCGAGACTATTTCAATGAAAATTCTTGTCACAGGCTCTAGTGGACTTATCGGCTCTGAAGCTGTTGAACATTTCGATCTCCAGGGCCACGACGTCATCGGCGTCGACAACAACATGCGCCGCGAATTCTTCGGGGCCGCCGGCGATACCCTTTGGAACCTCGAACGACTCAAAAGCAAAACCCGCCACTTCATTCACGTCAGCTTGGACATCCGCGATCGCGCGGCCATCGAGCAACTGTTCAGTTCGCATTGCTTCGACCTCATCGTCCACTGTGCCGCGCAGCCGTCGCACGACAAGGCGCGCGACATTCCCATTCTGGATTTCGAGGTCAACGCACTCGGCACCATCAACTTGCTCGAAGCCACGCGCCAGCACTCCCCTGAAGCCGTCTTCGTCTTTCTCAGCACCAACAAAGTCTATGGAGACTCCCCCAACGAAATTCCCCTCACCGAACTCGCGACGCGTTGGGACTATGCCCGCACCGAAGACTTTAATGGTATTGATGAGACCTGCCGCATCGACAGGACCCTCCACTCCCTATTTGGCGCTTCCAAAGCTGCGGCTGACCTCGTCGCCCAGGAATATGGTCGCTACTTCAAAATGAACGTCGGTGTATTCCGCGGTGGCTGCCTCACCGGGCCGTCCCATTCCGGCGTCGAACTTCACGGTTTCCTCTCCTATCTGGTCAAGCAGACACTTACAGGCGGGAACTACACGGTCTTCGGTTACAAGGGCAAGCAAGTCCGTGACAACATTCACAGCCACGACGTCGTTCGCGCCATCGAAGAGTTCGCCGCTAGTCCCCGCCCCGGGGAGGTGTACAACATGGGTGGCGGCCGCCAGAACAGCGTCTCCATGATCGAAGCCATCGACCGCGCTGAGCAGCTCTCCGGCAAGAAACTGAACTGGCGCTACGTCGACGAGAACCGCATCGGCGACCACATCTGCTACATCTCCAATCTCTCGAAATTCCAATCCCATTACCCCACCTGGAAAATCACCCGCAACCTCGACAACATTTTTGAAGAAATCGCCGCCAGCCAGACCCTCCGCACCTAACGCGTTTCAGAGATAGCCGACCCGTTATCTACTTGCTGTGGAGTAATGCGCAAAAACAGCAAGTGAAGGGAGTTCGACTAAGCAGAGTGCAGGATGTAATTCTTTCCATCTTCACTGGATTGGGCTCAGTGCAATCATGCGTTGCGGGTACGGGTGATTGGAATTTACCTGCAGATAGGCAAACAACAATTGCTTGCCGCTCGGGCGATGACTTCCACCGTTTGGCTCGACCGTGACGAACACCTCATCGGTGTCCG
>Ga0193716_1001084_pt1 | contig 16135 bp, 12 predicted proteins | sample U2c1metaG_FD_145901 | JGI IMG/M metagenome (GOLD analysis project Ga0193716, IMG submission 145901) | Soil microbial communities from a riparian zone of the East river system, Colorado, United States - U2c1 | ecosystem: Environmental > Terrestrial > Soil > Riparian zone | place: USA: East River...
CAACCTGAAGCGCCATTTGGACTACATTGAAGCCGAACTGGGCTTGCACTCCTGGTTTGCCGGTGAGCAATTCACCGCCGCCGATGTGCAAATGAGCTTTCCTTTGGAGATCGCGGTATCGCGGGCTGGACTCGATGCCGCGCGACCCAAATCGATGGCTTTTCTCGACCGCATCCACGCGCGGGATGCTTACAAACGCGCGTTGGAGCGGGGCGGGAAGTACGAGTACTAAAAAATCAAGGTAAGGGGGAGTTGTCTATGTCGAAGTCGCTTAAAGTCGGTGCCGTATTGTCGTGCGTCCTGCTGTTTGTCCTGACGGCCTGCAATCAGTCGACACCGCCGCCGCCCCGGTCTAAGGGTCCTTCGCCGGCGAGCGCTGCCTGGCTCAAGCAATCGAACCATTTCATCGAAGACTACATGCTGGCGCGGCCCTCGTTTGCGGTGCAAGCCGGCCGCCACGAATTTGACGGCCAGCTACCGGACTTGAGCGCGCACGGAATCAAGCGCGAGATCGCGCGGCTGCATGATCAGCGCGATCAAATCTCCGCTATCGATCCGATGACCCTGGCTCCGCGCGAGCGCTTCGACCGCGCATACTTGCTGTCCGTGCTGGACAAAGACCTGTTCTGGATAGAAAAGTCCCAGTTCCCCTTCAGCAACCCGGGCTGGTACTTGGACCAGATCGATCCGGACGTGTACTTGAGCCGAAATTATGCGCCGCTCAACGTGCGCATGAAGGCCTACATCAAGTACGCGCGCGGCATTCCAAGACTCGCCACGACAATCAAAGAGAATCTGAAGTCGCCGTTGCCCAAAACCTACGTTGAATTGGGAATCGCCCAATTCGGCGGACTCGCCGATTTCTACGCCAAGAATGTTGCGGCCGTGTTTGCAACGGTGAGCGATCCCGACCTGCAAAAGCAGATGGCCGACGCGGACACGAACGCGGCGGCGGCCATGAATGGCCTCAGGGACTATCTTGTTGCCGAGCGCAAGAACGCAAACGATAAGTATGCTATTGGAGCGGACTTGTTCGCGCAGATGGTCAAACAAACCGAACAGGTCGATTTGAGCGTCGACAAGATCGAAGCGGCGGGACGCGCGGATCTCGACCGCAATACTGCGGCGCTCAAGACGGAGTGCAACACCTATGCGCCGAAGGCGTCGCTGGCGCAATGCGTCGCCAAAACGGCGGCGAACAAACCGAAAGCCGGTCCCGTCGAGGAAGCGCGTAACCAGCTCAAGACGCTCAAAGAGTTCATCGTTCAGAACAACGTGGTCTCGATTCCGAGCAACGACGAGGCCTTGGTAGCGGAAGCTCCGCTCTACAATCGATCCAACGCCGCATTCATCAATACCGCGGGTCCCTACGACAAAGGCGTGGCATCCACTTACAACATTGCGCCGCCGGACCCGAAGTGGAGCAAGGCGGAGCAGGCATCTTATATTCCCGGCGAATCGGCGTTGTTATTCACATCGGTGCACGAAGTCTGGCCCGGACATTTCCTGCAGTTCCTGCATTCCAATGCGAACCCCGACAAGCTCGAAGCACTGTGGGTGGGTTATGCCTTTGCCGAAGGATGGGCGCACTACTGCGAAGAGATGATGATCGAAATGGGCTTGGGTAAAGGTGATCCAGAGAAGCATATAGGCCAGATCAGCGAGGCGCTGCTGCGCGACGTGCGCCTGCTGTCCGCCATCGGCCTGCACACGCACGGCATGACGGTCGCGCAATCGGAGAAGATGTTCCGCGAGCAAGCCTTTCAGGATCCCGGCAATGCGCGCCAGCAGGCGGCACGCGGCACTTATGATCCGGCGTACCTGAATTACACGCTCGGCAAACTCATGATCCGCAAGCTGAGGGCGGATTGGCTTGCGAGAGTCGCGGCGCCAGGCTCGGCCGCGCCATCCGCGGAATCAATGGGACGCTGGCATGAATTCCACGACAAGTTCCTGTCGTATGGAGGCCCGCCGATTCCACTGCTGCGCAAGGAATTGGTGGGCGAGGGCGGCGATCTACTCTGAGGGGGTAGCCGCAGCCTCGCGGAGGCCGATCAGAATGCCGCTGTCCGCCCACGTCCCTAGAAGACCGGCGGCGGCGGCGGGAATTTCGTCCTCCGGCAGCAGCACGCTCAAATCCTCGCAAATCTCGCCAAAACTGCGGCCGCGCAGTGCAGAGTCGAGCGCGGCCGATTCGGCGCCGCTCATGGAACGAAAATAATTCTGCAGGTTTTGACGCCACAACAGCCACTGCGCCGGCGCTATGCAAAGTTCAGGTCTTGGCGGCGTCTCGTCGCGGCTCATCGCCTTCCAGACGGCCGCCGTATTCCAGCTGAACTCCAGCCGGCGAAGCGAGGGATGAAGCTGAAATGTCAAAGCGCCCCACGCCGCCGGCTCGACGGCGGCGAGCGCCGCGCGCGTGAGCACCTCCGCATCCTGAGCATCGAACACCTCCGCCAGCGTCCATTCGAGCAGCGCGACTTCCGCGAGAATGGGCTCATCGCCGTAGGGCGGGCAGCCCGCCAGGAAATCCGCCAATTCGCCGCCGTACCAGCGAATCGAGCGGAACACCGACGGGTGCGCGGCCACATAGGCCTCGCCCAAGGCGAGCCACGCCTCATCGCCGAGCAGGCCGTGGAGGATGGGATAGGTGTCATGCAGCGCATCGATCAGGCGTACTTGATAGGCATTGCGATAAATCGCCAGTCGCTCCGCGGCGGGCAGCGGCGGTGCATCCACAATAGCCGCGGCCACTGCGCTTGCCTCGCCCAACAGATGCCGCTGCATGTCCTGCTGCAATTCGCGCAGCTGCATCACGCCGCCTGCCTGGAGTGCCTGGCAGCGATGTCGCGCGCCGTGCCCAGTTCCGTCACCAGCTCGCCGAGCTCAGGAATGTTGTCGTCGCGTTCGATCATGGTCGGCACATCGCCGAACAGTGCGACGGCCTGCGCGTAAAGATCCCATACGGGCGTGACGATGGGATGGTCATGCGTGTCGATGAGGTGGCCGCCCATGTCGCTATGCCCGGCGAGATGAAACTGGCGCACGCGCGATTTCGGCATGGCCTGAAGATATTTAACCGGGTCAAAGCCATGATTGACGCTGCTGACATAGATGTTGTTGACGTCGAGAAGGATGTTGCAGTCGGCGCGCGCCGCGACTTCGCGCAAAAATTCCCACTCGCTCATCTCGTCGGCGTGAAAACTCAGATAACTCGACACGTTTTCCAGCAGGATCTGCCTGCCGAGGGCGTCCTGCACCTGACCGACTCGCGCCGCGACGGTGGCCAAAGCCTCCTCGGTGTACGGCAGCGGCAGTAAATCGTGCAAATTCCGTCCGTCGACGCCGGTCCAGCACAAATGATCGGATATCCAGTGCGGTTCGATGCGCGCAGCCAGCGCCCGCACCATTTTCAAATACTCGAAGTCGATGGGGTCGGTGCTGCCGATGGATAGCGACACGCCATGCATCACCAAGGGGAAACGTTCGCGGATGCGTTCCAGGTAGTCGAGCGGCTTGCCGCCGGGTACGAGGTAATTTTCGGTGATGACTTCGAGCCAATCGATCGCGTGAGGCTCGCTTAAAATGGCCTCATAGTGGGGAGTTCGCAGGCCGAGGCCGAAGCCGGAGAGTTTCATCAATTGAGGCCGGGCGGTTAAGCCCGGCCCCTTCAAGTTAACGCTTCAGCGCTTACTTCGCCGCCTTGGCTTTGGCTTTGGCATCGTCGCAGGCTTGCTTGGTCATGGAAACGAAGCCTTCCCCTTTGCAGCTGTTCATGCCCTTGCAGCTATTCTTCGCCGACTTGCACTCGGAGGTTCCCTTGCAGGAATTCACACCCGTACACTTGACCGTGGCGGCATCCGCGGCAAACGACGTGGTGGCGATTCCAGAGGTGAACAGCATGGCGGCGGCGGTAGCCATGGCGGCGCTCGACAGTTTATTGATCTGCATTTTGGAATTCCTCAATAGTTATGGAACGCAGCGGAATTGCTGCTCATATAAAAGACCCGGCCAACGGCATCATTATTACTCAATTATCTAAGCTCATGCCTTTTTCAACAGACGACAGCGGCCGCCGGCGGCGGCGTAAAGGCCCGGATAAATGACGGTTTCTTAATGTTGCGAAGAGATCAGCGTCACTGTCTGGTGCACGGGTTCGAACCGCGCCGCAGCCTGCTCCAACCAGTTGAGTCCTCGTCGGATTTCCGCACCGTGCAGGGCGCGCGCTTCATTCAATACCTCCACTCGCAGCGCGGCATCGTAGGCATATTCAGGAGCTTTGGAATAGCGGCGCATATCCGGCCCGCTGAGGATGGCGCTGACCTGGCTTGCGCTGGCATCGATATCCAAGTGGCGAAATATTCCCAGCAGTCTTACAGGGTCGGCCAGGAACTGATCGAAATCAACCCAATAGGCTCGCCCCCCGGCAGCGCTCGCTGCTTGCGCCAGGGCCGACATCTCGCAGGCCCATGCCAAGGCCAAATTTTCCCCTTCGCTCAAGGATTTCCCTAGCCAAGGCTCGGCGCCAATGCGCCGATGCAGCCGGCGCAAGCGACTGGGTGCGAGCACTTTCGCCTCCTCGCGCGAGTTCGGGCCGCCCAGCATGGTGGCCAAATAACTCTCCGGCGAGACGAACATCATCACCGCTCTTGGCGCCGCAGCGCGCGCCATCAGGCTCGAGCTCAGTTCGGACACGAAACTGGTGGCTTTGATGATCGGTATCTGGCGCTCACGGAAGGTGCGAGAGAACAGTTTCAAGGCACCCGCCAAACGGGCGTTGGAATCCCCCTCGCTCCAGTTGGGCGCCGCCAAAGAATCGCTCCTCACCTGCGCGAGCGTGCGCAATAACATGGGCTCGCGCAGTGCCAGCACGCCCGGATGCGCGCCGATCAGGCGCGAAATGAGGGTCGAGCCCACATGGCCGATGTGGAAGATATAGCTGCAGCGCTCTGCAAGGTTTGCCGATTCGAGCGCGGCGGCAACTTGCTGCCAGGCGAGCGGCTGCGGCTGCGTCTGCGGCGTCAAGATCCGCGCATCGAGAAAGCTCGCTCTTTGGTAGTCGCTTTCTGTCAGGTGTATGAATGAAATCCGGTCGGTGCGCGGATCCAATGAGAAGGGGTATTGCTCGGGCGAGCGAGTCAAAACTGCTTGCAAGTCGTTCATCGCGGTTAGTTTCGCATCGGCGTGTTGCTTTCGCGAGCCGGCTCGCGCGGCACGACGGTCGGTGCTGCCTCGAACTATACTAGGTGGATCAATACGGACGGGAAAATCGATGTTTCTCCAGATCCCCAACTTGCTCAATACGGCGGAAGTCCAGGCGATTGCAGAGATCGCCCGGCGGGCTAGGTTCATCGACGGCAAACGCTCCAACCCGCACAACATCGCCAAACAGAATGTCATTGCAGATACCACCGACTCGTCAAGCCAGAAGGCTTCGCAAATCGCGCTCGGTGCGCTACAGCGCAGCGAAGAGGCTAAAAATTTCATCTTTCCGCGGCGAGTCCCCGCTCCCACGCTGTCTCGCTACAGCGTCGGCATGAAATACGGTCCGCATACCGACGCGGCCTTCCTGCCGGTTGCCCCGGAGCCGCTGCGCTCCGATGTCTCCTGCACCATTTTCATCAGCAAACCCGACGAATACCAAGGCGGCGAGTTGCTCATCCATTTGGGCACGGAAGGAGTCAGCATCAAGGGTGCAGCGGGATCTGCCATTTTTTACCCATCCACCACCCTGCACCAGGTCGCACCGGTGACCTCCGGCGAACGGCTCGTCATGATCACGTTCATCGAGAGCCAAATTCCGGATCAACTGCAGCGCGAATTGCTCTACACCTTAGGAGAGGTGCGCGCGCTCGAGGGCCTGAAAATGGAGTGGCAAAATCGCACGCAGTTGGAGTTCGTCATCGCAAACCTGCAGCGCATGTGGTCCCGATAGTGAGTGTCGGCACCCGTGAAGAGATGCTGGAGGCCGCCTTCACGCTGGAACGGCAAGGCAGAGTGGCAGAGGCCATCGCGGCTTACGAGCAGCTGCTGGAGTTCTGGCCGGGGCAGCCGGACTGCTGGTACAACTTGGCCAGACTGCAGCGCCATACGGGACAATACTCGCGGGCGCTGGCCTCGTACCAAGAAGCATTGGAACGCCACGTGACCCGGCCGGAAGAGGTGCACCTGAACCGCGGCGTCATTTTCAGCGACTGCCTCAATCAATACGATGCGGCGGAGCACGAACTGAAAAAAGCGCTGCAAATTGACCCGGCCTATGTGCCGGCGCTGATCAATTATGCCAATTTGCACGAAGATCTCGGACGGCGCGAGCTTGCGGCGCAGACGTATGAGCGGATGCTCGCGCTCGAGCCGGAGTCGCCCTCGGCATTGGCCCGATACGCCGGCTTGAAGGACTTCACCGATTCCAACGATCCGCTCATCGAGCGGCTGCGCGAAGCTCTCAAAAAGCCGGACTTGAACCTTGCTGCGCGCGCCAATGTTGAATTTGCCTTGGGACGCGCGCTCGATGCCTGCGGCGCATACGAAGCGGCCTTCCAGACCTATCGGCAAGCGAATCGGCACAGCCGCGAGAGCGCACCGCCCGGAACCGGCTACTACGACTTGGCGCTTCAAGAGAAATTGACGGATCAACTCATCAGCGTTTTCGGCAAAGCCACGCCGCGCCCCTTGCAACCGGATACGGCACTGCCGCAGCCGGTATTCGTTTGCGGAATGTTTCGCTCCGGCTCGACGCTGCTCGAGCAACTGCTCGCCGGCCACCCGAGCATCACAGCCGGGGGTGAATTGGATTTCATCCCGCGTCTCGTCGACACGGTGCTCGCGCCTTTTCCGGAATCCTTTGCCTCGAAGCATGCCGAGCAAATGAGCCGGCTTGCCGCGGACTATCGAACCATGCTGGTGGAACGCTTCCCGGAAGCCGTCACCGTCACCGATAAGCGGCCCGACAACTTCCTATACATCGGACTGATCAAGGCGCTCTTCCCGCAGGCAAAGATCATTCACACGGTGCGCGACGCACTGGACAATTGCCTGTCCATCTATTTCCTGCATATCGACCAAGGCATGAGTTATGCCTTGGACCTGATGGATATTGGACATTACTACCGACAATATCGACGCCTGATGATGCATTGGCAGACTCTGTTCGGCGCAGACATTATCGATGTTAGCTACGATGCTCTGGTCCGCAACCAAAAATCTGAATTAGAACGGGCACTTGCATTCCTAGGCTTAGGCTGGGACGAGCGCTGCGCCCGCGTGCCGCCGGTGGGCAGGCCGGTGAAAACGGCCAGCGTCTGGCAGGTTCGGGGGGCAATTCACGAGCGCTCCTCAGGACGGGCACGCAACTATCAGCAGCAGTTGCTGGAATTGCGCAAATACATCGAATCACCTCTGTGGCACAAAAACAACGATCGCGGCGCGAACCCTGGTTAGGGTGGCTTCAGCTCCCCCGTACTCGACGATCCAGCTAATTTCTAATTAAATCTGCCTCGCAGGGTCAATAATCCCGCTGCGGCGGGTTGGCAACAAGAATTACACGTGGTTTAATCCGCACATATCTCGGAACGAGCGCGGATGGCCGACCCGTCGATTCTTATAATTTTAGTATGGGAGCAGCACATGGTGATGAATAGGAAATTGCAATTTGCAGTTCGTGCGGCGCTTGCGGCTGCGGCTGCAACTGCTGTTGCGCCGGCCGCTTGGTCGCAAGAGACGGCGACAGCCACGACTCCGAGTGCCGGGCTTGAAGAAGTGGTGGTCACCGGTTCGCGCATCTCATCGCCGAACCTGACCGCGATCAGCCCGATCACCAGCGTCGATGCGGGATACATCTCATCGACCAACCTGACTCGCACCGAGGACATTCTCAATAACCTGCCGATGGTATTTGCCGGCCAGAACTCGACCGTGTCCAACGGCTCGGACGGCACGGCGTCAGTCAACCTGCGCGGCTTAGGCGCGAATCGCACCTTGGTGCTGGTCAATGGCCGCCGGCTTGGCCCCGGTCAGGGATCCGGCACAAACGTTTCCGATATCAACGAAGTTCCGGCAGCCTTGATCGAGCGCGTCGACATCCTCACGGGCGGTGCCTCATCGGTATACGGCGCCGACGCCGTCGCGGGCGTGGTCAACTTCGTGCTCAACACGCATTTTGAAGGCGTGAAGGTCGATACCAGCTACAGCTTCTTCAATCATCAAAATAATAATGCCGCGGCTCAAGCCACGGTAAACGCGTCGGGCTATCAACTGCCGGATCACAGCGTGAACACCGGACAAGGCAAGAATGTGTCGGTAATCATGGGATCGAACTTTGCCGACAACCGAGGCAACGCGACCGCCTTTTTCACCTATGACAGAGAGGCGGCAGCGCTTGAGGGCAAGTACGACTACTCGGCCTGCAGCTTGGGTTCCACCGCAGCGGGCAAGTTGACCTGCGCCGGTTCGGGCACATCAGCAAGGAATGGCGCCGGCGGTTACTTCCAGGCGTATGGCAGCGGCGGCGGGAAAGCATTGTTCACCAACACCGTCGACGGCAAGACCGGCGCGTTTCGTCCGTTCACAGATGCCGACAACTACAATTTCGGCCCCTTGAATTTCTACCAGCGGCCGAACGAGCGCTTCACCGGCGGCTCGTTTGTGAATTTCGCAATCAACGAGCACCTCACTGCGTATAGCGAACTCATGTTCATGAGAAATACCACCGACGCGCAGATCGCCGCGAGCGGTGATTTCTTCACGCCTACGCCCGTTCGGTGCTCCAATCCGCTGTTGACGGCTGCAGAACAGGCCGCCATTTGCAGCGCAGCAGTAGCTCAGGGAGGAGATCCCGGGGATCCCAATCGCCCCGCCACTCTGTACATCGGCCGTCGTAACGTCGAAGGGGGCGGTCGCGTTCTCAGCGTGGCGAGCAATTCCATCCGTGCGGTAGTGGGAGTGAAGGGCGACATCATCGATGGCTTGACCTTCGATGTGTATGGCCAGCGCAATGGGGTCGATACCCAAATAAGGAATCTGAATTACTTTGACGCGACTCGCGTAGCAAATGCGCTGGACGTGATTTCCGATCCTACGACCGGCCAGCCTGTTTGCGCCTCGGGTGCTGCGGGTTGCGTGCCCTGGAACATCTGGGTGCCGAACGGCGTGACTCCGGCGGCAACCAACTACCTGTCGATTCCGCTCCTCACCGATGCGACCACGGTTGAATATGTGGTGTCGGGCTCCGTGACGGCCGACTTGGGCAAGTGGAACATCAAATCCCCGTTTGCGGACGAAGGCATCAAGGTCAACCTTGGCTCGGAATACCGGTCGGAGTCGGCGGTATTTTCCCCCGACCTTGCAAGTGAGGAAGGCAATGCGGAAGGTTCAGGCGGGCCAACGGTCCCGGTGGCCGGCGCCTATCACGTCTGGGAAGCTTTCACTGAAATGGGCATTCCGCTCCTCGATCACAAGCCCATGGCCGAGTCTCTGGGATTGAATGTCGGCTATCGGTACTCCAGCTACAATCTAGGGTTTAACACCAACACGTATAAGTTCGGCGGTGAGTGGGCGCCCACCAGCGACGTCCGAGTACGCGCCAGCTACTCGCGCTCGGTACGCGCGCCGAACATCGGCGAGTTGTTCTCGCCGCAGTCCGTGCAACTGGACGGATCGACCGATCCCTGCTCGAACAAACCGGGCGTAGCGCCGAAGGCGACGGCAGCGCAGTGCGCTCTGACGGGTGTGACTGCGGCGCAATACGGGAACATCGGGGCCAACAGCGCCGCCCAATACAACGGCTTTATCGGCGGCAACCCGGGCTTGCAGCCGGAAACAGCCGATACCTATACGGCGGGCATCATCCTCACGCCGCGATTCATTCATGATTTCTCGATGTCATTCGATTATTTCAACATCAAAATAAAGAACACGATCGGGTCTGTCGGCGCCGATACGATCATCAACAATTGTATTGCCACCGGCGATCCGGTCTTTTGTAGCGCGGTCCATCGCGATCCGAACGGCTCGTTGTTCAGGACTCCGCAAGGCTTCATCACCGACACCAACGTGAACTTCGGTTCACTGACCACACGCGGTGTCGATGCGAAGTTCAATTATCGGCTGCCCTTGACGAATTTAGGCTCGCTGCTTTTCAATCTGGAAGGAACGCGGTTGATCAACCTGGGCACGCAGCCTTTGACCGGAGGCCCAGCCTACGATTGCGCCGGCTACTTCGGCACGACCTGCGGTGCGCCGAACGCGAAATGGCGCCATGTGTTCAACACCACCTGGGCCACGCCGTGGAGCGGATTTGATATCACCGCTCGCTGGCGCTTCATCAGCGGTGCCGATTCTCAGCAGATCAGCCCGGATCCGCAGTTGGCAGGGACTCCGTTGCCGCTCACGCAGCACATCAAGCCGTACAGCTACCTCGACTTGTCGGCCGACATCGCGCTCTACAAGATGTTCAAGCTGCAAGTGGGCGTCAACAACGTGCTGGACAAGGACCCGCCGATCGTTACTTCGGGCGGTGGCGGCTTCGCTTCGGATTGTCCGACGATCACCACGCTCGGAAGTTCTTGCAACGGCAATACCTTCCCAGGAACGTACGACTCGTTGGGCCGCTTCTTGTTCGCGCGCATAACGGCGCAGTTCTAAGCCAAACTTCGAAGACGACAAAAAAGGCGGGCCGTTGGGCCCGCCTTTTTTTTCAGCGCATGCGGTGCACGCGGTGTATTCGGCCGGCGGGTGTGGTCAGGATGAACGAACCCAACGCTCCGCGCTGGATCGTCACCGAATCGCCATTCGCCAGTACCGGATCCGCGCGATCGAGTTCCCATACCTGGTCCCCGCTCAGCGTGACGGTAACGCGGCCTCGGCTGTTGCTCCCGATGGAGATAACTTGCCCAGTGATCAGCTGTTCCACAGCCGGTGCTTTGGGGTGTTCGGCGTTGTACAGTCCGAAGGATTCTTTGGGCGCGGGCGCAGACGCGGCGGCCGGCGCCTCCGCGCTAGGTGCTGTCGCACGAGAAGAAGCCGTTGCCGGTGCGCGCCCGGCCAGCTTGTCATAACAGGCCACCCGCTCCGCTATCGAGTTGATTGCAGCGCATTGCTTGAGCACGCTCATCGGCACGGAATCCGCCGTGGTCTGCGCGCACGCCAGCGCAACTGCGCTCAAGCTGAAGGGCGCGGCAAGGAATGCACCGAGCCGCAACCGGTTCATGCTGCGCTTCCCGGCGCGCTCGCGTAGTAGGTGCCGACCACTTCGGTCGCGGCGCGCACGATGTCGCGCTCGGCCGCGGTGAGCAGCGGATTCCAAATGTCGAAGATCAGCACGGCGCGCGGCGAGTCAGACCGGTTCCAGGCTTCGTGCTCGATCGTGTCATCGAACACCCATGCCTTGCCGGGCACCCATTCCCGCGTCTCGCTGCCGACCCTGAATCCGCACTCCGGCGGCACGATGAGCGGCAAATGCACCGTCAGCCGTGTATTGGTGACGCCGGAATGCGGGGGTATATGCGTCGTGGCATCGAGAATGGAAAAGAACACCGTCGGTGCCCGCGAGGGCACGTCGCATAGCGGCGCGCCCTCGAGCGCTTGCATGGTGCGAGGGCAGCGCGCGATGTGCGACGGCTGATCCACTCCCTGGTTCGTCAGAAAGTAGGCGCTCCAGCGCCGCGACTTATTGAGCTCGCGCCATTGGTCGAGCGGCACGCCGTCGGGATAGGCGATGTAAGGCTCGAGGCCGGCTCGATCCGCCACCAGCACCGCGGTCAGCTCGGTGCGAATGTCGTCGGTGGCGGCCTCGATGGCGTCCAGCCACGGGAAATCGCTGCGCTCGAAAAACTCGATCGCCGGAATCTCAGGGAAGTACATGAAAGTGGGCTCAGGCCTATAGCGCGCGCGCCGGCCGGTCATCAGCTCGATGCAACGATCGACCCGCTTGAAATTGGCGCCGCCGTGCCGATCGCGGATTGCCGCAAGCCGCGCTTCCATGGCATCGGCCAGGGCGGCATCGTCGGCATTTACCGCTGCGCGCGCTCGATCGACCATGCCGCTCAGCGCCGGTATCGGGGTCGCGCCGGCCGGCAAGGTCGCTAGCGCGTTGCGGTACGCTCTGGCGGCATTACGCGTGTCACCGCGGCCTTCGATCAATGCGCCCTTTTGCAGAAGCGAGGGTAAATGCCTCGGCTCCAGGGCAAGCGCCTTTTCAATCGCCTCGAGTTCCTCTTGCTGCAGGCCGAGTGCGTCCAGGCTCGCGGCCAGATTCGCCCACAATGCTGGGACGCACGGGTCTGCCTGGGTCGCGTGCTGAAACAGTTCGCGCGCCTTGGCGGACTCGCCCCGCTGCATCATGCGCAGGCCCAGTTCGTTGAGCACGGCCGGATGCCCCGGTGCGAGTTGCGCGGCACGGGCCAAAAGCTGGTCGGCTTCGCTAGTGCGGCCGGCCGCTTCGGCCGCCTTGGACCCCTGGATCAACTGCAGAATCGTGCCATTGTCGGCTGGGACGGGATTGACGTTGCTCAAGAAACTCACCTATGGTGGTTGGTTCTCGCGCATATTCTAGCCCTGTTCGATAATGGAGGGCGATGACGGACATGATGCAGGTCGATGCGAGGTTGATGCGGGCGGCAACGCTGCTGGACACCGATCCAGCCGCCGCCGCGCGCGAAGCAGCCGAAATTCTCAAGGAGCATCCCGGTCATCCGACGGCAACGCTGCTGCTGGGTACGGCGCGCCGCGGCAGCGGGAACGCCGAGGTTGCCGCGTCCTTCGGCGAACTGGCGGCTGCTCAGCCGAACTCGGCGCCGATTCAATTTGAGCTCGGACGATCGTTGGCTGCCGAAGGGCAGCATGAGGAAGCCCTCGCCGCACTCAAGCATGCGGTCGGGCTCGAGCCGAACCTCGCGGAAGCATGGCGCGAGCTGGCGAATCTGTATGCCAAGAGCGGCGATGCCGACGCTTGCGATGTCGCGTATGCGCATTTTACCCGCCTCGCGTCCCCCGAGAAGCATCTCGCCGAGGCGCACGCAGCTTTGGCCAACTTTCGGCTCGATACCGCCGAAGCGCTGCTGCGCTTGCAGCTGGCGCGGGACGCCGAAGATCCTGAAGCGCTGCGCCTGCTGGCCGAAGTTGCGGCCGAACGCGAAGACTATGTCGAGGCGGAGCGCCTGTATGCGCAGTGCCTGAGCATCGCGCCGGGCTACAGCCGCGCCCGATTCGATCTTGCACGGACGCTGCATATGCAGCAAAAGGCACACGCCATGCTGCCGCTGCTCGAGCGCTTGCTGAGCCTGGAACCGGACAGTCTGCAATACCGTTCGCTGCAGGCCTCGGCATTCGGGCTGCTGGGCGAAAACGAGCGTTCTCTGAAGATTCTTGCGGCGCTGATCGAGGAGTTCCCGCGCAACGAGATGCTGCGGATTCACCAGGGCAATGTGCTGCGTACCGGCGGCCGCTCGGAAGAAGCCATCGCAGCTTACCGGAAAGGCATCGAGCTTCGGCCGGGTTACGGCGAAGCCTGGTTCTGTCTCTCGAACCTCAAGACCTTTCGATTTACCGACCAGGAAATCGACATGATGCTCGAGCAGGCGGACAGAGCCGACTTGAGCGATGAGGACCGCCTGCAGCTGGAATTCGCGCTCGGCAAGGCGCTCGAAGATAGGGGCGAATTCGGCGAATCCTTCCAACACTACGTGCGAGGCAACGCATTGCGGCGACGCGCGGTGCTCTATGAGGCTGACGCCCACGATCGACTCGTGCAGAGCCTGCAAAAATTGTATACAGCCGATTTCTTCACCGCCCGCGCCGCGTCGGGATGCGATGCCCCGGACCCGATTTTCATCGTCGGCTTGCCGCGTTCGGGTTCGACGTTGGTGGAGCAGATTCTGGCGAGCCACTCAGCAGTGGAGGGCACGCGCGAACTTCCGGATATTCCGGGATTCGCTTTGGAACTGGGAATTCTCGAGGTGGGCGGCAAGCCAGCGGAATTCCCTCAACGAGTTGCGCGCCTGTCGCCGGCGGAACTCAAAGCCCTGGGGCAGCGCTACCTCGACCAGACCAGACCCAATCGGCTGCGCGGCACACCTTATTTCATAGACAAGATGCCGAGCAATTTCCTGCACGTCGGCCTGATTCACCTGATATTGCCCAACGCCCGCATCATCGATGCGCGGCGTTCGCCGCTCGCCTGCTGCTTCTCGAACTTCAAGCAGCATTTTCAAGCCGGCGTCTGGTTCTCCTATAACCTGAATGACATCGGCCGCTTCTACCGCAGCTACGTTCACTTGATGGCGCACTACGACGGCGTGCTGCCGGGGCGCGTCCACCGTGTCAGCTATGAACTGCTGGTGTCGGATTTGGAAGGCGAGGTACGCAAGCTGCTGGAATACTGCGGCTTGCCCTTCGAAGAACAGTGCCTGCGCTTCCACGAAACCAGGCGTGTGGTGCAGACGGCGAGTTCCGAGCAGGTGCGCCGACCGCTATTTGCGGAGGGCGTAGACCAATGGCGCAATTTCGAACCCTGGCTCGGCGAGTTGAAGCAGGCTCTCGGCGACGTCGTACAGCAACAACCTGAGCGAGACTAAAATGGCCTTTGCTCCCCCAGAAATCATGCATATGTTTGCCGTGCCCTTCACGTTCTCCGTTCATCCGGAACAGCAACGGCTGAATGAATCGCTGAAGCGCTATGTTTTCAAGCATGAAAGGGACGGCGACGGCACCAACCCGCGGCCGCTCACCCAGCGCAATGCCGCGCTGTTTGAAAGCCATTTCAATTTATTTCGCGTCAACGATCCGGCGATTCAGGAGCTGAAAGCCTTTTGTTGGAATCAGCTCTTGGCGTTGATAGCCCGGTTGAACAGTTATGATTTGCCCACCGTCAATCGCTTGCAAATCTTCAATGACAGCTGGTTTCACATTACGCGCCGCGGCGGCTTCTTCGGCCTGCACAATCACCCGAACGCCTCGTGGAGCGGCGTGTATTGCGTGGATCCGGGCAAGAGCGATGCAAACAAAGAGGGTAGCGGCATGTTGAGCTTCGTCAGCCCGATGCTGGTGAGCGGCATGTACCAAGATGCCGCCAATGCAAAAATGAAGTTACCCTACGGAAATATGCTGGCACAGCTGTCGCTCGAGGCGGGCCAGCTCGTCATGTTTCCCTCGTGGGTGCTGCACGACGTCAAGCCCTTCGAGGGCGAGGGTGAGCGCATCACCATCGCCTTCAACTGCTGGTTCACATTGCCGGACGCTTAAAAGCCGGCCCCGAACGAACTCGGGGCCGGTTTGATTACCCTATTGAGATGAGGGCGTGCTGCCTATGGGCCTCCCACGATTCTCAAGCTGACGCGGCGGTTTTGCTGCCGTCCCTCGCGGGTTGCATTGGAGGCGATCGGCTGATCTTGTCCATAGCCCTTGGCAGTCATGGAGTTGCTGACGTCGTGTTCTTTCAAATAGCGCATCACGCTTTCCGCACGACGTTGCGACAGAGCCTGGTTATGCGGCTTGCTGCCGGTGCTGTCCGTGTGGCCGCGGACTTCGATGGCCATTTGTGGGTAGCGCTTCAACGTGGCAATACCGTAGTTGAGGGTCTCGACCGAATCCGGCAATAGCTCTGCAGAATCCGTCGCGAAATGCACGCGCTCCAATTTAATCTCATCCTTGATGGTGCAGCCGCGCGAATCAACCCGGTCACCTTTGGGTGTATTCGGACACTGATCGATGGAGTCCGGCACACCGTCGCCGTCGCTATCGGGCGGAGGAGGGGGAGGCGGCGGTGGGGGCGGAGGTGGTGGCGGTGGCGGCGGTGGCGGCGGTTCTTTTGCGACCGGCGGCGGCGGGGGAGTCGGTGCTCCAAACATCAGTAGCAAACCGGCGCTCACCACGACGTCCCCGGGGTCCCTGGGGTTGAACGCATTGGCGCCGAGAAATTCCATGCGGTATTTCCCCTCGGCGCGAAACTGCAATCGCGTTGAAGTGCTCTGCGGTCCGATTCCCAACAGAAAGCCGGCACCCGTTTCTGCGAAGCCGGCATGATGATCCGTCAGGCCGCCGGCGACTCGGTCTACCATGCCGCCGCCTCCCGCAAGCAGGTAAGGGCGAAAGATCGACTCGGGTAAAAATTTGTACATGAAATCGAGCGAATAAGCCTGAA
>Ga0193716_1001085_pt1 | contig 16131 bp, 20 predicted proteins | sample U2c1metaG_FD_145901 | JGI IMG/M metagenome (GOLD analysis project Ga0193716, IMG submission 145901) | Soil microbial communities from a riparian zone of the East river system, Colorado, United States - U2c1 | ecosystem: Environmental > Terrestrial > Soil > Riparian zone | place: USA: East River...
AGGGAAAATATTTAACATATGAACTAGGTATTGAATTATCTAGTAGAGATGTTCAATTGATTTATAAATTAAAAAGGATATTGGGTGTAGGGGTAGTAAGCTTTAGACAAAGAGATACTATAGAAAAGGTAACTTTAAGAATCAGAGATAAAGACCATAAAAAAAAAATCATATTACCTATATTTGATAAATATCCTATGTTTTCTAATAAACAATATGATTATTTAAGATTTAGGGATGCTTTGCTTTCTGGTATTATTTACTCTGCTGATTTACCTGAGTATGCTAGAAGTAATGAACCTTTAAATACTGTAGATTCTATTATTAATACTTTTTAATTTCCTGCTTGGTTAGTAGGATTTATAGAAGCTGAAGGTTGTTTCAGCGTATATAAACAAAGGGAGGATTCTTTTGTAGCTAGTTTTGATATAAGCCAAACAAGTGGTGAAATTATAATATCTGCTATTCGTAAATATTTATCTTTTACTACTACTATATATTTTTATAACAGAAATTGCTCTAAATTAAAGGTTACCAGTGCTAGATCAATAGAAAATGTTATCAAATTTTTAGATAGAGCACCCCTAAAATTATTAGGTAATAAAAAATTACAGTATTTATTATGAATAAAACAATTGCGTACAATACCTAGCTACTATCAAAAAATAAATATACCCTCTAAATATTAATCATTACCTTCATTATTAACACTAGCGCAATCATTACCATCATTACTAACACTAGCGCTATCATTACCATTCCTGAGACAAGGCTGACAACCACTGCCACTAATGTATGGGGCAGACATTATAAAACTATTGCCTCCCATTTTTATAGAGTAGTGCTTAAATTTAACCCTTGTTTTATTTAATTGTTACTAAGCACCTTTGTTTCACTTGCTGTTGTGGGGCCTAGGACTAAGGAAACTGTTCCTTTGTTATTTTTGTTTTTCTTAACCTTAGCTTTTGTCTTTTGTCTTTTGTCCTCTGCTTTGCGAAAGCTTCCTCCTCTTTTTTATACTTACCCTTTAGGGACTCGTAGCCTTCTATGGTAAAAGTTATAAAGGCTGAGCCCAGCCCTTCCATAGCAAGGTAGGGAGATAATAACAAAAATGCACTGCCACGGAGCTAGCGATACTTCGCTACACCCTACAGAGGCTTAGAGGCTAGAAAGAATGGATCACGATTGTGTGGTAATGTTGGCAAGGCTACTTTTTGCGGCGCTGGCTACTTTATAAGCTAGAGATCAAGATATAATCCGATCAATAAAGAAATTTATTGAGTGTAGTGAGAGTATTTAATATCAGTATTAAATATAGTGACTACCAACATAAATGCTCTGTTTCTAATGCGACATTAAACAGATTTTTCTCTCTACATTATTTATTACCTTTTTTATTAGCTGCTTTAGCTGTAGCCCACTTAATAGCTCTAATGTAGGGCTTATATATTAGAAATAAGATATTTAGTATCAAGCTATATGCTGGAATATCCTAAAGCTTAATTTAGTTAATTTACTTAAACATAATAAGTACAGTATTAACTGTAACAATTATTAAGATGAACAATGGACAATCAGCAGGAAACCAAATTGAAAATTTCAATATTCAAGAGTAGGTTCCTCAGAGACTACACGCTTGACACCCTTTTCTATTTTAAATAAATTTAAGGGTGAAGATATAGTCCGATTATCTACTGAAAGGTATAGTGATTATTGCTTAAATCTATAAATTATTTATATTATAAATTTATCCGGACTAAATGTAAATTATCCAAAATTTTGGAATTTAGTCCTAAAGGAGACAATAATTAATTTTTAAATATAAAGAAACAAGTGGCTAGACCTTTTCATTCTAGTTTTAGTAATTATGGGAAAAGATTAACTAATGCAGACAGAAACAACTTCAATCTAGATTCTTATTTAAAACAAGTATTAGTAGGAACTATTCTTGGAGGTGTGTATATGAGAAGATTTTCTAAAAAAGCTAATGTTAGAATAATATTTAGACAAGGTTCTATACGTGCTTCATATTTAATACATTTATATAGTTTATTTCAAGAATTTGTATTATCTCCATCTTCAGTTTCAACAATTACTGATAAAATAACAGGAAAAATTAGATATAATCTAAGTTTTGCTACTTTAGCTCTTCCTTGTTTTAATGAATTGTATCTTTCTTTTTATTTAGATGGTAAAAAAATCATTCCAAATAATATAGCAGATCTATTAACATAAGTTAGTTTAGCTTACTGGATAATGGATGATGGAAGTTTTACAGGTTCCGGTTTAAGATTACATACAAATGCTTTTAGTTTAGAAGAATTGAATTTATTGATTGAAGCGTTAGATCATAATTTTTCTATTAAAGCTACAATTAATATATCTAATAAAGAAAAGTCTCAATACAACTTATATATTTAAAAAAATAAAATGTCTTTAGTGAAAGATTTAGTTATTAAACATATGCATCCTGAGATGTTATATAAATTGAAGATAGATCCGCAATAAAACTCGCTACATGAGCATGGTTCTAATAATCCTAATGGAGTTACTTCTAATGGTGATAGGTATGCAATGCACCCTTATTTTATATTTAAAGATTTAGTTACAATTTTTGCTTTCTTTTTAGTTTTATCTGTATTAGTTTTCTTTTATCCTAATCTATTAGGTCTAAAAAATTTATCCTGGCCTAAGGTTATATTATTAATAGTTAGTATAACCTTTATATGTGCTATATGCTGGAAGAATATAATTAATTATATAAATTTACTATATTTAATTAAAATTCACAATAAAACTCTAATTGTAAGTGGTTTATTTATAATAGTTATTCTTCGTAAATATATTATAGACAACATAAATCCCATTATAGTCAAATATTATTATGAAATATTTAATCAGCAGATAACCAAATTCTTAAATAACTTTTCAAATTATATTATAAATTATTTATATTTTTATTATAATGACTGTTGTTTATTATTAGTAGGAATCTCAGAGACTTTACGCACACAAACAAATAATATAATAAAACCCTCTTTTGCATTTGTTAAGAGAGTTATAATAATAAAAACTCGTAAACTCGCACCCTATGTTCTTATTTTTATAAGAATAAAAACCCCTGGCGCAGGCCAACAATGTGGCCTATGGGAGACAACAGCGCAAGCGAGGGATGCGCAAGCGAGGGATGCGCAAGCGAGGGAAGCAAATGAGATAAAATTTATCAAATCAAATAACATAAATCATAGTTGTACTACTAACAATAATTTAATCTACGATAACCATAATAAAGAAATAAGTTTGAAATTCAAACAATGATTCGCAGGTTTAACGGATGGTGATGGTTATATTTATGTTAATAAAAAAGATTTTGTTGGATTTGAATTAACATTACCAACACACGATGAAAAAGTTTTACGTATTATACAAAATAAATTCGGTGGTACTGTACATGCTAGAGGTGGATTGAAAGCTGTTCGTTATCGAACACAAAGACGAGACGTTATGTATAAGATAATCCAATGTTTAAATGGCTTTGTTATTAATAATGTTAGATTAGTTCAATTACATAAAGCTTGTTTAGCTTTAAATATACCTATAAAAGATCCTATTGTTCCTGATATAAATTCTGCCTATATTAGTGGTTTATTAGATTCAGATGGTTCTATAAACATTTATAAATCATATTATCAAGATAAATTTAGATTTCAATTAACTATTAGCATCTCAAATAAGAGTCGTTCTAATATTGAATTTTTATTAAATGTTATAGGCGGTAATATATATTTCGATAAAAGATTAAATGGTCATTATATATGAAGAGCTAATTCTAAATTATTGCATTTGAATTTATATAAATATTTTGTTAAATTCCCTCCTAAAACAATCAAATCACATAGAACTTTTTTAATAACAGAATTTCATGAATTAAACAATAGAAAAGTTTATTTAGATAATAATAAATCATCTATTAATTATAAAACATGAAACAACTTTATTAATAGATGAGAGAATAAAATTTTATCTTAATTATTTTATTATATTTATTTTTAATTAATTAGTTTAATTAAAAGACTTTTATAATCATACTATAAAATAAAAATGATTGTAATAATGTTTTGATGAAGATATAGTCCAATTTTCATTGATATTTTAAATGAAAAAGCATTCCGATAACTATATACCAGCTGATCCTATGGTTACTCCGGCTTCGATTTCTGGGATTTCTGATAATAGTTTAAATAATAAGAGACTTCTCAATTCTATAGATGTGGGAATAGTGAAAATAGATGGTAACAAAGTTTATATGACTAGACAAGAATTAAAAGATTATATTATTAATTTATCTAAAAATAAAATAGAATTATTAGATACTAAGACATTAAATTTATTTAGATCCGTAGCAAATGGAATTTATCAAGCAGAAGGTCATACAGGAATAAGTTTTAATAATTTGAATGATCTCAACTTTCGACCTATTTGATTTATTTCTAAAAATGCTAGTAAAGAAAGTATTCAATTTTTTATTTTATTAAAAAACATTCTTAGTCAAAAAGGAGTAAATTTAAATTATAGTATAAGCGTAATAGATTCAGGTCATTGACATATAAAACTCATATCTAGATCCTTAGAGGATATTGTTTTAAAAATTTTTCCTTATTTTAATTTAGTTAGAGCTCAAAAATGAAATACCTTTATATACCTAGAAAAATTATTTTATATTAGAAATAGTTTAGATTATAAAAGGGAGATTGTATTATTAGCTTATGCTATCTCTCCTAAGATGAATATACCTATATCAGAAAAATTCAAAATTTTAAAATTAGATACAAATTCTAGTATTCTGGATGATAGTCTATTAAAAATGAAAATATCTAGAGAATATTCTTTGGCTTTTCTCTGGGGTTTCTTTTTAGGTGATGGAAATTTTTATATTAGAGTTCGTTTAGATCAAGGTTTTTATTTTGTTCCTGTATTTAGAATATCTCAAATAGAAAATAGTTGAAATTATCAATTTTTACAAGATCTTAAAATATATTTAAATAAGGTAAATATTAGTGTTAGTATAAAAACTAATCATAAACGTGTAATTTTACAAATAGAAGGAGAGAAAAACATAAGATTATTATTAAAATATATAAACTCTAATTTACAATCATTTGTGTTTTGAAAAAATGATCAATTTAATTTAATGAATATTATAATTAAATTTTTTAATTTAGATTGTACTTATATTTTGAGTGCACAACTTTACATTTTAGAATGTATTTATTCTACTTCTAAGAAAGAAAATAAGAGAACTTTGAATAATTTAAAACAAATATGTATATCCAAATCTAAAATTAGATATGTATCTAGAGCTAAAAACTCTTGAATTGTTACTGTACCTAAAACTTGAAATATTTTACCTAAACAAAAATACTTTACAGATATAAAGTTTGATAGTAAAGAGATGGCTTTTAAAGCTGCAATATTTTATAGAGATGAGAAAATGAAAATTATTTTAAACTTATTACAAAATTAAAGTCGCACATATGGCTATATGCCGTTATTAAGTTATAACAATGTGAAAAATTGGGTGAATTGCTAGAAAAACTTTCTTCCTTTCTGTATTATAAAGAAAGTACGTTTATTGAAAGTAAACCAGCAGCGAAGTATATATCGGCATTATTAGGATATATAAACGTTCAACGACTAATAAGTGAGTAATGCCTACAATAATCTTAACACGAGTACCCAACTTATTTATATAAGATAAGATAGTCTGAACCTTGGCGCGAGTCTAGGAAGCTAAATTTAAATACTTTAGCTCTTACTTAAAAAGTAATGTAACATTTTTGTGTTCCTGAATGGTATGTTAAAAGATGCCATGCTTAAGAGTAATCTTATGAAAAATAAATTTCACTATATGCTGGAAACTCCTAAAGCTTTAAGTAATTTAAATTAGTAAAACCTTAAAGATTGGTTATAAATAGATCCTAACCTAATGGACAATCAGCAGGAAACCAAAGATTATATATAAATTATAATTTAGTAGGATCTTCAGAGACTATACGTGAAACTCCTTCGAAAGTGTCTTGCTTTTCCTTTGCTTTGTGTGTTTTATTTTTTATTTCTATATCTATATAAATCAGAATACAAAAAAGCTCCTATGTAGGGAAAAAACAAAAGAAATTATTAAAAGTTGAAGATATAGTCCCCCATTTTAGAGAGATTATGGACAAATATTATAAAAATATTTTTGATCTGATAACTTCAATAAGTTTAATATGTAAAAAAAATTACACGACTGATATTAATAATACATTTTCTCTCCCTAAAAAAAGATTAACTAAAGTCGAGAGATCTAAAATAAATATTGGTGAACCATTAAATGAAATAATCATTGGTTTACTACTAGGAGATGGTCATATTCAAAGTAAACAATTAAATGGAAATTGTAGATTTATGTATGGACAAAGTAGTTTAAGAAAAAACCACCTAAATTATTTTAATCTTATATTTTATTTATTTAAACCTTTTATAAGTAAAGAATATAAAGTTAAATCTAGATCTTTTATAGATAAAAGAACTAATAAAACTTACTCTTCTATTATTTTTGCTACATTAACATTACCTTGTTTTACTAGTTATAGAGAATTATTTTATAATTTAGAAGGTCAAAAAATTATACCAAAGAATATAAATCAATTATTAACTCCTAGAGGTTTAGCCTATTGAATAATGGATGATGGTTCAATCCAAAATAAAGGTTTACATTTAAATGTGTATGGTTTCACTTTAGATGAAGTAGTTAAATTAAAAAGTACTTTAGAAAATCTATTTATTAACATTAATTGGGATAAGGACAAAGTAGGTGCTATTATTAAATGTTCTATTCATAATCATAAAAAGGGATATAGAATATACATTTGAGAAGAAAGTATGATAATACTTAGAAACCATATACATCAATATATGCATAAAGATATGCTATATAAAATAAACCCCAAATTAATTTTATAATATATATTTTGATCTTTTACCTTATTATGCTATTTTAAGATCTATTCCTAATAAAGCTTTAGGAGTACTTTCTATGTTTGGTTCTTTATTAATTCTACTATTATTACCTATACTTGATGTAAGTAGAATCAGAGGAAACCAATTTAGACCTTTAAATAAATTATCGTTCTGGTTTTTTGTTGTTAACTTCTTTATCTTAATGTGGATTGGAAGCCAACACCCCACTGAACCTTTCGTAACTATAGGTCAAATATCAACTGGTATTTATTTTGCCTGGTTCTTAATAATTACTCCTTTAGTTGGTTTAATTGAAAATACTTTCTTTGATATCGGTTTAGATTCAAATAGTACAGTTAAATCCCCCCTCAAAAGAGGGGAAACAAATAAGTTTCCAATTTAAAAAGAAAAAATTAGGTGTGATATTTTATAGTACTTCCTCTAAACAACGCGTAATAGAAGAACATCTTAATTTAGATAAAATTCAAAATTTACTTTCAAAAAAAAAAGAATCCTTTCAATTACCAGCCAACTTTAATTTTAACGACTTTAGACAATTAGCAAATGGCTTATTCCAAGCTGAAGGTTACATAGGTTGTAGAATTAGACCCGGAGTAGGAAAAGTATTTTTCCCGGTTTTCAATTTGGTTCAAAACTACAGTGAAGAATCTTTTAATTTTTTTATAACATTGTGGATTGTTTTAGAAAAAAAATGTTCTTTAAATGTAAGATTCTCTAGTTCAGGAAAACTTATATTAATTCTTAGTTCTGAAAACTGGAAAAATATTTCATATTTAAAATATTACTTTAGCTTATGTTATGGTGAAAAATATATAAATTTTGCAAAATTAGAAGATATTAGAAAATTATCCTTGTCTGATATTAAAACAAATATTGGTTTAGCTGTTGATTTAGCTTATAATTTATCTTTAGTAGGAAATCCTAAAGTTGTTAAATTAGAAGATATTTTAAGTAAATTAGGATTAGATAAAATTAATACTCCGGCTCCAACTACACAAAGTGGGGCCAAGCAGGATTATAGTGATAATAAAAATCTACCAACTATTTTATTTTTTATAGGATTTATAATTGGTGACGGAGTTATGCACATTAGACTAAGAAAAACAGCTTCAGGTTCTATAAATATTATTCCTTTAATTGTAGCTTCTCAAGTTGCTTCTAAATACAATAAACATTTTATGGAATTATTAGAAAAACTATTCAAAAGTCTTAATATTCCAATTAGATTTAAAAATAATAAAGATTCATATTTATTAAATCTAGAAGGTAAAGAAATTGTATTTAACAAAGTTTTACAATTATTAAATCCTTATTCGCATTTATTCTTTTGGAAATCTGCCAATTTAGAATTATTCAATTTAGTAAACTTATTTATGATTACAGGTATCCATTTAAACTTGAAAGGTTTAAATAGATTACTTGAATTATGTTTTAGTTATTCTAATGATAGAATAAATACTTTAACTTATTGGAAAGAAATAGCAAATATTTATTATAATAAAGCAGATTCTAATAATTTGTCTAGAAATCATTTAATTAGACCTGTATATTGTAGAAATTCTGCTACTTCTAATAAAAATATTGTAGCTTGGCTTGTTTTTTCTCCACTTAAAACTTCTCTAGGTGGGAAACTAGTGTTTAACTCTAAACAATTTTTAGACTTAAACGAAGCTATTGCTTATAGAGATAGTAAAATAACAACTATTATTAATGATATTGAATCAGAAATAAGAAATAAGAAATAAGAAATAAGAAATAAAAAATAAGAATAGACCTGAACAGATTTCCAATTAATATCATTTATATTTTTATCTGATTTAAAATATTCATAAAAAAAGATTTTATAGCATAAAAAGATTAACTATAAAAAGAACTTTATAAGGTATCTAAACTTTTATTGTTCAATTTAAATTATTCACATTAACACTTGGTATATTTAACACTATTTTGAGTGTATCTCAATAGTAATATTACTTCGCTTGCGCGCTTGCGCAGTACTCTAAAATTTTAAATTGTAGTAGTCCATGTAACGATTAAATAGTTTGGTAAATAAAATAACTAAGTTATTTAAATTTGAGGAATACTTAGCCTTTGTATTAAATTGATATATTTATCTAAAAAGGAGCTATACTAGAAAAAAAATTGCCCCCCACCTTGGTTTATGAATTATTAGGAGTTTTAGCCATGTTTGGTTCATTATTAATATTACTAGTTTTACCTTTTACGGATTTATCTAGAATTAGAGGTAATAGCTTTAGACCTGCGATGAAATTAGCTTTTTGGTTCTTTGTTGTAGATTTCTTCATTTTAATGTGGATAGGTTCTCAACACCCTAATGAACCGTATGTAACGATAGGTCAAGCTGCCACAGCTTTATACTTCGCCTGGTTCTTAATTATTGTTCCAGCAATTGGAATTTTTGAAAATACTTTAATGGATGTAGCTCTTCAATCAAAAACATCTACAAATAAAAAGTTTTAATTAATATACTCACCCCCTTTACCTTCTTTTGTTGTTTGTTGTTTTTTACACTAGAGAGAAGAAGACATAAACCTAACTTTAAGAATATTATTAAAGCTAAAAACCAAACTAGAGGGTTTTAGGTCTTTAGTGCTAAATCATTAAATCCGAAGGACTCATACTTTATAATGCCAATAGGCGGATAAGACGGGCCTTCAGTTCTTGTACACGTTTCAGCCAAGGGGAGAGCTTAAATAAACAAGATCCTAGAGATAGGATAAGTAACTCTGATTTTTTATTAATATTTAAAAGGTTAGTCAGATGGTGATTAATATTTTAATTTTACTCTGGACCACAGAGGGAATTGTAGGTTTAAATTTAAATTTCGAATAGGAATGCATATAAATGATAGACCTTTATTAGTTTATATTAGAAATAGGTTAGGTTTAGGTCAAATATTTACAATAAGTATAAAAAGTATTTTACCGGAAAAAGATCAACTAACTTCAGTAGGGGAAATTTATTCTTTTGATGATGTATTAAAAATAATAAATATTTTTGAAAAGTATACCTTAAATACAACTAAACAATTAGATTATCTTGCTTGAAGAAAAGCCTATTTTTGTATATGCTGATTATAAAAAAGGAATCCTAGACTCAAATATTCAGGATCTTATTTTAAGTTTAAAAAACTCCATGAATAAAAAAAGAAATAATTTTATTCAATCCCCAAATCATAATATTAAGATTACTCCTTATTGGTTACTAGGTTTTACATAACCCTTGCTTTTGGCCCTTGCTGTTGCGTTGGTTAGCCTACGGCTTACCTACCCTTGCTGATGCCTTTGCCCGATAGGTAAAAGACCAGAGGGCGCCACCCCTTGCCTCTTGCCTCTCTGGCCTCTATTGCCTATTTTGCCTCTCTTGCAAGGCTACGACTTTGTATTCTTACATTTGCTTTGCATTTCTTACTTTTGTCGTAAGAATTCTGACTTTTGTCGTAAGAATTCTGACTTTTGTCGTAATAATTCTGACTTTTGTCGTAATAACAAAAGCAAAAGCAAAAACAAAAGCAAAAGAAAAAGCACAAGCACGAGCACAAGCACAAGAAAAAGCACAAGCACAAGCACAAGCACAAGGGAGAAGGTTCTTTTTTTGTAATTAAAAAAAATTTAACTCAACATTTTGAATTAGGTTTAACTTCTATACAAAAAACTGTTCTTGTCGGTATTTATAACTTCTTAATGAGTTTAATTCCAAACAATCTGAAAAGTATTAAAGGACTAGATAAACCTATTCAATTAAGGGAGAAAAGTTTACCAGAAAATATGTGTATCATTAAAATCTCACATATGACTTATATTAGAAAAATATTTATACCTTTTTTAGAAAACTTAACTTTTTTCAGTAAGAAAGAAGATAGTTTCAAGGATGGGAAAACAATAGGTTTAATAAAATTAAGGGGAAAACACTTAACAAACCTAAGCAGGAATTATCTGCGAGTCTCTTTCAAGTAGAATGAATGATTGAACATATTTTTCTGTTATGAATGTTCCTGCGGCTGATGCCTTGGACTTAAAAGAAAAAAGTAAAACCCAAGTGTAATGATCTTGTAAAGGGATGTAATTAAGTTTGTAGATAAGGGTACATTAGAAAAATAACAGCCATGAATAATAAATAAGACTTGCTTAGTGCTTAGTGAAGAAAACAAAAACCAATTATAAATATAAATATAAATATAAACATATAAATATAACAGTTTAGTTTAAGAAGGCAAACAAAGTTTAGCATACGATGTTTTATAAAATTAAAAATAAATTAGCATACCATGTTTTATAAACAAACCAAACAAAAAATAAAATAAATTAAACGAAATAAAAAGGCAACCCTCCGGGGAACAATTGACCTCTTGAAAATTTACTCTTTCACTGTTGCTGTTCATTTAAATTGCAAAAGTAATTACCCAGCGGGGTGGCCAATAGGGCCAAGGGAAATAAAAACAATAACAATAAATAATTAGAATGTGTTAAATAAATAAAAAAATACAAACAACTCTTAAAAAAGATTTAAATATAATTAATTTAACCCTTCATTAATCCAATCTAAGTTAATTAAGTCGTTTTCCCTTTTTGAAATTTGAATCACATTTGCTGTTCACATTTGCTGTTCATTGGTTTATTTTTATTATTAAACTAAGGACATTTAAATGTTCAATCTAATAAGAATAAAAACCCTGTTGTTCTGGTTCTTATTTTGATTCTTATACAAATAAGAACACAAGTTGCAAGGCTAGAGTTATAATCATTCTCTTTTAGAGAATTATAAATATAAGAACATAGGAAGAAAGGCTAGAGTTTGTATTATGATAAAATAAGAATTAGGAGTTTTGTCTAAGAATTCTGAGTTTTGTCTAAGAATTATGACTTTTGTCGTAATAAAAAACAACAAAAAACAACACAAAAAGCACAAGCAAAGGATGTCAGGGTTAGAGTTTGTATTCTTACATTTGCTTTGCATTTCTTACTTTTGTCGTAAGAATTCTTACTTTTGTCGTAAGAATTATGACTTTTGTCGTAATAATTATTACTTTTGTCGTAAGAACAAAAGCAAAAGCAAAAGCAAATGCAATAGTCAAAATAAGAACAAAAGCTGCGCTACGGGCATCAGAGCAATTGTTGATGGGTCTTTACGAAGGGTTTAGAAAAAATGATCACTTGGATTGTGAGATAACTAGGACAACTAGGTCAAGGTTAACAATTAATATTAAGAGTAAAATAAAAATATTTTAAATGAAATGGTTACATTTTTAACAACGTCTTTAATAGCAAATCTAGTGAGTCTCTTATTTAACTTAGCCGATGTTTTAAGTATAATTTTACCTGTTTTATTGAGTGTTGCTTTCATGACAATTATTGAAAGAAAACAATTAGCCGCACATCAAAGAAGAGTAGGACCTGTCAAGTGATTTGGGAAATCATTATTATGGGACAAACTGCCAAACTCCGGGGAAGCCCTAAAGACTATAGTACCAAACTATATCCGAAAGGCTATAAGTGGATGAAGTAATTACTCATGTAAGGTAATAAGCTATAGTATGAGTGAAAACAAAATGGGCTATCGCGGATCTAAATCAAATTTAAAAGATAAATCTGTAAAAGATCAACGAGTAGACGGTAGTTACTGCGGCATCCTATGGATTCCAAGGTTAAGGTGTACTCTAATGGGCGGCGCAAGTCGTTATCAAATCAAAAATCCTTTCTAAACAATTACAATTAAATAGTGGTCAAAAAGATTATAGTTCAAATTCTTACTCTAAATCTACTTCTGGTAGAACTCCTTTGGATCCTTATTTTTTAAGTGGGTTTTCAGATGCTGAGGCGTCCTCTTGTGCATTTGCATTTTCTTGTGCTTTTTCTTGTGCTTGTGCTTTTGCTTTTTTTATTACGACAAAACTCATAATTATTAGACAAAAGTAATAATTCTTAGAAAAAAGTAATAATTATTATTTGTATTCAAAATAAGAACTCTTGCCTCTTCGAGACTACGACTTTTGATTCTGATAAAAATAAGAACAGAGGTAACAACGAAATGACAAGCAAATGTAATTGATTAACAGGATTTAGTAGTGGAGAAGGGTGTTTTCAAGTAAAAAAACTCAAGTAGATCTAAATTAGGTATTCAAATATCTTTATTATTTAAAATATCTCAACATGTAAGAGATAAAGAGTTAATGAAAAGTTTTATAGATTATTTAGATTGTGGTGCTATAAGCAAAAATTAAACTTGAATAGACTACACGGTTGTTAGTTATAATGACCTGATCTTTAAAATTGTTCCTTTTTTCGATAAATATAAGATAATTGGAGTAAAGCTTCAAGATTATTTAGATTTAAAAAGAGTTGCTGAATTAATGAAAACTAAAGATCACTTAACAACATTAGGCTTATACAAAATTAAGGAGATTAAAAAAGGTATGAATAAAGAAAGATAATTAAATACCTCTTCCCCTCCGATCCTCCTTTATCCATAAGGAGGGAGGGTAGGAGGGACGGTGTAATTGTATGATAAATTTGATCGCCATGAACACAGTAGGTTATTATGGTATTCTTCAACCTTTTGCTGATGCTTTAAAATTAATTTTAAAAGAAACAGTTATACCCTCTCAATCTAATAAAATTATTTTTTATTTAGCCCCTGTCTCTACATTAGTATTTAGTTTATTAGGATGGGCTGTAATACCTTTTGGTCAAGGACTAGTCTTATCAGATTTAAGTTTAGGTATATTATATACTTTAGCCTTATCTTCTTTAGGAGTAATCGGGTTATTATTTTCAGTTTGGTAGTAGGTCCAAGACCAACAACTAATTCTAAATTCTCAATTAAAAAAGATAAATTAGCTTTCAAACAAAATAAGGATTACAAAATAAAAAAACAAACAAAAAATAAAAATTAATTACACAGTCTTTAAAAAGTGTCGGTCAAAAAAGAAATTATTCTACTAATAATACTACTTATTCAAAAATAAATAACATTTCATTTGAAGAATTTTGCCCTTTGGTTTTCAGGATTTTGTGATGCAGAATCTAATTTTATTATTTTAGATTTAGATTTAGGACATAGATTTTCTTTTTATTTAAATGTAAAATTACATCTAGATGATATTAAAGTACATCATTATATAAAAAAAACTTGAAGTAGGTAAAATTTATACGCATAAAAATACGGCTACTTTGATTTAGCAAGTATGAAGAATTACAGAAACTATTGAATATTCTAGAAATTAAACCTTTAAATACTAAAAAATATTTAAACTATTTTGCGTTTAAAGAAGGTTTATTATTATATCATAATAAAACGCGAAGCACAAATTTATCCTTAACAGAAAATTCAACATTATTTGATAAAAATTAGAGCGCTTAAAATTTAAATGAACTCTTGCCGCCTTTGCTTTGGCGCTTCAGGCAAAAGTTGAGAGGCTAGAGTTTTTATTCTTACATTTGCTTTGCATTTCTTACTTTTGTCTAAGAATTATTACTTTTGTCTAAGAATTATGACTTTTGTCGTAATAATTATTACTTTTGTCGTAAGAATTATTACTTTTGTCGTAATAATTATTACTTTTGTCGTAATAACAAAAGCAAAAGCAAAAGCACAAGCAAAAGCAAAAGCAAATGCAATAGTCAAAATCAGAACAAGGGTACTTTAAGAACTAATTTTATTTTTCCTAATTCTCATAAAATCCTTAATAACACCTTATTGGTTGCTAGGATTTATAGAAGGTGATGGTTCATTCTCTGTTTCTACTTAAAAAAGTTTTACTCTTAGAATAAATATCGTTCAATCAATAATTGAAAAAAGGTTCTCGAGGCTATTAAATTATTTTTATTAGAATTATCTGGTAAATTTAAAACTAACAGAATTAACAGTAATACTATCCAAATAATAGAAGAACAAAAGTCTAAGCTTTATGAGAATAGAAAACTTATGTTAAATTTAAATATTAATGATCATTCATTTTTAAGTCATATTATAGTTACTTTTTTTAATAAACTAAATTTTCTTACCAAAAAAGAATTAGATTATAAAAATTGAAAAAACATATTAGAATTAGAATTAAAAACACATGGTTGGCATTTATCTGAAGAAGGAGCTAATTTAATTGTGGCTAGTGGCAATATCTAGTCATATGTATAATAGATTAAGTAGTAAGGTCTCCTCCTCAACAAAATTAATTTCTCCTGCGGACTGTTAACTTAGGACTGTAGAGCTAAAATAAAATTAAATTATAATTTACTCTTAGAAAAAGTAAAAAAATATTTTAAATAAACCATCTAATTTTAAGTTTATCCCCCCCCCTTCCATCTTGGCCCTCTTGGCCTCCTTGGAAAAAATTTTATTTAATCAGAACCAAAATTCTGAAAAGGTAGAGGGAATGTAGAAATTGAGGTTTAAGATAAATAAGGTTTATTTCTTTTATTGTTTTTAGAAATTAGAAATGACAGCAAATTTTTTAATGTAAATAAGCTTATAATTAAACATAGATTAAATACAGGTAATTAATTTTTACTACCTTTAGCATTTGGAGAAAAAGAAGTTTACTTTAAAAGATCTATAAGCCTTTAACTATTTTTGTTTTTCACTGTTACTACGCATATTTTGTATGAAGAAAAAAAATTTTTTTTACCCGTTTTAAACCTTAAGCAAGTTTAAATCACTCTAAAATAGCCAAACTCCGGGTAAACCCTAAGAGCTCATAGTACTAACCTCTTAACCTACAAGGGTAAGGAGAGGGGCCAATCTAATTAATTGGAGATATGATGAAAATCAAAATGGATGTTCGCGGATCTAAAACACCTCTATACCAGGTTATGGTAAAAGTGTAAAAGAGCAACGAGTAGATGGTTATTCGTTATGTATTAGGCAGCCTCCCCGTGCCGTACTTGGCAGGCACACCTCGAATACCTCTTGAAGAATAGAGGATAGATATATAGCGTAAGGCTTACTCTATTAGCCGAGGAAACGAGGCGTTATGTATTCAGCTTATATCTAAATAAAGTAATTTAATTAGTACAATTTGGTCTTATTATTACTTTACAAGGTAGAAGAATACCACATAAGTATATGGAATATTATTAGCTGGTTGGTCTG
>Ga0193716_1001087_pt1 | contig 16123 bp, 21 predicted proteins | sample U2c1metaG_FD_145901 | JGI IMG/M metagenome (GOLD analysis project Ga0193716, IMG submission 145901) | Soil microbial communities from a riparian zone of the East river system, Colorado, United States - U2c1 | ecosystem: Environmental > Terrestrial > Soil > Riparian zone | place: USA: East River...
CCACCGCACTCCTGCGACTCGAGCGGTGTGGGCAGCGGTCCTCCGCACGCATGTGCGTACGGTTCTGGGACTCCTGGAGCGGGCGGCGTGCTCCGACGCTACGGAGTCGGCGGGAGCGGGCTAGCCGGGGGCGGCGGGAGCAATGCAGGCGCAGGGTCCGGTCCCGGTGCGGGAGCCGGCGGCGGCGGGGCAAGCGCGGGATCGACCGGTGAGATCGGCACGTTCGGGCCGGGAGCCTGGTCCGGAATCGGCGTGTCCATGCCGCGCTGCGCGATCCCCATCACCAGCGCTTCCTTACCGCTGATCTCGTGGTTCTGCACGGCCTGCCACAGATCCTTGAGGTAACTGACGTTCGGCGAGTCGCTGTCCTGAGGATCCATCGTCGAACCCGGCGGAAGGGCATCGGGGCTCGCGAGATGCGGAACGCCATCGGGAGGCGCGGGAAGCGCAGGCGCGGGGCCGGGCGCGGGGGCGTCGCCTGCCGCTTGCACCGTGGTCGACTCGACCGGAGGTGGCGGCGGCGGGGGTAGCAGCGGATCGGCCGATGCCGCTGCGGCCGCAATCAGGGCGACGGCAGCGCCGGACGCGCAGCAGGTGAACGCGGACAAAACGGTCCGTATGCCAAGACTCATCGCGGTGCCTCTCGGTGTTACGCCAGGGACTCATGGTACCCAAGGGTTGTTTCTGTTTTCATTGGAATTCCGTTACAAAACACGGACGGGAACACGTTCTACTTGGGAGTTTGAGCAACCTGCCGCGGACCTGCGATCACTGGTGTAGCAATGCCTTACGCCACTAGATCACGTCGTCGAAGGAGTGCTGGATGCCGTCACCGAACCTCCCCACCGGGTTCGATTTCACCGACCCGGACATCTACGCCGAACGATTGCCCATCGCCGAGCTGGCAGAAATGCGCAAGGTCGCGCCGATTTGGTGGAACGAGCAGCCTGACGGAATCGGCGGCTTCGGCGACGGCGGCTACTGGGTCGTCACCAAGCACAAGGACGTCAAGGAGGTGTCGCGCCGCAGCGAGGTCTTTTCCAGCCTTGAGAAGACGGCATTGCCGCGCTACAAGGACGGCACCGTTCAAGCCCAGATCGACACGGGCAAGTTCGTCCTTCTCAACATGGACGCGCCGCACCACACCCATCTGCGCAAGATCGTCTCGCGCGCGTTCACACCGCGCGCGGTCGAACTGCTCCGAGAGGACCTCGCCGAGCGTGCACGCAACATCGTGGCGAAGGCCAAGGCAGAAGGCAGGGGTGACTTCGTCGAGCAGGTGTCATGCGAACTGCCGTTGCAGGCGATCGCGGGCCTGATGGGCGTGCCGCAGGACGACCGAAAGAAGCTGTTCGACTGGTCCAACCAGATGGTCGGTGACATGGATCCCGAGTTCGCGAACAACGACGCGATAAGCGCGTCGGTCGAGCTGATCACCTACGGCATGAAGTTGGCGGCCGAGCGCGCCGACAAGCCTGGCGAGGATCTCGTCACGAAGCTGGTTCAGGCCGACGTCGAGGGTCACAAGCTCTCCGATGACGAGCTCGGCTTCTTCGTCATCCTGCTCGCGGTCGCAGGCAACGAGACCACCCGCAACTCGATCACCCAGGGCATGATGGCCTTCTCCGAATTCCCCGACCAGTGGGAGCTTTTCAAGAGGGAACGTCCCGGCACCACCGCCGACGAGATCGTCCGGTGGGCCACCCCCGTCACCTCGTTCCAGCGCACCGCACTGGAGGACACCGAGTTGGACGGCGTGCAGATCAAGAAGGGGCAGCGCATCGTGATGATGTACCGCTCCGCCAACTTCGACGAGGACGTCTTCGACGACCCGTACACGTTCAACATCCTTCGCGACCCCAACCCGCACGTCGGCTTCGGTGGCACCGGGGCGCACTACTGCATCGGCACCAATCTGGCTCGGATGACCATCGACCTGATGTTCAACGCGATCGCCGACGCCATGCCGGACCTCACCTCGCTGGCCAAGCCCGAGCGGTTGCGGTCCGGCTGGCTCAACGGCATCAAACACTGGCAGGTCGACTACTCCGGCGAGTCGGCCGGCAAGCAGCCTGTGGCGCACTAGGTTTCGGCGCCGACGGGTAGTCGATTATCGAGCGCCAGTAGTCCTCCGGGATCTCCCGGTTTGACCGCAGCACGATGGCCAGGCCGGTTGCCATCGCGACGCCGAGCAGACCCAGCCACAGTCCGGCCAACGCGATGACGATCCACATCGCGTTGGTCAGCGCCTGCCACGGGGACACGATGGCGAGTGCCGGTGCGAAGAAGAACCCCATGCCGACGTACCAGGCGGAGCCCGCGCGGTCGGACTTCATCACGAATCGCAGCCACCGCGGGATTCCCTGGTCGCATGGCGCCTGCTGACGGGACTTCATCGTCGCCTCCTCGTCGTTGGCCGGCCGTTGCCGGACACCAACCACGCTCCCGCCTGCGGGTAAGCGAAGCAATTACCTGCCAGGTAGTGGATCGCTGGACCCGGATGCGCCAAACTGGGCCGATGACCAGTGTCAGCGTGCAGCACCCCCCGTTCGGGTCGTTGATGAAGCAGTGGCGGCAGCGCCGGCGGCTCAGCCAACTCGACCTTTCGATCGAGGCCGACGTGTCATCGCGGCACGTCAGCTTCATCGAGACCGGGCGGTCCGTGCCGAGTCGCGCCATGGTGCTGCGGCTCGCCGAGGTACTGGAAGTGCCACCGCGCGAACAGAATCAGCTCCTGTTGGCCGCGGGACTTGCGCCCGTTTACGCGGAGCGCTCGCTGGCCGACCCCGAGATGTCTGCCGTCCGCGACGGCATCGATCAGGTGCTCAAGGCCTACGAGCCCTATCCCTGTCTGGTGGTGGATCGGGCATGGAACCTGGTGGCCGCCAACGCCGGCGCCGGATTGATGCTGCAGGGCGTCGACCCCAAACTGCTCGACCCGCCCAACGCATTGCGCATCTCACTGCACCCCGACGGTCTGGCGCCACGCATCCGCAACCTCGGGCAGTGGCGCCACCACGTCATCAGCCGACTGCGCCGCGAGGTCGTGGTCAGCGGGTCCGCCGAACTGTCGGCGCTGCTCGCCGAGATCGAGGCATACCCGGGCGGGTTCGACGACACCACCGACCTCGGCGGCGTCGTGGTGCCGCTGGAGATCGACGGTCCCGGAGGCGGAGTGCTGAGGTTCCTGAGCACCGTGACCACCTTCGGCACCGCGCTCGACCTCACTGCCGCCGAGCTCAGCATCGAGGCGTTCCTGCCTGCTGACGAGTCGACCGCCGAGGCGCTGCGCTAAACACCAGTCCAGATCGCTGGTAAGACCACTTGACCTCTGACCAATGAGATGCCATGGTGGGTGCATGGCGCTACAACCCGTAAACCGTCGATCGGTACCCGAGGACGTCTTCGAACAGATCGTCGCCGAGGTACTCAGCGGCGACATGGCGCCCGGCGCGGCGTTGCCCAGTGAACGGCGTCTGGCCGAGGTACTCGGCGTGTCGCGGCCCGCGGTACGGGAGGCGATCAAGCGGCTCACCGAGGCAGGGTTGGTCGAAGTACGCCAGGGCGATGCCACCACGGTGCGCGACTTCCGCCGACATGCCGGTCTCGACCTGCTCCCCCGCCTGCTGATCCGGGCAGGCGAGGTCGACGTATCGGTGGTGCGCAGCATCCTCGAAACGCGAATGCACAACGGGCCCAAGGTCGCCGAACTCGCCGCCCGGCGACACAGCCCCGAATTGCCCGACCTACTCGACGCCACCATCGGCGCGCTCGACGCCGAGGACGACCCCGTCGAGCGCCAGCGGCACGCGCTGACGTTCTGGGATCACGTCGTCGACGGAGCCGATTCGATCGCATTCCGCCTGATGTACAACACGCTGCGGGCCACCTACGAGCCTGCGCTGCCTGCGCTGGCCACGATGATGGCCGCCGAGGTCGGCCGCCCCAACGCATACCGCGACATCGCGACGGCCATCCGCGATGGCGACCCGGTGGCCGCCGAAGCGGCGGCGCGCGCTCTCTTGGAACCCGCAACCGTCGCGCTGCTCAGTGCGATCGACAGCTTGGAGGAAGCCCAGTGAACCCCGTCGCCACTTCATCCCGTCGCCCGGAACGCCGTGGTTTCTCGCTGGCCGACGCGGCCAGGGAGTTCTGGAAACACCCGTCGCCGTGGATGATCGGCGCGACGTTGCTGGTCGCTCTGACGCTACGGATCATCGTCGGCGACTGGCAGTACACCGACGCGGTCGTTCCCGTGGTGATGCTTGCGGTGTTCCCGTTCTTCGAATGGATCGTGCACGTGTTCGTCCTGCACTGGCGCCCACGGCGCGTGGGGCCAGTGACGATCGACTCCCTACTGGCCCGCAAGCACCGCGAGCATCACGTCGACCCGCGCGAGGTGCCGCTCATCTTCATCCCGTGGCCCGCACTGCTGTGGGTGCTGCCGGTGGCGGTCGCCATCGCGGTGCTGGCGTTTCCACGGGCCGGCCTTGGGCTGACCTATCTGGTGTTCGTCTCCGTGATCGGTCTGGGCTACGAGTGGTGCCACTACCTGATCCATAGCAACTACAAGCCGAAAACCGCTGCGTACCGGGCGATTTGGAAGAATCACCGGCAGCATCACTTCAAGAACGAGCACTATTGGTTCACCGTGACGAGCTCCGGCACCGCCGACCGCGTGTTGCGCACCTACCCCGACGCCGCGACCGTCGCGACGTCACCGACGGCGAAGAACCTCCACGCGGCTACGCCTGCACGTTGATGGGGTCGCCGATGTTGACGTTGTCGTAGTACCACGCGGCGTTGTCGGGGCTCAGGTTGATGCAACCGTGGCTGACGTTGGAATTGCCCTGCGACCCCGTCGACCACGGCGCGCCGTGCACGTAGACACCGCCCCACGTGACGCGGACCGCGTTGTAGACGGTGAGCTTGTATCCGTCGGGGTCGCTGAGCGGGATGCCGATGGTGCGCGAGTCCATGATGACCGGCGACTGCTTCTCCAGCGCCGTGAACGAGCCGATGGGAGTGGGGTGCTTCGGCTTGCCCATCGATGCGGGCATCGTGCGCACCACCTGGTTGTCGATGCTCACGGTGAACGTGTGGGCGTCGATGTCGGCAACACCCAACACGGCGGCGCCCGTCCCGAAGGTCGTCTTGAATCCGAGTGCAGTCACCGAGATCGTCGAGTGCGCAGGCCAGTACCCGGTCGGCGTCCACCGCACGGAGTCGTCGGCCAGCCAGCTGAACGTGCCCGCCGGCGTCTTCGGCGAGGAGATGTCGATGGCACGCTCTGCCGCAGCGCGGTCGACGACCGGCATGGTGAACGTGACGGTGATCGGCATCGCCACCCCTACGACATCGCCTGCGGCAGGCGCAACGTTCGCGACGGTGGCCTGAATCGGCACCGCCGCCCCGCTGGTTGCCACCGCTCCTGGCAACAAGGCCGTCGACACCCCGACCATTACCGCAAGCACGTACCTCAGTGCACTACTCAAGATTTCACCCTTCGATTCCCGACCCTGCCTACATGCTAGATCGCTCAGCGCCGGCTACGCGTTAGCCGACGGCCTGCGCGCCAAGGCCAACAGCAGATATCCGAGCCCGAGGAATCCGAGCGCGAGAATGCTGGTGTTGACCACCACCGCACCGATTCCCACGCTGTGAGGGTCGAGGAAGTAATAGGGCGCGCGACGGCCCGCCTGGTTGAGGACGATCAGGGCCAGGGCGGCGTAGGCGGCCGGATAGGCGAGCCACACGAAGGGCTGCCACCAGCGGACCGCGCCCTCTCCCCTGCCGATCAGGACCCAGTCGGTGACGGCGAGCACCGGCATGACGACGTGCAGAAGGACATTGGCAGGCGTGTACCCCATGCTGTGCCCGGTCAGGAACAGATTCCAGATCACGCCTGCCACCACGACGTAGAGCACGACGGCGCCGCGCAACCCGGTGCGGGCATCGGCGCGCGGTGACACCAGAGTCCACGCGTAGTAGGCCGCCGCCAGCACGTTGGCCTGATAGGTGAAGGTCACCAGCCGCCACAGCACGCCGGACCTGGACGACAGTTCGACGGAGACGAGCGCGAGCAGCACGACCAGTACGAGCGTCACGCGGAGGGCGACGCGGAGGTTAGCGCTGTGAATGGTCAAGCGTCCCACCGGAACTGGTGCCGATCCGCTACGGGACCGGCGGCGGCACGACTTCCGCCGGGGGTGCGCTGTCGACCGGAGGGTTGTCGTTCCCCGGCGTCAGCCGGTCCTTGATGCGCGTCCAGATGCCGGGCTTCTTCGTCGGCACGGTCGAGTCGATCGTCGGCACGGCGTCCGGCGGCGGGGCCAATGCATCCTGCGGCGGCGCCATGGCCGGGTCCACCGCAGGCGGGAGGTCGGCAGGCGGGGCATCTGGGTTGGCCGGGTCGGCGATCGGTGCCTCGTCGATGGCCGGTGCCTCGGCCGGGACGTCGGTCTCCGGCGGTGCAGCGTCGACGACCGGCGCCTCCGGCGGCGGCGCGACCGGTTCCACGGCCTGCGGTGGCGGAATCGACACCGGCGGCGGCATGACGGGCGGGATGGCCTTCGCGGCCGCAGGGGTCTGCGGCTCGTTCACGGCGGCGGGCACCGGGTCAGCCGATCGGGCGTCGCGGTGCGGCGCGAACTCGAGACTGACTGCGATCGACACCGAGACGACGAAGGTCACGACCCCGGCGACCAGCATCGTGACGGCGCCGGTGTGGCCCAACGACGCCGAGCGTTCCTCGGTGGGTTCCGCTGAACGGTGCCTGCCGGTCGAGACGTTCCGGTCGTAGGCGTACTCGTGGGCGTATTCGCCACCAAGGTCGCTACCAAAGTTGCGACCGAAATCGCTGTCATAGTCGACCCGCGGCAGCTCGATGGTCTGCGCCGAGGCCAGCGCCGCGCCTCTGGCGAGGGCAAGCTCTGCCTCCGCGGGTGCGAAGACGGGCACCGAGAGCGCGTCCTCGAGCTTGTGCAGGATCGACTCGAAGCCGCCTGCCGAGCCGACCACCACCAGTGCCTCGGGCTGCCAGTCCGCCTTGGTGAACACCGTGCTCAACCAGCTGATCAAGCTCTCGTCGGAGTCGATGGAGTGGTTGAACGCGGTCTGGACCGCACCGTCGGACGTATTGACGACCAGGCTGATCACGGCGTCCGGTTCGATGACGCAGACTGCAGTGGTCTGGTAGCCGATCACGGCCGCCATCCCGCGGGCCAGCGCCTCGGTCGCCTCCGGCAGCCGGATCGCAACGACGTTGTCGAATCCCGAGTCCGACAGTGACTGCATCAGCGCCGATGCCTGCGCATCTGCGTCCTCGCTCCACGTGACCCCGATGGAATTCAGACGCAGGCCGCGGTTGGCGGCGAGCGCTTCGGTACGGAGAACGGCTGCGGTGGCCTGCTCGGAGGACTGGATCGAGCTTTGGTACACGTCGAACGCATCGCGGTCCATGGTGGCGCCGTCGGCGTCCTGACCCTCCACGAGAACAAGGCCAACGGACGTCGGAGTCATAGACAACCCGAGCACCGCGTCCACATGTATCCCTTCAGACCACGAGATGGCCCCAGCCAGCTGGTGGCGCGAACACCGGAAACGAATCCAGGCGGCGCCAGCGCGGTGTGGTGAGGATCCACCTTTCGGGGTGACACTACCCGGCGATCGGCAGAAGGGCCCGCCCGCCCGCGCCAACCGGCCCTTGGCCGAGTTGTGACCTGTCGTAAACCGAATCAGGCCTGCAGTGGGGTGATGATGTGACCATTGAGCAGGGTGATGAAGTCGGGGCGAAGGAGCACCACGATGGCAACAGCACTCGCAGTGGATGTCGGGGACTTCGAGTTCAGCCAGCAAGAGGCGCACGGCGTGGTGTCCGTGCACAACCTCGGATTCGGCCGCTCGACGGCGGCGTGCTCGTGCGGTTGGGCGGGTCACCGTCGCCGCTTGAAGGCAGCCGCCACACAGGATGCCTGGGCGCACTGCCTACTCGACAGGTGCTCGGTGTCGTCGCCGCTCGTCGTGCTGTGGTGACTCAGCTCTGTCCCGCGAAGATCTGAGCGAGTAGGTCGGGCTCCACGTTGCCGCCCGACAGGATCGTCACCGTCGGCCCCGGCGGTGTCCAAGCCGTCCGGTAACCCGCAAGCGCCACCGCGCCGCTGGGCTCGCTGACGAGGTGAGCGCGTAGCCCGATCTCGCGCACTGCATCGCGAATATCGTTCTCCGACACGGTGATCACGTCGTCGAGGACCTGCTGCAGGTGCGCGAACGTGAGCTCGGACGGCTGCGAGCGCAGGCCGTCGGCGATGGTGCGGTTGCGGTCCTCGATCGACCAGTCCACCCGGTGTCCTGCGGCCAGCCCCTGCGCCGTGTCGGCCGCGAGTTCGGGCTCGACGCCGATGACGCGGGCACCGGGGCACAGCGCCTTGATTGCCGTCCCGATGCCCGATGCAAGGCCACCACCGCTGAGGGGAATCAGCACGGTCGCCACGTCGGGTAGGTCCTCGGCGATCTCCAAGCCGATGGTGCCCTGCCCAGCGATGACGTCCGGGTGGTCGAACGGCGGCACCAGCACGCCACCGGTCCGTGCCACCACCTCGTCGGCCACCTTTTCGCGCTGCCCGGCAGCGCACAACACCACCTCGGCGCCGTGGCTGCGGGTGGCCGCCACCTTCACACCAGGCGTTTCCTCGGGCATGACGATCGTTGCCGTGATGCCGAAGGCGGCGGCCGCGTAGGCGACGGCCTGGGCGTGGTTGCCGCTCGAATAGGCGACCACTCCCCTCGCGCGGCTGGCGTCGTCGAGCCGGCCGATCGCGTTGAACGCGCCACGGACCTTGAACGCTCCGATCGCCTGCAGGCTCTCGGGTTTGATCCACAGCGGTCGCGCGGGATCGCCCCAGGGTGCGGAGAGCAGCGGGGTGCGTACGACGGAGCCCCGAATCCGGTCAGCCGCGGCGCGGATGTCATCGATCGTGACCAGTTGCATGGCTCGAGTCTGTCAGCCCACGACTCAACGACGACGCGCGGTGAAGCCGCTCTTCGAAGTCCCCGCCTCGACGTCGAACCCGCGTCTGGCGAGCAGTTCGGTGAAGAACTCACCGCTCAGTTCGCTCTTCAACCGGGCGCCGTTCTCCCTGCAGAACACGCGCGATTGCGGCAGCACGACGGCGGGCGGGCCGTCGGCGGGCGGGGCGAAACTCGATGGTCCGCCCGTCGGCGGTCACCGACGAGTACTGGTACTCGAGCAGTGGCTCCCAGCTGTCACCGCGACGGACCATCACCGACCCGTCGGCCTCAACGAGGACTCGCTGCCTCGGTGCAGGAGTGGAATCAGGTTGAGCCACAACAGGATCAGGCCGGGAACGAGGAGTAGGAACAGCGCGTAGGCGTGGGTCTTCTCCAGCTCGGCGTCGTAGGCGTAGCCCGCGATCGTCTCGGCGATCCAGCCTTCGATGAAGACGACGATGTCCTTGACGACATCACCGACCGTGGCGCGGCCGGCGGCGAGGTCGTAGATGGCGGCGCCCGCTCCCGCCACACCGCCGACCGTCAGCACCGTGCCGAAGAGCAGCAGGCCCCAGCTGGTCCTCGAGACGAAGGTGCCGAGCAGGTGCGCCGGTTCGGTCAGCTCGACCTTCGGTCCGCCGAGCGGCTTGGCCATGCACCAGATGCTGACGCCGACCGCAGCGGCGAGGGCGATCCACTCGACACCGGAGAAGGCGACGCTCTGCGACGTCCATACGGCCAGGCCGAGGAACGCCAGCCAGGCCGCCCAGCGCAGGGCTCGCTGCCAGCCGGTGAGACGGCGCTCGGCGGTTTGCTCGGGCTACTGGCGGGAGCCAGGCACGCCGGGCTCGAGTCTGCTCACGCGGAGGATTTTAGCCAGCCGAGCGCCCTGCCGACGGCGGTTGGCGGTTGCCGGAAGCCGTATGGCGATGCATAGGGTGAGCTACGTGAGCGAACCGTTTTCGATGCCGATCGTGCCGCGCTACGCCGAGATCGACCAGCAGGGCGTGGTCTTCAACGGGCACTACCTCACCTGGTTCGACGAGGCGTGCGGAGCGTTCCTCGACCACGTAGGCGTGACGTATCCCGTGTTGGTGACCCAGGGGCTCGACGTCCAAGTGGTCCACGCCGAGCTCGACTACATCGCGCCGGTGCGCTGGCGAGACACGGCCGTCGTCGGCGTGACGTGCGTGTCAATCGGGACGACGAGCTTCGCCCTCGCCTTCGAAGTGGTCCGGGTCGACGAGACCGGTGAGAGGGCGATCGCGGTGCGGGGCCGCAACGTCTACGTCGTGCTCTCGACGCAGGATTGGACCAAGCAGGCGATACCCGAGCACTTACGCGCAGCGCTCACTTCCGTTGTGGGTCAACGCCTGCCGGATTGACGGTACTGTCGGCTCATGAGCCACCAGCACGACCACGGGCCACAGCGTGAACTTCCACCAGGCATGGCCGAGCAACTCGACCTTGCCTACGCGGGTTTGGCATCCTTCGGGCACCGGCCGTTCCTCACCGAAGTCGAGCAGCTCGACTCTTGGCAGCCCGATGTGGCCATCGTCGGTGCGCCGTTCGACATCGCGACCACGAATCGTCCCGGTGCGCGCTTCGGGCCCCGCGCGATCCGCGCCACCGCATATGAACCCGGCACGTATCACATGGATTTGGGGCTGGAGATCTTCGACTGGCTCGAGGTGGTCGACTTCGGCGACGCCTACTGTCCGCACGGTCAGACCGAGGTCTCGCACGCCAATATCAAGGAACGGGTACACGCGGTGGCGTCGCGCGGCATCGTGCCCGTCGTGCTCGGTGGTGACCACTCGATCACGTGGCCGTCGGCGACGGCAGTGGCCGACGTCCACGGCTACGGCAATGTCGGCATCGTCCACTTCGACGCGCACGCCGACACGGCCGACATCATCGAGGGCAACCTGGCCAGCCACGGCACGCCGATGCGTCGCCTCATCGAGTCGGGCGCGGTACCAGGCACCCACTTCGTCCAGGTCGGCCTACGCGGGTACTGGCCCCCGCAGGACACCTTCGAGTGGATGCAGGAACAGGGCATGGTCTGGCACACCATGCAGGAGATCTGGGAGCGCGGCTTCAAGGCCGTGATGGTCGACGCGGTCGGCGAGGCACTGGCCAAGGCGGACAAGCTGTATCTGTCCGTCGACATCGACGTCCTCGACCCTGCGCACGCTCCCGGCACGGGCACGCCGGAACCCGGCGGCATCACCAGCGTCGACCTTCTCCGCATGGTGCGCCAACTCTGCTACGAGCACGACGTCGCAGGCGTCGACGTCGTGGAGGTGGCTCCGGCCTACGATCACGCCGAGCTGACCGTGAACGCTGCGCACCGCGTCGTGTTCGAGGCACTCGCAGGCATGGCGGCCCGGCGGCGTGACGCCGCGGGCGCCAAGATGGGCCCGCCAGGCCGTCCCCCGGTGTGATCCTGTGCAGCACAATGGAGCGATGACCGGCGTTCTGTACTTCGACGGGGTCTGCGGGATGTGCACGAGGTTCGCTTACTTCGTGAAGCGGATGGATCGCACCGGCACGGTCGAGATCGCGCCGTTTGAACCGCCGGGGTCGGCCGATCGGCTCGGCATCGAGCATTCCCGGATGATTCAGTCGTCGTGGTGGCTGGACTCGTCCGGAGCGGTGTACGGCGGCGCCGAAGGGGTCAACGCCGCGCTGTCCGCCGCGTTGGGCACCCGGCTGCCGCTGCTGGTTTACCGGGTTCCGGGCGTCGGGGCACTACAGGAGCGCGTGTACCGCTGGGTGGCCACGCACCGGTATCGCTTCCCCGGCACGACGCCGTACTGCGAATCGCACCCGGTGGCTTGTTGAAGGTCCCAGGTAAGCGGTCGGTCAGCTCTTGTGCAGGGTGACCTGGCAGACCTCGGAGTAGCCGTCGTGGAACAGGTCGGCACAGCCCGCCAGGTACTTGATGTACCTGTCGTAGACCTCTTCGGACTGAACTGCGATGGCTTCTTCCTTGCGCTCTTCGAGAGCTGCGGCCCAGATCGCCAGAGTGCGGGCGTAGTGCAACCGCAGCGTCTGCACCTGGGTGACGTCGAAGCCGACCTTGACCCCGTTCTTCTCGAGATCGGCGATGTACGGCAGCTCACCGCCGGGGAAGATCTCGTCCATGATGAACTTGAAGAACTTGATCTTCGTCATCGTCAGCGGCAACCCGCGGCCTTCCATCTCCGCGCGGCTCGGCTTGACGATGGTGTGCAGCATCATCCGGCCGTCGGCGGGCAGCACCGCGTAGGCCATCTTGAAGAAGTCGTCCCAGCGGTCCTTGCCGAAGTGCTCGAATGCGCCGATCGACACGATCCGGTCGACGGGCTCGTGGAACTGCTCCCAGCCCTCGAGCAGTACTCGCTTGCTGCGGGGACTGTCGGACTTGGCAAGCAGTTCCGTGGTGTGGGCCTGTTGGTTCTTGCTCAGCGTGAGGCCGATGACATTGACGTCGTATTTCTCCAGTGCCCGGTTGAGCGTCGCGCCCCAGCCGCAGCCGACGTCGAGCAGCGTCATGCCCGGCTCGAGCCCCAGCTTGCCGAGGGACAGGTCGATCTTGGCGAGCTGCGCCTCTTCGAGCGTCATGTCTTCGCGCTCGAAGTACGCGCAGCTGTAGGTCTGGGTGCGGTCCAGGAACAGCCGGAAGAAGTCATCAGACAGGTCGTAATGCGCCTGGACGTCCTCGAAGTGCGGCTTCAGGCCCTTGGTATCGCTCTTTGTATCTGGCAAGTCACAGCCTTCGGCGTCTGGAATGAATTTCGTCTGAAGCTCCGCGCAGTCTGGAGAGCCTCGCCCAATGCACTTCTGCGCAATTTACGCACACTACCTGAGTCGCGAAGCCCTCAGCGAATCGGTCGCCGCAAGGTTTGCCCGTGTCACCAACTCGTAATTCCCGTGCTGACCTGGCCAGAGCACCGGTTCCTTGGCGAAGTTGCTGAGCATGCTGTGAATCGTCTGAGACGATGTTTGCTGAGGTCATCGCGTGACTCCGTGTGAGATCAACCACTGACTGGCCTCACGACGATCGTGTAGTCGATCTCGTTCCCGTTCTGGACACACCGGTGGGTACCCGTCTCGACGAACCCGAGTCGCCGCGCCAACGACAGGCTGCGGACGTTCCACGACTGGATGAGCGCCCTGACGGGTTTGGCGGGCAGATCGTGGCCGACGTCGTCGAGCACGGCCTGCAGAAATGCGTTCCCGCGGCCGGCGCCGACGAACGCAGGTGCCATCCCGACGCCGAGGTCGACGACGTCGTCGTCGACCTCGACACCGGGCACGAGTGCCTCGCCACCGACGCAGTAGAAGCCGACGAGCGTGCCGTCGTCCGCGTCGATGACGGCACGGTAGCCGGCGGCCTGCGTCACGTCTGCCCCTATCACGTGGTTGCCGTCGAGCTGGTCGTATACGGACCACTTGCCGGAGTACCGCCAGTGCGCCACGGCTTGATCGTCGACAGGTGTCCAGGAGCGCACCGCGAGTCGGTCGGGCCAGCCGGTCACGTCGGTTCGCCTTCTCGGGGCGAGCGAAGCGACGGGGGATCTCTGAGTGCGCGTCTGCGTCGAACCGACCACACTGCCGCACCGAGCAGCAGAACGCCCAGCACCACCAGCCACGGCCACGCTCCGGACCGGTGGACCCAGCCGGCCAGCGCGCCCTGCAGTCGACCTGCCGAGGCGATCACGGGGTCCCGTGGGTCGGCACCGGCGAAGAGTCGCAGTTCGAACCAGCCGTAGTACGCGACGTAGGTGCCGACGACGACGAGCAGGGCGCCGCTGATTCGGTTGACGTAGGGCACGATCCGGCGCAGCCGCGCCACCAGACTGGAACCGGCCAGCGCGGCGGCGACGGCGAGCGTGCCGACGACGAGCGTCAGGCCTGCCGTGTACGCCATGACCGCGGGCAGGCCGCCGCCCGCCGAGCCGACGCCGATCCCGGTGATCGCAAGAAACGGTCCGACCGTGCAGGACAAGGATGCGAGCGCGTAGCTCACGCCGTATCCGAACATCGACCCGAGTGCGGCCGTGGGTCCCCAGCGGCCGCCCCGCACCAACGGATCTCGGATCGGGACCTTCACCTCGTGGCCGGTCAGCTGCCAAACACCCAGTGCGGCAAGCGCAATGCCGATCACCACGGTCGCATAGGGCATGTAGCGCTGAGCCGTGTTGGCGACGGACACCGCGAGCAACCCGAACGTTCCGAACACCGCGACGAACCCGAGAGCCATCGCCGCGGTGGCGGCTACCGCCCGGCCAAGCGCAGACATTCCCCCGGTTTCGGCGCCGCGCACCACCAGGGTCAAGTAGGCGGGCAGCATGGCGAACCCGCACGGGTTGAGCGCCGCCACCAATCCGGCCCCGAAGGCAAGGCCGAGACCGTCGGGTCCCACGTCGTTGCCGACCTACCGGGTCAGCGCCGCTACCCGGTCCGCCAACTCGTCTTGCGGCATGGCGGAGGTCGGGTTGTTCACGAACGTCGAGCTGCCGTCGGGGCGGTAGAACACGTAGGCCGGTTGCCACGGCACGTTGTAGCGCGCCCAGATGGAGCCGTCGGCGTCGTTGAGATTGGTGAAACCGAGGTGGTATTTGTCGACGAAGCTCTGCATGGCCCCGGTGTCCGAGCGGGCGGCGACCCCGACGAACGTCACGCCGGGGTTGGCGGCGGCCACCGCGCTGACCGAGGGCGCCTCGGCGTTGCAGAACGGGCACCACGGCGTCCAGAACCAGAGGACGGCGGGTTTGCCGGCGAGGCTGGAACCGTTGAACGGCTGGCCCGCAAGGGTGGTCCCAGTGAACTGTTGGCGGTCGTCGGCAAGGGCGGTCGGCGGACCTCCAAGGACCAGGGCGGCGAATCCGGCAACCATCGCCAGGACCAACCACCCGCGCAGTCGAAACCTCGCAGCGGACAAGGCGTCATCTCCTTCGCACCGGGTAACCATCCATGACACGGATGAGCGTGCCGTCGGGTTCAACGGGCGGTCAGTTCTCCCGCGGCAGGAGTTCCGCGGCGAACCGATCGATGAAACCGTCGATGCCGTCCTGACCCACCGGGCGGATGACGAATTTGGTCAAACCGGCGGCCAGATACTCGTCGATTCTGCGGTGCAACTGCGACCAACCGTCGGCGACGAGTTCCTCCGGATCGACGTCCGGCCTGCGCCTGCGCACTGCGCTGATCAACGCGGCGGGCAGGCCGCCCTCACTCACGGCGAGGTTGATCCCGAAGTGATCGGGTTCGACCACGCGACCGGCCTCGGCGGCGGCCTCCTCGATCTGAACGCGACCGCGTCGTGCCTCGGCCGGAGTGAGGAAGCTGCCCAGCCAGCCGTCGGCAAGCCGACCGATGCGCCGGAACGCTGCGGGCGCTGACCCACCCAGCCAGATGTCCAGCGGCTTGGCAGGCCGCGGCGCGACGGCCACGGACGTCACGTTGAAGAAGTCACCCGAGAACGAGGCATCCGATTCGAGGCTGGAACGCAGAAGCCGCAACGACTCGTCGAACACCGCGGCGCGCTGTCCATCGGGTACGGCGAACAACTCCCGCTCGGCCGGTATGGCAGAGCGCAAGCCGAACACGGGAAGCACGCGCCGCGGTGCCAGTGCGGCCAGCGAGGCCAATTGCTTGGCTACCAGCACCGGGTGGCGTCCCGGCAGGACCACCACCGACGTACCGACCTTGAGCTCGCGCGTGCGGGAAAGGGCGTACGCCATTCCGATGAATGGATCGACCGCCTCGGAGTACACCAGCTCGGAGAACCACAGCGAATCGATGCCGAGCGCCTCGAGGCGGTCGACGACGTCGGCGAGCTCGGCGGGTCCGGTATCTCCACCAAGACCGACGCCGAAACGGATCTTCATCGGCGGGGTTCGGCTCGCATCCGGGTTCGCTCGTTGCAGGCCACTGACTTCCGCGCGTTCGCGCTCGCTGCAGTCGGTCACCCCTGCCAGTTAACGCCATATCCACTCTGGTGGCACTGCCGCACCGTTAATGTGACCGACGAGTCCACATCACCGCACCCACGACGGGATCAGATGACGGCGAATCTCCAATGGTGTGCTTTCGTGGCCGTGTCGGCGCTTCTCATCGCGGG
>Ga0193716_1001088_pt1 | contig 16119 bp, 16 predicted proteins | sample U2c1metaG_FD_145901 | JGI IMG/M metagenome (GOLD analysis project Ga0193716, IMG submission 145901) | Soil microbial communities from a riparian zone of the East river system, Colorado, United States - U2c1 | ecosystem: Environmental > Terrestrial > Soil > Riparian zone | place: USA: East River...
ATCGCAAGTCACTCTGTCAACCGACACCGTGACGCGCGATTTATGGCATCGCTTCTACGAGCACCAGATGCAAATCAACGGTGGCAAGAATGATGGCTACGCCGCATGGTCGGATGCCGGCGGCCTCGCGATGGGCTATTACGATTACAGCCGCTCGTCTTTGTATGCGCTCGCGAAAGAATTTGTGCTCGCCGATAATTTTTTCCAAGGCGCGTTCGGCGGCTCGTTCCTCAATCATCAATACTTGATCTGTGCCTGTGCACCGGAATACCCCAATGCCGATGCGGCGGCGGCGCAGCCCTCGATTGCCTTGCTCGAACAAGATTCCGCCGGGCGCTTCTTGCCGCGCCTGAAGGCGGCAACCAACCCGCCGGCCTCGGCGTTGGATGAGCCGCCGACGTTCGCACGAAGCGGCAACATCGCGCCGGCCAACTACTTCGGTGACGGCAAGTTCTACGCCGTCAACACCATGCAGCCGCCGTACCAGCCGAGCGGCAACAAACCCGCGGCCGGCGATGCAAGCTTCGCCTACGCGGATCCCAACAACGCGACGACACTGCCGCCGCAAACGCGCCGCAATATCGGCGATGCGCTGGACGACAAGCGTATTGACTGGGCCTGGTATGCCGGCTCGTGGAACGCAGCTGTCGCCGATGGCGCACGCCCGCCGTCGAAAATCCGCGAGGTCATCTATGCCCCGCCGACCGCGCGAGGCAATCCCGACTTCCAAACCCATCATCAACCGTTCAACTATTTCGAGCACTTCGATCCCGCCGCCCATGCAGAGCACCGCGCCGCGCACTTGAAGGACTACAGAGATTTACTCGCGGACATTGCCGCCGGACGATTGCCGGCGGTGGCCTTCTACAAGCCGCAGGGCAATTTGAATCAGCATGCCGGCTACGCCTCGGTCGCGGAGGGCGATGCGCACATCGCCGAGCTGGTCGCAAAATTGCGCGCGAGCCCCCAATGGAATCGCATGGTGATCGTGGTCACCTACGATGAGTTCGGCGGCGCGTGGGATCACGTCGCCCCGCCGCAGGCAGACCTGTTGGGGCCGGGAGCGAGAATTCCGGCACTGATCATCTCACCGTTCGCCAAGCGCGGTACGGTGGATCACACGCAGTACGACACCGAATCCATCCTACGTTTGATCACGCGCCGCTTCGATCTTGAGGTGCTGCCCGGAATCACCCAGCGCGACTCCGGGCTTGCCGCGCACGGCGCACCGCCCATGGGCGATTTGACCCATGCGCTCGATCTAGTTCACTAGCCGCCGCTCGCCGCTCGCCGCTCGCCGCGCGGCCGGCATCATTTATTGGCGTGCGGCGATGTGGGAGTGCCCGGCGGTGCCTTGGGTCCGCTGCCGGATTCGGCGCTGAGCACGTTCACTTCGAAGATCAATAGCGAGTTCGCAGGAATTTTTGGCTGCGCACGCGGGCCATACGCCAGGTCAGGCGGAATGAACAGTTGCCATTTCGCGCCCGGCTTCATCAATACCAGAGCCTCCTGCCAACCCTTGATGACGCCGTTGACGGGGAACGTCGCCGGTACGCCGCGCGAATAGGAGCTGTCGAATTCCGAGCCGTCGATCAGCTTGCCGCGATAATCCACCGTCACCGTGTCGGCGGAAGAAATCGCAGGACCCTTCTTATCGCCGGCGGCGATAATTTTATACTGGAGGCCCGAGTCGGTTGTGACCACTCCTTTTTCATGCCCGTTGCGCGACATAAAGTCCTTCGCCGCGGTTTGATTTCGAGCAGCTGCAGCGTCGCTCAGCGAGCGCACGAACGCCTGTATTTGCTGTTGCTCGACTTGAGATGGCTGCTTGCCCTGCAGTCCTTCCCTGATGCCGCCCAAAATGGCCTCGGGCACCACCTCATTGGTGATGCCGGCATTGTGCATTTGCGAGCCGAAAACCAAGCCAAACGCGCGGCTGATCTGATCAGGCGTGGGAGCGGGTCCCGGATCCGCTCCGGTCGCGGTGGCCGGCGGCGGATTCGATGCCGGCGGGGGAGTTTGTGCGACGCCGACTGCCGCGACCGCAACCAATACCAACAGGCTGCATGCCCGGCGCACTATTCCAACGGTGGGTTTTTTCATGGCGCAAAAGATACGCCTCTTGACGTTACGAACGCCAGTGTAAATTTTACGCGGTGAGCGCGCCGCGCTTGATCACCGCCATGGTGATGCGCGAAATGCACACCAATTTTTGCGCGTCATTGACGATCTCGATTGACCACACATGCGTGCGGCCGCCCAGATGCACGGCTCGCGCCGTTCCGGTCACGAGGCCGCTGCGCGCCGCGCGCACATGATTGGCGTTGATCTCTTGGCCCACGACTTGGTACTCAGCCGCATCCACGCACATGGCCGCACCCATGCTTCCCAAGGTTTCGGCGAGCGCCACCGACGCTCCGCCATGCAATAGCCCATACGGCTGCACGGTTCGCGTATCCACCGGCATGGTGGCGCGGACAAAATCGTCGCCGATTTCGGTAAATAAAATTCCGAGATTCTCAATCAGAGTTCCCGGTCGATTGCCGTTCAATTCCTCGACAGTTTGCAGGCTGCGCCAAATGCTCATTCGTTATCCTTCAATTTTGCGGCCACTTGCCGGTAAGCCTCGCGAAATGGAATGCCTTCCTGTGCAACCAGCGCATTCGCGGCAGCGGCCGCGTGGATGGCGGGATCGAGCCGAATATTTTCCGGCCGAAAGCGCACACCGCTGAGTGCGCTCGGCAGAATTTCCAAGGTCTGAAGGCAGGAATCGATGCCGCGAAACAAAGGCGCCTTGATGAGTTGCAAGTCGCGGTGATAGCCGGACGTCAGCTTTTGCGTGACGCCGAGCACTTCGTTGAGCGCCGCCTGCGCCACCGCGCTGCGGCCGCGCATCAGCTCGAAGACGTCGGGGTTGCGCTTCTGCGGCATGATGGAGGAGCCGGTGGTAAAGGCCGCCGGTAAACTCACGTAAGCGAATTCTTGCGAATAGAACAGCATGAGGTCGGCCGCAAGCCGGCCCAGGTCCTGGGTCAGCAGCGTGATTTCGAACAGCAGTTGCGCTTCGGCCTTGCCGCGCGACAACTGTACCGCCGTGACCGGCTCCTGAGTCACCGCGAAATCCAAACGCCGGCGCGTTGATTCGCGGCTGATGTCGAGATTCGGCGTGCCGAATCCCGCCGCCGAGCCCAAGGGGTTTTTCCCGATGCGCCGCTGCGTGAGCCGCAGCCCCTCGGCATCATCGCGCAGTTCAGCGGCAAACCCGGTGGCCCACAACGCAACGCTGCTCGGCATGGCCTGCTGCATGTGCGTGTATCCGGGAAGCTCTTGTTCGCCCTGCCGCGACGCCAGCGCATCGAGGGCATCGGCCACGGACGCTGCACCCTGGCTCAGCGTCTCCGCGGCGTCGCGCATGTACAGCCTCAAGGCGGCCAGCACCTGATCGTTGCGCGAGCGGCCGGCATGCAGGCGTCCGCCGGCCGCACCAATTCGCGTCGTGAGCAGATTCTCGATGGCCGTCTGGCAATCCTCATCCTCCAGGGAGATCTGCCACTGTCCGGACGCGTGCACTTCGCCGATCGCCGTCAGCCCATCGCGAATCGCCGCTAGATCCTCAGGCGACAAGAGACCTTGTTCCCCGAGCATTTCGGCGTGCGCGATGGAGGCGCGAATGTCGTAGCGCACGAGCCGATTGTCCAGAACATGGTCATCGCCCGCGGTGTACCTGAGCACCTGAGCATCGAGCGAAGTTCCTTTGTCCCAAAGTCGCGTCATGCCGATGCAGATAATTGTTCGGCCGGACTCAAGGCCTTCAAGTCCGCGACCACCAACGTGCCGGTGCCCTCATTCGTGAAGACCTCCGCGAGCAAACTGTCGGCGGCCTTGTAGCTGATGACATGCACGCGGCGCACGCCGCCGCGAATGGCGTTCTCGATGGCAGTAGCCTTGGGCAACATGCCGTCCTTCAAGCTGCCTTGGTCGCGCAGGCGCTTCAACCCCTGGATGTCGGTATACGAGATGACCGAGCCCGGCTCTTCCACACGTTCGAGAATTCCCGGCGCACCGGTGCAAAGCACGAGTTTTTCCGCGGACAGTGCGCCGCCGATCGCTGCCGCCACGGTGTCCGCGTTGATATTGAGCAAGGTGCCGTTGGAGTCCGCCGATAAAGGACTGACCACCGGCATCAGGCCGCTCTCCAGCAGCTTCTCGAGCACGGCCGAATTGACCGAGTCGATGTCGCCGACAAATCCGTAATCCACGGTTTCGTTCGAACCGGCGATGTGCACGGGCGGGCGCTTGTGCGCGCGAATCAATCCCGCGTCGACGCCGCTCAAGCCCACGGCTTCGATATCGAGCGCGCGGCAAATCGCCAGAATGCGCGTGTTGATCAGACCATTGAGCGCCATGGCGGTCACGTCAATCGATTTCTGATCGGTGACGCGCCGGCCGCCGACCATGCGCGTTTCAATACCCAACGCCGCTTGCAGCATGTCCAATTGCGGGCCGCCGCCATGCACCAGCACGGTCTTGATGCCGACCTGGTGCAGGATGGCGACCTGTTCGATCAAGCCGCGCGTCGAAGCCTCATCGCTGAACACCGCGCCGCCCGCCTTGATCACGAAAATCTTGTTCTTGTACATGCGAATGTACGGCGCTGCGCTCTTCAGCGCGCGTACGGCGACTGACGGATCGGGTCGACTCATGATCATTTTTAAGAATACTCCGAATCAGTTAACGGACGGGTCAGACGCTACGCCAGCATGCGGTGCAGAACAGCCATTTGCACCGGCAGCCGATTGAAGGCCTCGCGCTTGACCACCGCGCGCGGACCGTCGAGGATTTCATCCGCCACCGCGACATTGCGGCGCACCGGCAGGCAATGCATCAGTTTTGCATCCGGCAAGGCGCGGTCGAACCAGCGCTCGCGCACGCACCACTCAGAGAGATCGGCGCGCAGCCGTGAATCAGCTTCCGTATCGCCGTAGTACATGGTGGTACCCCACTCCTTGGCGTACAGCACGCTGGCGCCGCTCATGGCCGCGCTGCGATCGGAGGTCTCGGTCACCGAACCACCGGCATCGCGCGCCGCCAGGCGCGCTTTCTCCATGACATGCTCGGGCAGTGCATATCCGTCCGGGCGCAATACCACCACTTCCATGCCGCGCATCGCGGCCATGTGCACCGTGGCCGCGGGCACGGCCAGCGGCAGCGCTTTGGGATGATAGGCCCAGCTCAAGACGAACTTGGCCCGAGTCGGAACCTTGAGTTCGTCCAGCGTCCGCCAGTCCGCCAGTGCCTGGCAGGGGTGATTCATCGCGGATTCCATATTGATCAGCGGCTTGTCGCATAGCGCATCGATCATGCCGAACAGGGTTTCGTTGAGGTCGCTCTCCAGGCTCTTGCCCTCGGCGAACGCGCGTATGCCGAGCGCATCGCAGTACGAGGCCAACACCGGTATGCCTTCGCGAATATGTTCGGCGGCCGCGCCCTTCATGATGGCGTGAAGCTGCGTCTCGAGCAGCCATGTTCCCTGGCCCGGGGTGATCACGAATGAGCTGCCGCCCAAGCGAGCCATGCCGGCCTGAAATGATGCCAAGGTCCGCAGCGACGGATTGAAGAACACCAATCCTAGGACCTTGCTCGCAAGCGCCTGCGGCTGCGGCTTGTCCTGCAAGGATTGCGCGAGCTTGAGCAGATCCAGAATCTGCTCGCGGCTGAAGTCGGCTAAATCGATAAAGCGCTTCATGCGGAGATTTTCGCCAGCGCGTCGCTCAAGACATCCACATGGCCTTCATTCAATATGTAGGCGGGCAGCAGGCGCAAAATGTGCGGATCACCGCTGGTACCCGTGAGGATGTTCTTGGCCATGAGCGCCGCCTGAACCTCTTTGGCGGGGCGCGATGTCTTCAGGCCCAACAAAAATCCCGCGCCCTGCATGCCGGTGATGGGGCCGATCAGGCAGCTCGAGCGGATGTAGGCCGATACCTGGCGGACGTTGGCCAGCAAGGATTCCGACTCAATGGTATCAATGACCGCTTCGGCCACCGCGCATGCCATGGGGCCGCCGCCGAACGTCGTGCCCATGTCATCGACTTTGAGCTGGCTCGAGATACGGCGCGACAGCAAGAGGGCGGATACCGGAAAGCCGTTGCCCAGTGCCTTGGCCGAGGTGATGATGTCCGGCGCCACGCCGTAATAGTTTGCGGCAAAAGGCGCGCCGGTGCGGCCCATCCCGCATTGCACCTCGTCGAATATCAAAATCGCGCCCACCTCATCGCAACGCCGGCGCAGTGCCTCCAGCATGGGCTTGCCCACGTCATAAGCGCCGCCCACGCCCTGGATCGGCTCGACGATCACGGCCGCGGTCTCGCGGTCGACGTGCTGCTCGACGGCGCCCGGGTTGTCGCGCGGCGTGAAGCGCACATCGAACGGGGTGCGCGGAAAGCCGTACCATTTCTCGAGCGCGCCCCAGGTGACGGCGCCGGCAGCAGCGGTTCTGCCGTGAAAACTCTGCTCGAGCGCGACGGCCTTGCTGCGTCCGGTGATTTTGAAGGCAAGCTTCAACGCATTTTCGTTGGCTTCGGCGCCGCTGTTGATCCAGAAGACGGTATCGAGGCTCAATCCGACGAACTTGGCCAGGCGCGCGGCGGCGCGTTCGCGAATGACCATCGGCAGCGCATTGGTTTGGAATGCCATCTGCCGCGCCTGGCGCTCGAGCGCTGCCAGCCAGCGCGGATGTCCGTAGCCCAAACCCGCGACGGCGTGGCCGCCGTAAAAGTCCAAAATCTTACGGCCGTCCCGCGCGTACAGCCACACACCCTCGCCGTGTGCCACCTCGATGGGATACTGCGCAAACACCTGAGCGAGGTGGCTCGCATGCGCCGCGGCCGTAGGATTAATCGCTGCCATACTTTTTAAGTCCATCCGGGTGCGGGCGTGGTCAGTCCGGTCGTCTCGGCGATGCCCAATAACCGGTTCATCCATTGCACGGCGCCGCCGGCGGCGCCTTTGTTGAGATTGTCGAGCACCGACATCACGGCAATGGAATTACCGTTGGTCACGGCGCTCAAGTTCGAATAGTTGCTGGTGACGACATCTTTGACGCGCGGCGCCGCATCGCCAACCCGCACGAACGGGCAGTCCCGGTAGTAGGCCTTGAGCGCTTCCAGCGCCTGTGCCGTGGAGATGGAATTCTTCAAGCTGGCTTGCACGGTGACGTGGATGCCGCGCGCAAAGGGACCGGAATGCGGTACAAAATTAAAATCGGCCTCGATGCCGGTCGCCAGTTTTGCGCAGGCGGTGATCTCCGGCACATGACGATGACTGAGCGCGCCATAGCTGTAGAAATCGCTGTGGCGATGCGGATGATGGGTGCCCTCGGCCGGTTTGCGGCCGGAGCCGGTGCTGCCGGTGATGCCGGTGACAAACAGACGCGTGTCGGTCAATCCCAACGCCAGCAGCGGCACGCTGGCGAGCAGCGTCGCGGTCGCGAAACAGCCGGGGTGCGCGACATGCGGCGTCGGCGACTTCTGCAGGTGCTCAGGCACCGCGCAGGTGAACTCGCGAATTCTCGCAGGCGCGCCGTGCGCATGCTTGTACACCGCTTCGTAGGCGGCCTGGCTCGAATAGCGAAAATCCGCCGAGATGTCGACGCAATGCACGCGGCTGCCTGCCGCCGCTGCCGCCGCCAGAAGACGATCGACAATGGCGGCAGAAACGCCATGCGGCGCGGCGGAGAACAACGCCGACACCGGTGAGCGGCGAATCACGTCATGAACCTCATCCGCACTTGCGAATTTCAAATCCGGATACGCGCTGCGCAAATGTTCGAAGGCACCCGCGACCTGAGCGCCGGGCTGGCTGTCGGACAGCACCGCGGCGACTTTGAGTTGCGGATGGCCTGCGATCAGGCGCAAAAGCTCGCCGGCCACATAGCCGGTACCGCCCAGCACGATGGCCGGCGTCGGCGCGTTCATTCGCCGACGACCTTGGACTCGCGCACATTGCGCAGTCCCAAGGAGGCGATGATGTGATCGCCCAAGTCCGCAGGATGGCTGATCGCATTGAACGCCTCGACGTTCATCTGCTCGCGAATGATTTCGATGCCCACTTGATTGTCGGTCGCGGGCCCGGTTACCACGCAGGGCTCGATGCCGAATCGCTCGCGCAACAACTTGACCCCGCCCCAAGCGGCGACCGGATCATTCGCCGACAGCACCACCGCGGTCAGCGCCGCCTTGATGTCCGTCTGGCGCAAAATGGATTCCACGCCGTAGGTACCCAGCAGGCCATCGCCCAATTCGAACACAATGGCATCCGGCCGGCCGGCCGCCATTTCCGTGAGCATGGTTCGCGTCAACGCGGGCCCGCATTTCTCGGTCGTGGTCACGATCCCTAGGTCCGTGAACAGCATGGTGCGCCGGGCACCGGAGTCCTCGAAGGCCATGATGTCGCGGCGCAGCGAAACACCGGTCGCCTTGAAAGCATCCACCACCAATCCGCGATGGCGCATGCGCGCGATGATGGCGGATGCGGCCGCGGTTTTACCGGCCTCCATGCAGGTGCCGGCGAGCGCCACCACCGGTACGCCGCGAGCATCGAGCGCAGCCTCGTAGTTCAAGGGTGCATAGCCGACCTTGGCGGGGACGCCGATGCGCTCGCCCAGGTACGGAAAGGTCAATACGGTGCCCAACACTTTGCAGTCGAACGGTTTGCCCTTGTCCTGGGTGGCCGAATCGCAGATGCCGAGCACCCCGCCGATATTCAGCATTTGAATGACATCGCCCGGTTTGAGCGTTGCCGGAATATGGCCCGAGTAGCCGAACAGCGCCTTGCGATGGCCCAAGGCGCCGACCACGATGTCGCCGCGCACGATCTTTGCCATGCGGCCGCTGGTGAGCTCCAGGGTGTTGTAGTTCGCCTTGTTGTTGAGAATCTCGACCACCAACACCAAGCCCTCTTCGCAGGGGATGTCCGCCGCGATGCGCAGTTCGTGCGACAGGCCGCAGGCCTGCGTCACCGAGGCGATTTTGTCGACCATCATGGTGCGCATGATGTTCATGATTTGCTTACCTCTGCCCCCGCGCGTTTGTAGAACACGCCGCTCAGCGCCAGCATTTTCGAGTAACCCAAGGCATCGGTCGGCGTCCATTCGCCCGCCGACTCGCCATACACGCCCTTGGAGGCGGCCATCAACGAATACGGAGACGTCACGCCCTCGACGAACACGGATCCGGGCCGGAACAGTACCTTTACCTCGCCGCTGACCCGCGCTTGTGAGGACATCAATAGCGCTTCGATATCGCGGCAGACGGGATCCAAGTGCTGACCTTCATGCACCAAGTCGCCGTACGGCTGTGCGACCGTTTCCTTGATGCGCGACTGCCTGCCCGTCAGCACCAGTTTCTCCAACTCGCGATGCGCGGTCAGCAGCACCTCTGCAGCGGGGGCTTCGAAGGCAACACGGCCCTTGGTGCCGATCACGGTATCGCCCAGGTGGATGCCGCGTCCGATACCGAAGGGGCCCGCCAGCGTTTCGAGCGCTTCGATCACGGCCACGGCCGATAGGCGCTTGCCGTCGAGCGTGTCCGGCACGCCTTGCGTAAATCCAATGGTGTGCCGCTGCGGCGATTGCGGATGCGTAAAGGCATCTTTCGACAGCACCCAGGCATCGTCGGGAATGCTGCCTTGCGAGGTGAGCGTTTCCTTGCCGCCGATGGTGACACCCCACAGACCGCGATTCACCGAGTACGCCGCACCGAAGGGCGGCACCGGCAGATTGTGTTCCTCGAGGTACTTGAGCTGTTCGGGCCGTTTGAAGGCACGGTCGCGCACCGGCGCGATGATCTCCAATTGCGGCGCCAGGGTGCGCAGAGCCACTTCGAAGCGCACTTGATCATTGCCCGCGGCCGTGCAGCCATGAGCGACCATCTGGGTGTTGAGCGATATGGCCATGTGCGCAATCGTCTGCGCCTGCAACACGCGCTCGGCGCCGACGCACAGCGGATACACATTGCCGCGGCGAACATTGCCCATGATCAAAAATTTCAGCACCTGATCAAAATACGCCGCCCGTGCGTCAATCAGATGATGTTCGATGGCGCCCAACAGCACCGAGCGCTCCGCCAAGGATTGCGCCGCGTCGGCATCGATGCCGCCGGTGTCGACCGTCACCGTGATCACCGGGCGCTGATAGGTTTCTTTCAGCCAAGGAACGCAAAACGAGGTGTCGAGGCCGCCGGAAAAGGCCAAGAGAATGGGCTCAGCGCCCTGTCGAGCAGTGGATGTCATGGGTATTTAGCGTCCGAAGATAGCGAGCAGGCGACGCTCCAGCTTGCGCTGTTCGGCGGCGCCGGCGGTGGCGATGAATATCGTGTCATCGCCGGAAATGGTGCCGACCACCTCCGGCCATTTAGCGGTGTCGATGGCCACGGCAACGCTTTGCGCCGAGCCGATCGTCGTCTTCAATATGGTCAAGTTGGTGCCGGCCGAGAGGCGGGCGCTGACGAATTGCTTGAGGGCGGGAAAATCGTTCCTGGGCTGCATCGCCGTCTCCGGCAGCACGTAACGGTCGCCCATTTTTGCGACGCCCAATTCGCGCAGATCCCGGCTCACGCTGGATTGCGTGGCGATGTGGCCCAATTTGCGCAACAGGTCCACCAATTCGGTCTGACGGCCGACCGTCTGTTCGCGAATGATTTTCGCGAGCAGGGTGCGGCGCGCCGGCGCGGTGGAGTGTTCTGGCTCAGATCTCAGCATTTCTGACTCTTGCATAAAATCCCAGGCATCTTGCATAAAAATGCAGAGGCTGTCAAGCCGAGGGCGCACGGAACGGGGCCAGGGCGCAGCGAGCAGCGCTACGGGATCTCACCGGCTCGGAGTTGCGGCCCAACCTTGCTTGCGCGCAGCGATTTCACCGGCTTGATCCAGCGGCTCGCCGTCAATAGATTCTTCGACGACCGCCCTGACTGCCGGGGCGATGCCAGAGGCTGCCGGGCGAAAGTTCGAAGAGTTGGGTGCGGCGGGTGTTTGCGCCAACACCTTGATCTTCCAGCCATCAGCCTCATGGCAGGCGAGTCCAGAACTTGCGTGCGCACCTGTCACCGAAAACGTCCGACAGAAATCTCCCGTTTTGGCGCGAAAGCTCAAGCCCGTGATCGCAACCAATCCCGGCGAGCGGTCTTCCGACAGCTGATTGGATAGGGCCTCCGCGAGTCCCACGCCGGCGATCAGTTCGCCGCTCGAGTTGGTCTTCACCCATGAATTGGAGCCATGCCAGCCCAGGTAACCCACCGCAACACCCACCAGGACGCTCGCGGCCATGGCAACCGGTTGCCAGCTTCGCCGGCGCCCCGGTGCATCAACCGCCGCCCTTCGAGCACTGGCCATATCGACGACATTGCCCGCGCGTGCTGCGTCGTGTCCGCGCGCCGCGTCAATCAGGCGCTGCGGCACCGGCTCATCCAGAACCGCTGAGAATGCCCCCTGCAGGGTTTCGCGCAGGGCCCGATGTTCTTCGATGCGGCGGCGAATCTCCGGATCATCCCGCATGGCCGCTTCGATGATCGCGCGAGTTGCCGCGTCGACTTCACCGTCCGCGTAGGCCATTAGCGTTTCGTCCGACACGCTCATGAACGATCTCCTTGCGGCGGCCGCAACAGGGCGGCAAGCGCCTCGCGTCCGCGTGCCAACCGGCTGGTCAACGTTCCGATGGGCACCTCGAGAACCTCCGCCGCATCCTTGTAGGCCAAGCCTTCCACCAACACCAGGCTCACGGCCAAACGCTGGTCGTGCGGCAATCGTGCCAGCGCTGCCTCCACCGACAAGCGGTCTATCTCCCGTTCCATCGAAGCCTCGCCGATATTTTCACCTGCCTCCTCCGGCATAAAGAGCTTAGCGCGACGTCCGCGCGACCTCACCTCGTCGATCCAAGCGTTGCGCAATATCTTGAACAACCAGCTGTCCAAGCGCGCATCGCTGTGCCATTGATCCAAGTGCAGCAGCGCCCGCTCCACCGCAATTTGCACCATATCGTCGGCATCGTGCGGTGTGCGCACCAGATTGCGCGCAAAACGCCTTAAGCGAGGCAGCAAAGCGACGATCTGTTCCTGGATGGTTTCGGCGCTTTCGTTCGTACTCATGGGGTAGACGTTCGAGAGTTGACGTTTAATCCACGCATGCTAACAGTCCGCTGGCGCTGTTAATTGCGTGCCGCAGCTCGAGGATCAGTTTCATGCGTGTTTGGATGTGGATCATTGTTGCGACGATCGCCGTCAATTCGGCGAATGCGCAGCTGCGCCTGCCGGGCGCACCCTTGCCGGTGCTGCCCACTCAGAAATTGACTCAGACCATCGGTCAGACGGCCAATTCGCTGGAACAACTCAGCGATGTACGCCGCCTGCAGATCGTCAACTTGATCCGCGCCAACCCGCGCACCGTTGCCGCGGATCCGCACGGCAATCCCGTCGTGCGCGATGAATTGTTGGCCTTTTCCCCGTCCGCGAAAGGCCTGGAAGCCGCGCGGGCGCTGCGTTTTGAGATTGTGCGGGAACAAGCGATCGAAGACCTCGACATCCACTTGGTCGTCCTCAAGCCTCCCCCAAACATTCGGATCGCCAAGGCGCTGAGCCGGTTGCGCGAGGCAGATCCTGGCGGCACCTATGATTTCAATCACATCTATCTGGGCGGCGGCACGTCGGGCCGAGCCGCGGCTGATGCGCCGCCGCTGGACAACACCGGCGTAAGCGCAGGCAGTACCGATCGCCCAGCCTCGCGGGTCGGCCTGATCGATGCCGGCGTCGACATCGCCCATCCGGCATTTCACGCCGCCGTCATTCATTCATGGGGATGCGGAAATCGAATACTGCCGAGTACACACGGCACTGCGGTCGCGTCGCTGCTCGTGGGTCGTGGAACCGGCTTTCACGGGGTATTGGTCGGGGCGGAATTGTATGCGGCCAATGTCTATTGCGATGCGCCGACCGGCGGTGCCGTCGATGCATTGGCGGCTGCTTTCTCGTGGCTGGCGCAGCAGCGTGTCGCGGTGATCAACGTGAGTTTGGTGGGTCCCGACAATGCCGCCCTGGCGCAGATCGTGCGCGCCTTGACTGCGCGCGGATATTTGCTGGTCGCCGCGGTTGGAAATGACGGCCCCGCAGCACCGCCGCTTTATCCGGCGTCCTATCCTCGTGTCGTCGGCGTCACCGCGGTCGATGCGCATCGCCGCGTGCTCATTGAGGCGGCGCGCGGCAAGCAAGTGATGTTTGCCGCCCCCGGCGCCGATATGGCGGCGGCGGACAACGGCGGCAAGTATTCGGCCGTACGGGGGACGTCGTTCGCGGCGCCGATCGTCGCGGGTTTCTTGGCGCAAATCCTATCCACGCCCGACTTGAGCGCCAGCGACGCGGCCGTCGAGGCGCTGGCTGTGCACGCCATCGATTTAGGACCACCCGGCCGCGATTTGACATATGGCTTTGGCCTGGTGGGCGCCGAAAGATTTTCAGAGTCCAAGGAAGAAACGCCGACGGACGGTCGTATCAATCGGTGAAGGCCGCGCATTGTGCAGCGGTCACCAGGAGATCGACGATGAACACGAAACACATTATTGCAGCGGTCAGTGTCGCGACCGCCCTGGCGGTCATCGCGCCCGCCTACGCGGGCGGCTTGGGTGGCGGGTTAGGCGGCGGCTTGGGCGGCGGCCTCGGCGGCATGAACCGCGGGCTTTCCGGCCAAGGGGCATTCCAGGGCCAGGGCGCGGTCGGCGGATCGCTCGACAGGCCCAAATTACACCCGGCGGCGAATGTCTCACGCCCTAATGCCGCCGCGGCCAGCGCCACCGGTGCCGTGGAATCGACAGCGGCGCTCTCCCGGCCGGCAACGTCGAATGCTGCCAATGCGGCGACCTCGAGCGCTGTGAATACAGCAGCCTCGAGCGCTGCCAATAGCGCCACTCAGGCGCCGCAGCCTAAGACGAGCCCCGCGGCAACTGCCTCTCCGTCGGTATCCGCGGCGGCGCAAAAGCCGACTTCCTCGGCCAGCCTCGCGGGTGCAGGTAATGTAAGTGCCGTGACGGGCGGCAACTCGACATCGGCAAACGGTTTGGGCGCGGTTGATGCGCAGCACTCGAACGGCACGACCTCAGTGGACGCGGCAGGCTCGACCTCGGCGACAGCGTCGCGCAATCCGTAATTGCGAGCCCAATCGGACAGGCCCTCGCGCCGGCGAGGGCCTTGTCTGTAAGAGCCCTTCAGTTCTCCGTTTTCAAAAACGCGCGCAGCCGGCTCAGTTCATGGTCGAGACCTGCTCGAAACTCAGGATTGCGCGGCGCGCGGCCATCGGTGTAGCCGAAGCTGGCGTTCAATCGTCCGCCGGCTACTGTTAAGTTGCCCCAGCCGATGACTCGTTCATGCCACAAGAGCGGCAACGCGTAGTAGCCCAGCTTGCGTTTGGGAGCCGGTGTGTAAGCCTCGAAGCGATACGCCCAATTCCAGAAAATCTCAAAGCGGCGCCGATCCCAAACGACCGGGTCGAAGGGCGTAAGCAGGCGCACAGCGTCATCCGGCCGCCAACGACGCGACAGAGGATTTTCTGCCGACGGCCAATACCAGTCGATGCCCTCCACCCGCGCGTGGCCCAGACGCTGTTTGGCGCGTGCCAGAGCCGTCGAGCGATCCAAAGTCCACTGCGGCGCGCCGTATCGCAAAAAATACACGAGAGAGCCTAGGGTGCTCGCCGGCAGGGGTGCGTATTTGTGAACGATCACATCCACCAACGCGTCCATTTTCGCCGCCGCGGCCATCTCTGTCGCCTGAAGCGTTTCCAAAATTCCCGCCGGCGCCGGCTCGCGCACGGCATAGACGCGAACGCCGCTGTCGCGCCGCGCGACCCGCAACAGGCCGCGGTAGTGCATCTGGTTCAAAAGCTGCGTGCTGGCGTTTGATGTCCCGCCGAACCAATTGGTCACCCGGCCGTGCGAGAAATGCGCGTCCACCTCACGCGGATGCACGATGCCGCGTTCGCGAACGAAAGCAAGAACCGCCTCCGCCTGCTTGCTGCGAGTCGGCGTGAATTTGACCCGCACGGTGCGCGGGTGCATCAGCGCGTGATGAACGCGAGGCAAGAAGCCGTAGTTGACGAAAAAATCCTCCTCCAACTCCAACTTCGGGTAGCGGCGTTCGAGATCGCCCGCACGATACCCATTGACGCGATGGCGCAGAGTCAGGTCTTGCGCCCGGGCGGGAGCGCGGATGGGATCAGCCTGGACGAATCCCAGTTTCTCGATGGCACGCTTCAGCGTCGTCGGCTTGAACAGCGAGCGCGCAATCGCATAACGGCGCAAATGGCTCAACGTGATGGGCATGCGGCGATGATGATAGCCAATTGCCGCGCGCTTGATGTCGAGTCGCCGGACGTTTCCTAGTATCTTAGGAAAGATATGCTGGAAACCATCGAAGTAGAAACGGCGCCCAATCCCAACGCGGCGGTGATCTGGCTGCATGGCTTAGGCGCCGACGGGCATGATTTCGAACCGATCGTGCCCGAATTGGTGTCGCGAGGCGCGCGCGCGTGGCGGTTCGTTTTTCCAAATGCCCCGGTCCGCCCGGTCACCATCAACAGCGGCATGCGGATGCGGGCCTGGTACGACATTGTGGGGCTGGATCGGCGGGCGGTGGAAGATGCCGCGGGCTTCAAGGACAGCGACCAGAAAATTCGCGAACTGATCGGCCGGGAAGTCACTCGCGGCATCCCGGCCAACCGCATCGTGCTTGCCGGGTTTTCCCAGGGAGGCGCGGTCGCGCTGTATACGGCGCCGCGGCTGACTGAAAAGCTGGCGGGCGTGATGGCGCTGTCCTGCTATTTACCGCGCGAGAGCACGTTTAGCGCCGAGCGCACACCGGCAAACGACGCTACGCCGATATTCATGGCCCATGGTCAAGCGGACGGCACGGTGCCCATGATGCTGGGCGTGAAATCCCGCGACTTTCTCCTGGCACAGGGCTATAAAGTTGAGTGGTGCGAGTACCCGATGGCGCATGCCGTTTGCGCCGAGGAAGTCGGGGCTATCCGTCAATTTTTGTTTCGCGTTTTACCTTGAAGTCATGCCAGCCCAGCCTGCAACGA